>Ga0182008_10000214_pt1 | contig 45507 bp, 35 predicted proteins | sample Sormic07211129_1_FD_120482 | JGI IMG/M metagenome (GOLD analysis project Ga0182008, IMG submission 120482) | Rhizosphere microbial communities from Sorghum bicolor, Mead, Nebraska, USA - 072115-129_1 metaG | ecosystem: Host-associated > Plants > Roots > Rhizosphere | place: USA: Nebraska...
TATTGTTGAAATTTTAGAGTTGGCAAATTATACGGTGTTTGAAGCTGAAAATGGCCGCAAAGGAATTGATCTTGCTATCGAGCATAAACCTGACATTATTCTCTGCGACATCATGATGCCAGACCTGGATGGTTATGGCGTTTTACTTATTCTAAACAGGAACCCTCAGACTGCTGGTATTTCATTTATATTTTTAACGGCTAAAACAGAGCGGGTAGATTTTCGCAAAGGTATGGAAATGGGTGCCGACGATTATCTGACTAAACCTTTTGATGATATAGAGTTATTGAGAGCAGTAGAAAGCCGCATAAGGAGAAAAGAACTGCAGCAATTTTCAATCCCAGACCGTTTGAGTTCTGTTTATAAAGCAGGTGGAAAAGACCATATTTCAGACCTTCAGGAGAGTTTAAAAAACTATAAAAGCAGACTTTATAAAAAAAAACAGGTGATTTATTATGAAGGAGATCCAGGTACTGGCCTCTACTTTATTATGTCTGGAAGTATAAAGACGGTGAAGACAGATGAAGATGGTCGCGAATTGATTACAGGTATTTTTTCTGCCGGGGATTATTTTGGGATCAACTCTATGTTGTCCAGTCAGTCTTTTCCAGACACCGCTACTGCTTTAGAAAACAGCTCGGTTTGTTTGGTCCCTAAAGAACATCTGGAAACGCTGCTGAGCAGCCATCCGGAAATTTCCAAGGAGTTTATACAACTCCTGGCCAAAGACAACCGGGACAAAGAAGAACAACTGCTCCAGTTTGCCTACCATTCAGTTAGAAAAAGGATGGCAGAAGTTTTAATGCGCCTTTACCATAAGCACGCCAAAAACGGCCCGAATTTTAACATTACCAGGGAAGATCTTTCCGCTTTGTCTTGTATGGCTTCTGAAACAGTGAGCCGTACTTTATCTGATTTTAAAGAGGAAGGTTTACTGGAGAAAAAGGGAAGTACCATCACGATATTGAATCAAGATCGGCTGGCAAAAATGAAAAACTAACTTCATAAAAAGCAAAAAAGGGGTAGCAAATTAAAATTTGCTACCCCTTTTTATACTTAAGAGAAAAACAACTATGGCTTTTCTTTGAAACTAATGGCATAACCTCCACCCGGAGCAACCAGTTGGGACAGTTTTGATTTAGAATTCACTTCTATATTGCGAATGGTATAGGATTGAGGATTTGTTTTGTAATCCGCATCCTTTCCATCAGCATATATCGTTGCTATGTATTTCTTCCCCTGATCCAAAAAGCTCAGATCAATTTTTGAATTCCTGGCGATTTCTCCGTTTACACTTCCCAAAAACCATTGTCCTGTTTTTTTAGCTTTTCTGGCCACAGTAATGTACTGTCCTGGTTCAGCTTCTACATATTTACTGTCGCTCCAGTCTACAGCAACATCTTTTATGAACTGAAAGGCGTCCATAAAACGCTTATAGTTTTCCGGCAGGTCTGCAGCCATTTGCAGCGGGCTGTACATGGTTACATATAAAGCCAGCTGATTGGCAATGGTACTGTTTACATGGGAGTGGTTGGACGGACTTATTTTGCTCAAGTCCATTTCAAAAATACCTGGTGTGTAATCCATCGGACCACCCTGCAAACGGGTAAAAGGCAAAATGGTCACATGGTTAGGCTTAGATCCGCCAAAAGCCTGATATTCGGTTCCTCTGGCAGACTCGTTACCAATCAAGTTTGGATAAGTACGGGCAATCCCTGTGGGTCTTACGGCTTCATGCGCATTGACCATAATTTTATACTCAGCTGCTTTTTCAACTGCGTATTGATAATGGTTAACGATCCACTGGCTGTAGTGGTTCTCTCCTCTTGGAAGAATGTCTCCTACATAACCACTTTTCACAGCATCATAACCATTCAGTTTCATATACTTATAGGCCGTATCCAGATGTCTTTCGTAATTTCTAACCGAACCTGAAGTTTCGTGGTGCATGATCATTTTCACGCCTTTTGATTTCGCATAGGCCTGGATCTCTTTCATATTGAAATCAGGATATGGGGTTACAAAATCGAAGACAAAGTCTTTGGAATGTCCAAACCAGTCTTCCCATCCAATGTTCCAACCTTCTACAAGCACGGCGTCAAAGCCATTTTCTGCTGCGAAATCAATGTATTTTTTCACATTTGCCGTTGTAGCACCGTGTGTACCATTTGGCTTCGCTTTGCTGTAATCGGTCTGGCCAATTTTAATAGATGGAAAATCATCGGTATAAGACCAGGAGCTCTTTCCGGTAATCATCTCCCACCAGACACCTACATATTTTACTGGTTTTATCCAGGATGTATCCTCTATTTTGCAAGGATCATTTAGATTATAGATCATTTTTGAAGCCAGGATATCCCGGGCATCATCACTAGCCATAATTGTTCTCCATGGTGTATGGTCAGGAGCCTGTACATAGCCTTTATTACCTTGAGCATCTGGTGTAAGCCAGGATTCAAATACCATATTCTTATCGTCCAGGTTAAGATGCATACATGGATAATTAATCAATGCTGCCTCATGAAGGTTAATATACAAACCATCTGCAGTTTTCATCATCAGGGATGTTTGCACCCCGGTAGGCGAAAATCCTTTCTGTGAAACATTTGCTGTTCTCGCTTTGGTGGATAGTCCTCTGATTTCAGACAATTTAGAGGTGGTATAATCATATTCTTGTGTATCGTAGTCGCCCACGATCCAAAAGGCGGTATGATCTCCAGCCATTGCAAATTGGCTGTGCTCTTCTTTAATCGTAAAGTAGACCAGGTTCTTTTGGGTTGGAAATTCATACCTGAACCCCAGACCTTCGTTATATAAACGGAAACGAATCACCATACGACGGTTCGTTTCTTTCTGATCAAGAGTAACCTCCAGTTCATTATAATGATTTCGTATAGTACTTACCTCTCCCCAAACAGGCTTCCAGGATTCGTCAAAAGAAGAGGCCTTGGTATCTGCAACTACGAAATTGTTAAGAAGGGATTTATCATCATTTTTCAGTTCCAGTCCAAGTTTACTCGGCTTGATGATGAATTTACCTTTATAGGTTAACTGATATTGCGGAGTTCCATCTGCCTGGATGCTAAAATTCATTAAAAATTTTCCGTCGGGAGATTTGAGTTGCTGCGCACTGGCAACCCTAAAAACAGAAAGGGTTAGAAATGCTAAGAAAAGAAGTTTCTTCATGTAATATTTGGTTAATGTAGTCAAATAATAAATACGAATTAATTACTTTTAATTGGATACAGCTTATCTGGGTATCTCAATTTCTTATCAAAACGTATCAAAGTTGAATTCTGTTCTTTAAACAGCTTGAAACTTATTAGTTTCATAAGCGCTTGCAATCTGTTATTTTTGTCGGACTTACCTTTTCATCTTGAAAAAAATTCTATATCTGTTGTTCTTTCTGTTTTGCTTTTATAAAGGCCAGGGTCAGGAACATGATTTTTATTTTAAAAATTACCAGATTGAAAACGGATTGTCGAGCAATACCATTACCTCGGTTACACAAGATAAAAAGGGGTTCATGTGGTTTGGTTCACGCAATGGCCTAAACCGCTTTGACGGGCTGAGGTTTAAAGTTTTTCAGCGCGATCCCGCCGATAGCAAAAGCCTTGGAACCAATTTCGTAAAAAGCATTCATGAATCCATAGATGAAAAACTCTGGGTAGGAACCTCTAATGGAGTATATATTTATGACCCTGTACAGGAATCCTTTTCGCTTTTTGGCAATATACCCCATGGAGAAGTTGAGGCCATAGAGGAAGATGCAATGCATAATTTATGGATACTTTCTAATCGCGTTCTTTACCAATACAATCAAAAGGATCGTAAAGTAACCAGGCATTTATTAAAAGGTGAGGATATCGTTTCCATTAGTATTGATAAACAAGGAACAGTCTGGACAGCAGACGGCAAAGGCTTACTCCAGAAGTTCAATTCGACCAGGAAAATTTTCACAAGCTATAGCCTTCGTCCGCTGAATCAGGCAGCTTCCTATCCTCCTATCGACAAAATATATCCAGTTGGAGACAGTTCACTATTGGTTTCCAGTACTCAGCAGGTATTTTTGTATAACTATAAAACAGACAAGCTAAAAACCGTTTTTCAGGCAAATTCACTAAAACCCAAATTATCTACTTATGCCATTGCAGGTCAGCAAGATGGCACCTATTGGATGGGCACTGAAACGGGTCTCTATGTACTGGATCTGAAACGTGGTACCACTACCGCCATCAAGAAACAATATGGTAATCCTTATGCTTTATCAGACAACATCATTTGGGCTATATATGCGGATAAAGAAGGTGGCACCTGGATTGGCACATATTATGGCGGCATAAATTACTATTGTGCTCCGCAAAACAGATTTAAAAAATACTTTCCTGAGCCAGGGAATCATGGTTTCTCGGGCAATGTGGTCCATGAAATCTGTCAGGATAACCGTGGAAACCTGTGGGTCGGAACTGAAGATGCAGGTCTTAATGAAATAGATTTGCGAACAGGGGGTATTAAAAGCTATCTTCCTGATTCCCCTAATGGCATTTCTGAAAAAAATGTTCATGGCTTACTGGCTGATGATGACAAACTATGGATAGGCAGCCTTTCCCATGGGCTGGATGTAATGGACTTAAGATCAAAAAAGATCATTAAAAAATTCAGGGCCGGACCCCAGAGCGGATTACAAGACAACTTTATCATTACCTTATATAAAACGCGTAGCGGCTCCATACTTGCAGGCACTCAAAAAGGCTTATTTAAGTTCGACCGGAAATTGGATCGTTTTAGTCAGGTACCTTTTTACAATGCACAGATCCAATCTGTACTGGAGTCTTCAGATGGCACACTCTGGGCCTGTAGTTACGGAGGTGGTGCATTTTATTACGACCGGAGCAGCAAGAAACAAGTGTTGTTTAACAGCGATAGCAAACATCAAAATGCGCTGATCAGTAATTATGTGAACAGCCTGTTTGAGGACAGCAAGAAACACATTTGGTTCTGTACAGAAGGTGGTCTTTCCAGATATGACCCAAAGAGCAAGAAATTCAGGAGCTATACCATTGCCGACGGTCTTCCAAACAATCAGACTTTTAGAATTCTGGAAGATAAAAAAGGTAATTTATGGATATCGACAGCCAATGGTCTTGCGGTATTCAATCCGCTAAAAAACAGCTTCGGCGCTTACCATGCGTCTGATGGACTTCCAACAGAACAGTTTAACTTCAACTCTTCCTTTAAAGACGCAAATGGCAGATTCTATTTTGGAACTGTAAAGGGTATGATCAGTTTCTATCCTGACCGACTGGCGAAAAATACTTTTATTCCTCCCGTATATATCACCGGCTTACAGGTCAATAATAAAGATCTCGATCTGCACCATACGTCTATCCTTCGCCAATCCATTCTGTACACACAGGAGATTACAATTCCTTATCAACTTTCCAGCATCAATCTGGATGTTGCCGCACTAAGCTATTTCAATCCGGAAGGTAACCAATATAAGTTCAAAATGAGTGGTCTGGATAAAAACTGGACGACATTACAGCAAAACAGGCGCATTTACTATACCAATATGGCACCTGGCAGCTATACCTTCAGAATACAAGGAGCGAACAATGAAGGTCTTTGGAATACTAAAGAAACCACTCTAAAAATCACCATCACACCTCCATGGTGGAAAACTTATTGGGCCTGTTTTTTTTACATTCTGGTCCTGTTGCTGATCATTCTTACTATAATACGTTACTACCACCTGGCAGTTTCAGAGAAAAACAAAAGAAAACTGGAGATTGTAAAAATTGGTACTGAACGAGAGATTTATAATGCAAAGATTAATTTCTTTACCAATATTGCGCATGAAATCAGGACACCACTCACATTAATTAAAATGCCTCTGGATAAACTCCTGGCTAAGGACAGGAACCGGGAAGACTCAGATAATCTGAACATGATCAACAAAAACACCAACAGACTCATAGACTTAACCAATCAGCTTCTGGATTTCAGGAAGACGGAATCGGAAAATTTCAGCCTTAATTTTATTAAAACAGACATTAATGATCTTCTGAGTGACGTGTTTAATGATTTTAAGCTTTCAGCCCAGCAGAAAAACCTGAGTTATGTGCTCGAACTACCCCGGCTTATTGTACTGCATGCCTTTGTCGATCCCGAAGCCATGCGTAAGATACTTGCCAATTTGATCAGTAATGCCATTAAGTATTCCGAATCCAGGGTTTTAGTGAAGCTGCTGCCTCTGACCAGTGAGGACGAAGTGTTTTACATTCAGGTTTCGAATGATGGTTCACTTATTCCCTCTTCCTGTAACGACAAAATATTTGAACCCTTCTTCAGGTTAAAGGAAACAGAAAAAGAACCTGGAACCGGTATTGGATTGCCCATAGCCCGTTCTCTTGCACAATTGCATGGGGGCAGTGTCGAGCTCAAGACTTCCACAGAAGCCCTCAATATATTTTTACTTTCTATCCCTATGTTTCAGCAAGAGCCCGCTGAAACCCATCCTTCGGATCAGGGTGAAGATCACCCTAAACCGGCAACGCCGGAAAAAGAAAGTCTTGAAGCAGAACGGAGGGATAAACCAGTGATCTTGCTGGCCGAGGACAACAAAGAAATCATAACCTATATCCGTAAAGAGCTTGCCCCGTTTTACCAGGTGCTGGAAGCCGCCAATGGCTATGAAGCTTTTCAGTTATTGCAGAATGAGCACATTCAACTGGTGGTCACAGACATTATGATGCCTGTAATGGATGGAATAGAACTGTGCAGAAAAATAAGAGAGGACTTTGACTATAGTCACTTGCCTATTATCTTATTAACGGCAAAGAACTCTCAAAGTTCCAAAATGGAAGGGCTGGAAGTTGGGGCCGATGCCTATATTGAAAAGCCTTTTTCTATGGATCATCTTCTTGCCCAGATCAGCAATCTGCTGACCAACAGGAATTATATAAAAGATCATTTTGCCCGTTCCCCTTTAACCCATATGAAGGGAATTGCACACTCTAAAGGGGATGCGAAATTTCTGGAACAGCTCAGCAAAATGATCTTTGACAACATTACAGACATGAACCTTGATGTAGACAAGCTGTCCAGTTTAATGAATATGAGCAGGACCACCTTATACCGCAAAATCAAAGGTCTGTCGGACATGACACCCAACGAACTGATCAACCTTACCCGGCTTAAGAAAGCAGCTGAACTTTTAGCTCAGGGAGACTTGAAGATTAATGAAGTGGCTACTTTAATTGGGTATACCCTCCATGCCAATTTCTCCAGGGATTTTCAGCGGCAGTTTGGCTTGTCGCCAACAGCCTATTTAAATACCTTGTCTAAATAGCCTGATATTCCGAGCCCGATCAGGGGTTTTCTGCTGTCTTTGTCTGTGCCAGTTCCGCATCATCCGGAGCACTTTTCAAATCTCTGTCCAGTTCGTAAAGTGCATCTCCGCTTGCAGCAGCACCACCTGCAATTTTTATTTTGTCCAGCAATTCCATGGCCAATGTTTCTTCTTCGGTTTGTTCTTTAACAAACCATTGCATGAAGTTCCATGTAGCCCAGTCTCCTTCGTCAAAACTCATTTTAACCAATTTATAGATGGCTTTTGTGTTATCGATTTCAGATTCAAAGACCTTTTCAAAGCAATCTTGTATGTTTAGGGGGTCTGCAGGTGGTGCAGGAATAGCTTCGATTCTAACTCTCCCACCCCGCTGTAAAATATATTCGATGATTTTCGTCATGTGATTACGTTCTTCGTTCGCATGTCGGAACAAAAAATTGGCAATTCCGCCATAACCTTCACTGTCTGCCCATACTGCAAAAGAGATATAAGTCTGCGCAGCTGCAGCTTCTTTAGTTACCTGAGCATTTAATCCATCACTTAGTGTATTAGAAAGACGATTTGTATTCATGTTCTTAGCTTTTTTTAGTACAACAAGCCTGGAACCCTCAAAGTTTTATTAATCGTGTATTTCAAGAGCGATTAGCCCTCAAACCTATATTTTATAACAATTACCCCATTAACATAACCAGAAAAGTCAAAGAGTGGCTGGTACACGACTTCATTCTCCGACTTAATTTTACCTGTGGCATAAACTTCTAAAATTTGCTCACTAACCCGTTCCCAATCTGCTCCTGGTCTCACAAACTGATAAGGCCTGTTCAGAACTTCTAATTTACTTAGTCCCCACATCTTCAGCATGGAATCATTAGCAACTTCAATTAGCATTTCTCTACCTTTTACAACACATAAACCTATTGGCACCTGCTGAGTAATGGTTCTTAATCTATTCTCATTTTCAAACAGTCGAAAATTAGCTCGTTGAAGTTCATTTTTTGCCGTCAGTAACTTATCATTAGACTCGGATAGTTCTTCATTAACAGCAAGTAATTCTATATTCATCCGGCTCAATTGTTCATTTAGAATTTCATTCTTCCGTCTTTTATATTCAATGATCTTGCTGTTCCGGATGCGTTCACTAACTTCAGAGGCGGTATGAAGTATACAATAGGTTTCGCCATTTTCATTTAAAATGGCGCGATAAACAAAATCAAAATAGAAGGTTTGCATTTCACCGCCAGACATCAGCTCCGCAGGCATACCAGTGGCTTCAAAGGTTTCTCCGGTACGCCAAACTTCTTTTAAAAGCCCAATGAATGGCTGTACCGTTAGTTCTGGAACCGCATCTTCCAAACGCATCCCCATAATAGAACTATCCTTGTTCCAAAAAGCAAGCATGGCATTGTTCACAAAATTGATGTGTAGCTCTTCACTGCAGTAAATAGCTGTTGCATCTTGTGAGAGCCTCATAATATCCAGCAATGCTTGATCACTCAAAAATCTGTCCTTAGAAATCATATAGACTTTAAGGCATCAAAAGTAACAATTTACTGGTATACACCAATCTTATTGTTCAATTCAGGTAAAGATATCCGATAAAAATTATGCCAAGGCATCTCGTTATTCCCGAATAATACCTTTGCAGCGCTCTTCAATCAATAAGAACACAGGTTCAAATTCATTATCGTCCCAATAGGGATCGGGAACTTCTCCATTGGGTAAAAACAACTGGACTTTTTTCCGGTCTGTCTCATTCCTGGCCAATCTGAGTACATCTCGATAGTTATTGCGATCCATTGTATAGATCAGGTCATACTCATCAAATAGCCCAGCATTAAAATGCTGGGCTCTCTGTCCGGAGATATCAATGCCATGAGATTTGGCCACGCGAATAGAACGTTTATCTGGCTGTTGTCCAACATGCCAGTTGCCCGTACCGGCAGAATCAATCTCCCAACCCAATCCACACTCATCTGCCATGTGCTGCAAAATCCCGTGTGCAAGCGATGAACGGCATATATTACCCAGGCAAACCATTAAAATCTTCTTCTTTTCCATTTATAAAAGCACGGACAATCTCTTTAAAAAAACATTCTTTCAAATTTGCAAAATATATCTCATATGATAAACGAAGCGACTCCAAACCACTTAAATATATAACTAAATAGCATTTTCGTTTTTAACAACATAGTCTAAATCGATCATTTATTTGTGATAAACGATTGTCTGATGTATTTGGTTTTAGTGAACAGGATGAAAAAGGTGAAATGATGCCAGATGAATTTTATCTACTCTCAAAAGGCAACAGACATATGAACCATTAAGCGGTTACCTGCGTGTACGCGTCCGCCTGCCAGATTCTGGGAACGTACATTTTGAAAATTGGTACCTAAGGACAGCCTTTTCAACGACACTTCCACTCCGCCAACAGCAGATAAAGAATAGCCGCCCGATACAGCAACGTCATATTTTTTATTCTCTATGTCCTTTTGTGCTGTTTCATACAATACACCGGCATTGGGAGCGATTGTTACGCTATTGGCTACCCTGATTTTATAATACATCAAAATATTTCCGGTAAATTTATTGCCATAACGGTACGTATACTTATTTTCGGTGTTGATTTTATAATTCACATTGGCATTTAATCCAAGGTCATTGTAGCGGATATCATAAGCGGCATTTAGTGTGAAATCTGTACTGGCCGTTCCCAGCTGAAAGTTATTTGGAGATTCGCTTATAGCCAGACGCTCTGAAGGTTCATATTTACCTGTAGGCACTTTGATGCCCCCGCCTACCCATAATGACTGGACGAGTAAACGATCGCCAAGGGTTCCTTTGCTATCGAGGAGTTTGTAATAGCCCATTAAAGCGACATCACCAAGGCCATTTTTCGTTCCTTTACCTGTCTGACTCTCCCTTTGGTTAAAATTATAAGGTACAAAGGCCAGTACTCTGAATCTGTTACCTATATTCCAGCCACCCCAAAGCTCCATGCTTTGGTAAGTTTCATCAGAAGTGAGCGGTGTACGCTCTCCAAAAGGACCCAGGTGTGTTCTTAGTGTTTTGTGCTGGTAGCGTAAACCAATAAAACGCTTATTATATTCCGGTAAAATACCCAGATAGTAGCTTCCAACGCCACAACCACATATATCACATGCCCGGGCAGCTGTTATACTGATCATCAGCACCAGCGCCATCATTATTTTCTTCTTCATATCTATTGTTCTGATAACATTTTGTTATTGATAAACTCCTTATCGTTCAGGGTATTCAGAAACGCGATGAGTTTTGCCTTTTGATCTTCATTTAGTGCTATACCAGGCTTTCCGTTCTGGTTCAATACGGGGTCTAAATTAGGCATAGCCTGAACCTCTGAGTTGTAATGTTCCAGTACCCCTGCCAAGGATAAAAATCGTCCATCGTGCATATAGGGTGCAGTATACTGCAGGTTCCTCAGTGACGGTACTTTAAATTTATATTTGTCCGTTTCCATCAGTGTAGCGGTATATAAACCTTTATCATTTATAGGACTAACCCTCAAACCATTGTTACGGAAGGAACCATCCGTAAACAACGGTTCTGCATGGCAGGAAGCACATTTGTCTTTAAACAGTACATAACCTGCCTGCTCTTCGGCAGTAAATACCGCACCAGCTTCCTTACGCATGATCTTATCGTATTTGGAATTGCTGCTTACGCACATCACCATAAACTGGGACAATGCTTTCATAAATCGGGCAGTAGTCACTTCTTCCGTACCAAAAGCATTTTTAAACATGGCGGTGTATTTAGGCAAAACCCTGATCTTGTTCAACACATTCTCCAGGTTTTCATCCATCTCTTCATGGGTCGTGATGGGGGTAATGGGCTGGAGGTCCAAATCATAAACACCTCCACCCCACATAAAAGCTTTATTCCAGGCCAGGTTCATAATCGGCGGCGAATTCCGTGTCCCCAAACGATCATCAATACCATGGCTCACATCGTGTCCATGCTGCGTAAATGCAGAAGACTGGATATGACAGGAACCACAAGTGATGGTATTGTTACGCGACAACCTGGGTTCATAAAACAAGGCCCTCCCCAGTTCAAAACCTTGTCTGGTAACCGGATTATTCGCAAAATTATAGGCGGGTTGAGGAAAATTAGCTGGTTTCTGAAAACCCAGAAATTTCTCTATCTCTTCTTTAACCGGATTGTCTTTCTTACAGGCCAAAATAAACAAGCCTAGAAAACACCATACGATCCAATGTTTTTTGTTCATATTGCTTAATTTTCAGTATGGTCGTGCCTAAACATTTCAGGGAAATTAGCTGCAATTTTAGCGGTAAAATCGTCGAACATCACATTAGGATGTTCGGCTATTTTGAAGCTGTTCTTTCCATTAAAAACTTTCATGACATCCACAAAAAGATGGATATTACTCTGGCGGTCTTTCCTTACCCTGGCGATGCCGGCTGTTCTTAAATCCACGTTAATCACCTTAATGTTATTTAGCGTTGGTGCGTTGTAACCGCCGAAAAAGCCAATGTGATATTTCATCTGCTTTTTACCAGTAGGATCACCAGAGGTGTTATCTGATATCACATTCGAGTTGCCCTCAAACTTAAAGAAGATATATCCGCTGTTCCAGCCCCAATACATACCTCCATCTTCCATACCACCGCCGGCTGCCGGGTCCAGTACGCCTGTTCGTTTATCAACCGGCATGGTGCTGCGTAAACTGTCTACACCTAGAGTAAAGGTCAGATTGGTATAATCGCCCTCAGGTACTTTTACCTTAGCAAAACGGGTAGCTTTGTCATCACCTCTGATCAGAAAATAGCTGCTGTCCTGGTTTACCGTATAGGTTTTTCCGGCCTCGGTAGTGACCTTAATATTACTGATGAAATACTGTATCCGGGATATCGTGAAAGCTTCACCTGCTGCATTTTTATAGGGACTACCCGTATTGTTAAAGGTCAGCGTCCGTTCGCCAACAATATTGTCAAATTCTACCGAGAGCGGCGCAAGATTGGTTTCCTGAAACTCGGGTGCGGTGTCTTCTTTTTTAGAACAAGCGGTCATGCCCAGCATTAAACTGAAGAGTAAGACCATTTTCCATATTTTTTCTTTTGTTATCATTATGTTATTCATGAGGATTACTGATTTTTTTGTTTGTTATAAATTCATGGTCGGTAAGCGTGCCCAGAAAAGCAATAATAGCCTGTCGTTCCTTTTGTGTAAGTGGTATACCCGGCCGTCCCTGGTGCTGATAGAGCAATTGATCTGTGGTTGGAGAAATTTTAATCCCGGATTGGTAATGATCAAGGACTTCGTCTATGGTTTTGAATCTCCCATCGTGCATATAGGGCGCTGTGACCAATACATTTCTTAATGAAGGCGTTTTAAATTTGCCAAGGTCCAAAGGATTGAACGTAACTCTGAAATGGCCCTGATAAATACCTTCGTGATCATCACTAAATGTGGCGTCAATACCATTATTGTGATAATCATCGTCTGTAAACAATTCTCCGCTATGACAAGCCTTACATTTGGAGTTGACCAGATTCATACCCAGCAATTCACTTTCCGTTTGGCTTGCTCCCGGCTCACTTCTCTTGTATTGATCGTATTTGGAGGTACCAGAAATCAGCGTACGCTGAAATTGCGACAAGGCTTTAATCACATTCACAGATCGGACGCCATCTTTGAAGACCATTCCGAACCTTTTTACATAGTCAGGATCAGCTTTTAATTCTTGTTCCAAAACATTTAAATCCTGAAACATTTCGTCTGCGCTGGTTAATGGACCTAGTGCCTGGGATTCGAGATTTTTTGAACCACCATCCCAAAAAAGACCATTTTCTGCCCAGGCCAGGTTGAACAATACAGGTGCATGACGTGTAAGCGCCCGATCGGATACCCCTACCCTTGTCAAAGCTATTCCATCAGAAAAAGCCAAATCCTGACGGTGACAGGAGGCACAGGAAATCTTGTTATTTCCCGAAAGCCTGACATCGTAAAACAGCATTCTGCCCAATTCTATACCTTCTTCGGTGAGTGGGTTCTCCACATGTTCCACAACAGGAGGAAAATTTACAGGCACCTGCAGCTTAACCGCATGCAGGGCCTGTGAAATTTCTTCGCTCACATTTTCTTTCTTACAAGAAAATGCGACACCGAGGAGGAAAAAAAGAGCAGCAATGCGCAGGAAAGCGCATTTGCCCATCATATCTAGTTTACAGACTTAACAGTAAATACTTTGGTGGCGTAATTATGAGCAACTGCTGCCATTACTGTCGCTTTAGAAGCGCCAACTATAGGATTGGCCATCACATCAATGCCATCGGTAACCTTTGATAAATCTGCGTTTATTACAATGCTGGTCGATTTCGACGCACTGATGTTCAGGCTCTTTGGCAAGTCTAAGGCAATCGTTTTGTAATTCGCATTCAATCCAGTCTCCAAAAGCATATTTTTAGTGGTTGTTCCATCGCTTACTTTTCCTGAGGCAGACGTAAAAATATAGCTGGTCAGCCACATCCAGGAAACATTGGTCATTCCATTTAGCTGTGAAAGTTCTCCGGATTGCAAGCTCATATTGTCATTGTATTTTTGATCAACACCAATCGAAAATTTAATGGATTTATAATCGCCTGCGGGAATTTCTTTTAAAACAACGTTCTCCCGCTTGGTTGCGGGATAGATAGTCGTTGGCAGGTCATTGTTTACCCCTGTAAGCCTAATTTCGCCTGTTTCTTCCATTAAATAATAGGAACCGGAAACTTTAACTTCCTGGCCTGTGGTAGAAACCAGTACAACATTGCTTAACCAATACCTGAATTTAGTAAAATTATAGGTGACACCGTTGGTGGTAAAATCCTTGTTCAATGCGAAATCCTGATTTCCAAAAACCGCATCCATTGTAAGGGTAACCTTACCCTCTCCCTGAAGGGTGATGGTATCGCTGTCTTTAGAGCATGAAGTAAATAATAATGCGGATAAGCCTATGATAGTTAGTAACTTTTTCATAAATAATAATTTGATTGTGCACAGCACGCCACTGTCGCACATTTCTATGCGTTCTTAAATTTCTTTAGTAATAAGTTGAGTTTATGGAATAGCTTTATGAAAGCCCATAAAAGGACATACACCTTCTTTTGGTGTAAAAAATTCAAAAAACTAGACCGGTAAATTAAGATAAGTGGGCGCAGGTGGCGGATGCAGAATTTCAAAGCTGCAATCAGGAAGATCGAAGCGGATATATTGATGCTTTTTCTTTTCAAGAAGACTGGAAATGGGATCAAAGGAAATTTTTTCATAGACAGCCACGATTTCATGAAGTCCTTTTTTGAAATTGTTTTCCTCTTGTCTTTTCTCCTTTTCTTCCGCTTGTTTTAACTTTTTCATCAGATAACATTTACCATTACAATGCATTTCAGGTCTGTTCCTGTTTTCGCATAATACAGAGGCAATGTATTTCTGGTTCATTTCAAAACCGGCATATACAAAAAAGCGAGAAAGGCTGGAGCCTGTCATCGCAATTAATAAGCATATGGCAATAATCCGGTTCATCATTTGGCCGCAAAGATAAACATATTAAGTTCACTAAACTATTAAAATTAAATTCCTGTGATTTCAATAAAACGGCCAATTCTATCGATATTCAATCCAAGAGACTAAAAACATTATTGATCAATATTGATCAGTTCTTTCTTTAACAATACTTCCTCCGCATGCTTTCGGATGCCTTTTTCATTCAACATTTCTGCAATTTTATTCACCATGTAAATCGATGCTTCAATTTCATCTTTTCTGATCGCCACACTTTCAATGTTAAACCCGAAAGGAATGGAACGTTCCGCACAAAAAGCAGCAAGTTCTGCGGCAATATCCAAACAAATGTTAACAGACCTTTCAAGCATATTTTCAGCCCGATTAAAATCTTCCTTCAGATCGGGCGGAATATGAATACCTAACCATTCCATAAAATTCAATGTTTTCACTGATCCACAAGCTGTGAGTGTAAATATCACCGTCGGAAACTTCTTCCTATCGTTTTTGCAGGTACGGTCCAGATCTTCTATAACCTTCTTCGCATAGTCTAAATTAAATACACATTGAGAAATGAAATAGGATACCCCACAACTGACTTTGTCCAGAATCCGTTTATCCTCATCATGCAGTACGGCATGTCTTTCAGGGATAGTGACAGCCCCCAAAACAGAGTTTTTTTCCTGCTTACTCCACAGATGATAGGCTTCATTCAAACTTGTTTTAACCGGAAAATCCGGGGCGGGTACACCCACAAAAACAGGGTAAAACTGATGACGGTGAAGATCATCCAGCCAATCAGAGAGTTCTTCTTTTGAGAATTTTCCAGCCGGGCGATAGATGATCTTGGGAAGATCTAAATCCTGGAGGTATCCACTCGCAAATCTAAAAGGATCATGAGCTTTCAAAAAAGGAAATGGCCGCTCCTCACAAGTACGGGCAGATTCGTCTTGCACATCATATACGATCAATGCATCAAGATCCAGATCAACAAGTCTTGCAATAGTCCGGGATGCTATCTCAGCAATCCGTTCCGGACTTGTTTCAGATTTTGGTGGTGTGATGCCGTAAGTTAAAATTCCGGATGCTCCGGATTTGATTTTATTTAAGAACATGAACTATACACTATTATAAATCTCGGGAAAACAAGAGGATGTACCATAATACACCCTCTTCTGTCAATTAAATTATACTTTCTACGCTGATCTGCGCTCTCACCTGTTTAGCAGCAGCAACCATGTTTTCCAGCGCAGCTTTGGTTTCTGGCCATTTACGTGTTTTAAGTCCACAATCCGGATTTACCCAAAGATGACGTGCCGGCAACAAATCTGCCGCTTTTGCCAAAAGGGAGGCCATTTCTTCTGTACTTGGTACACGTGGCGAATGAATATCATACACACCTGGACCAATCTCATTCGGATATTCAAAATGAGCAAAAGCCTGTAACAGTTCCATTTGCGATCTTGAAGTCTCAATAGTGATTACATCGGCATCCATCGCAGCAATATGTTCAATAATATTATTGAATTCGCTGTAGCACATATGTGTATGTATTTGCGTTTTATCTTGTACCCCGCTGGCAGTGATACGGAATGCTTTTACTGCCCAGTCCAGGTAATGTGGGTGTTTTGCTTTTCGTAGTGGCAATCCTTCGCGGATAGCCGCTTCATCAATCTGAACAATACCAATACCTGCCTTTTCGAGCGCGACAACTTCATCACGGATGGCAAAAGCAATCTGATTCGTCGTCACATCTCTTGGCTGATCATCGCGTACGAATGACCACTGCAAAATCGTTACCGGTCCGGTCAACATCCCTTTCATTGGTTTTTCTGTTTGTTCAGCCGCAAATTTGCTCCAGCGTACGGTCATGTCTGCCGGGCGGCTCACGTCACCATAAATTACCGGAGGCTTTACACAACGGCTTCCATAACTCTGTACCCATCCATTTTTGGTAAACAGGAAGCCATCCAATTGCTCACCGAAATATTCTACCATATCGTTACGCTCAAACTCACCGTGCACCAATACATCTAAGCCAATTTCTTCCTGCCAGCGGATTGCATCAATAGTAGCTTGCTCAATTGCCTTTTCATATTGCTCAAGCGTTAAGTCGCCCTTTTTAAATTTGGCACGCAACTGGCGAATATCGTCTGTTTGCGGAAATGAACCGATCGTAGTTGTGGGAAAAGAAGGTAAATTGAAACGATCCTGGTGCAACTTTTGACGCACAGGGAAAGCGCTTTGACGACTTGCATCTGCCTCATTAATGGCAGCCACACGATCTTTGACAGCTTGCTTGTGCACCTTTTGTGAGGACTTCCGGCTGTCAATGGCCTTTTTATTAGCTTGCAGCAAGTCATGGTTTCCTTGGGCAATTTGTTTCAGGTCACTAACTTCAGTTAATTTTTGTTTGGCAAAGGCCATCCAGTTTTTGATTTCCGGATCTATGGCCGTTTCCAGGTCCAGATCAATTGGACTGTGCAGCAGCGAGCAGGATGGTGCAATGATTACCCGATCATTACCAAGTTTTTCAACCGCTTTATTGATCAGTTTTAAAGACTTTTCATAATCGTTTTTCCAAACGTTACGTCCGTCTACAATCCCAAGAGAAAGCTGAAGTCCATCAGGGATCAGCGCCAACACCTCATCAAGTTGTTCGGGCGCACGTACCAGATCAATATGGAGTGCTGCCACCGGCAGGCTCACCGCCAATTGAGTATTGTCTAATAAGGCTTCAAAATATGTAGCAACCAGTAATTTAACACCACTTACCCGGTTAGATATGGCGCGATAGGCATATTCAAATGCTTCTTTTTCCTTTTTAGAGAGGTCAAGCGTCAGGCAAGGCTCGTCCAGCTGGATCCATTTGGCACCTTGTTGTCTTAAGCGATTAATGATATCCACATAAACGGGCACTAATTTTTTGATCAGGTCAATACGTTCAAATCCCTGCTCCTTTTCTTTACCTTGCAGCAGATAACTTACCGGCCCGAGAAGTACCGGTTTGGCCTTTTCTCCAAGCTGTAATTTGGCAAGGTTGTATTCACTAAATAAATTCTCGTTAAAAATCCTGAATTCCTGATTGGCTGTAAATTCAGGCACAATATAGTGGTAATTGGTATCCAGCCATTTGGTCATCTCCATAGCGGTAATATCCAAACCATCTTTCTGATAACCACGGGCCATCGCAAAATAAAGATCAATTTCGCTGTTGGATTTTACCTGTGAAAGGATTGGCGAATAACGCTGAGGGATAACACCCAAAAGCAAGCTTGTATCCAGTACCTGGTCATAGAAGCTAAAATCATTACAAGGTATCAGATCAATCCCGGCATCCAGTTGAGTTTGCCAGTTCTCTTCCTTGATCTTACGGGCAAGCCCGTTGAGTTCACCGAGGTCAATTTTGCCTGCCCAGTATTGTTCGCAGGCCTTTTTCAGTTGTCTTTGGTTACCAATTCGCGGGTAGCCCAGGTTTTGTGTTTGCATTTCTTTAAAAGATTTAAGTAGAAAAACAGTTATATTACTTTTATCGTCCTTCCAGAACAGGCAGATATCCTGGCTTATAACATTTCAACCGCCCTTCCCACCAATTATACTGGCAGTGGACATTATTGGTTAAAACTCTTTTGCGTTATTTACAGTTGCGCGACAGCCCGCGATTTTCACACGGTTCCCTTTTAATTCCGATTTCTCGTAAACCCTTCCTGGTAGATAAAGTAAAGAAAAGAACTATTGTTTGCCATCCAGTCCAATTACAGGACTAAATTCCAAACAAATGTACATAAGCAGATTTTAAAACTTATTTAACCCTAATAAATAAGCATAAATAACTTTTTTACTACAAAAAATAAGCATATTATCCTTTTAACTCATTATTTTCGTATTCGCTAAAGAAAAATATTCTATGGAAGAATTAGACGAAACAGATTTATTGCTGCTGAAGATACTGGGCAACAACTCGAACTATACCATAAAAGAGCTTGCGGTAAAGGTAAAACTCTCCCCCTCGCCTGTTTTTGAACGGGTAAAAAGACTGGAAAGCAATGGCTATATTAAAAAGTATATTGCCATACTGGATGCCGAAAAATTTAACCAGGGATTTATTGTGTTTTGCAATATTAAGCTCAAACAGCACGACAGGAAGATAGGTCATCAGTTTGTAGAAGACATTTTAAAAATTGACGAAGTTGTAGAATGTTATAATATTTCGGGTGACTATGACTTTATATTAAAGGTATACGCAAAGGACATGAAACATTACCAGGATTTTGTTTTTAATAAACTAGGCTCTGTTAAAAGCATTGGTAGTACGCACAGTACGTTTGCAATGGCAGAGATAAAAAATTCGTATAACATCAGCTTTTAAAGCAACAATTTAACCACCCTCTCCGGTCTGCACAAAAAAAAACCTGCACCTCTTTTCACACCTCAGGACCTGAAGCCCTTCGCGGAAGGTCCAGTGAGAAAAGAAGTGAAGGTTTTTCTACACAATTTTATCAAGATGAAGAGCACTACATTCTTTCAGGAACGGTGATTCCCAACAATTTCATTCCGGATTTCAGAATATTGGCCGTAGTAAAACTCAGATTCAAACGGTGCTGTTTCAATGAAGCATCCTCTTCTTTAACTATTGGAGGTACTTCATGGTAGAATTTATTGAACATTTTTGCAACTTCATACAGATAGTTAGATAAAGTAGCCGGGGTATAACCTTTAGCTGCTGAAGCCAGTTCCGAAGGGTATTTAGCAAGCAACATGATCATCTCCAATTCAGTTGCAGATAAATCTTTAACTTCAGCTGCTTTTGAGTACTCTGCATATTCAGCTTTACTTAAAAGTGACTTAATACGTGCATGGGTATACTGAATAAATGGCCCGGTATTTCCCTGGAAATCAATAGACTCAGAAGGATCAAACAACAGGCGTTTCTTAGGTTCTACTTTTAGCAGAAAGTACTTTAAGGCCCCCATCCCTATGTCGTAATACAAACGTTCCTTTTCCTCATCAGAAAAATCATTCGTTTTACCCAATGCTTCTGTCTTCTGTCTGGCTGTTTCTACCATTTCTGCAATCAGATCATCCGCATCTACCACCGTACCTTCTCTGGATTTCATTTTACCACTTGGCAAATCTACCATACCGTAAGACAAATGGTGCAGGCCTTTAGCCCAGGTTTTACCCATTTTCTCCAGGATCAGAAACAAGACCTTGAAATGATAGTCCTGCTCATTACCCACTACATAAATAGACTGATCCATTTTAAAATCATCATATTTCATTTCTGCAGTACCAAGATCCTGGGTAATATATACGGAAGTTCCATCGGCACGCAGTACAAGTTTCTGGTCCAGGCCATCTTCCGTCAGATCGATCCATACAGACCCGTCTGGTTTTTTAAAGAATACGCCTTTACTTAAACCTTCTTCTACAGTATCCTTACCTAATAAATAGGTATTGCTTTCATAGTAATACTTATCAAAATCTACACCCAGGTTTTTATAAGTAATGTCGAAACCGGCATACACCCATCCGTTCATCTTTTTCCAAAGATCCAGTACCCCCGTATTCCCCTGCTCCCATTCCAGCAGCATTTGCTGTGCCTGTTTAATCAGTGGTGCATTTTTCTTAGCCTCTTCTTCTGTTTGACCAGCAAGTTTAAGTGCTTCAATTTCTTTCTTATATTCTTTATCGAAGATCACATAATATTTTCCCACCAGGTGATCTCCTTTTAAGCCAGAGCTCTCCGGGGTTTCTCCGTTTCCAAATTTTTGCCAGGCCAGCATAGATTTGCAAATATGAATACCTCTGTCGTTCACCAGATTTACTTTGAATACTTCATAGCCGTTGGCTTTAAGCAGCTCAGCAACAGAATACCCCAGTAAGTTGTTTCTAACATGTCCAAGATGCAGCGGCTTATTGGTATTTGGAGAAGAATATTCCACCATTACTTTCTGCCCGTTGGACTTAAAAGTACCAAAATCCTTATCCAGCAAAGTATTGTTCAATAAATTCAGCCAGTACGCATCTGCAATGCTCAGGTTTAAAAAGCCTTTAACGACATTAAATCCGGTAACATCTGCAACATGTTCTACCAGGTAAGTTCCAAGTTCCTGAGCGGTAACTTCCGGTGATTTTTTAGAAAAACGTACAATCGGGAAAACCACAATAGTAATTTGTCCTTCAAATTCAACCCTCGTGTCCTGCAGGCTGATCTGTGTTTCCTGGATTTCCTGTTGGTATAAGTCTTTAACTGCTGTTATCGTGGCAGCAACGATATGTTGTTCAATATTCATATTCTATTCGTTTCTAAAAGCGTTCGTCGCTTTAATTAAGATCTCAAAGGCATGCTCTGCCATCTGGTTCTCTTTATCTAAGGTTGGGTTTACTTCCACAATTTCAAAACAGCATACTTTATGATGCGTGATGAGCCTGGTCATTAAACCACCTGCTTCTTTCTCTGTTAAACCCTGGGCCACCGGAGTTCCAGTGCCTCTTGATGCTGTTGGATCCAGTGAGTCTACATCAAAAGAGACATAGATCAGGTCGCAATGGTCCAGATACATCATTGTTTCAATCACCGTTCTTTCTACCCCCCGTTTCCGGAATTCCGCGGTGGTGATATTTTTTACTTTATTTTTTTTGATCAGGTGCTCTTCTGCTTTTTCCATATCCCTTGCAGAAATCAGCACGAGGTCACGGTAACTAATCTTAGGCGCTATATTTTCTACATTTTTGAGCTGATACCAGTAATTAATGGTTTCCTGGTCCAGTTTATTCACCTTAGAATCCGTATTATCCTCATCCAGTACCATAGCCAAGGGCATACCATGCATATTTCCGGAAGGTGTAGTGTACGGAGAGTGCATGTCTGCATGAGCATCTATCCAGATTACACCCAACCTGGATTTAGGATAAGCAGCCTTTATTCCCGAAATGGTACCTGCAGCTGTACTGTGGTCGCCAGCCAGAACAATCGGAAATTCATTATTTCCAAGGGTATTTTTCACCTCTTCACTCACCCGCTCCACCATGGTGAGGATACCCGAAATCCTTTTTGCATAAGGACTGCCGGTACTTTCCAGCAGCAAATGGTTCTCATTTGGTACCTCGATAGATTTGTGTTTTTTAAAGAACCTGCTTCCAAAATCTAATGCCGCAATTTTTATCGCATCTACCCCAAGACTGGCTCCGCGGGTACCCGCTCCAATCTCAGATTTTACTTCAATTATCTTTAAAGACTTAGTCATAAAAAAATTACGAGTGTATTTTATAAAAGGTTTATCTTTGGGCCAAAATTAACTTATTTTATTTGCCACACCTTTAATAATTGTTCAAAAATATAAAAAATGCAGAGTTACTCCGAATTTCTTGATCTAAGTGTTGGTTTCCCACAGGAAGGCTATGACATTATAGACGATGAATTATACTTCCAGGACCTAAACTTAATGGAGATGATTGAAACTTATGGTACGCCATTACGTTTCACTTATCTTCCGCTGATCAGCAAAAAAATTCAGCAGGCGAAGATCTTGTTCCAGACCGCCATCTTAAAGAACAATTACAGAGGTGATTACAAGTATTGCTATTGCACCAAGAGCTCCCACTTCCGCCATATTGTGGAAGAAGCCCTTAAAAATGGCATCCACCTGGAAACGTCATCTGCATTTGATATGCCAATGGTAGACGCCCTTGAGAAAAAAGGCGCACTGACCAAAGACATTACGCTGATCTGTAACGGTTTTAAAACTTATCAATACAAACAGTATATTATAGATATGCTGCACGATGGGTATAAAAACATCATTCCTGTTTTAGACAACAAAGAGGAATTTAACCTCTATGATGATGAAATTGAGATGGATACCCCTTGTAATTTAGGGATTCGTATTGCCGCTGAAGAGCAGCCGGATTCTCAGTTCTATACTTCCCGTTTAGGTGTAAGATTGGAAGATGTTATTGATTTTTACAATAATAAGATTGCATCTAACCCTAATTTCAGGGTTAAATTGCTGCATTTCTTTATCAATTCCGGTATTTCAGATACACCTTATTACTGGAATGAGCTGGAGAAATATGTAACCTTATACTGCAAATTCAAAAAGATTAACCCGGAGCTGGATACTTTAGATATCGGTGGCGGTATGCCTTTCAAAGACTCTCTGGTTTTTGATTTCGATTACGAATACATGGTCAATGAAATCGTTAAACGAATTAAAGAGATCTGTGCAGAGCATGATGTTATTGAACCGGATATCATTACAGAATTCGGTAAATATACCGTAGCAGAAGCTTCTGGTATATTATATAAGGTATTGGGCCGTAAGCAGCAGAATGACCGTGAAAGATGGTTAATGCTGGATGGTTCTTTCATTACCAACCTTCCTGACGTTTGGGCACTGAACCAAAAATATGTTTTATTGCCAATCAATAACTGGGATGCGGAATACGAGAAAGTAAACCTTGGGGGAATTACCTGCGACGGTCAGGATTATTACAACCAGGAAGCACATATGAACAGTGTGTTTATGCCAAAAACACGTAAAGTGCAATACCTTGGTTTCTTCCATACCGGTGCTTATCAGGAAGTGCTGAGCGGTTACGGCGGTATTCACCACTGCTTGCTGCCAAGTCCTAAACATGTGATCATTCGCAGAAACAGGGATGAGACTTTCAACTTCGAGGTATTCGGTGAAGAGCAAAACAGTAAACAAGTATTGAAGATTCTGGGTTATACCTAGGCTTTAACCTTTAAAATATCGAGGGTACCTGCAAAAGCAGGTACCCTTTTTTATGCCTTCTATTTCTCTGTCCTGAAATCGGAGGGCGTTTTATGGATGATCTTTTTGAAGATCTTGTTAAAATAGGTTACATTATTAAAACCGCAGGCAAAACAAACCTCAGCCACTGTCTTGTCCTGCTGTAACAGCAAACAGGCTTTCTGGATCCGGTAGTGATTTACAAATTCCGTAAAAGTGATATGGGTAGTCTTCTTAAAGTAATTACAAAATGACGGCACAGAAATATTTGCAATATCTGCTACTTTTTGAATATCAATATCCTGATCATAATAATTCTCTACGTAAGTAAAGATTTTCTGCAACCGGTTCCGATGTTTGTTCACCATCTCCGCCAGTATAGGCTGTTTATTTAAAACATCGTACTCTTCTGCAAGCGCAAGCTGATGCAATACCTTCAGCATAGACAAATGTTTTTCAAAAGGAGACATATTTTTCATCTCTATCAGCAAAGCGGTAATCCGACTTTTAACCCCACCTTTAAATTTCAAACCATGCTTAGATCGTACAATCAGATCTGAGATTTCCTTCATTTCCGGAAAGTCGGCTATCCACTGTTGCATGACCTCAGGTTTGATCTGCACCACAATTTCCTCATGAGGTTCTGTTGCATTCAATCCAAAGCCGGAATGTGGCATATTTGAACCAATCAATACCAGATCTCCATCATCATACATACTTAAATGATTACCTACATGTCGGGTACCACCACCGCCAACCACACACACCAGTTCATACTCCGGATGATAATGATACTGCCATATGAATTCGGAGATTGGCTTGTTCTGATAGAGAAATCTAAAGGAAGAATTTTCATCTGGTTTTACAATTTCAAATTCTATTTTCATCCTTATTAATACTTAAAACATAAATGTAACCATATTTATATTAATATAGTTCAATAAAAAATGAATACAGGATAATTATTAACGCCGATTAATCCTCAATTTTAGTTAACCAAATATAAACAGCCAAAGCATAAGCAACAGGCTACCAACCTTATGTATAAGAAATGGGAAATTTAAAAATTAAAGCATCTGTATTTATCAACTACCTCTTGTTTGGTATTATGTTAAATAGCGTAGGTACAGTGATCCTGCAAGTTCAGCGGTATTATGGAGTTACTGAATCATCTGCTTCCATACTAGAGGCCTTCAAAGACATTACCATTGCTGTGGTTTCCTTTTTAGTCGCATCTTTCATCACCCGTATCGGATATAAAAAGTCTATGCAAATTGGTTTAACTGCAGTAGCCATTGCATGCTTCCTGGTCCCCTCTGTTAAAACCTTTATCGCCATCAAATTACTTTTCGCAGTTACCGGTGCCAGTTTCGCTCTAACTAAAATTTCCGTTTTTGGTAGTATTGGTTTAATCACCAAAGGAGAAAAAGAACATATCAGTTTCATGAATTTTCTGGAAAGTTTTTTCATGGTTGGAATTTTAATGGGCTATTTCATTTTCAGTTATTTTATTGATGATGCAGATGCAAGCTCAGGAAGATGGTTCCATATCTATTATTTTATAGGGGGACTCTATCTGCTGGCACTGCTCCTGCTGAGCAGCGCCCCACTCAATGAATCAGAAGCCAGACCAGCTGAATTACTTAAAGCCGAACAGTCTTTTTCGGATATGCTCAAACTCCTGATTCTTCCACTGGTCGTTTCCTTTGTGATCTGCGCCTTTCTTTATGTACTTATAGAACAAAGTATCATGAGCTGGTTACCGACCTTTAACAATAAGGTGTTGCACCTGCCCTCTTCCTTCAGTGTTCTAATGGCGGGAATTATGGCCGCTTCGACTGCAATCGGTCGTTTCCTGGCCGGAATCATACTTAAAAAAATATCCTGGCATATTACCTTAACCACTTGTCTGATCGCTGCCGCATGCCTGGTATTAATAGCGCTCCCCCTGGCCAAAGCGGAAAGTAGCCACCAAATAAAAGTATGGGCCGATGTTCCTTTTTCTGCTTACATCTTTCCACTGATCGGTTTCTTTCTTGCACCTGTTTATCCAGCCGTCAATTCGGTGATTCTGGCTGCACTGCCCAAAGAAAAACATGGTGCGATGTCCGGGCTGATCGTTGTATTCTCTGCACTCGGAGGTTCTCTAGGATCCCTGATCACCGGCTATATTTTCCAGCATTATGGTGGTCAAACTGCATTTTATTTTTCCCTTGTACCACTCACCTTACTCACAATAGCACTTTTTATTTTCAAAAGAACAAGAAGCGCCGCCTCATTTTATAAAGAAAACAATGCATCAAAATAACGCACATACCAAATCCCTATTTATAGAAGAACTGGAAGAGCTCTTTACATCTGTACAACTGAGTGCGATCTTTTCAGACCAGAAAACCTTTCCGGATTGTATTCCAAAACAGCCAGTTGCAGAAATTCTCCGCAAGTACAGAGTTCAATACCAAGCCCCGGACTTTGACCTCAAAGCTTTCGTTACAGAACATTTCTTTGTCCCTAAAGCAGAAGCCAGTCACTTCAAAAGCGAGGTCAGCAAAGGCATTGAACACCATATTCACAGCCTCTGGGGTATCTTAACAAGAACTGCAGCAGATCACCACGGCTCTCTCCTTGCTCTGCCTGAAAAATTTGTAGTCCCTGGAGGCCGTTTCCGTGAATGCTTTTACTGGGACAGTTATTTTACCATGCTTGGCCTCCAGGTCTCCAAAAGGATTGACCTGATGGAAAGTATGATAGAGAACTTTGCCTATCTGATTGATCATTTTGGCTTCATTCCCAATGGAAACCGCACTTATTTTTTAAGCCGCTCGCAACCTCCATTCTTTTCCCATATGATCGAATTGCTCAGCGAAGAAAAAGGAAATGGTGTTTATCAGTATTATCTGCCGCAGCTACTCAAAGAATATACTTTCTGGATGACCGGGAAAGAACACCTGAATCTTCAAAACTACACCGGACAACATTTGGTCATGATGCCCAATGGTGATTTGCTGAACCGCTACTACGATCAATTAAATGAACCAAGACCTGAAAGTTATCTGGAAGACACAGAAACCATGAAACAGGGTGGAAAGAACATTTGCCTCAACATCAGGGCAGCTTGCGAATCGGGCTGGGATTTCTCGAGCAGATGGTTCAAAGACCACCAACACCTGGAAACCGCATATACAACCGATATCGTTCCAGTAGACCTGAATTCCCTGCTCTGGCATTTGGAAAAAACGATAGAAAAGGCAGAGCGCCTGAATGGAAACACCGGCAATGCCGATATTTTCCATAAAAAAGCAAGCTGTCGCGCACAATGTATACGCAAATACTTATGGTCAGATTCAACACAGACCTATTTCGATTATCAGCGCTCAACTGAGCTCCAAACCGACTTTCACTCCATTGCCATAGCCTATCCGCTGTTTGTGGGTATTTCGAGCCAGGATGAAGCCGATGCCATTGCTGATAAGCTGGAACGCGACTTCCTTAAAGAAGGTGGCCTGCTCACCACCTTGAACTCATCCGGACAGCAATGGGATGCTCCAAACGGCTGGGCTCCACTGCAATGGGTGGCCTACAAAGGACTTCTGAACTACGGACATCATGATCTGGCGGAGAAGATCCGCTTCAGATGGACAAGTCTTATTGAAAAACACTTTACAGAAACTGGAAAGATCTCTGAAAAATACAATGTAGAAAATACAGACTTAACTGCAACTGGCGGCGAATATCCAAACCAGGATGGCTTTGGATGGACCAACGGGGTTTACCTTAAAATGAAACATCAACACTAACCAATTAATAAAACAAATTATGAACAGACCTTTATTATTTCTTTTACTGCTCTGTATCCTCAGCGATGCAGAGCTGGCGAAAAGCAGTCCGGGGATTGCATATTTTAAAAAAACAGAAACTGTATCGGGTACCGTTGTCGATAAAAACGGTCAGCCTATTCCCGGCGCAACGGTTACTATTAAAGGGTCCAAAACCGGCACCTCCACAGACCAGGCGGGAAAATTCGCCTTAAACGCAGCTGCAGGAAAGGTTCTTGTGGTCAGTGCAATAGGCTATAAATCTATTGAACAACCCATCACTAATGCAGGTGGTCCACTAAACATCGTTTTGCTGGAAGACCTTATGGAGCTCAATTCTGTTGTGATTACCGGAAGCACCAATGCCTTAAAAAAAATTGAATCCAGCGTGGCCATTTCCAGCTTTAGCAGCAAAAGTATTGAGCAGCTGGCCCCCTCCAGTGCAGCTGATTTATTAAAACACGTACCCGGCTTTGTTGTAGAAACTTCTGGTGGTGAGGTTGGGAATAACCTCTTTGCCAGAGGTATCCCCTCTGCAGGGGCTTATGAGTTTGTACAGGTTCAGGAAGACGGCATGCCTGTATTTGAAGACGGCGCTTTACAATTTGCCAATGCCGACAATTGGCTGCGCGTAGATGAAACTATTTCCAGAATGGAGGCTCTAAGAGGAGGATCAGGTTCTATATTTGCCACCAATGCTCCGGGAGGTATCATTAATTTCATCACCAAGACCGGCAGCAATGATTTCGGCGGAACAGTAAAACTCAGCACAGGAACATCCGGACTCTTCAGAACAGACCTAAATATTGGCGGAGCCATTATTCCGGATAAATTATTTTACAATATTGGTGGTTTTTACAGAACAGAAAACGGAGTCAGAAACCCAGGCTTTAAAGCAAATGATGGTGGTCAGTTCAAAATGAACCTAAAATACAACCTCGATAATGGTTACATCAAGCTATCTTACAAAAGGCTGGATGACAGAAACCTTTTCCTGCTTCCGATCCCTTTAACAGACAAAGACCACCCCAAAGGTATCGATGGTTTTAACCCAAATACCGGAACATTAACTTCCAGGAATTTCAGCCAGTTAAGCGTACCACAATTGGGTGGCGGAACCTATAACAGAAACCTGGAAGATGGTGTCCATCCCATTGTAAATGCATATGGTGCAGAATTCAAAACTGATTTAGGCAGTGGCTTTAGTGTAAACAACAACATGAGGTATACCAATATCAATATGCAATACACAGCCATATTCCCCGGCGCGGAGCCACAAACTGCCGCTGATTTTGCAAAAGGTTATACCACCTCTGCCGGAGCTTCTTTCCCGGTACTTAACCCTGGATATACAGATGCCAGCACAGGTGCGGTAGTAAATCCGGCCCTGGTAGCCAAAGTAGGGTACTGGGCCATTGACAAGCAAATGAGAAACTTTGCGAACAACCTGAGGTTTGATTACAAAAATGACAAGACCACGCTTTCACTGGGTTATTATTACTCCAACTGGACGTCCAATCAACAATGGAACTGGAGCAACCTGTTGGTCAGCGTATCCGACAATCCACAGCTATTGAACCTGGTGGATAAATCGGTACCAGCAGGAAGTAGCAATTACTCCAGAACCTATAACGGCGTGGCAGATATTTCATTTTTAACCCGTCAGGCACAGACCAAAGGAGATGTCAATGCTGTTTTTGGAAATGCACAGATTAAGGCAGATGAAAACCTGACCTTCGATTTAGGACTGCGCTTTGACATGGACAGATATAGCGGCTACAAGGCTACACAGTCTGCAGCTCAAAGCCTTGACAACAGCACCAATACGGGTTTTGATTTCAAAAGCACCACCGCAGACAATTCCATTACCAATATCAGTGGTCCTTATCAATACTGGAAATATAACATTAACCGCTTATCCGGAAGTGCCGCTGCAAACTATAAATTCTCCGAGAATATGGCGACGTATATCCGGTACAGCAATGGATTCCGCTCGCCTTTGGAAGAGTCCTATTTTGATAACGCCAGCAATTTAACGGCATTAAAACCAACTGTTATCAACCAGTTTGAACTCGGGTACAAATACCAGGGGCAGCAATACGCTTTCTTTGCCAATGCCTTCTATATGAACCTCGATAATATCGCTTTTACAGATGTATTGGCCAACGGTACTTCAGAAAATAAATTTGCCAAAGCCAAAAACCTCGGATTGGAACTGGAAGGTCAGCTCAATGCTGGTGATTTTAGCCTCACTTTAAATGCCACCATCCAGGATCCAAAATTCAGAGATTTCTCTGGCAATGGCTTTGATTATAACGGAAATAAAGTACGCAGAATCCCTAGTTTCTATGGCACAATACGTCCTTCATACAACATTACCAAGGCACTGACCATCTATGCTGAGGTGAATCATTTTGGTAAAAAATATTCTGATAATGCCAATGTCTTTGCCTTACCAAGATTTGATGTACTGAATGCGGGTATTTCCCTGAAAGTAAACAAAATGCGCTTTGCTATAGATGGCTCCAACTTAACCAATACCATCGGGTTAACCGAGGGAAATCCACGTATTACTACAGCTCCCGGTTCTATCTATTATGCACGCCCTATTTTAGGCAGGTTTGCCAGAATCTCCGCAGCGTTTAACTTCTAGGCAACAACAACTCTCATAGAAAAGGCATCCTTGATCAAGGATGCCTTTTCTATGAGAGTTCAAAGTATTTTGGAGAAATTCTAATACAATAAAACGTTTTACTACATTTAAATTAAATTACAGCAAAAAATGAAATAACCTTTTACACACCTATACAACACACAACCAAATGTTTAAACCGAGAACTTTACTTTGCTCCTTATTCCTGTTTTGCAGCTTCGGAATTTCTGCGCAACAAAAAAAACATCAAACCCTAAAGCAACCTGTAGATTACGTCAATCCATACATTGGAAACATCAGCCATTTACTGGTTCCTACTTATCCGACAGTACACCTGCCTAACAGCATGCTTCGTGTTTATCCAGAGCGGGCAGATTTTACAGGCAATCAGATGAGTGGCCTACCCGTTATGATCACCAGCCACAGAGGAAGCTCTGCTTTTAATCTAAGTCCTTATCAGGGAGAAGAGGCACATCTAAACAGTGTCATCAACTATGGTTACGACAATGAAACGATCAAACCTTATTTCTATGAAGTCGATCTGGACGACCAGGGTATACATGTTACCTTTGCTCCTTCCCATCAGTCTGCTGTTTACCAATTGGATTTTCCTGATAAGACCAAACCCGCTTATCTGGTATTGAATTCCCAGAATGGAGAGATGACAGTGAACGAAAATACGATTAGCGGATTTCAGCTATTGGACAACCATACAAAAGTCTATCTTTTTATGGAAACTGATCTCAAACCTAGCTCAGGTGGAATATTGGTCGGAAATCAAATCAGTACAACCTTAAAGTTGGCGAGTGGTAAAGACGCCAGTGTAGCACTAAAATATCCTGCGGGAACCTCTCAAATCAACATCCGGTACGGTATTTCTTTTATCAGTATAGAACAAGCGAAAAATAACCTTAAGCGGGAGATCAAAACCTATAATGTTGCAGAAACAGCTGATGCAGGAAGAAAGATCTGGAACAATACCCTTGGCAAAATAGCCGTAGATGGTGATAATGAAAATCAAAAGACCGTATTCTATACCTCCCTTTACCGCACCTACGAGCGTATGATCTGTATATCTGAAGACGGGCGCTATTTCAGTGCGTTTGACGGCAAAATTCATGAAGATGGGGGCATGCCTTTTTATACCGATGACTGGATTTGGGATACTTACCGTGCTACACATCCTTTACGTGCTATTATTGAACCAGAAATGGAAACCAATATGATCAATTCTTTTATCCGAATGGCTGGTCAAATGAAAGAATTCTGGATGCCTACTTTTCCTGAAGTCACTGGCGATAGCCGCAGGATGAATTCAAATCATGGTGTTGCCACCATCATAGACGCCTATAATAAGGGACTTAGAGGTTTTGACCTGGAGAAAGCCTATAATGCTTGCAAAAATGCTATTACCGAAAAAACACTGGCTCCCTGGTCCGGAAAAAAAGCGGGTGCATTAGATGACTTTTACAAAAAGAACGGCTATATCCCTGCCCTGGCTCCAGGAGAACCAGAAACCATACCGGAAGTCCATTCCTGGGAAAAACGCCAGCCGGTAGCCGTTACCCTGGGCACTGTTTATGACGAATGGTGTTTGTCAAAAATCGCTAAAATTCTGGGCAAAGAAGAAGATGCAAAGTATTTTGCAGAGCGCAGCCTCAATTATCATAAGGTATTCAACGCAGAAACTAAATTCTTCCACCCCAAAGATAAGGATGGAAAATTTATAGAACCTTTTGACTATAGGTTCTCTGGCGGTATAGGGGCCCGGGAGGCTTACGATGAAAATAATGGCTGGGTTTACCGCTGGGATGTTCAGCACAACATAGCAGACTTGGTTCAAATGATGGGCGGTAAAGACGCTTTTGTTGATGAACTGGAACGTATGTTCAATACACCACTAGGAATGGGAAGGCCGGATTTCCACAAGATTTTTGGCGATCATACTGGCATTGTAGGCCAGTACTCGATGGGTAACGAACCAAGTATGCACATCCCCTATTTATACAATTATGGTGGCCAGCCATGGCGCACGCAGAAACGTGTGCGGTCTTTACTAAATGAATGGTTCAGAAATGACCTGATGGGCATTCCGGGTGATGAAGACGGCGGTGGTCTTACCTCATTTGTTGTTTTCTCTTCTCTAGGTTTTTATCCTGAAACCCCGGGCTTGCCGATGTACGTCATTGGTGCTCCGATGTTCAGAAGTGCCAAAATAGATATCGGCCACGGGAAAACCTTTGAAGTACTTTGCCACAATTATGCCCCGGAAAATAAATACATACAATCAGCCAAACTCAATGGAAAAATATGGAACAAATCCTGGTTCTCTCATCAGGAATTAATGCAGGGTGGGAAAATGGAATTTGTAATGGGAAAACAACCCAACAAACAATGGGCTTCAGGTAAGGATGCTGTGCCACCTTCCTTTACCATGCCAAATTAAAGGCAAAAAATAAGGGGTTACCATCCGGCAACCCCTTACAACCCTATCTAAACCAAATTATGAAACTTTAATTTCTTTGCTTTGTGATTGACTTTCGTCTTTCTTACCTATAGTAATATTTAAAATACCATTAGTGTATTCTGCACTGATCTTATCTCCGTCTACGCTTTCTGGCAACACAAATGATCTTGCAAAAGAGAAATAATCAAACTCTCTGCGGGTATATTCTTTTTTATCTTCTTCACTTACTTTTTTCTCTGCCCATACAGAAAGTGTATCTTTTTTCAAATTGATTTGAAAATCTTCTTTGTTTAAACCTGGTGCAGCAAGTTCAATTTTGTAATCTGCATCAGATTCTAAGATGTTAACACCAGGGATTTTATTCACGTTTAAGTTTTTATTTAATGCTTCGTTAAACAATGAGTCAAAAATGTTGTTAAAATAAGGTGCGTTGTTTCTGGTTCTGTTGTTAAATTTTACTAGTGTCATTGCTATTTCTCCTGTTATTTAATTTTAAACTTTTTATTTTAATCGTATATCTTCCCATTGTTCAACACTCATACCAATCCCTATTTTTATGATATTTAAGACATTATGGCATTCAAAAGAAAAACAAACAGACAAAAAGACAGTAAAAATGAATGAATTGGATTTATTCAAGTACAAAACGACATTAGAACTGCGCTTTGCAGACTATGATATGATGGGTCATGTAAATAATGCGGTGTACTTTACTTATCTGGAGATCGCCAGAGCCAAATACTGGAAACAGGCTATTAAATGGGACTGGAAGAAAACCGGTGTGGTGATTGCACAAGCCAGTCTGGATTATATTCATCCTATTTTGTTAGAAGATAAGGTTCATCTCTACGTACGTACCTCGCGGATTGGGAAGACGAGCTTTGATCTGGAATACATTATAGTGAAAACGACCAACAATACGGAACTGATCTGCAGCAAGGGTAAAACCATATGTGTAGCCTTTGATTATCAAACCAAGGCAGCTACTGAAATACCTGAAAACGAAAAGAATAAAATGATTGTTTTTGAACAGTTAAACAACAACTAACCAGAATTTCAAGATCCCGGAAAGTATTCCGGGATCTTGAAAAAATCTAAAATATTTTACCAGGATTTAAAATACTGTTCGGATCAAACACTTGTTTGATGCTCCGCATCAGATTTAAGTGGACCTCACTATATTTAATTGGCATAAACTCTTTTTGAACAAGGCCAATTCCGTGCTCTCCGGAAATAGTTCCCCCCAGAGCACTGGTCAATTCAAAAATCTCTACAATACCATCTTTAAGTTTGCTCTTCCAGTCTTCATCACTCATACCTGCTTTAATGATATTTACGTGCAGGTTTCCATCTCCGGCATGTCCGTAACAAACACTCTCAAAACCATAACGTCCTCCAATTTCTTTAATGCCTGCGATGAGCTTAGGTAAAGCAGCTCTTGGCACTACGGTATCTTCTTCCTTATAAATAGAATTGGATTTTACCGACTCCGGCATTGTTCTTCTGATTCTCCATAAATCATCTTTTTGCTGAGCGGTATCTGCAAATAACACATCTGTGCAGTTGAAGTTTTCGAGTACCAGATTTGCTTTTTCGCAATCCTTAAAGATCGTATCCAGATCATCACCATCAAATTCCATCATTAAAAATGCATTGACCTCATCTTTAAGATCAAACTTAATATCGTCATATTTAATTACCCATTCCACCCCTTTACGCTCCATAAATTCCAGAGCAGAAGGTGTAATCCCAGCCCTGAAAATTGCAGAAACAGCTGCACAGGCATCTTCGTTTTTCGTAAAAGAAGCCATCATCAATACATTTTGTGTCGGCCTTGGAATCAGTTTAGTCACAATTTTTGTCACCACGCCTAATGTCCCTTCAGAACCAATCATTAATTGAGTCAGGTTATAGCCTGATGCATATTTTAAAGTGTTTGCTCCCGTCCAGATCACCTCACCTGTAGGTAATACGACCTCTAGGTTCAGGATATACTCTCTTATTGTTCCGTATTTTACCACCCTTGGACCACCCGACCCATGTGCGACATTACCACCAATAAAACAAGAGCCTTTACTGGAAGGGTCTATAGGATACAGCAAGCCATTTTCAGCTACCGCATTCATAAACTCTTCTGTAATAACGCCCGGCTCTACAATAGCCTGCAAATTTTCTGTATCAATGTCAATGATTGCCTTAAATTTTTCCATAGACAGCAATACACCTGCATAAACCGGCAAGGCACCTCCGCTAAGGCCGGTCCCACCACCTCTTGGCGTTACAGGAACATGGTGTTCATTACAGATTTTAAGCAAGGCAGCAACACTTGCCGTATCTAAAGGCTTTACCACAACTTCCGGGTAGTATTTCAGATCTTCGGTTTCGTCATGCGCATAGTTACCCAAAGATTCTTCATCTGTAAAAACGTTGGAAGCACCGACAGCTTCTTTGAGTTTCAAAAGAAAATCAGGTGTGATTTTAGTATAGGACATCAGGGTTTGTATTTGATTTTATAAATTTCACATTCATGTTCTGCCATCTGGCAAATTTACTCTGCTGTATAACGCAACTGTACAAAGGAGTGGTTAATCTCCCCTGGCATTGGAGGATGCATTTTTTTGATCCCAACCTCTATGCTGAGCAAAAACGGATAGCTCTCCAATACGCGGTCCAGCATTTTTTTTACTACCGTTTCCAGCATTTTCTGCGTATTCGCCATTTCCTCTCTCATAATGGTATTCAATACTTCGTAGTTTACAGTATGAAGCAAATTCTCCGTATCACCAGAGTGATTAAAAGTGACTTTAATACTGACTAAAAAGTGATTTCCAGTCAATTGCTCTTCTGGATAATACCCATGTAAAGCATAGAATTTCACATCTTTAAGTGCAACGGTTTGTATCAGCATCTCTTTGTTTTGCAGCAAAATTAAATTTTCGGACGCTTTTAGCAGCCCATTCCGCTAAATTATTAACTTTGGACGTAACTATCCTAATAAATCAATTGATTTAATTAAACATAGAAAAAGATAGCGGAACCAAATATTTGTACATATGAATACATCTGCAAAGAAAGACCTTTACGAAGCTCCTGACTATTATCTTCTCGACGAACTGTTGTCTGATGAACATAAACTGATCCGTTCTACAGCACGTGATTGGGTCAAGAAAGAGGTGAGCCCGATTATAGAAGACTTTGCCCAAAGAGCAGAATTTCCCAAACACCTGATCAAAGGTCTTGGTGAAATTGGTGCGTTTGGACCTACTATTCCCGTAGAATATGGTGGCGCAGGTCTTGATTATATAGCTTACGGTATCCTGATGCAGGAAATAGAGCGTGGCGATTCGGGCATTCGTTCTACCGCTTCTGTACAGGGCTCTCTGGTCATGTATCCTATATACACTTATGGAACTGAAGAACAACGTAAAAAATACTTACCAAAACTGGCCACGGGCGAAATGATGGGCTGCTTTGGCCTTACAGAACCAGACCACGGTTCTAATCCTGGCGGAATGGTGACCAATATCAAAGAAAATGGTGATCACTATATTTTAAATGGCGCAAAAATGTGGATCTCCAATGCACCTTTTGCAGACATCGCTGTTGTTTGGGCAAAAGACGAAACGGGTAAAATCAGAGGTATGGTTGTAGAACGCGGCATGGAGGGGTTCAGTACACCAGAAACCCACAATAAATGGAGCTTAAGGGCTTCGGCCACCGGCGAACTGGTCTTTGACAATGTGAAAATTCCCAAAGAAAACCTATTCCCTGACATCAGAGGGCTAAAAGGGCCATTGGGCTGTTTAAACCAAGCCCGCTATGGTATTGCATGGGGTGCTTTAGGTGCAGCCATGGATTGTTACGATACTGCACTGCGCTATGCCAAAGAGCGTGTGCAATTTGGCAAACCTATCGGCGGTTTCCAGCTGCAGCAAAAAAAACTGGCTGAAATGGTCACCGAAATCACTAAAGCCCAGTTACTGGTTTGGCGTTTAGGTATTTTAAAAAGTGAAAACCGCGCTTCAGCCGAACAAATTTCCATGGCCAAAAGAAATAGCGTTGAAATTGCTCTCGACATTGCCCGAAACGCAAGGCAAATGCTTGGCGGAATGGGAATCACGGGTGAATACTCTATTATGCGCCATATGATGAACCTGGAATCGGTAGTTACTTATGAGGGCACGCATGACATCCATCTGCTGATCACCGGCATGGATGTGACTGGTCTGAACGCATTCAAATAAAACAACAGAGAATATACATAGATTAATGAAAACGTTTAAAAAATACTATAGTTTCCCCGCTCCTCCCGAAGAAGTTTATCTGGCACTGACCAAAGAGCAAAGTATTCAGCTCTGGACTGGTGCAGAAGTTGAATTTACAGAAGAAGCCGGAACCGAATTTTCCTTCTGGGATGGTGACATCGTGGGCAGGAACATTGAATTTGACCCTGGAAAGAAAATTGTACAGCAATGGTATTTCGGAGAAGATAATGAGCCATCTATTGTGACCATTAAACTGCACCCGGATAAGAAAGGCACTTCTCTTGAATTTGTGCAAACCAATATTCCTGAAGAAGATTACGACGACTTTACCGGCGGCTTAAGCGAACATTACTTTGGCGGCTTACAGGATTTCTTCGAAGAAGAGTAAAAAAGAGAGGTTCTAAGCTGGAACGAAAAAATAAGGCTATATTTTCTGGACTGGAGTCTTTGCCTCGCTTCGCTCTTGTGGCAAAGCCCCCTGAGGTCCTGAAAATATAGCCTTATTTTTTTGAAGACGCTTAGTAACAAAGGAAAGGGAATCCATGCATGGCGCAGAGTTAGGAGCAAAAATCATTTTAGACAAGCTCACAAATACCTAATAAACAACCAACTAACGGAATTATCCACCCAAATCGCAGAGAAAAATTAAATATTGCCTATATGCGAATCGCTATAGGCAACAAAAAAAATCAATATCACTCTTCGAGGGCCTCAGGGCGCCTTGCCACAAGAGCGCAGCGGGGCAAGGAGTCCAGTCCTCGAAGAGTGATATTGATTTTTCAAACAAGCCTATTCGCTATAAGCAACATTTACATTTTCACGGAGGTTATAATGCGAGGCCATGACTTCACCATAAGCTCCTGTACTCCTGAGTGCAATAAGGTCACCCCTGCTCGTTTCCGGTAGTTCCACTTCTTTACCAAAGCAATCCGTACTCTCGCAAATCGGGCCAACCACATCATACTTCACAGAAGTATCAGTTACACCCTGCCTAGTTAAATTCTCAATCTTATGATAAGCCTGGTATAAAGCCGGACGCATCAGCTCCGTCATACCCGCATCCAGAATAATAAAATTTTTCTTCTTGCCGTTCTTCACATACAAAACCTTGCTGATCAGTGAAGACGATTGCCCAACCAAAGCCCTTCCAAGCTCAAAATGAACTTCCTGATTGCTTCTCACCTCGAGAAAATCATTAAATATCTTAAAATAGGCCTCAAAATCTGGAACCTGCTGATCCGGGTTATGGTAATCGATACCCAAACCCCCACCAACATTCAGCACCTTCACCAAAAAGCCGCGCTCTTCAAACCAGGCTGCAAACTCATTGACCCTTACACAAAGGTTTTTGTATACATCCAGATTTGTAATCTGGGAACCGATATGAAAATGAATACCTATAAATTCCAGCTGTGCACATTGTTTTAAAGTCTCCGCACAATCCGGTAAATCCCAGGAATTGATACCAAACTTATTCTCATCCAGTCCGGTAGTAATGTTATGATGCGTATGCGCATCCACATTCGGATTGATCCGAATAGCAACCCTCGCTTTTTTCGCACGTTTGGCTGCAAGCTCATTGATTACCTCCAATTCCTGGATAGATTCTACATTAAAGCAGAAAATATCCTGATCAAGGGCATCGTTAATTTCTTTATCTGATTTACCTACGCCGGCAAAAACCACTTTATTTTGGTCAAAACCAATCTCAATGGCTTTTTTGACCTCACCACCACTTACGCAATCCGCACCAAAGCCTGTTGATTTAATTTTTTCCAATACCATTGGATTAAAATTAGCTTTCATGGCATAATGCACATGAAAATTGTACACCTTTGCAGCCTGAGCGCAGGTATCCAATGTATTTTGCAGTAAGGTAAGATCATAATAATAGAATGGTGTCTCTATATTTGCAAAATTGGTAATTTCTTTATTAGAAAACATAATGTTTAAATATCTGATTATATTTTGTTTAATTGGATTGTCATTGATTTATATAGGCAACTATTTCGATCTGCAACGGGAAAAGATCAGTAGAAAAGAGTATGACAGAAGAACCAGGTTCTTTATCATACTCATCTTTATTCTTATCGCCATCATCACTTATCTGAGAAAGAAATGACCTGCCGGTTATTCTTATTCAAATAAACGGTTATGCAAACTTCTCAATGCCTCGGTCTTATCGCCGGTATTGATCAGCAAGGAAATATTATAGTTACTTCCTCCGTACGAGATCATCCGTATTGGGATATGTTTTAAAGCATCCAGTACTCTGGAAGCATAACCATGCTTTTCGGCACTAAAATCACCAACAACACAAACAATTGACTGGTCTTTATCCAGCTCAACTGTTCCAAATGCATGTAATTCCTTTACAATTTCATCCAGATTATCAGTAAAATCTATCGTTAAAGACACCGCAACTTCAGAAGTTGTGATCATATCGATTGGCGTTTTGTAACGCTCAAAAATCTCAAATACCTTTCTTAGAAATCCATAAGCCAGCAACATCCGGCTCGACTGGATCTTAATCGTAGTAATACCATCTTTAGCTGCAATAGATTTAATTTTACCTTTTTCACTGTTTGCAGAAATCAATGTACCTAATGCTTTAGGCTCCATCGTATTTAAAAGCCGGACAGGAATTTTGTATTTTTGCGCAGGAAAAACCGATTGCGGATGCAGAATCTTTGCACCGAAATAGGCTAATTCTGCCGCCTCATCAAAAGAAAGATGAGAAATAGGCTTGGTTCCTTTCACAATCCTTGGATCATTGTTGTGCATCCCATCTATGTCCGTCCAGATCTGTACTTCTTCGGCCATAATTGCGGCACCCAATAAAGAAGCGGTATAATCGCTGCCCCCTCTTCTCAGGTTATCCACTTCACCAAAACTATTCCTGCAAATAAAACCCTGGGTAATAAACAGCGTATTTCCTTTATGCTTTTCCAGTAATGGAATAAGGTGTTTTGTCGTAAAAGCAATATCCGGCTCGTTGTCCTCGTCTATCTTCATAAAGTCTAAGGCTGGAAGCAATACTGAAGCAACACCGATAGACTTTAAATAGATATGATATAAGGTAGTAGATAGCAGTTCACCCTGCGCCAGGACAACTTTTTCTTCAATTGGAGTAAAAATATCATTGACCAAAGAAGCCAGGAAACCAAAATGATAATCTACCACTTCCTGTCCCTGGTGCCTGAAGTCACCCTCAGGTAACAGCTCAATGACAAATTCATTATATTTTTGATGTAGGGCGTTAATCAAAGTTAACGCCGTTTGTTTATCTTCCTTTAAAAGTTTGCCAGAGATTTCCACTAAACTATTGGTGGTACCAGACACTGCTGATAAAACCACAATTTGTTCTTCTGCGGGATTAATGATATCCAGCAACTTAGTCATCCGCTCAGGGCTTCCAACGGAAGTTCCTCCAAACTTTAATATCTTCATTTTTTTTGGGGTTGTTTTTTCGTTTAATTTAAAATTGCATTTTCGATGGTTATAAAGCCATTCTATAGGGTAATATTTATATTTTTGTTATTCATGACAGAAAAAATTCCTAATTAATTGCATAATTTGGATGAATTTCTATCAGGGCGTGAAAATAACTAAAACAGCGTTAATAATAAGGATATAAGCAAAATAAAATTTGGAAACAGCACAGGTTTTGAGCCCGCCAGCAAAACATCCTACTAAAGAATTTGTTAAAGAGTAAAATTTTAAAAAAGACAAACTAAATATATGCAGTTAGAATCCTCAACACTAAACACCATAAACCAATGGCTTAATGGAAGTTACGATCAGCAAACGAAAAACGATATTCAGCAGTTATTAGATAAAGAAGCGTATACTGAATTGACGGATGCTTTTTATCGCAACCTGGAATTTGGAACAGGAGGATTAAGAGGTATTATGGGTGCTGGTTCCAACCGGATCAACAAATATACCATTGGCACGGCTACACAAGGATTAAGCAATTATCTGCTAAAAAAATATCCTGGCGAACAAATTAAAGTAGCGATTGCACACGACAGCCGGAACAATTCTGACTATTTTGCAAAAATAACAGCTGATGTTTTTTCAGCAAACGGAATCCACGTTTATTTCTTCAAAGAATTAAGACCTACACCAGAACTTTCTTTCGCCATCCGTGAACTGGGCTGCAAAAGTGGTGTCATGCTTACCGCTTCACACAACCCAAAGGAATACAACGGATACAAGGCCTATGGAAATGATGGAGGACAATTCACTTCCCCTGACGACAAAGAGGTGATGAACGAAGTGGCTAAAATCACCAGCATTGATGAAGTAAAATTTGACCGTATCGACAGTAATGTTGAACTGATCGGAGATGATATCGATCAGCTTTACCTGGACAGGATTACAGCATTATCTGTTTCACCAGAAGCCATATCCAGACAAAAAGACCTGAAAATCGTCTATTCGCCTATCCATGGTACCGGGATCACTTTAGTTCCTAAAGCCCTGGCTCAATTTGGATTTACCAATCTGACCGTCGTGGAAGAACAAAGTAAACCAGATGGTAATTTTCCAACCGTAGTTTATCCAAATCCGGAGGAAAAAGAAGCGATGACACTGGCACTTAAAAAAGCAGCGGAAATTGATGCAGACCTTGTACTGGCTACAGATCCGGATGCAGACCGTGTAGGAATTGCTGTTAAAAACAACAACAATGAATGGGTGCTCCTAAATGGAAACCAAACCGGTAGTTTACTGGTTCATTACCTGCTCACCGCATGGGAAGAGAAAGGAAAAATTGATGGCAATCAATATATTGTTAAAACCATTGTAACGTCCAATCTGATCGAAGAAATCGCTAAATCTAAAAAAGTAACTTATTACAATACCTTAACCGGATTTAAATGGATTGGCCAGCTCATCACCAGTTTGCAGGGCAAAAAGACCTTCATCGTAGGAGGTGAAGAAAGTTACGGCTACTCGGTTGGTGAACTGGTAAGAGATAAGGATGCAGTCATTTCCTGTGCTTTTATTGCAGAAATGACCGCATATTATAAAGATAAAGGCAGCAGTTTGTATAATGCCTTAATAGATATGTATGCACAACATGGTTTATACCGTGAAGAATTGGTTTCGCTGACTAAAAAAGGCAAAACCGGTGCAGAAGAGATCAAGGCGATGATGGAGAAATTCAGAAATAACCCGCCTGCAGAACTGGGGGGATCGAAAGTCACCACATTAAAAGATTATGAATTAGGTATTGAAACAGATTTAAACACAGGTAAAACAACTCCGCTTGAATTACCTAAATCTGATGTTTTACAGTTCATTACTGCAGATGGCAGTATTGTTTCAGCACGTCCTTCGGGCACGGAGCCAAAAATCAAGTTCTACTGCAGCGTAAATGCGCCTTTAGCTGATAAAACCAAATTTGACGAAGTAAATGAGGGATTAGGCACTAAAATCCATCGCCTGATGTCTGACTTACAAGCCTAAATGCATTGGATAAAAAAGGAGCCGTCTTTAGAGGCTCCTTTTTTGTATTTAATGACCATTTATCCTCCTTATCCAGCCTTTCGTCGGTTATATATTTGTTCTGCTTAAATTAAATTACATTTTTGAATGCAAGCAAGAATAGTTATTACTCTTGTAAAGATCTTTAATTGTATTCAGCATATGCAAACACTGTTTAGCCGATGAAAAAATCCCTTCCGCAGTCCTGTAAAACTGACATAGCACAGCTTGAAATATTCAATTTCAAATACTGGCTAAAGATTACGATTTATGCTATTTTAGTTGGCCTGGTCATAGGAATTATCCTTTGTATTTTAATATCTGTACTTAAAGGCCAATGGATTGGAACAAAAAGGGCTGTTTTCCAATTGCTTTTCAGTTGTGTAATTGGATTTTTTGTTTCAAACAGCATACATTTTTCCAAGCGCCTATGGGCAGGAAAAGGCAGTCACATATTTTACATCAGTCTCTATTACCTGTTTAGTCTGTCGGGCGCTTTTATAGCGATAGAATTACTTTATTATACCTTTGCAGGGCTATTTAAAACTAAATATACTTTTTTCCATAAATCTGACTTCCTCTTTGCAAGTGTAATTACGCTCATCGTTTCCACGGTTTCTTATATATATTTTTCGCAAAAGACTAGATTTAGCACCAAGATCAAAGAGAAAGAAATGGACCTGCTTCGTCTAAAACAGATGAAAACACAGGCAGAACTGGCTACACTTCAATCCAAAATCAATCCTCATTTTCTGTATAATTCTTTGAATGCTATTGCTAGCCTGATCCATTTTGATCCCGATAAGGCTGAAAGTATGACCCTGAAACTATCAAAATTATTTAGGTACAGCATCAATCAGGGAGGAGAAAATCTGATTTCCATCCAGGAGGAAGTCGACATTCTTCAAACTTATCTCGATATAGAAAAAGTACGCTTTGGCGACAGGATTAATTTTATTATAGATATAGATAAAACAATATCACATGAAAAGATCCCTCGCTTTTTGATCCAGCCACTGGTAGAAAATGCCTTAAAACACGGTTTAAAAGACACCATAGAAAAAGGTGAACTTAAAGTCAGTATTAAAAAAACAAAAAAAATGGACATCGTCATTTCAGACAATGGATACCCCTTCCCTTCCGAACTGGAAATCGGATATGGCCTGCAGAGCACCTATGATAAACTGGAGCTTTTATACCCGGGCAACTACGAGCTCCAAATCACCAACGAACCTTTTAAACAGATTAAAATTCAAATCCAATTGCATGACAACTAAAATTTGGCGCACCATCATTATTGACGACGAGGAACTGGCCCGCCAGCGGCTGAAACGTTTGCTGGGTGTTTACGATCATCTGGATATTATTGCCGAAGCTGCAAATGGTGCAGAAGGCTTGCAACAAATTGAAAAGCATCAGCCAGATCTCATTTTCCTGGATGTAGAAATGCCGGTATTAAATGGATTTGAGATGCTTTCGCAGCTTAAGAAACAACCAAAAGTCATCTTCACCACGGCTTATGACCAATATGCAGTGAAGGCTTTTGAGGAAGAATCTATAGACTACCTGCTAAAACCCGTGGAAGCCGAACGTCTGGAAAAATCTATACAGAAACTACAACAGCATCAAGGCGCAACAGAACTCCAAATTCCCTTCGAGTTGCTTGCCGATAAACTTAAAATCAAAAGGGAAATCAAAACCCTTACTATAAAGATTGGAGACCGGATTCTGCTCATCAAACTTGCAGAGATTACTTTTATTGAAGCAGAAGACAAATACGTATTCCTGAATACGGCCGACGGCAAGAGACACTTAACCGATTTTACCATTACCGCACTTCAGGAAAAACTCCCGGACACATTTCTAAGAATCAGCAGAAGTACCATTATAAATACTGACCTCATTAAAGAAATCAGGAAAAGCTTTAACGGCACCCTGGTATTCCTTATGACAGACACCACAGGATCTAAATGCAGCTCCAGCCGGGGTTATACCCAAGCCTTGAAAGAAATATTTGACATATAAATCCTAACTTTGGATCATGATGCCTAAATATTTCCTGATCGCCTGCCTTAGTTTCTGCACCTTTCTTTGCAAGGCCCAGGTTTCGAGCCTGAAAGATCTGGAAGCCTGTATTTCCAGATCAGCCGTACACGTTGGTGATTCTCTGGTGAGTAAAGGCTGGAAGCTGGATATTGCCATGACAGGAAACTATGAAAACGATTATTACCACACTTTTTCATTTGGAAATCTTAAAACAGACCCTACCCGCGCGCTTGCCTGGCTTAGGATCCACAATACAGAACCAGCCGTAAACCGGGTGTATTACCAGGCTCCCGATAAAGCAGCCTATACCCTGCTACTTAAGGAAATTGAAACCCTTCAGCCAGATAAATCTGACAGTCAGATTGTAGACAATCAGATTTTGACCATTTACAGCACTAAAAAATTCATTTATCAAAGTATCGTTACCAGTACTTCTTATACCATCGCAGTTATTGCCCCAGCTTATTTTCAGGATCAAACACAAAATCCTTAAAAATAAATCCATATTTTTCTTCAAATCTGTTTAAGTGTTTGCAATAAATGTTAAACAATCGTTAACTTTGTTCTAAACATTATCAATCAACAGAACAGTGCTCACAGGTTTTATTAATTTTATAAACTACCAAAGAAAAATAGGTTTTATTACCTGTACTGATACACAAATCAGTTTTATACTTTTAGCCCATGACAATCCTGACCTGGACTTTGACAAATTGTTTCTCAATGACAGTGTCACCTTTGAACAAAGGGATGGAAAATATGGCCATCATGCTGTAAACGTACGCAAAATAGATAATGGCTTTACTTCACTAAGCGCTGCGCCCTGAATAAGTTATCGGCAGCCTGCTGTATTTTAGCCCTTAATTTGGAATTGTAATTTTTATGCTGGTCCAGAAAAGTCCGTACCATTTCGAAAGCAGATTTACTCTGATAGCTTCCTAAAATGGCCTGCAGCCAGGAGGCTGGAAAGAAAATATCACCAGTTACCTGAATTTCCTGAAGCATATCGAGACTTTTTGGAAGATACTTTACGGAAGACTCCTGACGCAATGGATGATGCAGATAATATAGTGCAGCCAACACATTAGATTCCTTTGTGCGGTTTGATTTCAATTCCAA
>Ga0182008_10000215_pt1 | contig 45361 bp, 39 predicted proteins | sample Sormic07211129_1_FD_120482 | JGI IMG/M metagenome (GOLD analysis project Ga0182008, IMG submission 120482) | Rhizosphere microbial communities from Sorghum bicolor, Mead, Nebraska, USA - 072115-129_1 metaG | ecosystem: Host-associated > Plants > Roots > Rhizosphere | place: USA: Nebraska...
GCAACCAGCCCAAGGGCGCGGGCGGCGAGATCCAGCTCACCGACGGCATCGCGGCGCTGATGAAGAAGGAAGCGGTCTACGCCTATGCCTACAAGGGCATCCGCTACGACTGCGGCAGCAAGGAAGGCTTCCTGCAGGCCACGGTCGAACTCGCGCTGGCCCACCCCGAGGTCGGCGGCCAGTTCCGCGAATACCTCAAGACCCTGGCGCTCTGAGCGAGGCCTCGGCCAGCGGCAGCACGAAGCGCGCGACATCGGCGTCGCTCAGGGGCGTGAGCGGCAGGCCGAAGCCTTCGCGCAGCCGCGCCACCAGCGCTTGCGCCCACAGGGCGTTGTAGACCAGGCCCGCGTGGTCGTCCTGCAGGATCGCATGCGTGGGCGCGTTGCCCATGGTGTTGCTCACCTGCAGCGAGCCGCCGATCGTGAGCGTGCGGTAGGCCGGCTTTCCCTCGGCATCGCGCGCGCCCCAGTGCGCCCGCACCCAGGCATCGTCGTCGAAGAAGATCGTCCGGGGCTCCGCCTCGGCCATGGCGCGCAGCGCCGCGTTGAGCAGATCCAGCGCGGCCACGATGTTGCCCGACTCGCGTGCGCTCTGCCAGCGCTCGAACTGCAGCGGATCGGCGGCTTCGTTCGACACCCCCACCACCACCACGCGGGTGTCCGGATGGCGCGCATGGATCAGGCGCACGCTCTCGCGGATGCGCTGCGTGCAGCGCTCGAGCACCTCACGCACCACCGGGGCCTGCGGATCGCCGGCCTGCTCGGCCAGGTGCGCGGACCAGTCGCCGAGCCCGCTGCGGATCACCACCACGCCCTGGCGCCAGCGCGCGGGCTCCCGGTCCATCAGCGCGACCAGCCGCGGGGCCTGCCTGAACTTGCCCTCGGTCAGCTCGTTGCAGCCCATGGCCGAATGGGCGAAGTTGTAGAGGTAGTCGTCCTTGCGCGGCGCGCGTCCCACGGGCAGGCCCAGCAGGTCGAACAGCCGCGGCACGATGCCCGAATGCCCCCAGCGCACCCAGGGCCCGAGGTCGAATTCGTCGCCGCGCAGGCGGGCGAGGATCTCGCCCCACTGGAAGGTGCGGGCCTGGTGGCTTCCGCCGCGCTCGCCCGAGGCTTCAGGGAAGGACAGCCGGTCCTGGTAGGAATGGCTGTTGGAATCGCCCAGGATCGCCAGCGGGATGGCCGTGGCCGGCACGCTGCGCTGCCGGGCCTCGGCGGGCAGGCCGCCGCCCCATCGCAGCAGCCCCCAGGCCAGCGCGGCGCAGAGCGCGATCGCGAGGCCTGTCCACTGGATGAGGCGTCGCATGGTGCCAACTAAGCGTGCCTGGGCCGTCGCGAAAGCGCCGGGCCTGCATGAAAGACCGGCGATGGGCGCAACAGCTTCATGTGCGCCTTCTCAGCGCCGGCGCAGGATGTGGATGTACTCGCTGCCGACGGTCTGCTGCTCGACCAGGTCGTTGCCGGTCTGGCGGGCGAAGGCCTGGAAGTCGCGCAGCGAGCCCGCGTCGGTCGACACCACCTTCAACAGCTGGCCGCTCTGCATGTCGTTGAGCGAGCGCTTGGCCTTGAGGATGGGCAGCGGGCAGTTCAGGCCGCGGGTGTCGAGCTCTTGATGGATGTGCATGGCGTTCCCGATTCTAGGTGGCGAGATCGGCGGGCGGGGCCGCCGGGCGCGGCCATTCGACGAACGCGGGCTCGTGGCCGCGGGTGCGCAGCCAGTCGGCCAGCGCGTAGCCGGTGCCCGCCGGCCAGCACTTGAGGTCCGGCAGGTCGTAGAGCCGGTAGTCGACCAGTTCGGGCGAGAGCCGGACCTCGCCGTCGGCCACCACGTGGTAGGCGATGATGACCTGGTTCATGCGCTGGAAGTCGTAGACGCCCACCAGCGTCACCGCGCTCGCGTCGAGGTTCGTCTCTTCCTTGACCTCGCGCGCGATGCCCTCCTGCGGCGTCTCGCCGGCCTCCATGAAGCCGGTGATCAGCGCATACATCTTGTGCTGCCAGGCGGCATTGCGCGCCAGCAGCACCTGGCCGCGGTACTCGACGATCGCGGCCAGCACCGGCGTCGGGTTGTTCCAGTGCGTCCAGTCGCAGTTCGGGCAGCGCAGGCGCGTGGTGAGGCCGCTGTCCTCGAGCTGTTCGATGTGGGCCAGCGGCGTCGCGCAGGCCGGGCAGAAGGTGGGGACGAAGACCATCGGTCGCGATCAGGCGGGGAACACGCCGGTCGACAGGTAGCGGTCGCCGCGGTCGCAGACCACGAACACGATGGTCGCGTTCTCCACCGTCTTGCCGATCTCGAGCGCCGCCCAGAGCGCGCCGGCGGCCGAGATGCCGCCGAAGATGCCCTCCTCGCGCGCCAGCCGGCGGGCCATTTCCTCGGCGTTGTCCTGGCTCACGTTGACCACCTGGTCGACCCGGCTCGGGTCGAAGATCTTGGGCATGTATTCCTGCGGCCACTTGCGGATGCCCGGGATGCGCGAGCCGTCCTCGGGCTGCGCGCCCACGATCTGCACCGCCGGGTTCTTTTCCTTGAGGAAGCGCGACACGCCGGTGATGGTGCCGGTGGTGCCCATGGCGCTCACGAAATGCGTGACCTTGCCCTGGGTGTCGGCCCAGATCTCGGGGCCGGTGGTCTCGTAGTGGATGCGCGGGTTGTCGGGGTTGGCGAACTGGTCGAGCACGCGGCCCTTGCCCTGCGCGACCATCTGGTCGGCCAGGTCGCGCGCGTACTCCATGCCGCCGCTCTTGGGCGTGAGCACGAGTTCGGCGCCGAAGGCCTTCATGGTCTGGGCGCGTTCGATCGACAGGTCCTCCGGCATGATCAGCACCATGCGGTAGCCCTTGATGGCCGCGGCCATGGCCAGCGCGATGCCGGTGTTGCCGGAGGTGGCTTCGATCAGCGTGTCGCCGGGCTTGATCTCGCCGCGCTCCTCGGCGCGCCGGATCATCGACAGGGCGGGACGGTCCTTCACGGAACCGGCCGGGTTGTTGCCTTCCAGCTTGCCCAGGATCACGTTACCGCGCCGTACGTTGTCCGCGGCGCCGATGCGCTGCAGTGCCACCAGCGGCGTCTTGCCGATGGCATCTTCGATGGTCGGGTATTTCATGCTGAGCACTGTGCCATAATTTTGAGCTTCTCTCCTTCCGTGCCCGGGTGGTGAAATTGGTAGACGCAGGGGACTCAAAATCCCCCACCGAAAGGTGTGCCGGTTCGATTCCGGCCCCGGGCACCACGCCTCAGGCGTGCGGCAACAAGCAGCGCGCACCCCGCCGCTCGACCCCCCCTCCCCCGTATTTCCTCCTGCACCGGCATGCCGGCCCGCGCTGGCTTTTCGCCGCCCGTCAAGGCGATGGCGGCGCCTCCGGGGACGGCGGGGCCCGCGCCCAGTTCTTCTGCTTGTCCTCCAGATGGCGCCGGATGAAGTCCATCAGCGTGCGCGTGGCCAGCGCGGGGAAGCGGTTCGATGCCGTGAGCATGTAGATCCCGTCGCCCACGCCTTCCGGGTCGTAGTCGCTCAAGACCTCGATCACCTGGCCGGATGCCAACTGCTGCCAGACCGCATAGCGGGGCAGCAAGGCGATGCCGAGGCCCGCGGCCATCGATTCGTAGATGAAGCGGTAGTCGCCTGACTGGATGCGCGGCGTCACCCGCAGGGCCAGCGGGCTGCCGGACGCCCTGAGCTTGAGGTCGAAGTGCCGCCCCATCGAGGCCGGGGCGATCAGGTCGCAGCGCGTCAGGTCCTGGGCATGGACCACGGGTTCCTGCTTGGCCAGGAACTCCGGCGTCGCGCAGAGGCACCAGGCGACGTCGCAGATCCGCCGCGCGACATGGTCTTCGGGGGGCCGCGACGTGACTTTCAGCGCCACATCGACCTCGGCGGAAATCACATCGGAGATGTAGTCGTTGATCAGCACCCGCAACGAGATGGCCGGGTGCTGCCGCGCGAAATCCATCAGCACCGGCGTCAGGTAGAGATGGCCCAGGCCGGTGGGCAACCGGATGCGCACGTCGCCGCGCACCGTCTGCCCCAGGCTGTCGATCGACGAGGCGGCCGCCTGCATTTCATCGAGCATGCGCAGCCCGTGCGCATAGAGGTGGCGCCCGGCCTCGGTGAGCTCGATGTGCCGCGTGGTGCGCAGCATCAGCTGCGCATTCAGCCGCAGTTCCAGCGCCTTCAGGCTGCGCGAGACGTTCGAGCGGGTCATGCCGCTGGCCGCGGCCGCCGCAGTCAGCGTCTTGGATTCGACCATCCTCACGAAAAGCCGAATCAGGTTCAGGTCAAAAGAATTGTCAATCATGGCTCACCACGGATGGCACAGATTGGCGAATTGTAGAGATCGAGAATCAATTTAGTATCAACTATTGCCTCGTTTTGGTGCTTTAAATTTTCAAGGGGTTCGACATGGAACGAATGGAAAAGTTTTCACCACAATTGAAGAGAATCATTGCCATATCGGCCACTTTTGTTATTGGATTGTCTCCAGCGTGGGCGGCCGATTTTCCGGAGGCCGGCAGCACGATCACCGTGATCGTGCCATTCGGGCCGGGCGGCATGGTCGATCTCATGGCGCGCACCATGGCGCCCTATTGGGATGCCAAATGGGGCACGCGCACGGTCGTATTGAACCGGCCCGGCGCCAATGGCCAAATCGCATTGACCGAAATGCTGCGGCAAAAGCCCGACGGCCAGACCATTGCGTTCACGCAGGGCTTCGACACCCAGATGAGCTATCTGAATGCGGAGGCCAAGGCGCCCTATTCGCGCAGCAGCTTCACGCCGGTCGGATTGGTTCAAAGCACGCCGTCGGTCTGGGTCGTCCGGGCCGACAGCCCCTACCGCAGCATGGCGTCCCTGCTCGAGGCGGCCCGCAACCGTCCCGGGGAAGTGAATTTCGGCACGCCGGCCAGCCGCGGGCCCGCCGTCCTCTACCTGGAGGAATTCGAGAAGAAGGCGGGCGCGCGGCTCAACAGCGTCCCGTTCAACGACGCGCCCTCGATGGTCGGCGCCCTGCTCGGCGGGCACATCGATCTGGCGACCTCCAATCCGGCGGTGGCGCTGCCGCACGTGCGGGCCGGCCGCCTGCGCGCGCTCATGGTCAGCGGCGACACACCGCTCAAGTACTTTCCCGACACGCCGGCGTCCGCTTCGCTGGGCCTCGAGATCTCGAAGCTGGGCAGCAACACCGGGCTGACCCTGGCCCGCGGGACGCCGGAGGCCGCGGTCCAGGCCTGGTCGGCCATGCTCGAAGCCCTCACCTCGGACCCGGCGCTGCGCGCCCGCATGGACGAGATGGCGGTCCAGCTGGCGTATGCGACGCCCAGGGACTACGCCCAGTCCTGGACCGCGACCGAAGCGGAAGTCCGCAGGATCCTGCTGCGCGTGTCCGGCGACGTCAGGCCCGTCCAATGACACCGGCACGCTCCACGGCGGCGCAGGCGCTGCCGGTCACCCTCCTCGGGGGCTACCTCGGCGCCGGCAAGACCACGCTGGTCAACCACCTGCTGCGCAACGCCCAGGGCCGCCGCATCGCGGTGCTGGTCAACGACTTCGGCGACCTCGGCATCGACGGCGACCTGATCGAGGCGCGCGAGGACGACGTCATCAGCCTGGCCGGCGGCTGCATCTGCTGCAGCTTCGGCGGCGACCTGATGGCCGCCCTGCTGCGCACCCGGGACCGCGCGGCGGCGCTGGACCATGTGCTGATCGAGACCAGCGGCGTGGCCCTGCCGGCCAGCGTGGCCCGGACCCTCCAGCTGGTCCAGGGGCTGCGCCTGAACGCGGTCGTGGTGCTGGCCGACGCCGGCGCCATCCGGCAGCAGGCCGCGAACGGCTATGTGGGCGAGACGGTGCGCTGCCAGCTGCAGCAGGCCGACCTGCTGGTGCTGAACAAGCTCGACCTGCTGCCCTCGCCCCCCGCGCCCGGCCTCGGCCCATGGGTCGCGCAGCAGGCACCGCAGGCCTTCGTGCTGGAGGCCACGCAGGGCCAGGTGGCGCCCGAGCTGCTGTTCGAGATGCCGATCCCGCGCGGCGCCACGGCGCGCCGCCAGGAGACCCGCCCCACCGAGCGGCCGCTGGACCTGCGGGCCGGCGCCCACGGCATCTTCCGCAGCATCAGCTTCGCCTTCGCCGGCGCGGTCGACGTGGAGGCGCTCGAGCGGGCGCTGAGCGCGCATCCCGAACGGATCGTGCGCGCCAAGGGCCTGCTGCGCGGCGCCGACGGGAGGGCGGTGCAGCTGCAGCTGTCCGGCGCCCGCTGCATCACGACGCCGTGGAAGGGCAAGCCCTTCGCCACCGGCCGCCTGGTGTGCATCGGCCCGGCCGCGATCTGGAACGAGACCGTGCTGCGCGCGCTGGTCTGGCGGCATGCCGTGCCGAGCGCCGCTTCCGCAGCTTCCGTACCTCCCGCGCTGACCGATGCCGGCCAGCGCGCCTGAAGAACATCCCGCAAGCCATCCGCCCCCATGACGACCACGCTCTACCCCGCGCGCAAGATCATCACGATGAACCCCGACCGGCCCGTGGCCGGGTGCGTGGCGGTGCGCGACGGCCGGGTGCTCGGCGTGGGCACGCAGGACGAACTCGCGGCCTGGGGCGCGCACCGGATCGACACGCGCTTCGCGCACAAGGTGCTGATGCCCGGTTTCGTCGAGGGCCACTGCCACCTGTCCCAGGGCGCGCTGTGGCGTTTCGTCTATGTCGGCCCGCACGACCGCATCGACCCCGACGGGCGGCTGTGGCCCGCGCTCACCACCTTGACGGCCGTCATCGCACGCCTGCGGGACGCGCACGAACGCGCGCCGCATGCGCCGGTGATCGGCTGGGGCTTCGACCCGCTCTCGCTGGCGGGTCCGCGCTGCAACCGGCACGACCTGGACACCGTGTCCGAGCGGCAGGCGGTGGTGCTGATGCACGCCAGCCTGCATGTCATCAGCACCAACACCGCAGGCCTGCAGGCCGGTGGCTTCCTGCGCGCGGGCATCGACCACCCGGGGCTTCCGCTGGGCCCGGACGGACTGCCGGCCGGCGAACTCCGCGGGCCGGACGCCATGTGGCCGGTGGCCGAAGCGGCCGGGCTGAGTCGCCAGCTGCTGGCGGCCGACGCGGACGGCATCCGGGTCTTCTCCCGGCTGTGCGTGCGCACCGGCGTCACCACCGCGGCCGACCTGGCCAATCCGCTGTCCGACGAGATCGTGGAGATGATGCGGCGCGTCACCGGCGCGCCCGATTTCCCGCTGCGCGTGGTTTCGATGCAGCGCATGGCCGGGCAGGGACCGGTGGAAACGGTCGCCAACGCCTTGCGCCTCAAGGCGCTGAGCAGCGACCGGCTGCGCCTGGGCTTCGTCAAGGTCGTGGTCGACGGCTCGATCCAGGGCCTGACGGCGCGCGTCCGGTGGCCCGGCTACTTCAACGGCGCCCCCAACGGCCTCTGGTACGTGGCCCCCGAGCAGCTGTGCACGCTGCTGTCCCACGCGCTGGGCAGCGGCGTGCCGGTGCACCTGCACACCAATGGCGACGAGGCCACCGAACTGGCGCTCGACTGCATGCAGACCGCGCTGGCCGAATCGCCGGCGCCCGACCACCGTTTCACGCTCCAGCATGCGCAGATGAGCACCCGCGCGCAGTTCCTGCGGATGCGGGCGCTGGGGCTCTGCGTCAACCTCTTCGTCAACCACCTGTACTACTGGGGCGACATCCACCGCGCGCAGACGCTGGGTCCGGAGCGCGCCGAACGGATGAATGCCTGCGCCAGCGCCATCGAGGCCGGCGTGCCCTTCGCCATCCATTCCGATGCGCCCGTCACGCCGCTGGCCCCGCTGTTCACCGCCTGGTGCGCGGTCAACCGCCTTACCGCGTCCGGCCGGGTGCTGGGCGCGGCGCAGCGCATCGACGTCGCGCAGGCGCTGCACGCCATCACCCTCGGGGCGGCCTACACGCTGGGCCTGGACCACGAGATCGGCTCGATCGAGGCCGGCAAGCATGCGGATTTCGCCGTGCTGGACGACGACCCGCTGGACGGCCCGCCCAGCGCGCTCAAGGACATCGGGGTCTGGGGGGTGGTCCAGGGCGGGCGGGTGTTCCCGGCCGCCACGCCGGTGCCCGCGGACAGCGCGGCGAACCGGGCCGCAGACATCCATCCATAGAAAACCAAGGGAGGCGCGATGAAATTCGCAGACGAACGGCAGGCCGACACGTTGTCGGCACCCCATGGACTGGCGCGGCAGGCCGCGTCCATGTCCAGGCATCTGGACGCCGAGGACGACGACGACCCCGAGCACGGCACGGGCCCGGCGCGGTGCACCGTGGTCGAACTCGCGACCATGGGCTTCATGCGGGTCCAGGGACCGGCGGAGCAGGCCTGCCCCCAGGCGATGGCGGCGATCCGCGAAGGGCGGCGCTTTCCCCTGCAGCTGGTGATGGTCTGCGCGGGGAGCCTCACGCTGCGGGATGCCTCGGGGCGCAGCCTCACGCTGGGGCCCGACGACATGGCGCTCGTGGACGGCCACGCCGGTCCCACGCTGCTGTCGCTCCAGTTCGTCGACGCCTGGATCGTCGGGCTGTCCGAGGCCCTGGTCGCGCGCTGGCTCCAGGGCGGCGCGGCGGCCACCGGCCATCGGCTGCAGGGCGACAGGGGCTGGGGGCGGGTCCTGTCCGCCTACCTGCGGAACTGGGAATTCGAGCAACTGGACCGGCTCATCAGCCCGTTCGAGAAGGAGATCATCGGCGAGCACGTGATGTCGCTGCTGTCGATGGCGCTGGCGCACGCACCGGCGCCGGCACCGCAGCCGGGCGATGCGGGTTGCGGCACGCAGCGCCCCTCCATGCGCGATCGCGGCCTGCATGGCCGGATGCACCAGTGGATCCGCGACAACTATGCGAACCCGGAGATCGGCGTGGCGACGCTGGCCGCGCGCTTCGGCGTGTCCACGCGCTACGTGCACAAGGTCTTCCTGAACGCGGGGAGCGGCGAGACCTTCCTCGACGCCCTCCGGCGCGAGCGGCTCGAAGCCGCGGCCGGGCTGCTGCGGGCCTCCGCCAAGGCGCCGGCCGGCGTCTCGGACATCGCCTATGCCTGCGGTTTCTCCGATCCGGGCTACTTCGGCCAGGTGTTTCGTCGCAAGTACGGGGTGTCGCCGAGCGACTACGCCAAGAAAGGCGATCCGGCGCCGGAAGACGCCGGGGCGTGAGGCGCGCCCGCGGGGGCGGGCGCCGGTAGCCCGCGCCCTACTGGCGCGTGGTCGCCGCCCAGGACGCCATGCGATGCCAGGTCGACGACACGAAGCGCGCCGCCACCTTGCGCTCGTTCGCCAGGTGCCGGCGCCGGATCACCGATTCCAGCGCTTCGGCGACCGCGCCGGCCGTGGCGTCGCCGGCGATCGAGCGCATGCGCAGGTCCAGCGCGATCTCCCCGAGGTCCTCGAGACCGAGGCGCGCGAAACGCACGTCGTCGCGCCCCATCATGGCAGGGCCGTCCCGTGCGAACGCTGGGGCCAGGCACGCGAAAAGAAGCCGGGCGCCGCCGGGCGCCACGTGGGAACGTGGAGCGAGCGATCGGCGGCGCGTGGCGTTGGGGCGACCACCAGGTGCCGCGCCGCGACGCCGGTGTCGCGCCAGCCGGTCAGCGGGAGGGATGAAACGTTTGCCATGTAATCAATTGTGTTTACTTCCCTCCCGCTTCGCAAGCAAAAAGATCACACTTAAGTTAACAAACGCCGTGCTCGGGGCCCGCATCGACGGCACGGCGCGCACGCGGCCCGAAATGCCAGGCCGCCAGCGCCGCCGCGGGGCCGTCCGGCACGCGTGAAACAGCCGCCCACAATTCGTTGTCCGGATCACACGCATCGCCACGCGCGGCAGGTCAGCTTTGTTGTCAACGGGCCATTGCGCCATGACAATCAAGAAACAATTCATGACCACTACCACCTCGCTTCTCAGCTACTACGAACGCATTACATGCTCTGCGCAATGGCTGGATTTCAACCGTGCAATGGCCGCCGAATTGAGTGCCGGCCTGCCCCCTGAGGAGAACCGTCGGTTGTTCTTCCGGATCGGCGAGCGCGTGGCGAAGAGCCTGCCGGTGGCCCGCTGCGACACGCTGGCCGAACTGCAGGCAGCCTTCAATGCACGCTGGGAAGCGATCGACTGGGGCTTCGCCACGCTGGAGGAAAGCGCCGAGCAGTTGACGATCGTTCATGCCTGCAGCCCGATGGCGATGGCTTTCGGTCCCGACACCGCCGAGTGGACCGCGGGCTTCTTCGAGGGCGCCTACCAGACCTGGTTCGCCACCCAGGGCTCGCCGGCCGAACTCAAGGTGCGGGCCGAGGTGCAGGACGCGACCGGCGGCCTGCCCACGGTGGCGCTGAAGCTGGGGAGAGCGGCCGCATGAGCGCCAACGACCGTCAGCAGGAAGATGTCGCCGGCCTGTTCCGCAAGTTCGGTGGCGACGCCACGCGCTACAAGGAGTTCGCACCCGCCGAATCGCCGCGCGCGCAGGGCGCCTGGCCGCTGGTGAACGGCACCCGCGCCGCGGCCGAAGCCGCCCCGGTCTCCGTGCCGGACCCGGCATCCGTTGCACCGCCGGTGCCGGTGCCTGCCGCGCCCGTGGTGGCGGCCGTCGCCCCGGTGCCGGCACCCGCTGCCGAGACCGTGGCCGCCGCGCCGCGCGAACTCGATGCATTGTTCGCCCGCCTGGCCGGCGCGACACAGCCGGCCCCCGCCGCGGCGCAGGGCCTGATGTCGCACTGGCGCCGGTCCGGCTGACGATGCAGGTCGTGTCCGTCATTGCCGCCAAGGGAGGCGTCGGCAAGACCACGGTGACTGCCAACCTGTGCATCGCGCTGGCCGCCAGCGGCCGGCCGGTGCTGGCGATCGACCTCGATCCGCAGAATGCGCTGCGCTTCCATCTGGCCGCAGACCCGCGGCAGGCGCACGCCCACGGGCTCGCCGACGCCGAGCGCGGCGCGTGCGGCTGGACCGAGGCCATGCAGCGCGGCCACCAGGGCGTGGTGCTGCTGCCCTTCGGCCAGGTCGACGACGAGGCGCAGATCGACCTCGAAGGCCGGCTCGCCGCGCAGCCGCACTGGCTGGGCGAGACGCTCGCGTCCTTCCGGCTGCCCGAGGACACCCTCGTCGTGCTCGACACGCCGCCCGGCCCTTCGGTCTACCTGCAGCAGGCGCTGCGGGTGTCGCAGCTCAACGTGGTGACGCTGCTGCCCGATGCCGGCTCCTTCGCCACGCTGCCGATCGTCGAACGCATGGTCGACAAGTACTGCAGCCCGCGCCCCGATTTCGTGGCCAGCACCTATGTGATCAACCAGGCCGATGCCTCGCGCCGGCTCAGCCGCGACGTGCTGCAGACGCTGCGCGAGGAACTCGGCCCGCGCCTGCTGGGCGTGGTGCAGCAGGACCAGGCCGTGAGCGAGGCCCTGGCCTCGGCCACGACGGTGCGGCACTACGCGCCGCACAGCCAGGCCGTCGCCGATTTCGCCCACTGCACCGCCCGGCTGCTCGAGCGCTTCGCCGCCGTGCCCGCGGCCGGTGCGCACCTCTACCGATGACCGGCATGGCCACGCCGTCGCCTTCTCCAGCCAGGCTCCCCGCATGACCTCTCCCGCCGAAACCCACGCCGACGACACGCTGCTCGGCCGCCATCCCCTGCTGCGCGCGGCCGCCTGGCTCGTCACCGGCCTGCTGATGGTGGCGCTGATCATCACGCCGCTGAGCCTGCAGCAGCAGCTCACGCTGTCGGTCGCGATCTTCATCGCGGCGCTGGTGATCAACCGCTTCGCCGGGCGCTTCGGCTCGCTGGCGATGATCTTCCTGTCGGTGGTGGTGTCCTCGCGCTACATGTACTGGCGCCTGACCGAGACCATGGTCATGGACAACCCGCTCGACCTGGTGCTGGGCTTCGGCCTGCTGGTGGCCGAGGTCTACGCCTTCGTGGTGCTGCTGCTGGGCTATGTGCAGACCGCCTGGCCGCTGGAGCGCAAGCCGGTGGCCATGCCCGACGACGTCGACCAGTGGCCCACGGTCGACCTGTTCATCCCCACCTACAACGAGTCGCTGTCGGTGGTGCGCGCCACGGTGCTGGCCGCGCAGTCGATCGACTGGCCGCGCGACAAGCTCAAGATCTTCGTGCTCGACGACGGCCGGCGCGAGGAATTCCGCGTGTTCTGCGAGGCCGTGGGCGTGACCCACGTCACGCGCGACAACAACCGCCACGCCAAGGCCGGCAACATCAACGCCGCGCTGAAGAACACGACCGGCGAGTTCATCGCCATCTTCGACTGCGACCACATCCCCACCCGCTCCTTCCTGCAGGTCGCGATGGGCTGGTTCGGCAAGGACCCGAAGCTGGGCATGGTGCAGACGCCGCACTATTTCTTCTCGGCCGATCCGTTCGAGAAGAACCTGGGCACCTTCGGCACCGTGCCCAACGAGGGCGAGCTGTTCTACGGCCTGATCCAGGACGGCAACGACCTCTGGAACGCCACCTTCTTCTGCGGCTCCTGCGCGGTGCTGCGCCGCACGATCTGCGAGGAGGTCGGCGGCATCGCGGTCGAGACCGTGACCGAGGACGCGCACACCGCGCTCAAGATGCACCGCCTGGGCTACAACACCGCCTACCTCGCGCTGCCGCAGGCCGCGGGCCTGGCGACCGAGAGCCTCTCGGGCCACGTGGGCCAGCGCATCCGCTGGGCGCGCGGCATGGCGCAGATCTTCCGCATCGACAACCCGCTGTTCGGCCGCGGCCTCAAGTGGGCGCAGCGCCTGTGCTACGTCAACGCGATGCTGCACTTCCTCTACGGGCTGCCGCGGCTGATCTACCTGACCGCCCCGCTGGCCTACCTGTTCTTCGGCGCCAGCGTGATCCACGCGTCGGCCTCGATGATCTTCGCCTACGCGCTGCCGCACATCTTCCACGCCAACCTCACCAACAGCCGGATCCAGGGGCGCTTCCGCTACCTGTTCTGGAACGAGGTCTACGAGGCGGTGCTGGCCTGGTACATCTTCCGCCCCACGCTGGTGGCGCTGATCAACCCCAAGCTGGGCAGCTTCAACGTGACGGCCAAGGGCGGCCTGATCGAGAAGGAATACTTCGACACCACCATCGCCAAGGCCAGCCTGTTCCTGCTGGCGCTCAACTTCCTGGGCGTGGCCGCGGGCCTGTGGCGCCTGAGCTGGGTCGACTCGGACAACATCGCCACCGTCTGGCTCAACCTGGCCTGGACCTTCTACAACCTGGTGATCCTCGGCGCCTGCGTGGCCGCGGCCAACGAGACGCGCCAGCTGCGCAACGCGCACCGCATCGCGCTGCAGATCCCGGCCACGCTGTACTTCGCCGACGGCCATTCGATGCGCTGCGAGACCTACGACTTCTCCACCGGCGGCCTGGGCCTGGACCTGCCGACCGAGGTGAAGACCGAAGCCGAGGCCGCCGTGACCGTCGCGCTGTTTCGCGGCGACAACGAATTCCGCTTCCCGGCCCATGTGCGCTTCAACCGCGGCAAGCGGCTGGGCCTGCAGTTCGACCCGCTGAGCTTCGACCAGGAGCGCGCGCTGGTCCAGTGCACCACGGCCCGCGCCGACATCTGGGCCGCGCGCTGGGGCAACCACCCGCGCGCCGCGGTGCACCGGGTGCTCGGCCACATCGCGCGCATCAGCGCGATCGGCTTCAAGGACATGTTCGCCCACTACTATCGCGCGGGACTGCAGAAGCTGCGCCCCGCACCCCGCCAGCCGCAACCCGCGGCCGGCGCCAAGGAACCCACCTGATGATGCAGGCCGCTCCCCTTTCCCGTCGTCGCGATTCGCGCACCTGGCCCCGCGCCGGTGCCGTCATGCTGGCCCTGCTGGCCGGGGCCGGCGGTGCCGCCGACCCGGCGCTGGCGCAGCCGCGCCCGCTCCCGACGGCCGCTCCGGCCGAAGGCGCGCCACGCGAGTTCAACCTGACCCAGCTGGGCCTCAACTACGCGGTGCAATTGCGCGGCGTGAGCGGCACCGTGGGCATCCCGTTCAGCGTGCGCGCCGACGAGCTGGTCACCAGCGCCGCGCTGCGGCTGAACTACGCCTATTCGCCCGCGCTGATCCCCGAGCTGTCGCACCTCAAGGTCAGCGTCAACGACGTGCTGGTGGCCACGCTGGCGCTGCCGCGCGAGGGCGCGGGCAAGGCGCAGACCGCCGACATCCAGATCGACCGCCGGCTGGTGACCGACTTCAACCGCATCAACGTCGAGCTGGTCGGCCACTACACGCGCGAGTGCGAGGACCCGCAGCACAGCAGCCTCTGGGCCAAGATCGACGCCTCGAGCACGCTGCGGCTCAGCGTCACGCCGCTCAAGACCGCGAGCGACCTGGCGGTGCTGCCGCAGCCCTTCTTCGACCGGCGCGACGTGCGCCGCGCCAACATCCCCTTCGTCTTCGGCGGCACGCCCTCGTCGGCCACGCTCGAGGTCGCGGGCATCGTGTCGTCCTGGTTCGGCGCGCTGGCCGGCTACCGCGGCGCGACCTTCCCGGTGGCCAGCGACGCGCTGCCCGCCGGCAACGCCGTGGTCTTCGCCACGCCCGAGACCGCGATCGCGGGCCTCACGCTGCCGGCCATCACCGGCCCCACGGTGACGGTGGTCGACCACCCGCAGGACGCCACGCGCAAGCTGCTGCTGGTGCTGGGCCGCAACGCCGGCGAACTGCGCAGCGCCGCCACCGCGCTGCCGCTGAACGCGCGCGCCTTCAGCGGCAGCAGCGCGACCATCGCCAGCCTGCAGGAGACGCCCGCGCGCAAGCCCTACGACGCGCCGCGCTGGATCGCCAGCGACCGGCCGGTGCAGCTGGGCGAACTCGCGCAGCCGGCCGACCTCAACGTCAGCGGCTACACGCCCGACGTGGTCAAGGTCAACCTGCAGATGCCGCCCGACCTGTTCACCTGGCGCTCGCGCGGCATCCCGCTGGACCTGCAGTACCGCTACACGCCGCGGGTGCGCAACGACCAGTCGACCTTGAACCTGAGCGTGGACGACAACTTCATCGGCTCGCTGCCGCTGCGCACCGCCAACCCCGGCGGCGAACGTTGGTGGAATCCGCTGGCGATCAAGGTGATGGCCGACGGCACCGCCAGCCAGCGCCGCGAGGTGCTGCTGCCGCCGCTGGCGCTGGGCTCGCGCAGCCAGCTGCGCATGCACTACTACTTCCAGCCCGCGGCGGGCAACTGCCAGACGCTGCTGGACAACGTGCGCGGCGCGATCGATCCGAGCTCGACGCTCGACATCTCCTCCTTCCCGCACTACATGGCGATGCCCGAGCTCGCGGCCTATGCCAACAGCGGCTTCCCCTTCAGCCGGCTGGCCGACCTGGCCGAGACCGCGGTGGTGCTGCCCGACCAGCCGGGCACCGTCGACACCGAGACCTACCTGGCGCTGCTCGGCCAGATCGGCAACGCCACCGGCTACCCCGCGCTGCGCGTGGCGGTGGGCCGCGCGGCCAACGTGTCGCAGTGGGCCGACAAGGACCTGCTGGTGATCGGCGACCTGAAGAACCAGCCGCTGTTCACCCAATGGGCCGACCGGATGCCGCTGCAGCGCAAGGCCGAGGCGCGGACCTTCCAGCTTGGCCAGTGGATCGATGACAACCTGCACCTGATCACCGGCACGCGCCAGCGCGAGGACCTGCCCAGCACCACCCAGATGACGGTGGCCGAGGACGGCAGCGACGCGGTGCTGGCCGGCTTCGAATCGCCGCTGCGCGCCGGACGCAGCGTGGTCGCGGTGGTGAGCAACGCGGCCTCGCAGCCTTCGCTGCTCAACGCGCTGATGACGCCCGACCTGCTGCAGCGCGTGCAGGGCAGCACCGCCATCGTGCGCGGCGCCGAGGTCCACAGCGTGCTGACCGGCGACAGCTACTACGTCGGCAAGCTGCCGCCGCTGGCCTGGCTGCAATGGAACCTGTCGCGCAGCCCGCTGGGTCTGGCCGGCGCGGCGATCCTGCTGGCACTGCTGGGCGCGGCCGCGGCCTATGCGAGCCTCAAGGGCGTGGCCCGCCGGAGGCTGCGCACGTGATGACGAAGGCTTCGCCATGATGCAAAGACGCCGCGCGCTCGCCGCCCTGTCGCTGCTGCCGGCCGGCCTCGCGCTGCCTGCGATGGCCCAATCCTCGCTCGGCGGCTGCATGCCGCAGGACGACTGGCGCAGCTTCGCCGCGCGCCACATCCAGCCCGACGGCCGGGTGATCGACTTCGACACGCCGCAGCAGCAATCGACCTCCGAAGGCCAGTCCTACGGGCTGTTCTTCGCGCTGGTGCACGACGACCGGCGCCGCTTCGAGCGCGTGCTGGCCTGGACCGAGACCAACCTCTGCGGCGGCAGCCTGGCCCAGCACCTGCCGGCCTGGCAATGGGGCCGCAAGACCGAGGGCGGCTGGGGCGTGATCGACCCGAACCCGGCCTCCGACGCCGACCTCTGGATCGCCTATGCGCTGCTCGAGGCCGCGCGCCTGTGGGAAGTGCCGGCCTGGCGCACGCTGGGCCTGGCCTTGCTCGCGCTGGTCGAGCGCGAGGAAGTGATCACCCTGCCCGGCCTGGGCCGCATGCTGCTGCCCTGGAGCCGCAACGTGGCCAGCGGCCCGGTGTGGCGGCTCAACCCCAGCTACCTGCCGCTGCAGCTGCTGCGCCGCTTCCAGCAGGAGAAGCCGACCGGCCCGTGGAAGGAGATCGCCGACAACACGGTGCGCATGGTGGTCGACACCTCGCCGCAGGGCTTCACGCCCGACTGGTGCGCCTGGGCCACCGAGCAGAAGGCCTTCGTGGCCGACCCCGACAAGGGCACGGTCGGCAGCTACGACGCGATCCGGGTCTACCTCTGGGCCGGCATGCTGCATCCGCAGGAGCCGGCGCGCGCCGCGCTGCTCAAATCGCTCTACGGCCCGCGCCGCGTGATCGAGCGGCCGCAGGCGCCGCCCGAGTACGTGGACACCGCCACCGGCGCCGTGCGCGGCACCGGCCCGGCCGGCTTCAGCGGCGCGCTGCTGCCCTATCTCAAAGCGCAGGGCGCGAGCGCCGCGCTCACCGCCCAACAGGCGCGCATCCCGGTCGACCTCGGCGGCACCGCCGTGGTACCGGCGGCGCCCCTTCCCTACTACGAACGCATGCTGCTGTTGTTCGGACAAGGCTGGCTCGATGGCCGCTACGCCTTCGGCCGCAACGGACAGCTGCAACCCCAATGGAGACCCGCATGCCCTTCCACCCGAACCGCGTGACGCGCCCGCCGCGCGGCGCCGTGCCCGGGGCACGCCGGCCCACCGCCAGCCAGTGGATGGCCTGCCTGGGCCTGGTCGGCGCGCTGTGCGCCAGCGGCACGCTGCATGCGCAGAGCGACGCCAGCGCCGCCCTGGTCGAACAGGGCAACTACTGGCAGAGCATGGGCCGCGCCGACCTGGCCGAGGAGAGCTGGCGCAAGCTGCTGCGCGTGGACCCGAACGCCGCCGATGCGCTCTACGGCATGGCGCAGGTCGAGCTCTCGCGCAGCAAGGCCGACGCGGCCCGCGAGTGGATCGCCCGCTTGCGCACCGCGCACCCCAGCGACGCGCGCCTGGCGCGCTTCCAGCAACAGGCGCAGCAGCCCGGCGGCCCGCAGACCGACCTGCAGCGCGCGCGCAGCGCGGCCCAGGCCGGCCGCACGACCGAAGCCATCCAGCTCTACCGCACGCTGTTCGACAACAAGCCGCCACCGGAACCGCTGGCGGTCGAGTACTACCAGCTGCTGGGCGGCACGCCGCAGGGCTGGGACGACGGCCGCAAGGGGCTCGAGCAGCTGGTGCGCGACAAGCCCGACAACCTCAATTACAAGCTGGCGCTGGCGCAGCTGCAGACCTACCGCGAGCCCTCGCGCCGCGAAGGCATCCGCACGCTGGCCGAGCTGTCGAAGCGCCCCGGCGTCGGCACCGCCGCGCGCGCCGGCTGGCGCCAGGCGCTGATCTGGCTCGATGCGCGCGAAGCCGATGCGCCGCTCTACCAGGCCTACCTCGAAGGCCAGAGCGACCCGGCCGTCTCGGCCCGGCTCGAGAGCCTGACCACCGCGCAGGCCGCGGCCACGCCCGCCTCGCCGACCGCCCAGCCGCTGGGCGAAGGCTTCCGGGCGCTGGACCGCGGCGACCAGGCCACGGCCGAGGCCCGCTTCCAGCAGGCGCTGCGGCTGCAGCCCGGCGACTCGGAAGCGCTGGGTGGCCTGGGCCTGATCCGGCTGCGCCAGGAGCGCTTCGCCCAGGCCCAGGACTACCTCGAGCAGGCCAGCCGCAGCGGCGGCCGCAAGTGGGCCTCGGCCCTGCAGAGCGCGAGCTACTGGAACCTGATCGGCCAGGCCAACGCCGCGCGCGACAAGAACGACACCGCGGCCGCGCAGGCGCTGCTCGAGCGCGCGGTGCGGCTCGACGCGCGCGAGCCCGTGGGCCAGATCGCGCTGGCCGACATCCGGCTCGCGCAGGGCGAACTGGCCGCGGCCGAGCAGGGCTACAAGCGCGTCTACGACGCCAAGCCAAGCGATGCCCAGGCCATCCGCGGCCTGATCACCGTCTACACCCGGCAGGGCCGCGCCGACGAGGCGCTGGCGCTGTCGCAGAAGCTCACGCCCGAACAGGCGGCGCAGATCGGCGGGCTGCAGAACGTGCGCGTCGAGCAGGCGCGCGCCCAGGCCCGCCAGCAGAACGAGTCCGGCGACATGGCCGGCGCCCAGCGCACGCTGGAAGACGCGATGCTGGTCAACCCCGACAGCCCCTGGGTCCGGCTCGACCTGGCCAACCTCTACCGCAAGCAGGGCCTCATGCCCCAGGCCCGCGGCGTGATGGACGGCCTGCTGATGTCGCAGCCCGACATGCCCGATGCGCTGTACGCCAGCGCGCTGCTGGCCGCCGACGCCGGCGACCCGGTGGCCGGCCTGCAGTACCTCGAACGCGTGCCGGCCGCCACCCGCACCCGCGACATGACCCAGCTGCAGCGCAAGCTCTGGGCGCAGGGCCAGACCCAGCAGGCGCTGGCGCTCGCGCGCCAGGGCCAGACCGCGGTGGCGCGCACCCTGCTCGCGCAGACCGAGGCCACGCTGGGCCGCGAGATCCCGGCCGACATCTGGGGCGACCTGGCCACCGCCTACGCCGAGGTCGGCGACGCGCCGCGCGCGCTGGCCATGAGCCGGCAGCTGCTCGCGCGCGGCCCCAACCCGAGCATCGGCGACCGGCTGCTCTACGCCTCGATCCTGATGAAGACCCAGCAGGACGTCGAGCTGACCGCCGTGCTGCGCCAGCTGCAGGCCACGCAGATGACGGCCGCCCAGCGCACCGACTTCGACAACCTGCGCAGCGCCTGGAGCGTGCGCCAGGCCGATGCGCTGCGCGAAGCCGGCAACCTCGAAGCCGCCTACAACGCGCTGGCACCGGTGCTGGCCGAGCGACCGTCCGACGTGGGCGTGATGGGCGCGCTGGCCCGGCTCTATTCGGCCGCGCGCGACGAGCGCCAGGCGCTGGCGCTCTACCAGCGCGTGCTGCAGCGCACGCCGATGGACCTGGACACCCTGCTGGCCGCGGCCGCCAGCGCCAGCGCGCTCAAGGAGCACGGCGATGCCGAGAGCTACGTGCTGGCCGCGCTCAAGCAGGCGCCCGACCAGTCGCGCACGCTGGCCGCCACCGGCCGGGTCTACCGCAACGCCGGCGACAACGCGCGCGCCGAGCAGTACCTGCGCGCCGCGGTCATGGCCGAGAACCGGCTGGCCAGCGGCCAGGCCCGCTCGCCGGTGCCGGGCAGCGTCAACGCGCCCGCGGCCAATCCCTTCGCCGGCATGACCGGCGGCGCGCCCTCGGCCGCCGCGGTGCTCAGCGGCCAGGCGGTCGCGGCGCCGCTGCCGGTCGCGTTCCAGGGCGGCGGCGGGGCCCTGCCCTTTGCCGCCGCGCAGGGCGCCCAGCTGCCGCCGCTCGCAGCGCAGGGCTACGCGGGCCCGCCCGCCACCTACGGCAACGTCAACGCATCCGGCGGCACCGCCGGCCTGCCCTGGAGCGAGCCCGCCAGCACGGCCCGCGCGCCGGCCACCGGCCGCGCCGCCACCCCGGCCAGCAACACCACCGCGCGCCGCACGGCCGCGGCCCCCATCGCCCCCGCGGCGCGCAACGCCCCGGTCAACCCGCCGGCCGCGCCCTTCTACCCGCTGCCCGCGGTGGCCGGCGGCGCGCAGGCCGGCGGCTACGCGCTGCCGCCGCCGCAGCGCGGCCAGCCGCTGATCAACGAGGGCGACTGGAACGGCGCGCTGCGCAACAGCTCGCAGCCGCTCGATCCGTTGCGCTCCGAACTGCAGGCGCTCGAGACCGAGCACGCCACCACCATCACCGCCGGCACCGTCTACCGCAACCGCGCGGGCGAGGCCGGCCTGAGCCAGCTGGCCGACCTGCAGGTGCCGGTGCAGGCGCGCATCCCGGTGGGCAGCGGCAAGATCGTGGTCACGGCCACGCCGACCGTGATCGATGCCGGTCGGGTCCAGGCCGACTATTCGTCGCTGAGCCGCTACGGCGAAGGACCGCTGGGCGCCCTCGCGCAGACCCAGGGCTACGCCGCGCCACCGGGCTCGCAGAACGCGAGCGGCGTGGGCCTGAGCGTGGGCTACGAGAGCAAGACCCTCAACGCCAGCATCGGCACCACGCCGCTGGGCTTCGAGGAGACCAACGTGATCGGCAACCTCGGCTACACGGCCGCGCTCACCGACACCTTCTCGCTCAAGGGCAACCTCACGCGCCAGCCGGTCACCGACAGCCAGCTGTCCTTCGCCGGCACCAAGGACACGCTGAGCGGCGAGCGCCGCGGCGGCGTGGTCGCGACCGGCGGGCGCATCGACGCCACGCGCGACGACGGCACCTACGGCCTCTACGGCTACGGCTCCTACCACGTGCTCACCGGCACCAACGTCGAGGACAACAACCGCACCGAGCTCGGCGGCGGGCTGTACATGCACATCCTGCGCGGCGGCAGCTCCACGCTGACCGCCGGCCTGAACCTGGGCGTGATGGCCTACGACAAGAACCTGAGCTACTTCACCTTCGGCCACGGCGGCTACTTCAGCCCGCAGCGCTATGTGAGCGTGGCCTTCCCGGTGGACTGGAGCGGGCGCAGCAACCGGCTGTCGTGGCGCGTCAACGCCTCGCTGGGCGTGCAGTCCTTCACCCAGGACGATGCGCCCTACTTCCCGACCGACCCCGTGCGCCAGCGCGCGGCCTACGTGGCGGCGGCCGCGGCCAAGGAACTCAACCTCACCAACGCCAACTTCACCGGCATGTACGCGGGCGAGAGCCACACCGGCTTCGCCTACAACTTCGCCGGCATGCTCGAGTACCAGCTCGCGCCGCAGCTCTACCTGGGCGGCGCGCTGGGCCTGAGCAACGCGCAGAACTACCGGCAGCTGACCGGCAGCATCTACCTGCGCTACCTGTTCGGGGGGTCGAACTTCCTGGGCAATGCGTCGGCGACGCCGAGCTTCAGCCCGCTGAACTCGCCCTACACGCCGCTGCTGTAGGGCGCCTCAGGCGCAATCGGGCGCGCGGCCCCAGAGGGGCGCGCGCTCGTAGTCGGCGATCCAGTCCGGCACCAGCATCGGCGCCATCGGCTTGGCGATGCCGTAGCCCTGGCCCAGCGTGCAGCCCAGGGCCATCAGGGCGCGGCCATGGGCCACCGACTCCACGCCCTCGGCGATGGCCTTGCGCCCCAGGCCGCGGGCCAGCAGCAGGATGCCCCGGACGATGGCCTGGTCCTCGGCGTTGTCGATCACGCCGTTGACGAAGGACTGGTCGAGCTTGAGCGCCGCCACCGGCAGCCGGCGCAGGTAGGTCAGCGAGGAATAGCCGGTGCCGAAGTCGTCCATCGCGACCGGCACGCCCAGCACCTTGCAGGCCTCGATGAAGACCGCCACGGTGGCGAAGTCCTTGATCGCGGTGGTCTCGAGGATCTCGAGCTCCAGCACGCCCGGGTGCAGTTGCGGATGGCGCGCCAGGTGCTCGGCCAGCCGCTCGATGAAATCGGGCCGCTGCATGTGGCGCGGGCTGATGTTGACGCTGACCGAGGTGCTGACGCCCGCCACCTGCCATTCGGCCGCCTGGCGCAGCGCTTCGCCGATGGCCCAGTCGCCCAGCTGCTCGATGAGCTCGTGGTCCTCGACCAGCGGGATGAAGTCGGCCGGCTGCAGCGCGCCGTGCTTCGGGTGCTGCCAGCGGATCAGTCCCTCGAAGCCGATCACGCGGCCGCAGCGCATGTCCACCTTGGGCTGGTAGGCCAGCCAGAACTCGTTGCGGGCCACGCCCTCGACGATGTCGCGCCGCAGCTCCAGGCCCTCCTGCTCGTCCAGCGCCTGGCCGGCGTCGAAGAAATGCAGCTGGCCGCCGCCGGCGCGCTTGGCGAAGAAGACCGCGTGCTGCGCGTGCTGGAGCATCACCTCGGTGGGCTGCTCGGTGTCGGCCATGAGCGCCACGCCCACGCTGGCCTGCAGCCGGGCCGAGCGGTTCTGCAGCCGGTACGGATGGGCCAGCCGGGCCAGCACCTGCTGGATCAGGTCCTCGCATTGCAGCCGGCTGCCCAGCGCCACCACCAGCGCGAATTCGTCGCCGCCCACGCGCGCCACGATGGCGTCGTGCGGCAGCGCGGCCTTGAGCCGGCGCGCCACCTCGCGCAGGATGGTGTCGCCGCCCATCGGGCCGAACTGGTCGTTGATGTCGCGGAAGCGGTCGATGTCGAGGTAGCAGACGGCCAGCAGCCGGCCGTCCTCGATGTGCAGTCGCTGGCGCAGCTCCTCGACCTGCGGGATGCGGTTGGGCAGCCGGGTCAGCGCGTCGTGGCGCGTCAGCAGCTCGATGCGCTGCGCGCGCACGCTGCGGCTGGCCGGACCGAAGCTCCAGAGCACGCAGCGATCGTCCATGCGCTCGCCGCGCATGTCGACCACCAGGCTGCCGCCCTCGTGCGTGTGCAGCACGAAGTGGCGCGCCTCGGCCACGCCGCGCGCCGGCACCAGCAGCTCGGCCGACAGCGCGCTTTCCTCGCCGGGCGGCAATCCATGCAGGTCGGCGAACGGCAGGTCGGCGAGCGAACCCTGCGGGTAGCCCAGCAGTTCGTGTGCGTCCTCGTCCGCCCAGAGGACCTGCCCGTCGCAGATCTTCAGATGGCCGGCAAGCAGACGGGGGGGCATGGCAAAGACACGAGGTGCGGCAGGTGGGAGGAAGAGTAGAAGGACAAAACGGTGCGACGCGGGGCGGGATCCATTGTTGACGCAAACCGGGGCGGGCGTGCCGGCGCCATGTCAGCGGCGACGGTCCGCGCCATGCGCATCGTAGTGCACCGCCTTGGCCTCGTACATCGCCTTGTCGGCGCGCAGCAGCGCGCTCTCGAGCGTGTCGCCGAAGGCACAGGTGGCCACGCCGATCGCCAGGCTCAGCGAATGGCCGCTGCGCCCGGCGTAGAACTGGTTGTTGAGGTCGACCATGGTCAGGATGCGCTCGCAGGTCACCTGCGCGCCGCGCTCGTCGGTGGCCGGCAGCAGCACCGCGAATTCGTCGCCGCCCACGCGCGCCGGCCAGGCCGGCGCCTCCACCGCCTTGCCCAGCACCTCGCCGACGCGGCGCAGCAGCGCGTCGCCGGCCGCGTGGCCGGACTCGTCGTTGACCTGCTTCAGGCCGTTGAGGTCGATCGACAGCACCGACACCGGCCAGGGCCCCTTGCGCGTCAGGCGGTTGAGCTCCTCGGTGTAGAAGGTGCGGTTGCGCAGCTGCGTGAGCACGTCGTGCTTGCCCAGGTACTCGAGGTAGGCCTCGGCCTTCTTGCGCGCCGTGATGTCCATCAGCGAGACCAGCACCAGGTCCCATTCGGCCAGGTGCGCCTCGAGCACGCTGAACTGCATGTGGATGTTGATCAGCTCGCCGTTGAGCGAGTAGTTGATCACCTCGCGGTGCTGCAGCGTCTTGCCCGCCCAGAGGTCCTGCAGCTGCTCGGAGAAGGAGTCCTGCATCTCGTCGCGGAACACGCGCGGGATGTTCTCCAGCAGCGTCTTCTTGCTGTCGGCGGCGAACATGCGCAGCGTCTCGCGGTTGACGTCGATGACGCGGATCTCCTGCATGCAGCGGGTGACGAATTCCGGGTGCACCTTGAGGAAGGTGTTGAAGTCGGTGATGCCGCGCGCGCGGATGTCGTCGAGCAGCCGCTTCACCGCGCTGAAGTCCTCGACCCACAGCGAGACCGGCGAATGGTCGAACAGGCCGCTCGCGTACTGCGAGCTCTGCGCGCGCTCGCGCTCCGCCGTCACGCGGGCCGTGATGTCGTCGAGCGAGACCAGCACCCGGTCCCAGGTGCTCTCGTGGCCCGGCAGCACGCGCACGCGCAGCTGCACGTCGAGCCGGCGGCCGTCGAGCGCGTAGTTGACGGTCTGGTTCTCGACCAGCAGTTCGCCCAGCCACAGCTGCTCGAGCTCGTAGATCACGCCGTCGGCCATGTCGCCGCGGAAGATCCGGCCCAGGCCGGCCAGCAGTTCGTCCTGGTCGGCGGCGGCGAACAGCCGCAGCGTGGTCTCGTTCACCCGCAGCACCTTGAGCGCCGCCATGCAGGCGCCGACCCGCCGCCGGTCGGCCTTGAGGTAGGCCGGCAGGTCCTCCACGCCCTCGGCGCGCCAGCGGTCGAAGAGCTGCCGCAGCCCGCTGTAGTCTTCCAGCCAGAGCGACACCGGCGCCAGGTCGAACATGGATTCGAAATCGGTCGAGAGAGACATGTCTTCTTTCGGGGGCTTCAGACCGGCGCGCGATCGGCCAGCGGCGGCCGGCGCGCACGCGTGACCCAGTTGAACAGAGGGGTGGCCATGAGCGTGCTGAGGATCGCCATCAGCACCAGGATCGAGAACAGCCCCGGCAGGATCACGCCCGCCTGCAGGCCGATGTTGATGATGATCAGCTCCATGAGCCCGCGCGCGTTCATCAGCGCGCCGATGGCCATCGCGTCGCGGTTGCTCTCGCCCGAGGCGCGGGCCGCGGCCCAGCAGGCCAGGCCCTTGCCGCAGAAGGAGGCCGCCAGGATCGCAGCGGCCGCCAGAAGGATGCCCGGCTCCATCAGCACCGCCAGGCGGGTGTTGAGGCCCGAGTAGGTGAAGAACAGCGGCAGCAGGAAGATCACCACGAAGGGCTGCAGCTGCGCGCGCAGCTTCTCGGTCAGCGCGCCGCGCGGCAGCACCACGCCCAGCAGGAAGCCGCCGAAGACAGCGTGGATGCCGATCGCGTCCATCGCGAAGGCGCTCAACGAGAACAGCACCAGCACCGTGGCCAGCAGGGTCGAGCCCAGCGGCGCCTCGGGCCGCACATGGGCGGCCAGCCGCTTGAGCAGCCGCGAGCCGACGAAGATCATGAACAGCGCATAGAGCACCCCGCCGCCGATCGCCGCGTAGGCCCCGCCCCAGGCGCCGCCGAAGCTCGCAAGCACGATGGCCAGGATGCACCAGGCGGCCGCGTCGTCGACCGCGCCGGCCGTGAGCGCCAGCGTGCCCAGCGAGGTGCCGGCCAGCCCGCGCTCGTGGATGATGCGCGCCAGCATCGGGAAGGCGGTGATGGCGATCGCCGCGCCCAGGAACAGCGCCGCCTCGAAGGGCCGCGCCTGGGCCGCGAACAGGCCGGGGATGGTCAGCAGCCAGGGGATCAGCGCGAAGGCCAGCAGGAAGGGCACGACGATGCCCGCGGCCGACACCGAGGCCGCGCTGCGGAAACGGCTCTTGAAATGGTCGGCCCGGAACTCGGTGCCGACCAGAAACATGTACATGCCCACGCCCAGCTGCCCGCCGACGTAGAGCATGCCCAGCGTCTCCTTGGGGAACAGCGCGCGCTGCAGCTCGGGAAAGGCCAGCCCCAGCAGCGAGGGGCCGAGCGCGACCCCGGCGATCATCTCGCCCACCACCTGCGGCTGGCCCAGCTTCTGCGCCAGGCGGCCCACCAGCTGGCAGACGGTGATGACGACCGCCACCTGCAGGAAGAAGTAGACGGAAAGCTGGGTGGTGGGCATCAGGGTCTTATTCTGTGGACGTTTGTTAAATAAACGTCCGGCGGCGATTATGGGCGCCGCATTCAAGAATCGGGCCGCAGCCCGGTGGCGACTGTTGGATGGCGCAGACGCACCCGCAGCTCCTGCCGCAGCCGCGTGTTGTCCAGCCGCCGCGATTCGCCCATGAAGCTCAGCAGCGAGGCCGGCAGCTGTTCCCGCGCCGCCTCGCGCGCGATGCGCGGCGGACGCGCCATGCCGTAGAGGTCGGCCGCCAGATCGAAGTAGTCGCCCATCTTCAATTCGGTGTCGTCGCTGGCGTGGAAGGCCCGCTGCGTGCCGCCGCGCCACAGGGCCGCCACGCAGATGCGCGCCAGGTCGTCGGCATGGATGTGGTTGGTGTAGACGTCGTCCGCGCTGTGCAGCACCGGCGTGCCCTTCCTCAGCCGCTCGTGGGGCGTGCCGCCGGCGCGGTCGGGCGCGTAGATGCCGGGGATGCGCAGGATGCGCGTGGCCACGCCCGCGCGGCCGAGCCAGCGCACCGAGCGCTCGGCGTCGACCCGGCGCTGCGCGCGCGCGGTGCCGGGCCGCAAGGGACGGGTCTCGTCGATGCGCGCCCCGCCGCAGTCGCCGTAGACGCCGCTGGTGGAGCCGTAGACCAGCGCCGCGGGCAGCGAACGCAGCCGCAGCGCGCGCACCAGCGCCAGCGTGCGCGGATCGCGCGCGCCCGAGGCGGTGGGCGGCGGCGCCAGGTGCAGCACCCGGGTGCCCAGGCCGGCCAGCCGGCGCAGGGCCTGCGGCGCATCGAGATCGGCCACCAGCGGGCGCAATCCGGCGGCCCGCAAGGCCGGCACACGGTCGGCCGAGGAGGTCACGGCGATCAGCTGGACACGGCCGCGCAGCAGGGCCGCGGCACGCGATCCGACGTCGCCGCAACCGACGATCAGGACACGCTGTCGGCGGAAGCGCGCAGGCAGCGCGCCGGGAGGGTTGTTGATTGAGGGCAAAATCCGGGCTTCCGCGTAGAGACGAGCTCCAAGAATACCCATGACCAGCGCATCGCCGCACGATTCCGGCTTCCAGATCACCGTCGAGCCCAGTGGACGCCAGTTCGTGGCCCAGAGCGACGAAACCATCCTCGCGGCCGGCATCCGCCAGGGCATCGGCCTGCCCTATGGCTGCAAGGACGGCGCCTGCGGCTCCTGCAAGTGCCGCAAGCTCTCGGGCGAGGTCACGCACGGCCCGCACCAGAGCAAGGCGCTGAGCGCCGAGGAGGAGCTGGCCGGCTTCGTGCTGACCTGCTGCGCCCGCCCGACCAGCGACGTGATGCTCGAATCGCGCCAGGTCACCGAGGCCGGCGCCTTCCCGATCCGCAAGATGCCCTCGCGCGTGCTGGCGCTGGGCAAGCAGTCGCACGACGTGATGCTGGTGCGCCTGCAGCTGCCGGCCGGCGAACCGATGCAGTTCCATGCGGGCCAGTACGTCGAGTTCATCCTGCGCGACGGCGCGCGCCGCAGCTACTCGATGGCCAACGCGCCCCACACGCTGGCCGTACCCGGCACCGGCATCGAGCTGCACATCCGCCACCTGCCCGGCGGCAAGTTCACCGACCATGTGTTCGGCGCGATGAAGGAAAAGGAAATCCTGCGCATCGAAGGGCCCTACGGCAGCTTCTTCCTGCGCGAGGATTCCGACAAGCCGATCGTGCTGCTGGCCTCGGGCACCGGCTTCGCGCCCATCAAGGCGCTGATCGAGCACATGCAGCACAAGGGCATCGAACGGCCCGCCACGCTCTACTGGGGCGGCCGCCGCCCCGAGGACCTCTACATGGACGCCTGGGTGCGCGAGCAGGCCGCGGCCATGCCGCAGCTGCGCTACGTGCCGGTGGTCTCGAACGCCGTGCCCGAGGACAACTGGACCGGCCGCACCGGCTTCGTCCACCGCGCGGTGCTGGAGGATTTCCCCGACCTGTCGGGCCACCAGGTGTACGCCTGCGGCGCGCCGATCGTGGTCGATTCGGCCAAGCGCGACTACGTGGCCGAGGCCGCGCTGCCGGAAGAGGAATTCTTCGCCGACGCCTTCACCACCGAAGCCGACAAGGCCCAGCCCTGAGCCCAGCGCGCCGCCCTTCACCGACCCGAGACAAAGACAACAACATGCACACCCGACGCTTCCTCTGCACCCTGCTCGCCGGCGCCGCCGCGCTGAGCGCCTTCCACGCCGGCGCGCAGCAGCGCCCGATCCGCCTGATCGTCCCGTATGCCGCCGGCGGCCCGATCGACGTCACGGCGCGCGTGCTGGCCGAGCGCGTCAAGGAGTCGCTGGGCACGGTGATCATCGACAACAAGCCCGGCGCGGGCGGCAACATCGGCGCCGATGCGGTGGCCAAGGCCGCACCCGACGGCCTGACCATCGGCATCGCCGCGACCGCCACCAACGCGGTCAACCCCTGGCTCTACAGCCGCATGCCCTACAACGCCGCGACCGACTTCGCGCCCGTCACGCAGATGGTGCGCGTGCCCAACGTGCTGGTGATGAACGCCGACACCGCGCAGCGCCTGAAGATCAACACCGTGCCCGAGCTGATCGCCTACGCCAAGGCCAACCCGGGCAAGCTCAACTACGGCAGCGGCGGCAACGGCAGCGCGGGCCACCTGGCCGGCGAGATGTTCAAGCAGCAGGCCGGCATCTTCGCGGTGCACATCCCCTACAACGGCGGCAACCCGGCGCAGCTGGCGCTGCTGTCGGGCCAGGTCGACTTCAACTTCGACAACCTCGCGACCGCGGCACCCAACATCCGCTCGGGCAAGCTCAAGGCCATCGCCGTGACCACCGCGCAGCCCAGCGCGTCGCTGCCCGGCGTGCCCGCGGTGGCGGCCACGCTGCCGGGCTTCGCGATCGACACCTGGTGGGGCCTGGTGGCGCCCGCCGGCACGCCGCACGAGGTGCTGGCCAAGCTCAACCACGCCTTCGTGGCGGCGCTGAATTCGCCCGAGACCAAGACCCGCTTCGCCAACCTGCTGGCCGAGCCGGTGTCGAACACGCCCGAGCAGTTCGGCGCGTTCATGAAGAGCGAGCTGGCGAAGTACGAGAAGGTCGTCAAAGCCACCGGCGCAAAAGTGGACTGACGCGCGCCGCGTCAGCACCCGGAAAAAAGCCGCCCGAGGGCGGCTTTTTCATTCGCCGAGGTAGGCGGCCCGGACCTTGGGGTCGTCGAGCATGACCTTGGCGTCGCCGGTCATGGTGATCAGGCCCGACTCCATCACGTAGCCGCGGTCCGCGATCTGCAGCGCGCGGCTCGCGTTCTGCTCGACCAGCAGCACGGTCACGCCCTGGTCGTAGACGTTCTTCACCACCTCGAAGATCTTGTCGACCATGATCGGCGACAGGCCCATCGAAGGCTCGTCGAGCAGCAGCACCTTGGGGCGCGCCATCAGCGCGCGGCCCATGGCCAGCATCTGCTGCTCGCCACCCGACATGGTGCCGGCCAACTGGTCCTTGCGCTCGCGCAGCCGCGGGAAGATCGTGAACATGCGCTCGATGTCCTGGGCGATGCCGCCCTTGTCGTCGCGGATGTAGGCGCCGATCTGCAGGTTCTCGGTGATGGTCATGCGCGTGAACACGCCGCGGCCTTCGGGCACCATGACCAGCCCCTCGCCCACCAGGTCCCAGGCACCGCGGCCCTTGATGCTGCGGCCCAGGAACTCGATGTCGCCGTCGAGGAAGGGCAAGGTGCCGGTGATGGCCTTCATGGTGGTGGTCTTGCCGGCGCCGTTGGAGCCGATCAGCGAGACCAGCTCGCCCTCGTGCACCGCGAAGTCCACGCCTTTCACGGCCTGGATGCCGCCGTAGGCGACCTTGAGGCCGCTGACCTTCAGCAGCACCTTGCCCGCGGGCTGGGCGGTGGCCGGCACCGCCACGGGAGAAATCGTTTCGTTCATCTCAGTGTCCTCCTGTGCCGAGGTAGGCCTCGATCACCTTTTCGTTCTTCTGGACCTCGGCCGGCGTGCCTTCGGCGATCTGCTTGCCGTAGTCGAGCACGGTGAGCCGGTCGCACAGGCCCATCACCAGCTTCACGTCGTGCTCGATCAGGAGGATGGTGCGGTTGTCCTTGCGGATGCGGCTGATCAGCTCGCGCAGCATGACCTTCTCGGTGGCGTTCATGCCCGCGGCCGGCTCGTCGAGCGCGATCAGCTGCGGGTCGGTGGCCAGCGCGCGCGCGATCTCGAGCCGGCGCTGGTCGCCGTAGCTCAGCGTGCGCGCCTTGTAGTCGGCGAACTTGCCGATGCCCACGTAGTCGAGCAGTTCCTGCGCGCGGTGCGCGATCGCGGCCTCCTCGGCCTTGAAGCCCGCCGTGCGCAGGATCGCGCCGATCACGCCCGAATGGGTGCGCACGTGGCGCCCGACCATCACGTTCTCGAGCGCGGTCATGTCGGCGAACAGCCGGATGTTCTGGAAGGTGCGCGCGATCCCGGCCTTGGCCACCTCGTGCACCGCCGAGGGCTGGTAGGCCTTGCCCGCCAGTTCGAAGCTGCCGCTGTCGGGCGTGTAGAGCCCGGTGATCACGTTGAAGAAGGTGGTCTTGCCGGCGCCGTTGGGGCCGATCAGGCCGTAGACCTGGCCGCGCTGGATCTTGATGCCCACATCGGACAGCGCCTGCAGGCCGCCGAAGCGCTTGGAGATGCCGCGGACCTCGAGGATGGTTTCAGTCATTTCGGGTTTCCTGCCATCTCAGGGATTGAGACATCGGGCGCGACGGCGAACCGGGCACCGCGTCGGCCGGGCTGTCGACGCCCGGGGCCTCGATCGGCGTGACCGGCGTGGCATCGCTGCCCTTGCGCTTGAGCGACTTGCCGTGGTCGGGCGAGGGCCAGAGGCCGCGCGGGCGCACCAGCATGATCACGATCATGGCCAGCGCGATGAAGAGCTGGCGCAGGATCGAGGCGTCGAGCCGGCCGTCGGTCATGGCCTGCAGCGGGCCCGCCACGTAGCGCAGCACCTCGGGCAGCGCCGCCAGCAGCACCGCGCCCAGGATCACGCCCGGCAGGTGGCCGATGCCGCCCAGCACCACCATCGCGACGATCATCACCGACTCCATCAGGCTGAAGGACTCGGGCGACACGAAGCTCTGGAAGGCCGCGAACATCGCGCCCGACATGCCGCCGAAGCTGGCGCCCATGCCGAAGGCCAGCAGCTTGAGGTTGCGGGTGTTGATGCCCATCGCCTTGGCCGCGATCTCGTCCTCGCGGATCGCCATCCAGGCCCGGCCCACGCGCGAGAGCTGCAGCCGGTGCGAGATGATCACCGTGACGATCACCAGCGCCAGGAACAGGTAGTAGTAGAGCGAGACCGAGGAGATCGTGTAGTCGCCCAGCTTGAGCGGCTTGCCCAGGTTCAGGCTCCAGAAGTGCACCGGGTCGATCGCGTCCAGGCCCTTGGGGCCGTTGGTGACGTTGTAGGGATGGTCCAGCGTGTTGAGGAACACGCGGATGATCTCGCCGAAGCCCAGCGTGACGATGGCCAGGTAGTCGCCGCGCAGCCGCAGCGTCGGCGCGCCCAGCAGCACGCCGAACACGCCGGCCAACCCCAGCGCCAGCGGGATCACGATCAGCAGCGAGGTGTGCAGCCCGTTGGGGAACATCGCCTTGAAGGCCGGGAAGGTCTCGGTCAGGTGCGGCGAGCCCATCAGCGCATAGAGGTAGGCCCCGATGGCGAAGAAGGCCACGTAGCCCAGGTCGAGCAGGCCGGCGTAGCCGACCACGATGTTCAGGCCCAGCGCCAGCAGCACGTAGAGCAGCGCGATGTCGACGATGCGCACCCAGGCATTGCCCTGGGTCTGCAGCAGCAGCGGCAGCGCCAGCAGCGCGATCGCCGCGATGAGGAAGACCAGGAGGTTCTTGCTTTTCATGATGGCTGTTCCTCAGGCTCGGTCCGCCACGCGCTCGCCCAGCAGGCCCGAGGGCCGCACGGTCAGCGTCAGGATCAGGATGACGAAAGCGAAGATGTCGCTGTGCTGGCTGCCCAGCACGCCGCCGGTGACGGTGCCCAGGTAGCCCGCGCCGATGGCCTCGATCAGCCCCAGCAGGATGCCCCCGACCACCGCGCCGGCCAGGTTGCCGATGCCGCCGAAGACCGCGGCCGTGAAGGCCTTGAGGCCCGGGCCGAAGCCCATGGCGTGCTGCGCGATGCCGTAGTTGGAGGCGTACATCACGCCGGCGATGGCCGCCAGCACGGCGCCGATGATGAAGGTGGCCGAGATCACCATGTCGGGCCGGATGCCCATCAGCGCGGCCACCCGCGGGTTCTCGGCCGTGGCGCGCATCGCGCGGCCCAGCTTGGTGTAGTTCACCACCCAGGTCAGGATCGCCAGCGAGACCGCGGTCACGACCAGGATCATGATCTGCGTGGGCGAGATCGAGGCGCCGGCCACCACGATCGACTCGCTGGGCAGCAGCGTCGGATAGGCCTTGTTGGTGGGGCGCCAGATGATCATGGCCAGCGTCTGCAGCAGGATCGACATGCCGATGGCGGTGATCAGCGGCGCCAGCTTGGGGCTGTTGCGCAGCGGCCGGTAGGCCACCTTCTCGATCACGAAGTTGAGCGTGGCGGCGACCACGCAGGCGATGATCAGCGCGATCAGCAGCATGAGCCAGCCGGGGAGCCAGGGCATGGACTCCCGCATCATGCCGATGATGGTCCAGCTGGTCAGGGCCCCGACCATCAGCACCTCGCCATGCGCAAAGTTGATCAGATTGATGATGCCGTACACCATGGTGTAGCCCAGGGCTATCAAGGCATACATGCTGCCGAGGACCAGACCGTTGATGATCTGCTGCAGCAATATTTCCATAACGAGCAACCCTATGTGATGGCACCTTTGAACGGTGCTTTTCGCTTCACGGCGACCCCGGATGGGCCCCGTGGCTTCCTCTAGCAAAAAACCCGCCAGCAGGTAGCTCCCGACGGGTTTGGCCGGATTGTAGTCACGGGTTTGGGCCGAATCGACGCCCCCGTGCCCGGTGCTTTACCCATTGACTTCGGGGTGTTCACAAAGGTCATCGGCGCGTGTTGCGCCGCCGGCGGCCCGGCGCTCAGTTGTCGGCGTCGGTGTTGCGCTTCTGCAGGTTGCGCAGCTTCTCCGCGATGCGGATCTCCAGCCCGCGCTCCACCGGCCGGTAGAAGCCCGGCGAGGCCATGCCCTCGGGCAGGTAGGTCTCGCCCGCGGCGAAGCCGTCTTCCTCGTCGTGCGCGTAACGGTAGCCCTTGCCGTAGTCGAGCTCTTTCATGAGCCGGGTCGGCGCATTGCGCAGGTGCATGGGCACCGGCCGGGTGCCGTCCTTCTTGATGAAGGCCTTGACCTCGTTGTAGGCCTTGTAGACCGCGTTGGACTTGGGCGCCACCGCGAGGTAGATCACGCATTCGGCCAGCGCCAGTTCGCCCTCGGGCGTGCCCAGCCGCTCGTAGACCTCGGCCGCATCGAGCGCCAGCCGCAGCGCGCGCGGGTCGGCCAGGCCGATGTCCTCGCTGGCCATGCGCACCAGGCGGCGCGCCATGTAGCGCGGATCGGCACCACCGTCGAGCATGCGCACGAACCAATACAGCGCGGCGTCGGGATCGCTGCCGCGCACCGACTTGTGCAGCGCGCTGATGGTGTCGTAGAACTGCTCGCCGCCCTTGTCGTAGCGCCGCATGCGCTCGCCGAGCACCCGCAGCAGCCATTCGTCGGTGATCTGCGCGAGCTTCTCCGCGCCCGCGGCGACCGCCAGCGTCTCCAGCGTGTTGAGCAGCCGGCGTGCATCGCCGTCGGCATAGGCCACCAGGCGGTCGATGGCGTTCTCCTCGATCGCCGGCACCGCCTCGATGGCCTGGGCCTTGGCGACGATCTGTTTCAGGTCCTTTTCGTCGAGCGACTGCAGCACGTAGACCGCCGCGCGCGACAGCAGCGCCGAGTTGACCTCGAAGGACGGGTTCTCGGTCGTGGCGCCGATGAAGGTGAAAAGCCCCGACTCCACGTGCGGCAGGAAGGCGTCCTGCTGGCTCTTGTTGAAGCGGTGCACCTCGTCGACGAAGACGATGGTGCGGCGCTGCTCGAGGCCGTCGCGCGCCACGGTGGCGCGCTCGACCGCCTCGCGGATGTCCTTCACGCCGCCCAGCACCGCGCTGATGCTCAGGAACTGGGCGTCGAAGGCATCGGCCATGAGCCGCGCGATGGTGGTCTTGCCGGTGCCCGGCGGCCCCCAGAGGATGCAGGAGTGCGGCTGGCCGGATTCGAAGGCGATGCGCAGCGGCATGCCCGGGCCCAGCAGGTGCTGCTGGCCGATCACCTCGGCCAGGGTTCGGGGGCGCAGCCGTTCGGCGAGAGGAGGCAGGGAGGAAATGGCCATGGCAGGGTCAGCATTCTCGCCGCGGCCGCCCGGCCACGGCGGCGGTGGTGCAGTGCCCGTTCAGGGCTTGAGGACGTCGGCGCCGGCCGGCGCCTTGAAGACGAAGGTGCCTGCGGGCAGGGCCGGGTTCACTTCGACCTTGCCGAACTTGAGCACCGAACGCTGGCCGAAGCTGTCCTGGATCTCGAGCACCGCCAGCGCCTCGCCCTGGAAGCCGACCTGGATGCCCTGCAACTGGCCGTCCTTGGCCTTGGGCGTGGCCTTGACCCACTGCAGGCCGTCGCGCTCGGGCGCCGATTCGAGCGTGAAATCGGCCTGCAGCGCGCGCAGGTCGGGCGCGGCCGCGATCAGCGCGGCGGGGGTCGAGCCCAGGGCCTGGGCCTGCGCACGCTGCGTGACCTGGTTCAGGTCGACGTCGTAGAGCCACAGGTTCTTCCCGTCGGCCACGATGGTCTGCGCGAAGGGTTTTTGGTAGTCGAACTTGAACTGGCCCGGGCGCTGGAAGGCGAAGGTGCCGGTCGACACCTTGGCGCGCGCGGGTTCGCCTTCCCGGGTCGGCGCGGTCACGGTCTGGGTGAACTCGGCCCGGCCGGACTTCACGTTCTTCACGAAGGCCTCGAGGCTCTCCATGCCGCCGGCCCAGACGCTCAGCGTCGCGCCCGCCATGCCGAGGCCGACCAGTGACTTCTTCAACAATGACAACAACATCCCGCTCCGTTCACTCGGTGCGCGCAGGCACCAGGATTTCGCGCTGGCCGGCGCCGCTCATGGCACTGACCAACCCGGCTTTTTCCATGTCCTCGACCAGCCGCGCCGCGCGGTTGTAGCCGATCTTCAGGTGGCGCTGCACCAGCGAGATGCTGGCCTTGCGGTTCTTGAGCACGACCTCGACCGCCTGGTCGTACATCGGGTCCTTCTCGGCATCGCCACCTTCACCCAGTAGATCGCCGTCGCCGTCGACGGTTCCCCCTTCGAGCACGCCCTCGATGTAGTCGGGCTCGCCCTGGCTCTTGAGGTAGGCCACCACGCGGTGCACTTCCTCGTCGCTCACGAACGCACCATGCACCCGGATCGGCAAGCCCGTACCGCTCGGCATGTAAAGCATGTCACCCATGCCCAGCAAGGCCTCGGCGCCCATCTGGTCGAGGATGGTCCGGCTGTCGATCTTGCTCGAGACCTGGAACGCGATCCGGGTCGGGATGTTGGCCTTGATCAGGCCGGTGATCACGTCCACGCTGGGCCGCTGGGTGGCCAGGATCAGGTGGATGCCGGCGGCACGCGCCTTCTGCGCGAGGCGGGCGATCAGCTCTTCGATCTTCTTGCCGACCACCATCATCAGGTCGGCCAGTTCGTCGATCACCACCACGATGTGCGGCTCGCGCTTGAGCGGTTCCGGATCGTCGGGCGTGAGGCTGAAGGGGTTGTAGATGAACTCCTCGCGCGCCTTGGCTTCGTCGATCTTCGCGTTGTAGCCAGCCAGGTTGCGCACGCCCAGCTTGCTCATGAGCTTGTAGCGGCGCTCCATCTCGGCCACGCACCAGGTCAGGCCGTGCGCCGCCTGGCGCATGTCGGTCACCACCGGCGCCAGCAGGTGCGGGATGCCTTCGTAGACCGACATCTCGAGCATCTTGGGATCGATCATGAGCAGGCGCACATCGCGCGCCTCGGCCTTGTAGAGCAGGCTCAGGATCATCGCGTTGATGCCCACGGACTTGCCCGAGCCGGTGGTGCCGGCCACCAGCACGTGCGGCATCTTGGCCAGGTCGGCCACCACCGGGTTGCCGATGATGTCCTTGCCCAGGCCCATGGTCAGGAAGGACTTGCCTTCGTTGTAGACCTGCGAACCCAGGATCTCGCTGAGCTTGATCGACTGGCGCTTGGCGTTGGGCAGCTCGAGCGCCATGTAGTTCTTGCCCGGGATGGTCTCGACCACCCGGATCGACACCAGCGACAGCGAGCGCGCCAGGTCCTTGGCCAGGCCGACGATCTGTGAGCCCTTGACGCCCGTGGCCGGCTCGATCTCGTAGCGGGTGATCACCGGGCCGGGCGAAGCCAGCACCACGCGCACCTCGACGCCGAAGTCCTTGAGCTTCTTCTCGATCATGCGCGAGGTCATCTCGAGCGTGTCGCTGGAGACGGTCTCCTGGCGCAGCTGGGCCGCGTCGAGCAGGTCGACCTGCGGCAGCTTGCTGTCGGGCAGCTCGCGGAACAGCGGCTTCTGCCGCTCCTTGGCCACGCGCTCGCTCTTGGGCACCTCGGCCAGCGCGGGCTCGATCTGCACCGGCGGCGACGCGGGCCGGCGGCGCGGCCGGGGCTCGGCCGCCTCGTCGAGCATCGGCTCGTTGGCCCGGGGATCGTCCAGCGAACCGACCTCCTCGCGCTCGCGCGCGGCCTGCCGGCCCAGCTTGATGTCCTCGGCGATCTCGCGCTTCTCGCGCCGCGACTCGAACAGCGAATAGACCCGCTCGCCGATGCGCTCGGCGATGTGGCTCCAGGAAAAGCGGAAGACCAGCGCCGAGCCGATCACGCCGGCGGCGATCGCGATCAGCGCCGAACCGGTAAAGCCCATCCACTTCACGCTCATCGGGCCCACGAAATAGCCCAGCACGCCGCCGCCATGGCCCGGCAGGCGGAATTCGAGCCGGTAGAGCCGCGACCACTCGAGCACCGCGCTGGCGCACAGCAGCAGCACCAGGCCGAACCAGAAGGCCAGGCGGCTGCGGTTGAAGCGGCCCAGGGGCGCGGGTGGCGTGCCGCCGCCGGCTTCGCCGCCGCGCAGCCAGCCGGCCAGCGAGGACAGCCACACCCGCAGACCCGCCGCCAGGCACCACCAGACCGAATAGCCGGCCAGGAAGTAGCTGCCGTCGGCCACCCAGGCCCCGATGCGCCCGCCCCAGTTCTTGATCTCGCCACCAGTGCCGGAGGTGGACCAGGCCGCATCGGAGGGCGTGAAGCTGAGCATGGCGATCAGCCAGAACAGCAGCACCACGAAGCCCGCGATCAGCGTGATCTCATGGGCGAAGCGCATGGCGCGCAGGCGAACCGGCGGCGGCTCACCGGAAGTCGAGGACTGGAGTGTGTTCAGCGAATAGGTCATGGATGGCGCAACGCCCCGTCGGCGAAAAGAATCCGCGGGCGCATGGAGCCTACAACGGAAAACGCCACGGTCCGAGCGGGAGCGTGGCGGTTACACACGGGCACAGCGCGGCTGAACGGGCCTCCGCCCCTCGTGGGCTCACGCCAGCGAGGCCAGCCGTTCCTTGACGATCATCGAGCCGTCGACTTGTGTCTGAACGAAACCACGCTCTTCGAGGTCCTTCATGACGCGGCTGACCATCTCGCGCGAGGCGCCGACCATCTTGGCCAGGTCCTGGCGCGAGATCTTGTCGCGGATCTTGAGGTTGCCCTGGCCGTCGTCGACCGCGAACTCGATCAGCGAGCGCGCGACGCGCCCGTAGACGTCCATCAGCGCCAGCGATTCGATCTTGCGGTCGGCGTGGCGCAGGCGCTGCACCAGGCCGCGCATGATGTTGTACGACATCGAGGAGTTCTCCGGCAGGCAGCGGGAGAAGGCATCGCGGTCGAGCATCAGCACGTCGGTCTGGACCTCGGTGCGCACCGTGGCCGAATGCGGCTCGTCGTCGATCAGGCTCATCTCGCCGATGTAGTCGCCCGGCTGCAACGTGGCCAGGATGACCTCGCGGCCCCGGCTGTCGGTGCTCATCACCCGGGCCCGTCCGGTCAGGATGATGAAGAGAGAATCCGACTTCTTGCCCTGTTCCACCACCATCTCGGCGCGCTTGAAACGTTTCTTGACGATGGCATCGGCAATGCTGGCCGATTGCGTCGGCGTCAGGGCCGCGAACAGAGGCACACGCCTGAGCAATTCAAGATTGGACAGCATCGACATTCATCAGTCCCCGTGAGGCGCGCGATTTCAAATCTATCGATTAATACAATCGCACGCATTGAAAACGCCTCCCACCGGAGGCGGCCCTGCAAGTGATACTCCTAAGCTATCACCCCTCAAAATGTACACCCTGATACAGGAAGAACGCCAAGTTTTCCACATATGACGTCGCCAACACACGCAAAGGTCCTCATCCTGGGCTCCGGCCCCGCCGGCTACACGGCCGCCGTCTACGCCGCCCGGGCCAATCTGCAGCCCCTGCTGATCACCGGCATGGCCCAGGGCGGACAGCTCATGACCACGACGGAAGTCGACAACTGGCCGGCCGACGTGCACGGCGTGCAGGGCCCCGAACTGATGCAGCGCTTCCTCGAACATGCCGAGCGCTTCAAGACCCAGATCGTCTTCGACCACATCAACAAGGTCGACTTCAGCCAGCGCCCGTTCACGCTGACCGGCGACAGCGGCACCTACACCTGCGACGCGCTGATCATCGCGACCGGCGCCTCGGCCAAGTACCTGGGCCTGCCCTCCGAGGAGGCCTTCATGGGCCGCGGTGTCTCGGGTTGCGCGACCTGCGACGGCTTCTTCTACAAGAACGAGGAGGTCTGCGTGATCGGCGGCGGCAACACGGCGGTGGAAGAAGCGCTGTACCTGTCGAACATCGCGAGCAAGGTCACGCTGGTGCACCGCCGCGACAAGTTCAAGGCCGAGCCGATCCTGGTCGACAAGCTGCACGAGAAGGTGGCCGAAGGCAAGATCGTGCTCAAGACCCACAACACGCTCGACGAAGTGCTGGGCGACGGCACCGGCGTCACCGGCATCCGGCTCAAGAGCACCGAGACCGGCGCCACCGAGGACCTGACGCTCAAGGGCTGCTTCATCGCGATCGGCCACCACCCGAACACCGACATCTTCGAAGGCCAGCTCGAGATGAAGGGCGGCTACATCCTCACCCGCTCGGGCCTGCAGGGCTTCGCCACCATGACCAGCGTGCCCGGCGTGTTCGCCGCCGGTGACGTGCAGGACAACATCTACCGCCAGGCCATCACCAGCGCCGGCACGGGCTGCATGGCCGCCCTGGACGCCCAGCGCTTCCTCGAGCAGGAGTGAGCGTTTTCCGGTGCGAAGGCGGCCCCGCCGACGCGCCGGAAGGCGCAGCAGGCCCGCTGCGCTATAATCTCAGGCTTTGCCGAAATCTGCGCACGTTGAAAAACGTCGACGTGTGAGCGGCAGCCGGGGTACCGCCACCCGTTTCTGGCGAGGTCAAGCTGCAAAACATCCCGCAACGCCCTCTGTTGCGTGCGAGCCCTCCTGCTTCGGGCAAGGCTCCATGGGTGCCAGCTGTTTATGAAAGAAGTGTCCACATGGCACGCGTATGTGACGTCACGGGCAAGGGCCCGATGGTCGGGAACAATGTTTCCCACGCCAACAACAAAACCAAGCGCCGGTTCCTCCCGAACCTGCAATACCGTCGTTTCTGGGTCGAAACCGAAAACCGTTGGGTTCGCCTGCGGGTTTCGAGCGCTGCACTGCGCCTGATCGACAAGAACGGCATCGATGCCGTGCTCGCAGACCTGCGCGCACGCGGCCAAGCTTAAGGAGCTGAATCATGGCAACGAGCAAAGGCGGACGCGAGAAGATCAAGCTGGAATCCACCGCGGGTACCGGTCACTTCTACACCACGAGCAAGAACAAGAAGACGATGCCTGAAAAGATGTCGATCATGAAGTTCGACCCCAAGGCACGCAAGCATGTCGAATACAAGGAAATCAAGCTGAAGTAATTCAGCCTGAGGCCCACGAAAAAACCCGCTGTGATCCAGCGGGTTTTTTTACGTCTGCAAAGACTGCGTCAGCGAAAGATGTCCTTTTCGCGGGACACCGCGGAACCGGCTTCGCCGGGCCGCAGGTGTCGCCCCCGGTAGGGGGAGGGAGGAGGCGACACGCAGTGCGCCGCAGCCTGGGGGCGAGCCAGACTATCCGCGGGCGGCGCGCAGGCGGACCGAGAACTCGTGCAACGCGGCGATGCCGCTGGCTTCGGCGCGGTGGCACCAGGCCGCCAGGTCGACGGCCAGCTGCTCGCGCGACTGCGAGGTGTTGAGCCACAGCTGGCGCAGCTCTTCGCGCATCGTCACCATCTTGTCGAGCACCGGATGCGCTTCGCGGGCCTGCACCAGGCTGGGCTTGGCGGCGGCCGGCACCTTGTCGTCGTCGCGGTGCAGCCAGCGGTTCGCGGCCTTGAGCACCGACAGGTCGGCGCCCTTGGCCTTGAGCTGCGCGAGCTCGTCCTTGACGGTGCTGCGCATGCCGCGGGCATAGCCGGCCATGACTTCGTAGCGGTTGGCGATCACGGCCTCGAGCGTCTTCTCGTCGGCCACCGGGCGAACTTCGCCGATCAGCATCTTCGGCGGCACCTTCTTGACCTTGGCCCAGCCGATGGCCTGGAAGGCCTGGATGTAGAGCCAGCCGATGTCGAACTCGTACTTCTTGACCGAGAACTTGGCCGAGGTCGGGTAGGTGTGGTGGTTGTTGTGCAGCTCTTCACCGCCGATGATCAGGCCGATCGGCGAGATGTTGCGGCTGGCATCCACCGCCTCGAAGTTGCGGTAGCCCCAGAAGTGGCCGATGCCGTTGACCACGCCGGCGGCCCAGAACGGGATCCAGAGCATCTGCACCGCCCAGACGGCCGCACCGGCCGCGCCGAACAGCGCCAGGTTGATCACCAGCATCAGGCCCACGCCCTGCCAGCTGAAGCGCGAATAGAGGTTGCGCTCGATCCAGTCGTCGGGCGTGCCATGGCCGTAGCGCGCCATGGTTTCCTTGTTCTTCGATTCCTTGCGGTACAGCTCGGCGCCGCGCCACATGACTTCGTCGATGCCCTTGACCTGCGGGCTGTGCGGATCTTCCTCGGTCTCGCACTTGGCGTGGTGCTTGCGGTGGATGGCGACCCATTCCTTGGTCACCATGCCCGTGCCCAGCCAGAGCCAGAAGCGGAAGAAATGCGAGGGGATGGGCCCCAGATCCATGGCCCGGTGCGTCTGCGTGCGGTGCAGGAAGATCGTCACGCCGGCGATGGTGATGTGCGTGGTGACGAGCGTGTACAGCACGATCTGCCACCATGCGATGTCCCACAAGCCGTGTCCGAGCCAGTCGATGGCCGCGCTCAGGACGGCAGAGTCAGGAAGCAACATTGAATTCAGTACTCCATGGCCGCACGAAGGTGCAGCCCTCAGGTAACCCGCGATTTTAAGGCTCCGGACCCCCGAAGAGGCCTAAATCCTTGATCCCACAGGCGTTTTCCCCTACTTTGGAGTGCCGAACCCAGGCGCAGTTCCCCTACTTCCGGGCCCAGACGGCCGCGAAGAAGCCGTCGGTCGCATGCCGGTGCGGCCAGAGGCGCAGGTAACGCGTCGCGGCCTCGCCCCCCGAACCCAGCTGCTCCGCCCCGGCCACCTTGAGGCCGGTCAGCAGTTCGGTCGCTTCCAGGGGCTCGAAATCCGGGTTGGCGGCGCTGAAGGCCTCGGCGATGGCCTCGTTCTCCTCGGGCAGCACGCTACATGTGGCGTAGACGAGACGGCCGCCCGATTTCACCAGCCGCGCGGCGCTCTGCAGGATGGCGGTCTGCTTGGCGGTCAGCTCCTCGACCGATTTGGGCGACTGGCGCCATTTGAGGTCCGGATTGCGCCGCAGCGTGCCCAGGCCCGAGCAGGGAGCATCGACCAGCACGCGGTCGATCTTGCCGGCCAGGCGCTTGATGCGCTCGTCGCGCTCGTGCGCAATGGCGGCCGGGTGGACGTTCGACAGCTTGCTGCGCGCCAGCCGCGGCTTGAGCGCGTCGAGCCGGTGCGCCGAGGTGTCGAAGGCATAGAGCCGGCCGGTGTTGCGCATGGTGGCACCGATTGCCAGCGTCTTGCCGCCGGCACCGGCGCAGAAGTCCACCACCATCTCGCCGCGCTTGGCGTCGAGCAGCAGGGCCAGCAGCTGCGAGCCTTCGTCCTGCACCTCGACCGCGCCGCGCGCGAAGGCGTCGAGCTTGGTCAGCGCCGGCTTGCCGTCGATGCGCAGGCCCCAGGGCGAAAAGGGCGTGGGCACGGCCTTGATGGAGGCCAGCGCCAGTTCCTTCTGGACGTCGGGGCGCTTGTCGTGCAGCGCATTCACGCGCAGGTCGAGCGGCGCCGGCTGCTGCAGGCTCTCGACCAGGGGCCAGAACTGGTCGCCCAGCTGCGCCTTGAGCGGCGTCACCAGCCACTCGGGCAGGTTGTGGCGATGGCGCTCGAGCAGGTCGTCGGGGCGGACCGCGTCGCAGTTGTCGAGCCAGCGCTTCTCGGTGTCGTTGAGCGCGCTCTTGAGGAAATCACGCGGGCCGTGAAAGCCCAGGATCGCCATGCGGCGCTCCTTCGAGCCGGTGCCCGAGGGCGACAGGTGGTCGAACAGGAGCTTCTTGCGCAGGACCGTGAAAACGGTCTCCGCCAGGGTGGCGCGCTCGCGCGGGCCGAATTCGCGGTGATCGCGGAAAAATCGGGAAACGACCTGATCGGCCGGGTGATCGAACTTCAAGACAAGGCCGACCAGATCGGCGCAGGCTTCCAACAGGGCTTTGGGGTGCATGCCCCGATTGTCTCAGCCGCGGGCCCTCGCCTTCTTCGAGGCCGTGAAGACGCACGAAAATGCATCCATGAACGACCACGACCTGCCACCCCTGATCGAAACGCCGCCCGGGCGCTACCGCCACTACAAGGGCGGCGAGTACGAGGTCGTCGGCACCGTCCGGCACAGCGAAACCCTCGAGCCGATGACGCTCTACCGCGCGCTCTACGGCCAGCGCGGCCTGTGGGTGCGTCCCGCCGCCATGTTCGGAGAAGAGATCGTCTTCGAGGGGCGCGCGCAGCCCCGCTTCCGCAAGATCGACTGAGGGCGCTTCGGCGCGCTCAGCCGCAGCGCACGGCCGTCACGCGGCCGCGGGCGTCGACCTCGAGGTTGAGCCGCGCGCTGTTGAACTCCAGTGTCACGGCCTGGCCCGGCTTGAGCACGCGCGAGACCGCCGCGTTGGCGCGCGTCCGCGCGGCCGCCTCGAGCGGCGCCGACAGGGTCTGGCCCACCGCGAACCGGCCGCCCGCGGCGCTGCATTCGGGCTGCGGCGCGGGCGCGGGCATCGGCGCCGGCCGGGCGGCCACCGGCGCCTCGACCACCGGCGCGGGTGCCGGCGCGGGCGCCGCGCAGGCCGCCAGCAGGCCGGCGAAGGACAGGGCGATCGTTCTCTGGATCATCGTCATCATTCAGGCACTCCCGGAAAAAGCGGATTGTGTCATCGGCCCCGGGCCAGCCAGCGGGCGATCGCGCGCGGATAGAGCCGGTGCTCCTGGGTCAGCACGCGCGCGGCCAGGGCCTCGGCCGTGTCCTCGGCCAGCACGGGCACCACCGCCTGGTCGACGATCGGGCCATGGTCGAGTTCCGCCGTGACCTGGTGCACCGTGGCGCCGGCCACGCGGCAGCCCGCCTCGATGGCGCGCCGATGGGTGTCGAGGCCGGGAAAGGCCGGCAGCAGCGAGGGATGGATGTTGAGCAGCCGCCCTTCGTAACGCGTCACGAAGCCGGGCGTGAGGATGCGCATGAAGCCCGCCAGCACCACCAGCGCCGGCGCATGGGCATCGATGGCTTCGGCCAGCGCCGCGTCGAAGGCCTCGCGCGTCGCGAAGGCCTTGTGCGGCACCACCGCCGTGGCGATGCCCTCGGCCTGGGCGAAGGCCAATCCGCCCGCGTCCGGCTTGTTGCTCAGGACGGCGGCGACGCGCGCGTCGAGGCGCTCGGCCCAGCGCTCCTGGGTGGCTGCGCGCACGATGGCGGCCATGTTGGAGCCTCCGCCCGAAATCAGGATCACGATGTTTTTCATGGGTCGCGGGATTATCCGTGCGCCCGCACTGCGGTCCTGGCGTGCCGGGTTGTCGCAGCGCGGACACCCGAATCACGCACGACCGTGCTAAAAAGTCGGATCCCGGAGACACGCCGCCCTCCTCGCGGCGACGGAATCAACCATCGAGGCAAGCATGGATTTGAGCTTCACACCTGAAGAACAGAAGTTCCGCGAAGAAGTTCGCGCCTGGGTCAAGGACAACCTTCCCCCAGAGATTTCGCACAAGGTGCACAACGCGCTCGAACTGACGCGCGACGATCTGCAGGGCTGGGCCAAGATCCTCGGCAAGAAGGGCTGGCTGGGCTACGGCTGGCCCAAGGAATTCGGCGGCCCCGGCTGGACCGCCGTGCAGCGCCACCTGTTCGAGGAAGAGACCGCGCTGGCCGGCGCGCCGCGCATCATCCCCTTCGGCCCCGTGATGGTGGCCCCGGTGATCATGGCCTTCGGCAACGCCGAGCAGCAAAAGCGCTTTCTCCCCGGCATCGCCAGCGGCGAAGTCTGGTGGAGCCAGGGCTACAGCGAACCCGGCTCGGGTTCCGACCTGGCCTCGGTCAAGACCAAGGCCGAGCGCCAGGGCGACAAGTACATCGTCAACGGCCAGAAGACCTGGACCACGCTGGGCCAGTACGGCGACTGGATGTTCAACCTCGTGCGCACCAGCAACGAAGGCAAGCCCCAGACCGGCATCAGCTTCCTGCTGCTCGACATGAAATCGCCCGGCGTCACCGTGCGCCCGATCAAGCTGCTCGACGGCGGCCATGAAGTGAACGAAGTGTTCTTCGACAACGTCGAAGTGCCGGCCGAGAACCTGATCGGCGAAGAGAACAAGGGCTGGACCTACGCCAAGCACCTGCTCTCGCACGAGCGCACCAACATCGCCGACGTGAACCGCGCCAAGCGCGAACTCGAGCGCTTGAAGCGCATCGCCAAGAGCGAAGGCGTCTACGAAGACCAGCGCTTCCGCGACGAGATCGCCAAGCTCGAGGTCGACATCGTCGCGCTCGAGATGATGGTGCTGCGCGTGCTGTCGGCCGCCACCTCGGGCAAGAACTCGCTCGACGTCGCGGGCCTGCTCAAGATCCGCGGCAGCGAGATCCAGCAGCGCTACAGCGAACTGATGATGCTGGCCGGCGGCGCCTATTCGCTGC
>Ga0182008_10000216_pt1 | contig 45303 bp, 40 predicted proteins | sample Sormic07211129_1_FD_120482 | JGI IMG/M metagenome (GOLD analysis project Ga0182008, IMG submission 120482) | Rhizosphere microbial communities from Sorghum bicolor, Mead, Nebraska, USA - 072115-129_1 metaG | ecosystem: Host-associated > Plants > Roots > Rhizosphere | place: USA: Nebraska...
CAAGGACCTGCCGATCTTCCGGCAGCTCGGCTGGCGCATCGTCGTGGTCTCACTGACCGCGACGGCCGGCACCTTCCTGGGCGCCACGCTGATCGCCGAGCTTTTCCACTGATCCGGAGCACAGAAAAACCATGTACCGCGACACCGACACCCCCATCGCCGAAGACACCCGCGCCCGCATGATCGCCTGGCGGCGCGACATCCACGCCCATCCCGAGACCGCCTTCGAGGAACACCGCACCGCCAACGTCGTGGCGCAGGCCCTGGCGCTGATGGGGCTGCCCGTGCACCGCGGCCTGGCCGGCACCGGCGTGGTGGCCACGCTCACCAACGGCGACGGCCCGCGCATCGCGCTGCGCGCCGACCTCGACGCGCTCAACATGCAGGAGCTGGGATCCGCGCCGCATGCCTCGCGCTGCGCCGGCAAGATGCACGCCTGCGGACACGACGGCCACACGGCGATGCTGCTGGGCGCGGCCGAACACCTGGCGCGCCACAAGCCCTTTCGCGGCACGGTGCATTTCGTGTTCCAGCCCGGCGAGGAGAACGAGGGCGGCGGCCGCGTGATGGTCGAGCAGGGCCTGTTCGACCTGTTCCCGGCCGACGCCGTGTACGGCATGCACAACTTCCCGGGCCTGCCGCGCGGCCGGTTCGCGCTTCGCACCGGCACGATGACGGCCTACCTCGACACCTTCGAGATCGTGATCACCGGCAAGGGCGCGCACGGTGCGATGCCCGAAACGGGCATCGATTCCATCGTCGTCGCCGCGCAACTGGTGAACGCGCTGCAGACCATCGTGAGCCGGCGCACCGGCGCCACCGATGCGGCCGTGGTCAGCGTGACGCAGATCCACGGTGGCGACACCTGGAACGTGCTGCCCGAGACCGTGCTGCTGCGCGGCACGGTGCGCACGCTCGACGCGAAGATCCAGGACCGCACCGAGGCCGCGATGCGGGAGATCTGCGCCGGGGTCGGGCAGACGCACGGCGCGAAGATCGGCATCGACTACCGCCGCGGCTACCCCGGCGTGGTGAACACGCCCGACGAGACCGCGGCCGCGGTGGCCGCCGCCGCCAGCCTGGTGGGCGAGGCGCAGGTGCACACCGACATGGCGCCCGCGATGGGCTCGGAGGATTTCGCCTTCATGCTGCAGCAGCGGCCCGGCGCCTACATCGGCATCGGGGCCGGCGAAGGCGAGAACGATCCGCCGGTGCACAACCCCTACTACGACTTCAACGACGCGATCCTGCCGCTGGGCGCGGCCTACTGGGTGGCGCTCGTGAAGCGGCAACTGCCCGCCGCCGGCTGAGCGCGGGCCCGCGCGGCCTTCAGCGCTGCGCGGCCGTCACCACCACTTCGATCTTGTAGCCCGGCTTGGCCAGCGGCGCCTGCACCGTGGCGCGCGGCGGCGTGTGGCCGGCCGGGACCCAGGCGTCCCACACCTCGTTCATCGCGCCGATCTCGCTGATGTCGGTGAGGAAGATCTGCGTCATCAGGATGCAGGTCTTGTCGCTGCCGGCCTCGGCCAGCAGGCGGTCGATCATGCCCAGCACCTGCTCGGTCTGGCCGCGGATGTCCTGCGTGAGGTCGTCGGGCACCTGGCCCGCGAGGTACACGGTGCCGTTGTGCACCGCCATTTCGCTCAGCCGTGCGCCGACGTGGAAGCGTTGAAGTTCTGCCATGGTCATTTCTTTCAGGTTTTGGCGCCGAGCCTGGACTCGGTGCCGGCCGCGAGGCGGCGGATGTTTTCGCGGTGCCGCCACACCAGCAGCAGGCTGATGGCGATCAGGGTCAGCAGCACCGTGCGGTCGAGCGGCCAGACGAAGCCGCCGCCGATCAGGTAGAAGGCCGGGGCGAAGAAGGCCGCCACCAGCGAAGCCAGCGAAGAGTAGCGGAAGAAGAAGGCGATGATGAGCCAGGTCAGGCCGGTCGACAGGCCGAGCAGCCAGTCGATGCCCAGCAGCGCGCCGGCCGCGGTCGCCACGCCCTTGCCGCCCTTGAAGCCGAAGAAGATCGGGTAGAGATGGCCCAGGAAGGCGGCCAGCCCGGCCAGCGCCGCGGTGCCCAGGCCCATGTCGAAGTCGGGGCCGTACCAGCGGATCAGCGCCACCGGCAGCCAGCTCTTGAGCGCGTCCAGCACCAACGTGGCCAGCGCCGCGGCCTTGTTGCCCGAGCGCAGCACGTTGGTGGCGCCGGGGTTGCCGCTGCCGTAGCTGCGCGGGTCGGCCATGCCGAGCACGCGGCTCACGATCACGGCAAAGGACAGCGAGCCCAGCAGGTACGACAGGACGATCGCGATGAACGAGGGCAGATGAAAGCTCAAGGGTGGTCTCCGGGTCGGCGCTTCGGGGGAAGCGCCCGGGCGTGGGGCGGCCTATTCTGCCAGCGCGCACTGCACCGGCTTCGCGCCGAGCAGCGTGATGCACACCTGCGGATCGATCCCGATCAGGTAGCCGCGCCGGCCGCCGTTGATGGCGATGCGCGGCAGTTCGAGGATGCTCGACTCGATGTACACCGGCATCGCGCGCTTGGTGCCGAAGGGCGAGGTGCCGCCCACCATGTAGCCGCTGTGGCGCTGGGCCACCTCGGGCTTGCAGGGCTCGACCGACTTGGCGCCGGTCTGCCGCGCCAGGTTCTTGGTCGAGACCGTGCGGTTGCCGTGCATCAGCACGATCAGCGGCTTCGCGTCCTGGTCCTGCATCACCAGCGTCTTGACCACGGTGAAGGGGTCGAAGCCCAGCACCTCGGCACTGTGCTGGGCGCCGCCGTGCTCGAGGTACTCGTAGGGGTGCTCGGTGAAGGCGACGCCGTGGGCGCGCAGCAGCTGCGTCGCGGGCGTCTCGCTCACATGCGCCTTCTTCGCCATGCTCAGACGGCCGGGTCGCGGATCTCCCAGCGGATCTTGTCGATCTCCGCCAGCACCTCGGGCGACAGCGTGGTGCCGTAGGCGTCGAGGTCCTCGTCGAGCTGGGCCACCGAGGTCACGCCGATGATGGTGCTCGCGACCTGCCACTTGGTGTAGCAGAAGGCCAGCGCCATCTGCGCGGGCGTCAGCCCGTGGTCGCGCGCGAGCTGGTTGTAGCGGCGCGCGGCCTTCAAGGCATCGGCCCGGCCCCAGCGCTGCTTGCGCACCGACTCGTAGCTGGCGATGCGCGCGCCCTTGGGGGCGTCGGGTCCGTCGGTGCCGCTCTGGTCGTACTTGCCGGTCAAAAGGCCGAAAGCCAGCGGCGAATAGGCCAGCAGCGAGACGCCGAGGCGGTGCATGGTCTCGTCCAGCCCGTTCTCGAGCGCGCGGCTCACCAGGCAGTAGACGTTCTGCACCGTCGCCACGCGCGGCAGGCCGTGCTGCTCGGCCAGGCGCACGAACTCGTGCACGCCGTAGGGCGTCTCGTTCGACAGGCCGATCTCGCGCACCTTGCCGGCCTTGACCAGGCCGCCCAGCGCCTCGAGCTGCGCATGGATCGAGGTGGCCGATGTCTCCTTGGCCGGGTCGTAGTACATGCTGCCGAAAGCCGGCACGTGGCGCTCGGGCCAGTGGATCTGGTAGAGGTCGATGACATCGGTCCGCAGCCGTTTCAGGCTGGCGTCGCAGGAGGCCACGATGTCCGCGGCCGTCATGCCCGCGCCCTCGCGCACCCAGGGCATGCCGCGCGAGGGGCCGGCGACCTTGGTGGCCAGCGTGATCTTCTGGCGCAGGCCCGGGTGCTTGGCGAACCAGTCGCCGAGGATGGTCTCGGTGGCGCCGAAGGTTTCCTTGCGCGCCGGCACCGCGTACATCTCGGCCGTGTCGAGGAAATCGACGCCGCGCTCCAGCGCGCGGTCGAGGATGGTGTGGGCGGTGGCGGCATCGACCTGCTCGCCGAAGGTCATGGTGCCGAGGCAGATGGGGGTCACGAGGAGTTCGCTGCGACCGAGTTGGATCTTTTTCATGCGCGGAATGCTACCGTCCCACGCGGATTCCTGCTTCAGGCCGACAGGAAGCGCACCTGGGCCGGGTCGATGCCCAGCCGCACCGCGGTGCCGGGCTGCAGCACCGGCTCGCCGGCGTAGTGCACCTCGTCGGCCACCAGCGACACCCGGCCCACGCGCATCCGGTAGCGCGACACCTCGCCCAGGAACTCGGTGCTCTCGACCGTGCCGTCGAGCCAGAGCCGGGCCGCATCGCCCGGTGTGCCGGCCGCGCGGATGTGCACCTGGTGCGGTCGGAAGGCGATCGCGGTCGCGCCCTCGGACGGCGGTGCACCGGCGGCCTGCGGCAGGCGCAGCTCGCCCACGCCCTCGGCCTGGAAGCACAGCGCCCCGCCCTCGCGCCCGGTCACGCGGCCCTCGAGCAGGTTGGCGGTGCCGACGAAGCCGGCCACGAAGCGGTTGACCGGAAAGTCGAACAGGCCGGTGGCCGGCCCGACCTGCTGCAGCACGCCCTTGTCGAGCACCGCCATGCGGTCGGCCGTGGTCATGGCCTCCTCCTGATCGTGGGTCACGAAGATGGTGGTCAGGCCCAGCGTGCGCTGCAGGTGCTTGAGCTCGTCGCGCATCTGCACGCGCAGGTTCTTGTCGAGGTTCGACAGCGGCTCGTCGAGCAGCAGCAGCTTGGGCTCGATCACGATGGTGCGCGCCAGCGCCACGCGCTGCTGCTGGCCGCCCGAGAGCTGCCCCGGCCGGCGCTTGGCATAGTCGGCCAGGCCGACCAGTTCGAGCGCCGCGCCGACCTTGCGCCGGATCGCATCGCGCGTCTCGCGCCGCTCGACCAGCCCGAAGGCCACGTTGTCCCAGACCGTCATGTGCGGCCACAGCGCGTAGCTCTGGAACACCATGCCGATGTTGCGCGCGTGCGGCGGGATGTGGGTGATGTCCTGGCCGTCGACCAGCAGCTCGCCGCGCTGGTGCTGGTTGAAGCCCGCGATCAGCCGCAGCAGGGTCGACTTGCCCGAGCCCGAGGGCCCGAGCAGCGCGAAGAATTCGCCCGGCTCGATCTTCAGGTTGATGTCGCGCAGCACTTCGGTCGGGCCGTAGCTCAGGCTGATGTGGCGCGCCTCGAGGGAGACCTTGTTCATGGTGTCGTGGCCCTTTCAGGCGTTCGGGTGCGTTCGGCGAAGCGGTGCGAGGCCCAGGTGCCCAGGCCGACCACCACCACCGCGAGCACGCCCAGCGCGGCCCCGGGGCCGCGGCCCGAGGCGCTCTGCATGTAGAGGTAGATGCCGTAGCTCATCGGCGCCTGCGTCTCCGACGAGGTGAGCAGCAGCGTGGCCGACAGTTCGACCGCCGCGGTGATGAAGGAAGTGACGAAGCCCGCCAGCATGCCGCCGACCATCAGCGGCACCATCACGCGGCGCACCGTGCGCCAGCGCGTGGCGCCCAGGCTCTGCGCGGCCTCCTCGAGCGAGATGTGCACCTGCTGCAGCGCCGCCATGCAGGAGCGCAGCGCATAGGGCAGGCGGCGCACCGCATAGGCCAGCATGATCAGCACCGAGCTCGTGACCACCGGCGAATCGGTGAAGGGCAGGTCCACGCCGCGGAACAGCCGCAGGTAGCCGATCGCCAGCACGAGGCCCGGGATGGCCAGCGCGGCCGAGGCCAGGTAGTCGAGCCAGCGCCGCGCGGGCAGCGTGGTGCGCAGGATCAGGTAGGCGATGGCGGTGCCGATCAGCACGTCGAGCCCGGCCGCCAGCACGCAGTAGAGCAGCGTGTTGCCGATCATCTGGCGCGAGTTCTCGAACACGCTCGCGTAGTGCTCGAGCGTGTAGGCATCGGGCAGCACCGAGAAGCTCCAGACCTTGGCGAAGGACATCAGCAGGATGCCCAGATGCGGCGCCAGCACGATGCACAGCACCAGCGCGATCCAGCCGTAGGCCAGCACCGATTCCCAGCCGCCCAGGCGGCGCCGCTGCAGCGAGCCGCCGCCCTTCTGCAGCGTCGCATAGTCCTTGCCCTTCATCACCCGCGCGGCCATCCACAGCGCGAGGATCGAGAAGCCGATCATCAGCACGCTGGTCACGTAGCCCAGCGGATCGTCGATGCCGACCGAGGTGATGCGCAGGTAGGCCTGCGGCGCCAGCATGTTGGTCACGCCCATCACCAGCGGCGTGCCCAGGTCGTCGAAGACCTTGACGAAGACCAGCGCCGCGCCGGCCAGGAAGCCGGGCATGGCGAGCGGAAAGATGATCCGGCGGAACAGCCGGAAGCCGCGCGCGCCCAGGTTCATCGCGGACTCCTCCATCGCGCCGTCGATGTTGCGCATCGAGGCCACGAGGTTGAGCAGGATGAAGGGGAAGTAGTGGATGCTCTCGACGAAAGTCACGCCGACCAGGCCGTCCATGATCGGGATCTTGAAGCCGAAGTACTGGTCGAGCAGCAGGTTGACCGAGCCGTTGCGCCCGAAGATCAGCTGCAGCGCCACCGCCCCGACGAAGGGCGGCATGATCAGCGGCAGCACGCCCAGCGTCTGGATCAGCAGCGCGCCGCGGAACTCGAAGCGCACCGTGAGGTAGGCCAGCGGCACCGCGATCAGCGAGGCGAAGAACACGCTCGCGAGCGCCACCACCAGGCTGTTGAAGAAGGACTCGCGGAAGATGCTCTGGCCGAAGAAGTTCGCGAAGTGGCCGAGCGTGAAGCCGCCGCCCTCGTCGACGAAGGCGGTGAACACCACCAGCGCCACCGGGATCAGCAGGAACGCCAGCAGGAACGCGAGCACCGCGCCCGCCAGCGTCCAGGCGCCCCAGCCCGCGCCGGCGCGCCGCACCGCAGCGGGCGCGCCCGCCATCGACGATGCCCTCACTTGACGAGCGCGGCCGCCTGGTTGGCCAGTTCGGTGGCCCGGGCGTAGTTGGCCTTGGCCTTGGTGGCCCAGAGCTCTTCCTGGCCGGTGAGCTGCTTGGAGACCGCGACGTCACGCCGGCTCTTGCGGAACAGCTCGAGGAACTGCTCGTTCTTCACCATCTCCTGGCCGACCAGCGGCGCATAGGCATAGCCGCGCGCCTGCTTCAGCAGCTCGGCCGCCTGCGGATTCGGCTTGGCCTTCTGCTTCCTGTCGGCATCGTGGATCGCCTTGGTCGCGGCCTGCAGTTCCTTGAGCCTGAAGGTCACCATCTGGTCGAACATGCTCACCACCACCTGGTAGCGCGACTCCGACAGCTCGGAGTCGAACTGCACCTTGGCCTTCTTCGCCACCGCCTGGATGTCGGGGTAGCCGGCCGGCACCTTGAGGTCGGCATAGGGCAGCACCGGCAGCCGGCTGATCTTGGGATCGAACAGGATCTGCTGGCCCTCCTTCGACAGCGTGAAGGCGATGAACTTCTTGGCCTCGTCGACGTTCTTCGCGCCCGTGACCAGGCCGATGTTGGCCGGCACCACGGCCGTCACGCTCGGGTAGGCGAACTCGACCGGGAAGCCCGAGTACTTGCCCGCCAGGCCGAAGAAATCGATCACCAGCCCGATGCCGTACTGGCCGCTGTTCACGCCGTCGGGCACGCCGAAGCTGCGGTCGGTCACGGCCGCGCAGTTGCCCATGATCTCGAGCAGCTGCGTCCAGCCGCGCTCCCAGCCCTCGCCCTGCAGCAGCGTCTCGACCGTGAGGTGGGTGGTGCCCGAGCGCGAGGGCGAGGAGATCGCGACGTGGCCGAAGTACTCGGGCTTTGCGAGGTCGCTCCACTCGCGCGGCGCGGCCAGCTTGTTGGCCTGCAGGTAGCGGGTGTTCCACATCATCCCGTAGCCCGCCAGTGCCTGGCCGTAGTAGAGGCCCTTGGGGTCGTTGATGGGGTAGTTGCCGATCTTCGCCGGCACATGCGGATTCTTGACCTCGGGCGCGGCCGTGAGCAGCTTGTCGCGCGCCAGCACCTCGAAGGCGTCGGGGGCCGAAGCCCACATCACGTCGGGCCGCTGGCCCGCGGGCAGCTCCTTGATGTAGGCGATCGAGGCGGTGGTGTTCTTGTTGAGCACCTCGATCTTCACGCCGGCGTTGGCCGCCTCGAAGGCCTTCTTGTAGGCGTCGGTGAGCTCCTTGGGGAAGGAGGTGATCACGGTCACGGTGCCGGCCTGGGCCGCGCCGGACAGCACGACGAGGCAGGCGGTCGCCACGCGGGAAAGAACTCTCTTGAGGGGCATGCGCTGGGTCTCCTTTGAAGGCCCACTGTAGGTCGGCTCTCCGCGCGCCATGAGAGGTTTATCCCTTGGATCGTCCGTCACCCCCGCTCGCTTCCGCGACGACCGGGTGGGCCTCAGGCCGCGCCCAACCGCTCCTTGGCCAGCCTCGTGCCTGCCGCCAGCGCCTGCAGCTTGCGCCAGGCCACGTCGCGCGCCATGGGCGCCAGGCCGCAATTCGTGCACGGGAACAGCCGCTCCTTCGGCACGAACGCCAGCGCCCGGCCGATGGTGTCGGCCACTTCCTCGGGGGTCTCGACCACGTCGCTGGCCACATCGATCACGCCGACCATCACGTCCTTGCCGGCCAGCAGCTTCATCAGGTCCGGCGGCACATGGGAGTGGATGCACTCCAGGCTCACCTGGTCGATGCGGCTCTTGGCAAGCGCGGGGAACACCGCCTCGTACTGGCGCCATTCGTCGCCCAGGGAGCGCTTCCAGTCCGTGTTGGCCTTGATGCCGTAGCCGTAGCAGATGTGCACCGCCGTCGTACAGCGCAGGCCCTGCGCCGCGCGCTCGAGCGCCTGCACGCCCCAGTCGGCGGCATCCTTCATGTAGACGTTGAAGGCGGGCTCGTCGAACTGGATGATGTCGACGCCGTCGGCCTGCAGTGCCAGGGCCTCCTGGTTGAGCAACTCGGCGAAGGCGAAGGCCATCTTGATCCGTCCTTCGGCATTGCCGCCGTAGAAGCGGTCCGCCACCGTGTCGACGATGGTCATCGGGCCGGGCAAGGTGAACTTCAGCTTCTTCTTCGTGTGCGCGCGCGCCAACTGTGCCTCGAAGGCATGCACGCGGCCCTTCAGGCGCAGGGCCGAGACCACCTGCGGCACCATCGCGTCGTAGCGGTTGTCGCGGATGCCCATCTTCACCTTGTGCTCGAAGTCGATGCCCTCGACCTGCTCGAGGAAGCCGTGCACGAAGTGCTGTCGCGATTGCTCGCCGTCGCACACGATGTCCAGGCCGGCGTCTTCCTGGGCCTTGATCCACAGCAGGGTCGCGTCGGCCTTGGCCTGGCGAAGCGCATCGCCTTCGGCCCTCCACTGAGGCCAGAGCTTGTGGGTTTCGGCCAGCCAGGCTGGCTTCGGCAGGCTGCCGGCGATGGAGGTTTCAAACATCCGAGAATTCCTTTGAAGCAAAGAGAGGGTGGGAAGGAAGAGCGCCGTTCGGCTTTGGCACGCTTTTCTTCATGAAGCATGGACTGTGCATTCTTTCGGGTCAGAACGCGACCTCGGCAGCCCATCGGTCCAGCACGCGCTTGTACGGCTTGATGAAGTGCTCCTCCGCGAATTTGCCCTGCTTGACAGCCAACTGGCTGCGCTCTTCCCGGTCATAGACGATCTGCGTCAGCGAGTAGTCCTGGTTCTTCAGACTCGGTCGGTAGAGTGTCCCGGCGGCCGAATTGGCGTTGTAGATTTCGGGGCGATAGATCTTCTGGAAGCTTTCCATCGTGCTGATGGTGCCGATCAACTCGAGATTCGTGTAGTCGCCCGTCAGCTCGCCTTCGGCGTAGAAAGCCAAGGGTGCCACGCCATTCGGAGGCATGAAGAAGCGGACCTGCATCCCCATCTTGGCGAAGTACCGGTCGGTCGGGGACGGTTCATCCTGCCGATACTCGACGCCCAGCACGGGGTGCCGGTTTCCGTTGCGCTTATAGGTCCTGCTGGTCGAGGCGCTGATGCAGATGACGGGCGGCTTGTGGAAGCGCTCCCTGTACGCGCTCGAGTTGGTGAATTGCCGAAACAGCTTGCCATGGAGGTCGCCAAAATCGTCCGGCATGCCGAACTCCGCTCGATCGACGTTGTACCCCGGGAGCAGCACGCTGAAGTCGTAATCGCGCACGTAGGAGGAGAAGTTGTTGCCTACGATGCCGTCGATGCGCCTGTTCGTCTTCCTGTCGAGAATGCGGGTCTTCAGTATCTCGATCAACGGAAACACATCGGTGGGGCTGCTGGCATCGATGCCCATCTCGACGGAGATGATCTCGAGTTCGACGGCATAGCGGTCCCCCGTCGGATTGTCCCAATGCGCCAGCGCATTGAAGCGGTTGTCGATCATGCTCAGCGTGTTGCGCAGGTTCTGCTGCCGGCTCTTTCCGCGGGCCAGGTTGGCAAAGTTGGTGGTGATGCGCGTGCTGTCCGATGGCTGGTAGTTCTCATCGAAACAGAGGCTCTTGAGGTTGAAGCTGAGTTCTTTGTTCATGGCGATCCAGTGACCTGATGTGTGAGAGAAAAGACGACGCCTGCGTCAGGCCACGGCCACGGCCACGGCCACGTCCTCGGCCCGGGCGGGCCTGGCGTGGCGCGTCGACTCGAGCCACGGCAGCGCCCGTTGGACCGCCAGCCTGGCCCGCTCGAGGAGGGCCTGGTCCTGCAGGCGGTAGTCGACGAAATCCTTGTCGGTCGCGTAGACACCCAGCGGCAAGGTGCGCGCCTGGAAGAAGCTGAACAGCGGCCGCAACTGGTGCTCGATCACCAGCGCATGGCGCTCGCTGCCACCGGTGGCGGCCAGGAGCACGGGCTTGTCGATCAGGGCGTCCTGATGGATGAAGTCGAAGAAGTGCTTGAACAGTCCCGTGTAGGCGCCGCGGAAGACCGGCGTCGCCACCACCAGCACATCGGCTTGCTCGACCGCCGCCAGTTCCCGCTCCACCGTGTCGGGCAGTTGGGCGCGCCAGAGCGCACCGGCAAGCCGCGGTGCGAGCGGACCCAGTTCGACCAGGCGCCGTTCGCACGCGCGTTCGCCTGCGATCAGGTCCATCAGGTGCGCTGCCAGGGCGGCCGACCGCGAGGGGCGTTGCAGCCCGCCGGAAACCGCGACGAGACGGAGTGGACGTGTCATTTCTTCTTTCATCTGTCGCTGCAGGAGCCTGGGATGCGCGGATGTTAGGGACGTGAATCGATGAAGTAAAATGGCTTTAATTCACCCATCCATGAACTTAATTCATGCGATTGCTGGCGTGAACAGGCCACCCGGCGTCGCTGCGCTGCCGACGTCGGCAGACAAGGCAATGCGGATGACGCGCAGGCGTCCGCGCGCCGCGGTCGGCTTGCCTATCATCGAAGCGATGTACTCAGCCCTCCGCATCCCCCGCAGCGAATTCGTCCCCGTGCGCCATCTGCGCTACCACGTGCGCCAGTGGGGCACGCCCTCCCCGGCCCGCCCGCCGCTCGTGCTGCTGCACGGCTGGATGGACGTGGCCGCCTCGTGGCAGTTCGTGGTCGATGCGATGGCCGAAGAACGGCACATCGTCGCGCCCGACTGGCGCGGCTTCGGCCTGACCGATGGCGGCGAGGTCGACAACTACTGGATGCCCGACTACCTGGCCGACCTCGACTGGCTGCTCGACCACTTCGCGGGCGACACGCCGGTCGACCTGGTGGGCCACAGCATGGGCGGCAACCTCGCGATGCAGTACGGCGGCATCCGGCCGCAGCGGGTGCGTCGGCTGGTCAACCTCGAGGGCTTCGGCATGCCGCTGCTGCAGCCCGAGCAGGCGCCCGCGCGCTACGGCAAGTGGATCGACGAACTCAAGCGCCTGCACCGCGGCGAGATGGACCTGCAGGGCTATGCCGACGTGCAGGGCGTGGCACGGCGGCTGATGAAGACCAACCCGCGGCTGTCGCAGGACAAGGCCGACTGGCTGGCCAGCCACTGGGCCGCGCCGCAGGTGCAGGCCGACGGCAGCACGCGCTGGCAGATCCTGGGCACCGCGGCGCACAAGGTGATCAACGCCAACATCTTCCGCGTGGACGAAGCGCTGGCTCTCTATGCCGCCATCGCCGCGCCGGTGCTGGCGGTCGAGGCCTCGGACGACAGCCTGGCGCGCTGGGGCGGCCGCTACACGCTGGCCGAATACCACGAGCGGCTGAAGACGGTGCCGGACGCGCGCGTGGCCGTCGTGCAGGACGCCGGCCACATGCTGCACCACGACCAGCCGCAGCAGGTGGCGCAGTTGATCGAAGACTTCCTGCGCTGAGCCCGCGGACAGGGTGCGCCCGCGGGCGTCGCCCGCATTCAGGGTCTTATCCGACACGCGGGCCCAGCGTTCGCGGGCAGACTTCATGGGTTTTGCTCTTTTTGCGCTCCCCATGACCACCAACGCCGCGACCGCCATCGATCCCCGGGACTTCCAGCGCCTGCTGAGCCGCAACGTGAAGCTCCCGCTGATCGGCGGCGTGCTCGGCGCCGTGGTCTTCGTCGGCCTCATCTTCTACCTGCTGTCGGTGATCTCCTGGGTCGAGCACACCGACCGCGTGACGCGCGACGCCAGCGAGATGCAGCGCCTGACCATCGACCTCGAAACCGGCATGCGCGGCTTCCTGCTCACCGGCGACCAGACCTTCCTGCAACCCAACGAAAGCGCCCAGCCGCGGCTCACGGCCGGCATGATGGCGCTGCGCCGGCTGGTCGCGGACAACCCCGCGCAGGTCGACCGGCTCGACCGCATCATCACGCTGCAGGCCGCCTGGAACCAGTTCGCGGCCGAGATGATCGCGCTGCGGCGCGCCGGCGGCGACTACGAGGCGGCCGTGCGGCAGGGGCGCGGCAAGCGCCTGACGGACGACATCCGCACCGGCTTCAACAACTTCATGAACGTCGAGCAGACGCTGCGCTTCCAGCGCAACAGCGAGGCCAACACCACGGCGCTGGCGATCGTCGGCCTGTTCGTCTTCTTCACGCTCGCGCTCACCGGCCTGCTCGCCTTCTTCGGGCGGCGCCAGCTGGTCGCGCTGTCGGAAGGCTACGACACGGTGCTGCAGAAGCAGGCCACGCATGCCGAGGCGCTGCAGCGCCAGGCCTGGCTGCGCGGCGCCCAGACCGAACTCACGGGCGAACTGGTGGGCGAGCTCAGCGCGCAGGAAATGGGTCGCAAGGTGCTGGGCTTCTTCGCCCACCAGTTGGGCAGCAGCGTGGGCGCGATGTACGTGCGCGAGCGCAACGGCGACCTGCGCCGCGTGGCCAGCTACGGCTTCTCGCCCGAGGCCGACGCCTCTGCGCAGGTCTTCGCCGCCGGCCAGGGCCTGGTTGGCCAGGCGGCCTCGGAGCGGCGGCTCACGGTGGTCGAGCCGGTCGCGGCCGACTACCTGCGCATCAACTCCGGTCTGGGCGACATGGCGCCGCGCGCGGCCGTGCTGATGCCGGTCAGCCACAACGGCTTCGTCAACGGCGTGATCGAACTCGGTCTGCTGCGCGCCCCCGAGGAGCGCCTGACCGAACTGCTCGACCTGGTGGCCGGCAACATCGGCAGCTCGGTGGCCTCGGTGCGCTACCGCGAGCAGCTGCAGGACGCGCTGGCCGAAACGCAGCAGCTCAATGAGGAACTGCAGGTGCAGCAGGAAGAACTGCGCACCGCCAACGAGGAGCTCGAGGAACAGTCGCGCGCGCTTCGCGCCTCGCAGGCCACGCTGGAGAACCAGCAGGCCGAGCTCGAGCAGACCAACAGCCAGCTGTCGGAGCGCACCGAGGCGCTGGACCTGCGCAATGCGGCGCTGCGCCGGGTGCAGAACGACCTGGAGGAACGCGCGCAGGAACTGCAGCGCGCGAGCCGCTACAAGTCGGAGTTCCTGGCCAACATGTCGCACGAGCTGCGCACGCCGCTCAACAGCGCGCTGATCCTTTCGAAGCTGCTGGGCGACAACCCGCAGGGCAACCTCACGGCCGAGCAGGTGAAGTTCGCCGAGTCGATCCATTCCTCGGGCAACGACCTGCTGGTGCTGATCAACGACATCCTCGACATCGCCAAGGTCGAGGCCGGCAAGCTGGAGCTGGTGTCCGAGGAGGTGCCGCTGGCGCGCCTGGCCGACAGCCTCTCGATGACCTTCACGCCGCTGGCGCGGCAGAAGCAGCTCACGTTCCGGCTGGCGGTGCAGGCCGACGCGCCCGAGCTGCTGGTGACCGACCGCCAGCGCGTCGAGCAGATCCTCAAGAACCTGCTGTCGAACGCGCTCAAGTTCACCGACCGCGGCGAGGTCTCGCTGACCGTGTCCGGCGCACCGGGCGGCGGCGCGCGCTTCGCGGTCAAGGATTCGGGCATCGGCATCCCGGCCGACCAGCAGGAAGTGATCTTCGAGGCCTTCCGCCAGGCCGACGGCACCACCAGCCGGCGCTACGGCGGCACCGGCCTGGGCCTGTCGATCTCGCGCGACCTGACGGCGCTGCTCGGCGGCCATCTCGTGGTCGACAGCGTGCCGGGCCAGGGCAGCACCTTCACGCTCGAACTGCCGGCCACCGCGCCGATCGCGGTGGCGGGCGAGCGCCCGCCGGCCAAGACGCCCTCGCCGGCCCCGGCGCAGCGCCTCTATGTCGCGCCGACGCCGCCGATGCCGATCGCCTCGGACACCGTGCCCGCGCCGCTGATCCCGCAGTTCGCCGACGACCGCGCGCTGCCGCGCGACAGCGCGCGCCGCGTGCTGGTGATCGAGGACGAGCCCCAGTTCGCCCACATCCTCTACGACCTGGCGCACGAGCTGGGCTACCGCTGCGTGGTCGCGCACGGCGCGGCCGACGGCTTCAGCCTGGCGACGCAGTTCCTGCCCGACGCGATCCTGCTCGACATGCGCCTGCCCGACGCGCCCGGGCTCAACGTGCTGCAGCGGCTCAAGGACGATCCGCACACGCGCCACATCCCGGTCCACATCGTCTCGGCGCTGGACCACACCGAGACCGCGATGCACATGGGCGCGATCGGCTATGCGCTCAAGCCCGCCTCGCGCGAACAGCTCAAGCAGGTGTTCCAGAAGCTCGAGGACAAGCTCACGCAGAAGCTCAAGACCGTGCTGCTGGTGGAGGACGACGCGCTGCAGCGCGAGGCCGTGGTGCGGCTGATCGGCGACGAGGACATCGCCATCACCGCCGTGGCCTCGGGCGAAGAGGCGATGGAGCTGCTGCGCAGCCGCGTCTTCGACTGCATGATCACCGACCTGCGCCTGCCCGACATGCAGGGCAGCGAGCTGCTCAAGCGCATGGCGACCGAGGAGATCTGCTCCTTCCCGCCGGTGATCGTCTACACCGGGCGCAACCTCACGCGCGACGAGGAGGCCGAGCTGCTGCGCTACTCGCGCTCGATCATCATCAAGGGCGCGCGCTCGCCCGAGCGGCTGCTCGACGAGGTCACGCTGTTCCTGCACAAGGTCGAGGCCGACCTGTCGACCGAACGCCAGAACATGCTCAAGACCGCGCGCGGACGCGACCGCGTGTTCGAGGGCCGGCGCATCCTGCTGGTGGACGACGACGTGCGCAACATCTTCGCGCTCACCAGCGCATTGGAGCAGCGCGGCGCGCTGGTCGAGATCGGCCGCAACGGCCGCGAGGCGCTGGAGAAGCTCGACCAGGTGAGCGACATCGACCTGGTGCTGATGGATGTGATGATGCCGGAGATGGACGGCCTCGAGGCCACGCGCCGGCTGCGCCAGGACCCGCGCTTCGCCAAGCTGCCGGTGATCGCCGTCACCGCCAAGGCCATGAAGGACGACCAGGAGCAGTGCATGGCCGCCGGTGCCAGCGACTACCTGGCCAAGCCGGTCGACCTGGACCGCCTGTTCTCGCTGCTGCGCGTGTGGATGCCGCGCATGGAGCGCATGTGAGTCCCCTGACCCCCGCGGGCGCGCTGAACCAGCCCAAGCCGCTGACGCCACCCAGCGACATCGAGATCGAGCTGCGGCTGCTGATGGAGGCGATCTACCTCAAGTACAGCTACGACTTCCGCGACTACACCGGCGCCTCGCAGAAGCGCCGCGTGCTGTATGCGCTCGACCAGCTCAGGCTGCCCAGCGTCTCGGCGCTGCAGGACCTGGTGCTGCACGACGCCTCGGCCTTCGCGCGCCTGCTGCAGTTCCTCACCATCCCGGTCAGCGAGATGTTCCGCGACCCGAGCTACTTCCTGGCGCTGCGCCAGCAGGTGATCCCGGTGCTCCACACCTACCCTTCGGTCAAGGTCTGGGTGGCGGGCTGCAGCACCGGCGAGGAGGCCTGGTCGCTGGCCATCCTGCTGCGCGAGGAAGGGCTGCTGGAGCGCACGCAGATCTACGCCACCGACATCAACCCGCTGTCGCTCGACAAGGCGCGCCAGGGCATCTTCCCGATGGAGGCGGTGCGCAACTACACCGCCAACTACCAGCGCGCGGGCGGCCGCGAGTCGTTTTCCGACTACTACACCGCGGCCTACGACGCCGCGCGCTTCGACCCCTCGCTGTGCACCAACACGATCTTCGCCGACCACAGCCTGGCGACCGACAGCGTGTTCGCCGAGACGCACCTGGTGTCGTGCCGCAACGTGCTGATCTACTTCAACCGGGCGCTGCAGGACCGCGCCCTGGGCCTGTTCCACGAGTCGCTGTGCCACCGCGGCTTCCTGGGCCTGGGCGCCAAGGAGAGCATCGACTTCTCGGCCTACGCCGGCCGCTTCGACGACCTGGTGCGCGCCGAGCGCATCTACCGCAAGGCCACGTGAAGACACCGACCCCGCCCCTGCGCCGCGTCGACGCGGTGGTGATCGGCACCTCGGCCGGCGGGGTGGACGCGCTCGCCACGCTGCTGCGCGACCTGCCTCTGCCCTGGCACCTGCCGCTGGTGGTCGTGATCCACCTGCCGCAGCGGCGCGACAGCCGGCTGGCCGACGTGTTCCGCCAGCGCCTGCCGATCCCGGTGCAGGAGGCCGAGGACAAGGCGCCGGTGGCCGGCGGCACGCTCTACTTCGCGCCGCCCAGCTACCATCTGTCGATCGAGCGCGAGCGCGTGTTCTCGCTGAGCTGCGAACCGCCGGTGCTCTGGTCGCGTCCCTCGATCGACCTGCTGATGCAGTCGGCGGCCGATGCCTACGGCCCGACGCTGGCGGGCCTGCTGCTGACCGGCGCCAACCCCGACGGCGCCGAAGGCCTGCGCAGGATCCAGCAGGCCGGCGGACTGACCGCGGTGCAGGACCCGGCCGAAGCCGAGGTCGACACCATGCCCCGGGCGGCGCTGGCGCTGCTCACCCCCGACCGCATACTGCCCTTGCGCGGTCTGCACACCCTGCTGGTGGAATTGAATGCTCTTCATGCCGATTGATGTCGAAAGCAAGCTGCTGATCGTCGACGACCTGCCCGAGAACCTGCTCGCGCTGGACGCGCTGATCCGCGGGCGGGGCCGCATCGTGTTCCAGGCCACCTCGGCCGAGGCGGCGCTGGCGCTGATGCTGGAGCACGAGTTCGCGCTGGCCATCCTCGACGTGCAGATGCCGGGCATGAACGGCTTCGAGCTGGCCGAGCTGATGCGCGGCACCGAGCGCACGCGCCACATCCCGATCATCTTCGTGAGCGCCGCGGGCCGCGAGATGAACTACGCCTTCAAGGGTTACGAGAGCGGTGCAGTCGACTTCCTGCAGAAGCCGCTGGATGCCCACGTGGTGGCCAGCAAGGTCAACGTGTTCGTGGACCTGCACCGCCACCGCAAGGCGCTCAAGCACGAGATGGAGGCGCTGGCCGCGGCCCATCGCGAACAGGCCGAGCTGGTCGACAAGCTGCAGGTCGCGCAGGGCGACCTGGAGCGCGCGGTGCGCATGCGCGACGACTTCATGTCGATGGTCTCGCACGAGCTGCGCACGCCGCTCAACACCCTCTACCTCGAGACGCAGGTGCGCAAGCTGCACCTGGGCAAGGGCAACATGGCGCCCTTCGCGGCCGACAAGCTGCCGGCCATGATCGAGCGCGACCAGCGCCAGATCCAGAACATGGTACGGCTGATCGACGACATGCTCGACGTCTCGCGCCTGCGCAGCGGGTCGCTGTCGATCCGGCCCAAGCCCTTCGACCTGGCGCAGCTCGCGCAGCGGGTGGTGGAAAGCCTGGTCAACCAGGCCGAGGCCGTGGGGTCGAGCATCCAGCTGGAAGCGCAAGGCCCCATCGAGGGCCTGTGGGACGAGTTCCGCATCGAGCAGGTGCTGACCAACCTGCTGACCAATGCGCTGCGCTACGGCCGCGGCAGCCCGGTGGCGGTCACGGTGCAGCGGCTCGGCGAGCAGGCACGGATGACGGTGCGCGACCAGGGCATCGGCATCGCGGCCGCCGACCACGGCCGCATCTTCGAGCAGTTCGAACGCACCGACGACAGCCGCAAGCACGCCGCCGGCCTGGGGCTGGGCCTGTACATCACGCGCGAGATCGTGCGCGCGCACGCCGGCGACATCGATCTGGAGAGCGCGCCGGGCGAAGGCGCGCTGTTCCGCGTGACCCTGCCGCTGCAGGCGCCCCACCCCGGGTAACTGAAGGAAAACTGAACGGCCGCTTCAGGTCGCGACGGTAGGATTCCTCCATTAAAAAAAGGAGGTTTCCTCATGCAGAAACACGGCGGCCTGCACCGGGCCGCGCTCGCCACGATGGCACTCGCCGGATCGTTCCACCTGAATGCGTTCGCGCAGACCCCCGAGCCCCCGCTTCGCAGCGAAGCCCGGTGGGAACTGTCCTTCTCGCCCTACACCCACCACTGGCATCACGACGACGAACACAAGAACGTCGCGCTGATCGCCGTCGAGCGCATCCAGCCCGACAACGCGCTCTGGGGCGCGGCGCTGTTCAACAACTCCTTCGGCCAGACCTCGGGCTACGTCTACTACGGCCGGCAGTGGGACGGCGTCTTCGGCCAGCCCGCGCTCTACACCAAGCTCAGCGCCGGCGTGATCTACGGCTACCGCGGCAAGTACAAGGACAAGGTGCCCTACAACCACGGCGGCTTCTCGCCCGCGATCATCCCGGCCGTCGGCTACCGGCTGAGCCCGGTCGATGCGGTGCAGGTGGCGATCCTGGGCACGGCGGGCGTGATGTTCTCCTACAGCCGCCGCTTCTGATCGGGGCCATTCTCCGGCGGGCCCGGGGGCATGAGAAAATGTCGGGTTGCCTCCCGGATCGCTCCGGGCCACCCACTTTTTTCAGGACACCCCATGGACGCAGAACAAATCAACCAGATCGAAGCCAACCTTGCGGACCTGAGCGTGCGCACGGTCGATTTACGGAGGTATCTTTGACTACGATGCCAAATCCGAACGCCTGAGGACGGTCAACGCATCGCTCGAAGATCCGACGGTCTGGAACGACCCGAAGAAGGCCCAGGAACTGGGCCGCGAGAAGAAGTCGCTCGACGGCGTGGTGGTCACGCTCGACCGCCTCACCAGCGGCCTGGCCGACAACACCGAGCTGTTCGAGATGTCGAAGGCCGACGGCGACCTGGACGGCCTGCAGGCCATCGCCGATGACGCCGCCACGCTCGAAGCCGACATCAAGCAGCTCGAATTCCGCCGGATGTTCAACAACCCGGCCGATCCGCTGAACTGCTTCGTCGACATCCAGGCTGGCGCCGGCGGCACCGAGGCCTGCGACTGGGCCAGCATGCTGCTGCGCCAGTACCTGAAGTACGCCGAGCGCAAGGGCTTCAAGACGCAGATCGAGGACGAGACCCCGGGCGACACCGCGGGCATCAAGGGCGCGACCATCAAGGTCGAGGGCGACTACGCCTTCGGCCTGCTGCGCACCGAGACCGGCGTGCACCGCCTGGTGCGCAAGTCGCCCTTCGACTCCTCGGGCGGACGCCACACCAGCTTCGCGTCGATCTTCGTGTACCCCGAAGTGGACGACTCGATCGAGATCGAGATCAACCCCTCGGACGTGCGCACCGACACCTTCCGCGCCAGCGGCGCGGGCGGCCAGCACATCAACAAGACCGATTCGGCGGTGCGGCTCACGCACATCCCGACCGGCATCGTGGTGCAGTGCCAGGACGGCCGCAGCCAGCACAGCAACCGCGACGTGGCCTGGAAGCGCCTGCGTTCGCGGCTCTACGACTTCGAGCTGCGCAAGCAGCAGGAAGCGCAGCAGAAGCTGGAAGACACCAAGACCGACGTGGGCTGGGGCCACCAGATCCGCAGCTACGTGCTGGACAACAGCCGCATCAAGGACCTGCGCACCAACGTCGAGGTTTCGGCCACGCAGAAGGTGCTCGACGGCGACCTCGACGTGTTCATCGAAGCCTCGCTGAAGCAAGGCGTCTGATGGCACGCACGGACGCGCTCATCTTCGACATGGACGGCACCATGGTCGACTCCATGCCCTGGCATGCCAAGGCCTGGATCGAGTTCGCGCGTCGGCGCGGGCTCGCGCTCGACGTGCCCGACCTCATGCGCCGCACCACCGGCCGCAACGCCTTCGAATGCGCCTGCGAGCTGATGGAACGCGAGGTGAGCGTGGCCGAGAGCGACGCGATCACGCACGAGAAGGAAAGCATCTACCGCGAGCTCTTCGGCGCGGTGTTCGCCGAAGTCGCGGGCTTCAATGCCTTCGCCAGCGCGGCGGCCGCGCGCGGCCTGAAGATCGCGGTCGGCACCGCGGGCGACCGCCACAACGTGGCCTTCGTGATGGAACGCCTGCGCATGGACCCGCTGCCGCTGGCCATCGTGGGCGGCGACGAGGGCTTCACCGGCAAGCCCACGCCGGCCATCTTCCTCGAGGCGGCCCGCCGCATCGGCGTTGCGCCCGCGCACTGCATCGTGTTCGAGGACGCGCCCTTCGGCATCGAAGCCGCCCGACGCGCCGGCATGCGCGCCGTGGCCGTGTGCACCACCCACAGCGCGGCCGAACTGGCCGGCCCGCACGTGATCGCCGCCGTGCGCGACTACGAAGAACTTGCCCTTTCGAATTTCCTGGAGACACTCGATGCTGCAACTGCGTGATGGACAAGAACAGCCGCTGGCGATCCGCCGCGAGGACTATGTCGCCCCCGCCTGGTGGATCGACACCGTCGACCTGACCTTCGACCTGGACCCGGCCAAGACGCGCGTGCTCAACCGCATGCGCCTGCGCCGCAACCCCGAGCTGCCGGCCGGCCCGCTGCGCCTGGACGGCGACGAGCTGAACCTGGCGCGCGTGCTGGTCGACGGCCAGGGCGCCTCGTTCCGGATGGAGAACGACCAGCTGGTCATCGACAACCTGCCCGACAGCTTCGAGCTGGAGATCTTCACCACCTGCTGCCCGGCGAAGAACACCAAGCTCATGGGCCTGTTCGTGAGCGAGAACACCTTCTTCACGCAGTGCGAGGCCGAGGGCTTCCGCCGCATCACCTACTTCCTCGACCGCCCGGACGTGATGGCGAGCTACACCGTGACGCTGCGCGCCGACAAGGCCGCCTACCCGGTGCTGCTGTCGAACGGCAACCTGACCGACAGCGGCGAGCTGCCCGAGGGCCGCCACTTCGCCAAATGGGTCGACCCCTTCCGCAAGCCCAGCTACCTGTTCGCGCTGGTCGCGGGCAAGCTGGTGGCGCGCGAGCAGCGCATCACCACCCGCGCCGGCAAGGAACACCTGCTGCAGGTCTACGTGCGCGCGGGCGACCTCGACAAGACCGAGCACGCGATGAACTCGCTGGTGCACTCGATCCTCTGGGACGAGACCCGCTTCGGCCTGCCGCTGGACCTGGACCGCTTCATGATCGTCGCCACCAGCGACTTCAACATGGGCGCGATGGAGAACAAGGGCCTCAACATCTTCAACACGAAGTACGTGCTGGCCAGCCAGGCCACCGCCACCGATGCCGACTACGGCAACATCGAGAGCGTGGTCGGCCACGAGTACTTCCACAACTGGTCGGGCGACCGCGTGACCTGCCGCGACTGGTTCCAGCTCTCGCTCAAGGAAGGCCTCACGGTGTTCCGCGACCAGGAGTTCAGCATGGACCTGTGCGCCGATGCCTCGGCGCGCGCGGTCAAGCGCATCGAGGACGTGCGGGTGCTGCGCACCGCGCAGTTCCCCGAGGATGCCGGCCCGATGGCGCACCCGGTGCGCCCCGACAGCTACATCGAGATCAGCAACTTCTATACCGTCACCATCTACGAGAAGGGTGCGGAGGTGGTGCGCATGATGCAGACGCTGGTCGGCCGCAAGGGCTTCGAATCGGGCATCACGCTGTACTTCCAGCGCCATGATGGCCAGGCCGTGACCTGCGACGATTTCGCGCAGGCCATCGCCGATGCCAACCCGGACTCCGAACTGGCGCGCCTGCTGCCCCAGTTCAAGCGCTGGTACGGCCAGGCCGGCACGCCGCGCCTCGCGGCCAGCGGCCACTACGACGCCGAGGCGCGCAGTTACACGCTGCGCTTCGCGCAGAGCTGTGCGCCCACGCCGGGCCAGGCGCTCAAGCTGCCCTTCGTGATCCCGGTGAACCTGGGCCTGCTGGCCGCCGATGGCCGCGAACTGCCGCTGCAGCTGGAGGGCGAAGCACAGGCCGCGCACGGCACCCGCACGCTGGTGCTGACCGAGGCCGAGCAGCAGTTCACCTTCCACGGCCTGGACGCCGAGCCCGTGCCCTCGATCCTGCGCGGCTTCAGCGCGCCGGTGATCCTGGACTTCGGCTACACCGACACCCAGCTGCTCACGCTGCTGGCCAACGACCTCGATCCCTTCAACCGCTGGGAAGCGGGCCAGCGGCTGGCGCTGCGCAGCGCGATCCGAGCGATCGGCGCCACCGAGGCCGGCGCACCGGTGCTCGACGCCGCCTACATCGACGCCATGCGCGCGGTGCTGCGCGACGCGAAGCTCGACGCCGCCTTCAAGGAACTGGTGCTCACGCTGCCGTCGGAGACCTACATCGCCGAGCAGTTGGAGGTGGTCGATCCGCAGCGCATCCACACGGTGCGCGAAGCCATGCGCGCGCAACTGGCCACGGCGCTGTTCGCCGAATGGGAACAGGCCTACGAACAGAACCACGACACCGGCGCCTACACGCCCGACCCGCTGTCGGCCGGCCGCCGCGCGCTGGCCGGCATGGCGCTGACCTTCCTGTGCCTGGCGGCACGCGAGTCGAACGACACCGTCTGGCCAGGCAAGACGCTGCAGCGCTTCAAGGACGCGGGCAACATGACCGACCGCTTCAACGCGCTGTCGGCCCTGGTGTCCTCGGGCCATGCGCTGGCCGCGCCGGCGCTGGCGCGCTTCCATGCGCTGTTCAAGGACGAGGCGCTGGTGATCGACAAGTGGTTCTCGCTGCAGGCCGGCGCGCCCGACCGCGGCGGCCACGTACTGCCGCTGGTCAAGCAGCTGATGAAGCACCCGGACTTCTCGCTCAAGAACCCCAACCGCGCGCGCAGCGTGATCTTCAGCTACTGCAGCGCCAACCCCGGCGCCTTCCACCGCAGCGATGCCGCGGGCTACGTGTTCTGGTCGGACCGCGTGATCGAGCTCGATGCGCTCAATCCGCAGGTCGCGGCGCGGCTGGCGCGCGGCCTCGACCGCTGGAGCAAGCTGGCCGAACCCTACCGCAGCGCCGCGCGCGAAGCCCTCGCGCGCGTGGCGGCGCGTCCCGACCTGAGCAAGGACACACAGGAAGTCGTCACCCGCGCCCTCGCGGACTGATCCCCAAGGAACCTCCATGGCACAACAGAAAATTTCACTCACTCGCTACCTCGTCGAGCAGCAACGCGCCGACGGCCTGATCCCCGGCCAGCTCCGGCTGCTGCTCGAAGTCGTGGCCCGCGCCTGCAAGAGCATCAGCATGGCCGTCAACAAGGGCGACCTCGGCGGCGTGCTCGGCACCGCCGACAGCGAGAACGTCCAGGGCGAAGTCCAGAAGAAGCTGGACATCATCGCCAACGAGGTGCTGATCGAAGCCAACGAATGGGGCGGCCACCTGGCCGCCATGGCCAGCGAGGAGATGGACAGCATCTACGTGGTGCCCAACCGCTACCCGCAAGGCGAATACCTGCTGCTGTTCGATCCCCTCGACGGCTCGAGCAACATCGACGTCAACGTGAGCATCGGCACCATCTTCAGCGTGCTGAAGAAGCCCGACGACCACCCGGGCGTGCAGGAAGCCGACTTCCTGCAGGCCGGCGCCAAGCAGGTCGCGGCCGGCTACTGCATCTACGGCCCGCAGACCACGCTGGTGCTGACCGTCGGCGACGGCGTGGCGATGTTCACGCTCGACCGCGAGCAGGGCTCCTTCGTGCTGACCAAGGAGAACATCCAGATTCCGGCCGACACCAAGGAATTCGCGATCAACATGAGCAACCAGCGCCACTGGGACGAACCGGTGAAGCGCTACATCGACGAATGCCTGGCCGGCAGCGAAGGCCCGCGCGGCAAGGACTTCAACATGCGCTGGATCGCCAGCATGGTCACCGACGTGCACCGCATCCTGATGCGCGGCGGCATCTTCATGTACCCCTGGGACAAGCGCGAACCGGGCAAGCCCGGCAAGCTGCGCCTGATGTACGAAGCCAACCCCATGAGCTGGCTGGTCGAACAGGCCGGGGGCATGGCGACCAACGGCCGCGAACGCATCCTCGACCTGCAGCCGGGCAAGCTGCATGAGCGGGTCAGCGTGATTCTTGGCTCAAAAAATGAGGTCGAGCGCGTCACCAGGTACCACGACCCGCTATAATCGAAGGCTTAGCCGGTGTAGCTCAGTCGGTAGAGCAGCTCATTCGTAATGAGAAGGTCGGGTGTTCGATTCATCTCTCCGGCACCAAACGCAGAAAGCCCGTTGTCCTCTGGATGACGGGCTTTTTTCGTTGGCGCGGCTTGCTGCAACCAACGGGCGACGCATGCCGAGAAGCGAAACATGACGGGGCAAGCCCGGCCCCCTCCGCGTGCAGCCCGCTTCCTATCGCACCATCGCCGGAGCGCGCAATAGGTCACGGCGCTGCGCGCTAACCCTTACGACACATTTGGTTTCAACCGTCAAACTTCTGCTGCCCACTCTCGGGCGGAGGAGAACCCCATGAAGAAGATCGCTTTCGCGTGCGTCTCGCTGTTCATCGGCTGCAGCGCCTTGGCGCACACCGGCGTCCCCGGCAGTTCGAACGCCGTGTCGCTCGATACATCCGCCCTTCAGCGCCTCATGTCCTCGACGGGGGTCTCCTCGCCGGTCATCGAGACCGCCAATCGCACCGGAAGCAGGCGCGTGGGTGGGTCCGGGCGTAGCGGCAAGGGCGGCCGGTACGTCGGCGGACGCAGATAAGAGAGAGCGCCTGCGCCAAGCGCCAAGGCGCGCGCTGCTGACGGCATAGGCGGCCCGGCCCCGGAGACAAGGCCGGGTCGCCAGTCCTGCGCACGAAGGCGACCCATCGAGCCCGCTGCATAGGGCATGGATGGCTGCGTGCGCTCGCGGCCCAGAAACAGAAAAAGGCACCGAGGTGCTTTTTTCATTTTGAGATTGGGGGTGGCTGATGGGACTCGAACCCACGACGACCAGAATCACAATCTGAGTAGCATAGCCAGCATCCATGCGGGTTTGCTCGACTTCCTGGGAATTTCACGTGTGCCAGGCGTCACCGTATATGCAACCTCCCATGTCGGCGTTCCCGCGCCTATGCGCTTGTTTCAGGTCGAGAATCGCGTCATACGACACTGCATTGGCATCGTTCAAGGACCATCATGGGTGCTCTGGTCCACGAAAACGATGCGCCGAAACCGCGCCAGGTGTCGCCGAAGCGGGTGGCCTGGTTAGTGCGCGAGTTGCGCGCGTGGGCCGAGGCACGGCCGATATCGGATCAGCTGCCTCCACCCGCGGCGACCGAGGGCACCCCGTGACACTGAGCATGTTCAGTTCACCTCCTGGCTGTGTCTCGAGCGAAGGCTACCGCGCCCACTTTCCCTGTTGACTAGATCACTTCGGCACCCACACAGTCCGCCGTCTTTATCAGGTCAACCGCGTAGCCCACGTGCTCGATGTGTCCCGGTCAACCATGTGCAGGCTGGTCCGATAAGAAGCTCACGCTGGTCAAAGTCGGCACGCATGACAGCCGCATTACGGCAGCAAGCGCCGAGGAACTCGTCAGGGCGGCTGAGCGTGCGCAGCAGTAGCAAGTGATCCGGAGCTTCGGTACGCCCTCAAGGTCTCGGCCGACTTCTTGGTGGCCTGCGAGACCAGCCAGCCGCTGCCCGCCGGCACGAACATCATGCCCCTGAAGCGCGCGGCGGCGCGCTCAGCGGATAGGCACATTAATGGCCGTTGGACTGGCGCCTGTCGTCAGTTTGCAGGCCGTAGCTCGCTGCGGAATCAGGGCGAACAGTCGCCGGAATAGCTGAGACCATACAGAGCGTTTCCGCTCGATTGTCACCCCTAGTACTACGGAGATGAGTGCCGCGACCATCACTGCCGCGATGTACTGTCCGAGGTCATTCAAGCGCGTCCCGAAAAGCACGCGCCACAGCACAAGCAGCGGGAAATGCAGTACGTAGATCGGGAATGTGAGGTCGGCTACTGCGCGCACACGTTGAACCAACGAGCTTGGGATAAGTCGACTGCCTTCAGTTGCGTTGGCGGGCACCAGCCAAAGACCGAGAGCGACGAAGAACCCCACGGCCCAATCGGTGACGAACTGATTGGCGAAGTTAAAGGGGGCATGTCCAATGGGCAGGGGAAAAGGTCGAACAACCGACGCGGCCCAAGCAGCCGCGGACATCGCGAACGCCACGCAAACCCATGATGCTGCTCGCCAGATGCGCGGACGGGGCACCCAGTACGCGGCACACCCTAGAAGCCAAACGGGCATCATTAGCACAATCTTGGGGCCGGCAATCACGCAGGCGCCAAGCGCGAGCGCCCATGATTTCCAGCTTCGCCCTGTGCAAAACCACAAGCCAAAAATCAGGTAATACCAGAACTCAAAACTCAGAGACCACAACGCTATATTGGCGGGCGGGCGGCCGAGAAGAGCCACAGCTCGTTCATGAACGTGCCGGCTATTAAGTAGCGCGGACCAAATGCTCCGCGAACGTAGGTCTCCATCAGGTGGGCGTTCCCGTCTGCTCGCACAGCCAGCTCGACGACGGCAGTGAGCAACAAGGCGGGTATCACCATGGAGGTCAGCCTTCCCAACCGCGCCTCGAGGTATTCGGACAATGTTCGCCGCTTGGCGCTGGTTGTAAACGCAATCACGAAACCGGAAAGAAAAAAGAACACCACGACAGCAGTGTGCGAGAGGTTTCCAGGCATATTCGCGTCATGCGCCTGTTGTGGAAACCACATGTCCTTGGCGTGCCAGAGAAGCACAAGAATCGCTGCTCCTATCCGTAAACTGTCCAAAACGAGGCTCATTCCTGCGTCTACCACTCGCGGTTTAGTCATCTCCGTCCTTTTCTAAGAATCCCAATTCAAAATGAAGTATTTTGTTTTCAATTTGTAAGAATAGCATCATTTCTCAAAGGGTCCGATAAGGCCGTAGTGGAGGATGCTGTCAGCCAGCGCGGCCAGCCACGATGAGTTCCCCCCTCTTTCTCTTTGCCAGCGCTCGCACATAGGCACCGAGCCGGCACGCACGAGTGACGCCTGACAAACACCGTGACCGAGCCAGCCCAAGTCGACCTCGCAGGTTTTATGGGTGTGTGGTGATCGAGATTGACGTTGCGGTGCCGGCGCGCTGATCTCTGTGGACGGCACGCCGGTTGGGATGGACGCGTAGCGTTGCCCCCCCCCGATCTCAGCACGACGGCACGCTATTGGCTGGCAGGCTGTAGCTGGTCGGCGATGCGCTCGCAGGTGCTGTCGGCGATGTGACTGGCGTCAGCGAGCTTTCCAAGCTTCGACAAGTACCGATCCATTCCCGCCGAGCAGGTCGGAAGCAGATCGAGGGCGTTGTCGGCTGGCGCGCTTCTGCCGGCAGCGGTGGGGTCCTCAGAGGCTCGACGGACGGCGGCGCGATAGGCGGCAAGCTGGCGGGACAGCCGGTCAGCAGCAGACTCAGCGCGCACAGTATCGGCGTGAGCCACGGTGGTTTCGTTCTTGGCAGCATCGATGGCCTTTCGAGTCCTCTCTTGCAGACGGGTTTCCTCGGCGCGCGCGGCGCGCAGGGCCAGCGCCACGTTCTCGGCAGAGGTTGCGCGGTATGCAGCGAGGTCGGCACGCGCAGCGGCCGTCTCGCCCTTGGAGTCAGCCAGGCGCACGGTTTGCCAGCCGACGGCGGCCACCAGCACGCCGACGGCGACCGGTTTCAAGTCAGCAAATCCCATGGTGCCCTCCGCTGCAATGTGTGAGGTACAGCCAAGCCAGCGCGATCGCCGCGACAACGAGCGCGCCGGCGCACCCAGCGCAGATGATCTTGAAGGCGGTCATCGCCCCCACACCTCGCAAAGCTCCTGCTCGGTGCCACGGCGGTCGACCAGACCGGCCAGGGTGATCGGCTCGCCCTTGGCGCGGCTCTTGACCCAGCGCGCCAGCTCGCGGCAGCTGCCATCGATGTCGCCGGCGTTGAACTTCTTCCGCAACGTCGAGCCCTCCAGCGCGCCGGCGCCCAGGGTGTAGACGAAGTCGATCAGCGCGGCCTGCTGCCATTCGTTGAGCCACGGCCACGGCGAGATCAGGGCGCTTCGCCGCAGCCGCGGCCGCCTTCAGGTGCATCGTCTCCAGCGCGCGGCACTTTGCGGCGCTGTAGAGCTTGTCGCGGATCACCTCGGGGCCCGTGACGCCGCGGCGGACCGTCGGCACGCCACCGGCGTCCAGGTACACGCGGTGATAGGTCACGCCTTGGCGCACTACCGTCGGGCCGTTTCCCTCGTACCAGTGGCCCAGCACGCCAGCGATGGCGATGGCGATGGCGCCTGTGCCAGCGTCGCAGTCAACCGATTGCGAAGCACGTGGTTCATTCGTCCTCTCCCAGCCCGGCCAGGTCGGTGTCCGTCCGGCAGCCAAGCGCGATGCGATCGACGCGAAGCTTGAACAGCTGCTCTACGCGCTCGCCGGCCCGCCTCTTGTAGTAGAGGTTCACGAGGAAGCCGCCGATGGCAACCAGCATGCCAAGCACCAGGGCGAACTCGTTCGACAACAACCACCCGACGGTGATCGAGCCGGCGCCCACGTAAGTGGCCTTGGAGGCAGCTGCGGCCACGGAGAGTTCTAGCGTTTCATTTGCTATGCAGTCCTTCATGGAATGGAAAAAGGCCGCCGATCTCGCCATGGGCGGGCTGGTTGGGTCGGGCTGTGCCGGCTGGTCGGGAACGGGTGACTTGCGATATGTAGCCGAGAGGCTACAATTGTGCATGTACAGCGTCATCGAAACCGAGGAGTTCTCGGATTGGTTAGGCGGTCTGAAGGACCGCATGACACGGGCCAGGTTGCAGGCCCGCTTGCGCAAGGCCACCCTTGGCAACTTAGGCGACGTCAAGCCCGTAGGCGATGGCGTTTTTGAGATGCGCGAATTCTTCGGCCCGGGCTGGCGAATGTACTACGTGCTGTACAACGGCGTCGCCCTTTTCATGCTGGGTGGCGGTGACAAGTCGTCCCAGGAGCGTGACATTGAACGAGCCAAAGAAATGGCTCAGGAGTTGCAAAATGAGCAAGATCAAGACCCGCCCGTTTGATTCCGCCAACTACCTCCGCGACGACGAAGATGCAGCCGCCTATCTTGCGGTGGCAATCGAGGACGGAGATCCAGCCCTGCTTGCGGCGGCGCTGGGAGATATCGCCAAAGCCAGAGGCATGGCACAACTGGCAAAGGAAACCGGCCTGTCGCGAGAGAGCCTCTACAAGGGCCTATCTGGCGAACGTGCGCCCAGCAGCGACACCCTTTTCAAGGTGATCCGCGCCTTGGGCTTCAAGCTGTCCGTTCTTCCGGCGCATAGCTGAGTTCCGACAAGAACCATCCGACGCGGGTTGGGTGGTGGCGGCTCAATCCCACTCCGCGCCGTCAATAAGCGACTGGAGACCAGTGATGATGAGCGTAGCGTCGAATCCGGCACCATTGTCATTGGCTCCAATGTGCGGGAATAAAGGCTCAGTAAAGAAGCTGAAAGGCACATCGAAAAAGGCGCTCACAAACACACCGTCCAGCACAGAACCGACATACGGATAAGTCGGATTTATGATGGTGCCGAGGCATCTGTTTGGCCCGGAACCATAGATGGATATTCTGGTGCTACCGCCGTTGATCCATATTTCGCTCCTGTTCTTCCATCTGATCGACCTAGGTGTAGTTTCCCAAGAGGTTGTTCACCCGAGGTGAAAGAAGATGGAGGTTCTCAAGCCGGCCAACTTCCTTCAGGACTCCTCGAATGAACATCCACAAGAATGCCTCAATGACGCCACGCGGTCGAGCGCATCTGATGCGCGAAATCGATCGAATCGGACTCAGGCCTGCGGCGACAGCCGCAGGCCTGAGCGAACGTACCGCAAGCAAATGGCGCGGTCGCTGGGCCAATGAGGGTGCACCTGACTTGCTAGACCGCAGCTCCCTTCGCCGTGCCGTCGCCGATCTGATCGATGTCGATCGTGATCTCAGCGTCGTCTGCCAACGAAGCGTCACTCACGACCGGCGGCGTCGCAGCGTCCGCTCAATGCAGGCGGCATCCGCCGCACTCGACCTCTCGCTTGAAGTGATCCAGGCAGCCGCCTGCGCGCCCGATGCCAGCGAACACAAAATGCTCTGGCTGCGCAGGCGCTCGCTGAGATGAGCAAGCCCAAGCTTGACCTGTGCATCACGGCACTGCAGCAAGGGCAAGCCTCTTGCTTTCCGACGACGAGTTGCACGACATCACGCATCTCAGGCAGCCGGCCGCTCAAGCACGCTTCCTCGTTCGTCGCTTGGGGCCTGCAGCAGGGGCCGAGCGCGATCGTGGTCACCAGCATGACGCAGTTTGCAGCGTTGGCCAGCAACAGGCGCGCCGAGTCCTGGCGCTGCACTGGCCGCAGGTCGACAACGAGGTGATCCGCCTGCAGCGCGCCAAGCAGCGCAGTAAGAAGACTAAGCTGGAGCTGGTTGGGATGAGCGAAGCGCTGAGGGTCGTGCTGGACCGGATGCGGGCGATGCCGACCTACTCGCACATAGGGCCGGTCTTCGCCGCGCCGCGCACCGGGCGCCTACACCGAGAGCGGGTGCAAGACGATGTGGGGCCGGCCGATGGACAAGGCGCTGGAAGAAAAGGTCATCGAGACACGGTTCACGTTCCACGAGCTGCGCGCGCATTACACCACCTACTTCAGTTGCAGTTCGGCGAATTGCCCGGGCTTCATGCCGATCGAAAGACGACTGAAGGGGTGTACGAACGAAGCCGCGAGGTGCGGCGCGAGGCGCTGTGAATTCCCAATTTGGGAATTAGTAGCCTGTCAGAGAGGGCGCTGCAGCTACTGCGGACAAAGAAAAAGGCACCTAAGTGCCTGATTCTGTTCGAGATTTTTTGGGGTGGCTGATGGGACTCGAACCCACGACGACCAGAATCACAATCTGGGACTCTACCAGCTGAGCTACAGCCACCGAAGAGTCTTCTATTCTAACGTGAAAATCAGCGTGCGGAAGCCTCGGCGGGCTGCGGCACGAGAATTTGTGCCTTGAAGCGTTCCTTGAGCAGCTCGTAGTACGCCAGGTTCTCGGCCGCCGTCACGACCTGGACGAACTGGGCGTTCTCCTGCTTGGCACCGTCGGGCGTGGGCGCCACGCGCGCCACGTCCTTGACCACGCGCACCACGGCATAGCCTTCGCTGCCCAGGTCCACGCCCACCAGTGCCGGCAGGCGCGTGGCATCGGCGCGCAGTGCGGCCTCGACCAGCGCTTGCGGCTGCGACTGCGCATCGAGGCGCGACAGCGTGAGCGGGGCGCCGAGCGCGGCGCTGGCCGGGGTGGCCTGCCAGGCGGCGAGCTTGGCCTCGCCCTCGGCCTTGGCCAATGCCGCGGCGCGCTGCGCGATCAGCAGGGTGCGCACCGATTCCTTGACCTCGGCCAGCGGCAGCGCATGAGCGGCTTCGTACTTGACGACGCGGCCCGAAGCCAGCTGGTTGGGGCCGATCTCGATCGCCTCGGTGTTGTGCTTGCGGGACAGCGAATCGGCCGCGAACAGCGCCGACAGGAAGTTGGTGCTGGCCAGCGCGCCGGTCGCGCCCGGCTGCGGCGTGCGCGCCACGTTGGCGGCGGTGCGGATCGTCAGCTTGAGCGCATCGGCCGCAGGCTTGAGGCTGTCGGGCTGCTGGTAGACGGTGTCGGTGAAGGTCTCGGCGGCCTTGGCGAATTCCTGCGTCGCCTGCTGGCCGCGCACCTCGTTCTCGATCGTCGCGCGCGCCTGCTCGAAGGGCTGCAGCACGGCCGGCTTGATGTCCTTGAGCTGGATGATGTGGTAGCCGAACTCGCTCTCGACGATGTTGCTGATCTCGCCCTTCTTGAGCGCGAACATCGCATCTTCGAAGGGTTTGACCATCGCACCGCGCGTGACGAAGTCGAGGTCGCCGCCCTTCTCGGCCGAGCCCGGGTCCTGCGAGTTCTTGCGGGCCACGTCGGCGAAGGTCTCGGGCGCCTTCCTGACCTGGGCCAGCAGCTGCTCGGCCTTGGCGCGCGCGGCTTCGCGCTCGGACTTCGAGGCGCTCGCGGGTGCGGTGATCAGGATGTGGCTCGCGCGGCGTTCCTCGGGCGTGCCGAAGCGCGCGCCGTTCTGCTCGTAGTAGCTCTTGAGGTCGGCCTCGGTCACCGCGATGTTCTTCTTCGCGGCATCGAGGTCGAGCACCAGGTATTCGACGCTGGCCTGCTCGGGCGCCTGGAACTGCGCCGAGTGGTCCTTGTAGTAGGCCTCGATGTCGGCATCGCTGACCGTGACCTTGGCCTTGAAGTCGGCGGGATTGAAGCGCGCCAGCTGCACCTCGCGGCGATCGTAGAAGGCATTGAAGGTGGCTTGCGCCTGCGCGGGCGTTGCGAAGGCCGTGCCCGACACGCCCAGCAGCACCTGCTGCGTGGCCAGGTCGGAACGCACCGCGGCTTCGTACTGCTCCGGCGTGCGGCCGGTGGCCATCTGGAAGCGCTCGCGGTCGAACTTGCCGTCGGCGGTGCGGAACGAGGCCAGGCTGGTGTCTTCGGCGAACAGGCGGGCGAGCCGGTCTTCCGAGACGGTCATGTTCGACTTGGCGGCCGCGGCGGCCAGCACGCGGTCGCGCACCATGCGCTCCAGCGTGGCATAGCGCGCGGCGTCCGAATCGAGCACCGCGGCCTCGACGTTGGGCATCTGGCGGCGGATGCGGTCGACCTCGTTGCGGTGCTGCTGGTCCCACTCGGGACGGGTGATGTCATGACCGTCGACGCGCGCCACCTTCTCACCCTTCTGGTCGCCCTGGTACCGATCGACGCCGAACAGCACGAAGGACGGAATGATCAGCAAGAACAAGAAGCCCATGACGATCTTGTTGTACCTGCGGAAGAACTCAAACATGCTTGAAGACTCTCTGTGACGAATGCCGGAAGGCAAAACAAAAAGGCGAACATCTGTTCGCCTGGTTGCCGGGTGGTGAACGCCGAAGGCCTCGCGCCGCGGCTGGCTCCCGGCGAGGGAATTGGCAGGCCCGGCGAATCGACGACTCATCCAGGGCGGCCGACCAGCGTTGCGAACGGCCTGACGGGGCCTGCCCATTTTATCAGCATGGTCGGGCACCCCGCGATCAGCCTCGCGGCAGGGGGCGGTTTAAGCGCTGCGTGGCGTGCCCAAAGAAAAAGGGCCCGGATCGCTCCGGGCCCTTTCACATGGATTCACGCACAAACGGGTGGTGGGTGCTGACGGTCTCGAACCGCCGACCTGCGCCGTGTAAAGGCGACGCTCTACCAACTGAGCTAAGCACCCCCGCTGTGCAGCGAAGGATTGTCTCTCAGTTCAGCGCGTCTTTCAGCGCCTTGCCCGGACGAAACTTCGGAATTTTTGCAGCCTTGATCTTGATGGCCTCGCCGGTGCGCGGGTTGCGGCCCGTGCGCGCGGCACGCTTGCCCACTGCGAAAGTACCGAAACCGACGAGCGACACGGAGTTGCCCTTCTTGAGCGTTGTACGAATGGCGCCGATGGTGGACTCGAGCGCGCGCGTGGCGGCGGCTTTGGAGATGTCGGCGTTTTTTGCGATGTGCTCAATCAGTTCGGTCTTGTTCACAAGGGCCCCTCAAAGGAAAAGTGGATCGGTGTTCATCAGATGCACGGCGGGCTCGCGGCGGAACACTCGGCGACGGATACGCAGGCGAATCTGACGTGTCGGCAGCGGACCGCCGACGATGATTACAACCACAGGGCTACGGGGTGTCAATAAGTCGCGCGCCCGTGCCGCCCTGCGGGGACGGCGATTCTAGGGCCTGTTCGCCCGGATTCCGGGATCGCGCGGGATGAACCCCGACCAATGACAGGCGCAAGCGCGCGGCAAGGCTTGCACCTTGCCGCGCGGGCAACGCCGCGGACGGCTGCGGATCAGAGCGCTTCGGCGATCGCGCGGCCCAGGTCCGCGGTGCCGGCCGTGCCGCCGATGTCGGCCGTGCGCGGCGCGCCGCTGTCGGGCGCGAGCACCTTCTCGATCGCGCCCAGGATCGCGTCGTGCGCGTCCTTGTGGCCCAGGAACTCGAGCATCATCGCGCCGCACCAGATCTGGCCGATCGGGTTGGCGATGCCCTTGCCCGCGATGTCGGGCGCCGAGCCGTGCACCGGCTCGAACAGCGAGGGCGTGGTGCGCTCGGGGTTGAGGTTGGCGCTGGGCGCGATGCCGATGGTGCCGGTGCAGGCCGGGCCCAGGTCGGACAGGATGTCGCCGAACAGGTTGCTCGCCACCACCACGTCGAAGAAGTCCGGGCGCTGCACGAAGTGCGCGGTCAGGATGTCGATGTGGAACTTGTCGAGCGTGATGCCCGGGTAGTTCTTCGCCATCTCGGCCACGCGCTCGTCCCAGTAGGGCATGGTGATCGAGATGCCGTTGGACTTGGTGGCGCTGGTCAGGTGCTTCTTGGGCCGCGACTGCGCGAGCTCGAAGGCGAACTTGAGCACGCGGTCGACGCCGATGCGCGACATCACGGTCTCCTGCACCACGATCTCGCGCGACGTGCCTTCGTACATGCGCCCGCCGATGCTCGAGTACTCGCCTTCGGTGTTCTCGCGCACGATGTACATGTCGATCTCGCCGGGCTGGCGCGGCGTGCCGTCGCGGCGCACCACGGGCGCGACGATGCCGGGCATCAGGCGCGCGGGGCGCAGGTTGATGTACTGGTCGAACTCGCGGCGGAACAGCAGCAGCGAACCCCACAGCGACACGTGGTCGGCGATCTTCTCGGGCCAGCCGACCGCGCCGAAGTAGATCGCGTCATGGCCGCCGATCTGATCCTTCCAGTTGTCGGGCAGCATCTTGCCGTGCTTCTCGCAGTAGTCCCAGCTCGAGAAATCGAAGTGGTCGAACTTCAGGTCGATGCCGAACTTGCGCGCGGCCGCGTCGAGCACGCGCACGCCCTCGGGCATGGTTTCCTTGCCGATGCCGTCGCCGGCGATGACTGCGATGCGATGGGTGCTCATGGTCAGATGTCCTTGGAAGAAGAAGAGTTGTCGTCTCTGGATTTTTGAAAGAAGGCCAGCGCCTCGCGCAGCAGGGCGTCGGGCGCTTCCTCGGGGATGTAGTGGCCGCAGGGCAGCGTGCCGCCCGACACGTCGTCGGCGACCTCGCGCCACAGCGCCAGCACGTCGAAGCATTTTCCGACCACGCCGTGTTCGCCCCACAGCACGCGCAGCGGCTGCGCGAGGCGGCGGCCGGCGGCGATGTCCTCGCGGTCGTGCACCAGGTCGATGGAGGCCGAGGCACGGTAGTCCTCGCACACCGCCTCGGCCGTGCCGGGCAATGCCGCGCAGCGTTCGTATTCAGCCAGGGCCTCGGGCGCGAAGGGCGCGAGGCCCGCATGCCGGCCGCCCATCACGCTGCGCACGTAGCGCGCCGGATCGGAGGACAGCAGGGCTTCGGGCAGCGGCGGCGGCTGGATCAGGAAGAACCAGTGCCAGTAGGCGCGCGCGAAGGCCTCGGAGGTGTTGGCATACATGGCCAGCGTGGGCGCGATGTCCAGCAGCAGCAGGCGCTCGACCGCGGCCGGATGGTCGGCCGCGAGCCGATGCGCCACGCGCGCGCCGCGGTCGTGGGCCAGCACCTGGAAGCGCTCGAAGCCGTGGTGCCACATCACGGCCACCGCATCCAGCGCCATCTCGCGCTTGCTGTAGGCGATGTGATCGGCGTCGGCCGCGGGCCGGCCCGAGTCGCCGTAGCCGCGCAGGTCCATCAGCACCACGGTGAAATGCGCCGCCAGCGAGGGCGCCAGGCGGTGCCAGATCGCATGCGTCTGCGGATGGCCGTGCAGCAGCAGCAGCGCCGGGCCGCGGCCGCCGATGCGGCCGTGCAGCGCGACGCCGTCGCGTTGGAGGTCGAAGGGGGTGAAGTCTTTGAACACGCATCGATTGTGCGTTGCCCTCCCCTTCGGTTCAAGCAACAATCATCGAATTGATTATTTCCCTTTAGGCTTGAATGGAACGCGCCGACCTCGAACTCGTGACCACCGTGCGGCACCGCGGCAGCCTGGCCGCGGCCGCGGCGGCGCTGGGCGTCGCGCCCTCGGTGGTCACCAAGCGGCTGGCCGCGCTCGAGGGCCGGCTGGGCCAGCGCCTGTTCGAGCGCACCACGCGCCGGCTCAACCTCACGGCCGAGGGCGAGGCCGTGTGCCTGCATGCCGACAAACTGCTCGAAGGCTTCGCCGCGCTTGAGGCCGAGCTCAGCGAGCGCCACAGCGCGCTGCGCGGCCGGCTGCGCATCGCCGCCACGCTGGGCTTCGGCCGGCGCTGGGTCGGGCCGGCGCTGGCCGAATTCCAGCAGCGCCATCCGGGGCTGCAGATCGACCTGCAGCTCAGCGAGCAGCTGCCCGACCTGGGCGCCGACGGCTACGACGGCGCGCTGTGGCTGTGGTCGGTGCAGGGGGCGCACAGCGCGCACTGGATCTCGCGCCGGCTCGCGCGCAACCAGCGCATCCTGGTCGCGTCGCCGGCCTACCTGTCGGCCCACGGCACGCCGCGCGCGCTGGAGGAACTCGCGACGCACGCGTGCCTGATCGTGCGCGAGAACACCGAGGCCCAGGGCGCGGGCCGGGAGCACTGGGCGCTCAAGCACGACAAGGAGAGCGCGCTGTCGCGCGTGCGGGTGCAGGGGCCGCTGTCGAGCAATTCGGGCGAGATGGTGCGCGACTGGTGCCTCGCGGGCCGCGGCATCATGCTGCGCAGCCTCTGGGACATCGCGCCGCAACTGGCCGCGGGGGAACTGGTGCGGGTGCTGCCGCACCATGCGATGCCCGACGCCGACATCCACTGGATCGCGCCCTGGCGGCCCAAGACGCCGCGCCGCGTGCGGCTGCTGATCGACTTCCTGGCCGAGCAGTTCCGCAGCGAGCCCTGGAAGCCCTAGCCGGGCCGGCTCTCGCGCACCACCAGGCCCACGCCCAGCGCCGTGACCGCGGTGCCGATCAGCGTCAGCGCCGTGATCTGCTCGGAGAACAGCAGCCAGGCCATGAGCGCGGTGGTGGGCGGCACCAGGTAGAGCAGGCTGGTGACGGCCGTGGCCGTGCCGCGCTGGATCAGCATGTAGAACAGCGAGCTGCCGCCCAGCGACAGCACCAGCACCGACCAGGCCATGGCGCCGCCCGAGTGCAGGTTCCATTGGATCGGCGCGGTCTCCAGCAAGGCCAGCGGCGCCGTGACCAGCAGGGCCGCGCCGAACTGCACCAGGCTCGCGCTGCGCACGTCGCAGGGCGCGACGAAACGCTTCTGGTAGAGCGTGCCGGCGGTGATCGACACCAGCGCGGCCAGGGCCAGGCTCATGGTCAGCAGGCTGACCTCGCCGCTGTCGCCGAACTTGCGCGACACCACCATCACCAGCCCCGCGAAGCCCAGCAGCAGGCCGGCCCACTGCCGCCGCGTGATCGTGCCGCCGCGCATCGACAGCCAGAGGCCGGTCAGCACCGGCTGCAGGCCCACCATCAGCGCCACCAGGCCCGCGCCCATGCCCGCATGGACCGCGGCCCAGACGCCGGCCAGGTAGCCCGCGTTCACCAGCACGCCGGTCACGGCCAGGTGCCCCACCTGCCCGCGCGTGGCCGGCAAGGCGACGCGGGCCGCCCCCACCCACACGGCGAAGCACAGCAGGGAGAGCAGGTAGCGCAGCGCCAGGAACTTGAGCGGCGGCGCATAGGGCATGCCGTAGCGCGCGACGATGAAGCCGGTGCTCCAGATCAGCACGAACACGCCCGGCAGCACGCGCAGCCAGCCCGCGGTGCGGGCGGCCACCGCCGCGGTCATTTGGTGCGGGCCCGGATCTCGGGGATGGCCTTCTGCAGGTAGTACACCATCGACCAGACGGTGAGCACGGCCGACACCCAGATCAGCCACTGGCCCCAGAGGCCGGTGTCGATGAAGCCGAACAGGTGGCCGTCGAACAGCAGGAAGGGAATGGCCACCATCTGGACCACGGTCTTGACCTTGCCGATCATGTGCACCGCCACGCTCTTGGCGGCGCCGATCTGCGCCATCCATTCACGCAAGGCCGAGATCGCGATCTCGCGGCCGATGATGATCAGCGCCACGAACACGTCGGCGCGCTGCAGGTGGACCAGCACCAGCAGGGAGGCGCAGACCAGGAACTTGTCGGCCACCGGATCGAGGAAGGCGCCGAAGGCCGAGGTCTGGTTGAGCTTGCGCGCGAGGAAGCCGTCGAGCCAGTCGGTGGCGGCGAACACGATGAACATCACCGTGGCGATGAGGTTGCGCATCGGCTCGGCGATGGGCAGGTAGAAGACGCCCACGATCAACGGGATCGCGATGATTCGCGTCCAGGTCATGATCGTCGGCAGGGTCCAGAACATGCCACGATTGTGCATGACGCGAACGGATGTCATCGGGGGCGATCCATCAATGCAGTGCGCGGTAGATTTCCTCGGCCAGATCCGAGGCGATGCCCTCGACCGACGCGATGTCCTCCACGCTCGCGGCCGCCACGCCGCGGATGCCGCCGAAGCGCTGCAGCAGGCGGGCCCGGCGCTTCGGTCCGATGCCCGGGATGTCCTCGAGCTGGCTGCCGCCCACGCGCACCTTGGCGCGCTTGGCGCGCATGCCGGTGATCGCGAAGCGGTGCGCCTCGTCGCGGATCTGCGCGACCAGCATCAGCGCGGCCGATTCCTTGCCCAGGTAGACCTTCTCGCGGCCATCGGCGAACACCAGTTCCTCCAGGCCGACCTTGCGGCCCTCGCCCTTCTCCACGCCGACGATCAGCGACAGCGGCAGGCCGAGTTCGCTGAACACCTCGCGCGCCATCGAGACCTGGCCCTTGCCGCCGTCGACCAGCACCAGGTCGGGCATGCGCGCGGCGCGCGTGGCCGGCGGCGCGTCGCTGCCCGCGCCGTCGGCATCGCCGGGCGTGGGCGCGTCGGTCTCTGACGCCATCGCCTCGGCCAGCTTGGCGTAGCGGCGGTGCAGCACCTGGCGCATGGCCGCGTAGTCGTCGCCGGGCGTGATGCCCTCGATGTTGTAGCGGCGGTACTCGCGGTTCTGCATCGCATGGTGCTCGAACACCACGCAGGAGGCCTGCGTCGCTTCGCCCGCGGTGTGCGAGATGTCGAAGCACTCGACGCGGAAGCTGTCGAGGTCGTCGGGGGCGAGCTCCAGCGCATCGGCCATCGCCCGGGTGCGCGCCTGCTGCGAGCCTTCCTCGGCCAGCAGCCGCGCGAGCTGCAGGTCGGCATTGGTCTGGGCCATCTCGAGCCAGTGGCGCCGTTGCTCGCGCGGCTGGAACACGGCCGTGACGCGCACGCCGGCCTGCTGCGAGATCGCCTCGACGAGTTCGCGGCCCACGGGCTGGCCCAGCACCAGCGTGGCCGGCACCGGCACGTCGATGTAGTGCTGGGCGATGAAGGCCTCGAGCACCTGCACCTCGATCGGATCGGCGACCGCCGACTCGCCGTCCAGTTCGCCCTCGTGCATCTGGGCCGCGTCCTCCACATGCACCGGAAAATAGGCGCGGTCGCCCAGGTGCCGGCCGCCGCGCACCATCGCGAGGTTGACGCAGGCCTTGCCGCCCTGCACCCGGACCGCGAGGATGTCGACGTCCTTGTCGGAGGCGATCTCGATCGACTGCTGGTGCAGCACGCGCGAGATGGCCGACATCTGGTTGCGCAGCTCTGCCGCCTGCTCGAACTCGAGCTTCTCGGCATGCGTGGTCATGCGCTGCTCGAGCTTCGAGAGCACGGCCTGGGTGTCGCCCATCAGAAAAGCCTCGGCGCTGGCCACGTCCTGCGCGTAGGCCTCGGGGCCGATGTAGCCGACACAGGGTCCGCTGCAGCGCTTGATCTGGTAGAGCAGGCAGGGCCGGGTGCGGTTGGCGTAGACCGTGTCCTCGCAGGTGCGCAGCTTGAAGACCTTCTGCAGCAGCTGGATCGATTCCTTGACCGCCCAGGCGCTGGGGTACGGCCCGAAGAAACGGTGCTTGCGGTCGGTCGCGCCGCGGTAGTAGGCCAGGCGCGGAAAGGCGTGCGCCGCGATCTTCAGGTAGGGGTAGCTCTTGTCGTCGCGGAACAGGATGTTGTAGCGCGGCTTGAGCGTCTTGATCAGGTTGTTCTCGAGCAGCAGCGCCTCGGCCTCGGAGCGCACCACCGTGGTCTCCATGCGCACGATCTTGGAGATCATGTGGCCGATGCGGGTACCGCCATGGCTCTTCTGGAAATAGTTGGCGACCCGCTTCTTCAGGTTGCGCGCCTTGCCCACATACAGCACGGCGCCGGCCGCGTCGAAATAGCGGTAGACACCGGGCAACTGCGGCAGGGCCGCGACTTCGCTGAGGAGTTGATCGGAGTGCACGTCGGACATGGCGGCTATTGTGGCGTGCAGAAAAAACCGTCGCCGCCGCCAATCGGGACCTCCCCTCTGTCGCGCGGGTGAAAAGCTGGGGCAAGATCGAAGGGTTGGCACGACACGTGCTCAACGAAGAAGTCGCGCCATGCGACTTTTGTTTTTCAGAAATCCCAAAAAAAACAGCTATGAAGAAAAATCAACCCTGGTGGGTCCTCACACCGATCGCCCTGTCGCTCTCGCTCTTCGGATGCGGTGGCAGCGACAACAACAGCGGCGGCGTCAACATCGGCAATCCGCCGACCACCGTCACGCCTCCGGTCACGCCCCCCGTCACGCCCCCGGTCGCGGTCGACAACAGCTGTCTCACGACCAACCCCGGCACCACGCCCGTGGTGGTCGGCTCGGGTGACCCCGGCGACCCGGCCGCGCCCGAACCGGCCTCCGGCTATGTGGTGGGCCACAAGCTGGTCACGGCCAAGAGCTACATGGTGGTGGCCAACCACCCGCTGGCCACCAAGGCCGGTTGCGACGTCCTCAAGGCCGGCGGCAGCGCCGCCGACGCCGCGATCGCGGTGCAGGCCGTGCTCGCGCTGGTCGAACCCCAGTCGAGCAGCCTGGCCGGCGGCGCCTTCATGCTCTATTACGACGTGAAGACCAACAAGGTCCAGGCCTACGACGGCCGCGAGACGGCCCCGGCCGCCGCCACCGCCGACTACCTGCGCTACATCGACGCGTCCAACAAGACGCTGCCGCAGCCCAGCGCGCGCGCCAGCGGCCGCTCCATCGGCACCCCGGGCGTGATGCGCATGCTCGAGATGGCGCACGGCGACCACGGCAAGCTGGCCTGGAAGGACCTGTTCGGCGAGGGCACGCGGCTCGCGACCGATGGCTTCAAGATCGGCGGACGCATGGCCGCCGCCATCGCGGGATCGGCATCGAACCTCAAGCGCGACGCCGAAGCCGCCGCCTACTTCCTCGATGCGTCCGGCGCGCCCAAACCGCTGGGCACGACGCTGACCAACCCGGCCTACGCCGCCGTGCTCAAGGCCATGGCCACCCAGGGCGCCGACGCGATGTACACCGGCAAGATCGCCGAGGACATCGTCGCCAAGATCGGCATCACGCAAGGCGCCGACGGCTCGACCATCACGCCCGGCCTGACCACGCTGGACGACCTGAAGAACTACCGTCCCAAGCGCCGCGACCCGGTCTGCACGACCTACCGCGCCTACTACATCTGCAGCATGTCGCCGCCGTCCTCGGGCGGCATCGGCGTGCTGTCGGCGCTGGGCATCCTGGAGACCTACGACCTCAGCCTGTACAAGCCGACCAGCATCGACCTCGAGGGCGGCAAGCCTTCGGTGCTGGGCGTGCACCTGGTGACCGAGGCCGAGCGCCTGGCCTATGCCGACCGCGACAAGTACGTGGCCGACACCGACTTCGTGCCCCTGCCCGGCGGCAGCGCAAACACGCTGCTCAACAAGGACTACATGCGCGCCCGCGCCAGCCTGATTAAGTACGACCGGTCCATGGGCGTGGCACCGGCCGGCGACTTCGGCCTGCCGCCGATCGGCGTGGACACGACCGTCGAGCACGGCACGACCCACTTCTCGATCGTCGACAAGGAAGGCAACGTGGTCACGATGACGACCACCGTCGAAGCCTCGCTGGGTTCGTACCACATGAGCCACGGCATCATGCTGAACAACCAGCTGACCGACTTCAACGCCTCGCCGACCGACAGCACCGGCGCGCTGGTGCCCAACCGTGTCGCACCGGGCAAGCGCCCGCGCAGCACGATGGCGCCCACGATGGTGTTCAACGGCAGCGGCCCCGGCGACTTCCTGATGGCCACCGGTTCGCCGGGCGGCGGCACGATCATCCAGTACGTGGTCAAGACCGTGGTCGGCGCCCTCGACTGGGGCCTGGATGCACAGCAGGCGACCTCGCTGGTCGATTTCGGTGCGAGCAACTCCGTCACGACCTCGGTGGGCGGCGAGCATCCGAACATCGACACCAGCAACAGCGGCAACAACGACCCGCTGATCACCGGCCTGCGCGCACTGGGACACACCGTCTCGACCGGCTCGCAGTCCAGCGGCATCAGCACCATCATCCGCGTCAAGAACAAGGCCGGCAGCGGCTCGGTGCTGACCGGCGGCGCCGACCCGCGCCGTGAAGGCATCGTGCTGGGCGACGTCGTCACGCCCTGACAACGCGCCGCACACCGTGCGGCAATGCGCTAGGCTCCCGCGATCGACAGGCCGCGGGGGCCTTTTTCATTTGCGGGCCGACTTCATGCGCTGGGACATCTTCTGCCGAGTCATCGACAACCATGGCGACCTGGGCGTCTGCTGGCGCTTCGCGCGCCAGCTGGCCGCGCGCGGTGAAAGCGCGCGCCTGTGGGTCGACGACGGCCGCGCGCTGGCCTGGATGGCGCCCGGCGGATGCCCGGGCGTGGCGGTGGTCGACTGGTCGGACACCGGTGCGGTCGAGGCGGCCGTTCAGGCCGCCCCGCCCGACGTGCTGGTCGAGGCCTTCGGCTGCGAGCCCGCGCCGGCGCTGATCGCGCGCTACGCCGGACACGCGCGCGCGCCGGGCTTCCGGGGCGCCTGGATCAACCTCGAATACCTGTCGGCCGAACCGTATGTCGAGCGGCTGCACACCCTGCCCTCCTCGGTCTTCCGCGGACCGGGCGAAGGACTGACCAAGCGCTTCTTCTATCCCGGCTTCAGCCCGCGCACCGGTGGCCTGCTGCGCGAGCCCGAGCTGGCCGCGCGCCAGGCCGGCTTCGACCGTGCGGCCTGGCTGGCCGCGCAAGGCATCGGGTGGCAAGGAGAGCGGCTGGTGTCGCTGTTCTGCTACGAGCCGAGCCGGCTCGCGGCCCTGCTCCGACAGTGGTCGGCGGGCGACGAAGCGGTGCGCCTGCTGGTCACGGCCGGCCGCGCCGCGCAGGCCGTGCGCGCGGCGCTGGCGCTGGCGGCGGACGCCCCCGCCGCGACCGCGGGCCGCCTGTCGGTCCACTTCCTGCCGCTGCTGACACAGGACGATTTCGACGCGCTGCTGTGGAGCTGCGACCTCAATTTCGTGCGTGGGGAAGACTCGCTGGTGCGCGCACTCTGGGCCGGCCGGCCCTTCGCCTGGCAGATCTATCCGCAGGACGACGACGCGCACCACGTCAAGCTCGAGGCCTTCCTCGATGCCATCGAGGCGCCGCCCAGCCTGCGGGCGTTCCATCGCGCATGGAACGACACCCACGATGCCGAGCCATCGGCGCCGGATGCGGCCACGCTCGACGACTGGGCCCGGGCCGCGCAACGCGCGCGTGACGCGCAACGGTCGCAGGACGACCTGCTGACGCAGCTGATGCGCTTCGTCGACGCGCTGCCCCGACCCTAGACCAGGGTCAGCGTCGCCTCGCCGATGCCCTCGAAGGCCGCGTGCACCACGGCCGGCCCCTCGAGCCAGACCATGCCGCACCACGAACCGGTGGTCAGCACGCTGCCGGCCGGCAGCCGGTCGTGGCGCGCCACGCCGTGCTGCAGCCACTGCGGCGCCATCCACATCGGGTCGCCGCAGGGGTGCGCGCCCTGGTAGCGCCCGACCTGCTTGCCGTCGATGGCGAGCGTGGCGACCTGCTGCCGCCAGTCGACGGCCTGCATCGGCCGCCACTCGCCCAGCACCAGCGCGCCATTGGACTGCAGGTCGGCCATGCGCAGCGGCGCCGGCGCCTGCGCCCCGCCCTGCCAGCGGGAGTCGACCAGTTCGATCGACACGGCCATCGCGTCGAACAGCGCGGCCGGGTCGTGCACCGCGCGGGCCGCCAGGTCGACCGCCGAGACGTCGCGCGCCAGCCGGAACGCGACCTCGATCTCGATGCCCAGGCGGTGGAAGTCGGCGACCGCGAGGCGGCCGGGCGAGGGGCGCACCCACACGGGCGGCAGCTGGGCGAATGCGGCCACCGAGGTCGGCGTCGGACCGCCGCCCTTCCAGGCGCCGGGCGCACCGGGGTCGTCGGACCAGCCCAGTTCGGCGGCCACGCGCTCCTGCACGGTGTGGATGTCTTCGGGCGTCAGCGCCGTGTCTTTCCAAGGGGTGTCGTCGGCGGCGATGCCGCTGCGACGGGCCGCGACGAGCGCGGCGGCGATGTCGTTGAGGGTGTCGTTTTGCACCCGCCAAGTCTGCCCGAAATGGGAAGGCTTCGTGAAAACCGCTAAAATCAGCGGCTATCCAAAATTTGCCGCCGCTGTCCAACTGCGAATCTCCATGTCCGCAGCGTCGCAATCCCTGATTGCGAATAGCTTCGACGGCCTGCCGCAACCCTGCGGCCAACCAGCCAGACAACGTTATGAAAATCGCTCAAGAAATCCGCGCCGGCAACGTGATCATGCACGGCAAGGACCCGATGGTCGTCCTCAAGACCGAATACAGCCGCGGCGGCCGCAACTCGGCCACCGTGCGCATGAAGCTCAAGAGCCTGATCGCCAACTTCAACACCGAAGTCGTGTTCAAGGCCGACGACAAGATGGAGCAGATCGTGCTCGACAAGAAGGAGTGCACCTACTCCTACTTCGCCGACCC
>Ga0182008_10000217_pt1 | contig 45137 bp, 41 predicted proteins | sample Sormic07211129_1_FD_120482 | JGI IMG/M metagenome (GOLD analysis project Ga0182008, IMG submission 120482) | Rhizosphere microbial communities from Sorghum bicolor, Mead, Nebraska, USA - 072115-129_1 metaG | ecosystem: Host-associated > Plants > Roots > Rhizosphere | place: USA: Nebraska...
TATACAATGACTTATTTTGAAGATGGGATCAATGCGGACCGCCAGGCCATGGATTACAGAAAGAAAACAGTACAGGTTAAATCGGGTGATCGCTTTCCGGTGAAAATGGTCAGAAATGGTGGGTTTGCTGCTGTAATCAAATAAGTAATGCTGCAAGTTCTGCGATGATCGGAAAATAGGATTTAATGGTTGAACCTCAGGGCCTGCAAGGTCCAGAGAAACCATAAATCCTATTTTCATTAAGTACAGGCCGCCAACAAACCTGTTAACGGAAACATGATAAAAACTAAACCTACAGTCAACATTTTTTTTAAAAATAAATAGCATTGATTCCAAATTTCTTATATTTAGCTCCCAGGATCTCTAGCTATGGAAGCTTACAGCTCACTTTCTGATTTTGAATTAACCCATCTGTTAAAGACAGGGGACCAGGCTGCGTTTACCGAAATCTATCATCGGTACAAATGGGTGTTGTTTTTGCACGCTTTAAAAAGAATAAAGGATAGAGAACAAGCGAAAGATATTGTTCAGGAGTTGTTTACCACACTTTGGGATAAGCGTAATGAACTGGATCTAAAATCACATTTATCAGGCTATTTATATACCTCCGTACGTAATCGGGTGATCAAGCTTTTTGCTCATCAACAGGTAGCTACAGGCTATATCACCTCTCTTGGGACAATTATTCAGGAAGACAATTGTGTTACAGACCATAAAGTGAGGGAAAGCAATCTGGCTGTACTGATTGAAAAAGAGATTAACGAACTTCCGGAGAAAATGCGGGAGGTATTTGTGCTAAGCAGGAAACATCACCTGAACCATAAACAGATTGCTTTGGAACTGGGTATTGAAGAAACAACAGTAAAAAGGCAAATCAGTAATGCATTGAAGATACTCAGGGTAAAACTGGGGTTATTTGCATGGATCTTGATCTTTTTTGAAATTTATTAGACTGAAATATAGATAGTTGTATATTTTTCTGTTTTTTATCTGCATCCTGTATTCCTCTAGGAGGTCTATGTTTGTATAAAGTAGGGGAACAGGATACACCTGCTTTTTGAGCTATGGACAATAAGGAAATCATAAAATTACTAGAACGTTATCATCTGGGGCAGTGCACTGAACAGGAGCAGGCTTGGATTGAAACATGGTACCTTAATCAGCCGGAAGTAACGCTGACCAATTCTATTGAAGAATTGACTAGTGATCTTGAAGAAATAGAACAACGCTTAATAAAACACACTACTCAAGTGAAGTATGTATCTATATGGCCAAAACTTGTGGCTGCAGCTTCTGTATTATTTGTCTTATCAATTGGGGGATATTTCTTGCTGCAAAAACAAACGCCTTCAAAAACTCTGCAAGACCAAACTGTTTCTATAGTTCCTGGTGGGAATAAAGCAATCCTTACCTTGTCCAATGGTCAACAGGTCAGTTTAACAGATGCAACTCTTGGAGCCATATCTGAACAGGGCAATCAAACCATTAAAAAAACCAGTGATGGGATGATAACTTATCAGAGCAATACATTAACGGGACAGCCCGGGAAAGAGGCCTATAATACAATTACTACACCAAGGGGAGGCCAATGGTCTGTAGTACTGCCAGATGGGACCAAAGTGATGCTGGATGCGGCTTCTACACTGAAATATCCGGTCTCTTTTGGTCTGGCGCGAGAAGTACAAGTTACCGGGCAAGCCTACTTTGAAGTGGCTCACCACGCAGACAAGCCATTCCGGGTGATCACCAGAGATCAAGTGATTGAAGATATAGGAACTGCCTTTAATGTAAATGCCTACAATGAAGAACCGGCAACAAAAACCGTTCTTCTGGAAGGTATTGTTGAAGTCTTTAGCCCGGGAACCGGTTCTGCGGGAGGGAAAAAGAATACAGGCTTAAGGCTCAGTCCGGGCCAGCAGGCGGTTACTCAGAACCATAAGATCAGCGTTTCCAGAGCAAATACGGAAGATGCTATAGCCTGGAAAAATGGCTATTTCAGATTTAATGACGAAAATATTGAAAGTATTATGCGTAAGCTTTCCAGATGGTATGATTTAGAGGTGGAATATAGAGGAAATTCTTCGCAGATTATTTTTAATGGTGAAATTCCAAGGAATACGAGTCTTTCCGGAGTATTAAAGGTATTGGAAGCGGCGAATATTCATTTTTCTATGGAGGGTAAAAAATTAATTTTTAAAGAATGATCTATATGCCGAATGGTGATTGATCAACGATAAGCCAGGAATAGAAGTGTGGGCTGAGATGAGGATTGCAGAACTGTATATACAGTTTGAGTGGAATTCTTTTGCCAAAAAATAAACCAACCTAAACCACAACCAAATTTTCAGATGAAAAGACTTTTACTCTTTTTTTTAGCAGGCCTGATGTGCAGCATGAGGCTAATGGCCCAGCAAGGACCCGGCATTACCTTATCGGTAAAAAATGTCCCTCTTGAAACTGTGCTGGTCCAAATCAAGAAACAAACCGGTATTTCTTTTTTCTATGACAAAGATATCCTGAGCACTGCAGGCAAGATAACCTTACAAGTGGAAAAAGCAGACTTGGAAACTGTACTAAGCCAATGCTTTAAAAATACACCTGTAAGCTATTCAGTAGTGGGGAATATTATTGTACTGGTTAAAAAAAATGCAAAAAAAAACGCCGACGGGAGCCTCAAAATGTCAGAAAACCTCTTTTCCCAAAATGACGTACATGGCACTGTTTACAGTAACCAGGGCGAAAGGCTAAACGGCGCCACGGTCATTATAAAACGGACACATCTGGGAACGACGACCAGAGCGAACGGCGAATTTGAACTTAGAAACGTACGGACTAATGATACCTTGCACATCAGCTATATAGGATATGCGCCACTAGATGTTCCAGTGTCTTTGCAAACTGAATTTATAGTAATGCTGAAGGAGACCAAGAATGAACTTGATGCCGTTGAAGTCCAGGCCTATGGGCTTACAACTAAACGTATTGCGATAGGGGAAATTAGCCAGATCAATGCGAGAGAGCTGGAAAGGCAACCCGTATCGAACCCCTTAATGGCTTTGAAGGGTATTGTTCCAGGCGTATTGATTACACCAACAAGTGGTTTCAGTAATGCCCCGGTCAGGGTAGAGATCAGGGGAAGAAGCTCTATAGATCCAACCTCTGTTTCAGATCCATTATATATCATAGATGGAGTGCCCCTGGTGCAGCCGAACATCGGCTTACAGCAATCCTCTTATCAAAATGGCTCTACCGGGCTTCAACAAGCTGGCATTACCTTTTCCGGAGGACAGAGTCCACTTTCAAGCCTAAACTTGAATGATATTGAGAGTATCACCGTGCTAAAAGATGCTGCATCCACAGCTATGTATGGTTCACGGGCAGGGAACGGCGTGATTATCATCACCACTAAAAAAGGGAAGCCAGGTAAAACGTTATTTAATGTGAGCGCAAATCAAGCCATCAATCAGGTGATTGGGCATTACAATATGCTGAACGCAAGCCAATACCTGCAAATGCGACGGGAAGCCTTGCATAACGATGGTCTTGTACCATCAGTTTCTACAGCCCCAGACCTGGTTTTATGGGACCCCAACCGCGATATAGACTGGCAAAAGATATTGTGGAAATCTGCCCGGAGCACCTCTGCAAATGCGAGTTTATCCGGAGGGAGTGAGCTGACTACTTTCAGGATCAGTGGTGAGTACAGTAAACAGAAAGATGTATCGCCATTAGCCGACATAAACAGCAATAAAGCAGCAAAAATTTCTTTTAATTTAAACCACCGCAGTCTGGATCAAAAATTATCTGTCGACCTTGCAGCCACTTACAGCTATAATACTGCTGCACAGATCATGCTGTTTGGAATCACAACGCTTTCTCCCAACTTACCACCAATATATGACGACAATGGGAATTTAAATTATGCAGCCTGGAATGCTGCTAATATTGGGACAACCTATCCTTTCAGTGGCTTGTTAATACCTTCTGTATCGAGCTCGAATTTTCTAAACAGCAGTTTAAAGATAGGCTATCAGGTGCTTAACGGTTTAAATGTAAGTATGCAAATGGGCTATAACCTGGGTTTAAACAACAACAACCTGACCACGACAATCGCATCTCAAAACCCCCTTTACAATCCTACAGCCCAGGTATTTTTTGGAGACAGCAAGAGTACCGGGTGGACCATTATCCCTCAAATGGATTACACCCGTATTCTGGGAAAAGGGAAACTAAGTGTAAAGCTCGGCGGGAACCTCAATAATGCTGTCGCCAAAGGGCTCACAACTCTGGCTTTGGGGTATACCAGTGATCAGCTGACACGGTCTGTGAACAATGCACCCTTGGTGAGCAATCTGCAGAATTATGAACAAAGTAAGTATGTTGACGTTCATGGAAGTATCAATTATATTTTGGAGAACAAGTATATTATTGAATTGAGTGGAAGCCGTGACGGCTCCTCTAACTTTGGTCCGGGCAGACAGTTCGGGACATTTGGCATGGCTGGACTGAGCTGGATTGCGACTGAAGAAAAGTGGGTAAAAATGGCGTTGCCTGCCTGGTTCAGTTTGCTCAAGTTAACAGGCTCGTATGGAACAACCGGTAATTATCCAAATGTGGCTTACCAATACCTTTCACAGTGGGCCAATACAGCCGGTGGTACACCTTTGTACAGTTATAACGGGGTATTACCACAAGTGCCTATTCATGCGGTGAATCAGGAATACCGCTGGGAGAGAAATAAAGAATTAAACGCAGCAATCGACGTCGGTTTTTTGGACGATAGAATTAATTTACATACGTCTATTTATCGCAAGCGGACCAATAACCAACTGGCCCAATTGCCAACCCCTTTATTTACAGGCTTTGCGACTGTACAAGGCAATTCAGAAGCCAGTGTTCAAAATACCGGACTGGAAGCCTCCCTACGTGCCGGTTTGTTAGAGTATCCTGATTTTTCCTGGTCTGCGAGATTGAATTTTAGCCAAAACAGGAATAAATTGCTGGCCTTTCCGGGAATTGAATACACCTCGTATTACACTACTCAAAAAGTAGGAAAATCCTTAAATACAGTCTATCTGTACCACTATAAGGGGATTGATCCTCAAACAGGTCAGCGGAGCTTTGAAGATTTTGATAAGAATGGATTTATCAGTCAGGGAAATTCGCAGCCTGGGAGCAATGGAGATGACAGGTGGGTAGCGATTGACCTCAGTCCAAAATTTGAAACTTCACTGCTGAACCAGTTCCGCTATAAGAATTTCATATTGGATGTACAGCTCACCTATAAGAGATTTACGGCGGCCTCGCCATATTCGCAAACCGGAGGCCTTTTAAATACAAATATTCCTATTGACGTTTTTGAAGACCACTGGCAAAAGCCCGGGGATATTTCTGCCAACCCACGTTTCACAACTCTTGGGTCAGGAAGCGACAGTAATTTCATGAATTCTGATGGTGCTTACACAAACGGATCTTATCTGCGCCTGCAAAATGTAGCCCTTAATTATAGTTTACCCGATAAAATATCAAAGAAATTTGGCATGCAGAGAATGAACTTCATGATCAGTATGCAGAATATCCTTACCCTATCGGATTATCCTGGAATAGACCCCGAACTTCCATTTGGCAACCAGCCACAACCTAAAACTATTAACGCTGCACTAACTCTAACTTTTTAAAAATCCAGCAATGAAATTACATGGTTTAAAAATAAACGCAATTTGCCTGTTCTGCATTCTCTGCTGTGCGTTGCAAATGGCCTGCAAGAAATTGATAGAGATTGGCGAACCGATCAACACATTGACCACTACAGAAATCTTTAGTACAGATGCTACTGCAACATCTGCCATGTCTGGCGTCTATTCTACCATGATCAATGGCTTTGATGGCGGTTTGGCATCCACATCGAGTCAGAGTGTGTTTAGTGCCGGACTGACCACCAAATTGGGCGCAGTTTCTTCAGACGAATTGTTCTCCTCAAGTTATGTGAGCAATATCAATGGTGATGTGTACGGTGCCAATAAACTGACGGTGATCAATGCGACAATTTCCCCCACAATATGGTCGTCGGCTTACAGCATCATTTACAAAGCAAATTCAGTAATAGAAGGTATTGCGGCCTCCAAATCTGCCTCGCTACATAACAATGTTCGGGAAGAACTGACTGGCGAAGCCAAATTTATAAGGGCTTTCTGCTATTTCTACCTGACTAACTTCTTTGGCGATGTGCCTATGGCCCTTACAGTCGATTTCAACAAAACCGCGAATCTGCCAAGAATGTCCAGGGATCAGGTTTATCAGCAAATAATCAAAGACCTTAAAGATGCACAGGCGGTATTGGCGGCAGACAACTCGCAAGGCAAAGGGGAAAGAACTATACCTAACAAATGGGCAGCTACGTTATTACTTGCTCGTGCATACCTGTACACAGGCGATTATAATAATGCCAGCATTGAGGCGAGCTCCATTATTAGTAACCATGCAACCTATAGTCTGGAAGCTGATTTGAACCAGGTCTTTTCCACCAGTAGCAATGAAGCTGTATGGCAGCTAAAACAAACTTCGGAAGATGCACAGCTCAAGAATGCTACCCCAGAAGGGCTACTTTTTTCTGCTGGTGACCTGAACCATCATGGATATGTTCAATACGGTTTAACCAGTCAGCTGATATCGGCTTTCGAACCAAATGATAAGCGCTGGACGACCTGGGTAGACAGTACAGATTACCTCATTGATTCCACTAAACCCGGACGCAATACCTACTTCCCACATAAATATATCATTGGTACGCAGAACAGTGGTTTAGGACAACCAGTTCCGCAATATTATATGGTCCTGCGTCTGGCCGACGCTTATCTGATCCGGGCTGAAGCTTCAGTTAACGGTGCTTCAGGGGGGCTTGGGACTGCAATTAGCGATCTGAATAGCATACGCCACCGTGCCGGCTTGCCAGATTTAAATACAAATCTAAACCAGCTGCAGCTCAAAAATGCCATTGCCAGGGAACGGCAGATTGAGTTTTTCGCAGAATGGGGACACCGCTGGTTTGACCTGAAAAGAACGGGGCAGGCAAGTGCGGTCCTTTCCGTTATCCCGGCAAAGCAACCCTGGCTTGGCGATGGCCAATTGCTCTATCCAATTCCAAGAGGGGAGATCATAGCTGATCATTTTTTAACTCAGAATCCTGGGTACTGATAAACAATTGAAAAATCAAATAAATATTATAAAGACATGCGGAAAATACATTTTATACTTCTCTTGACCTTGCTCTCCCTGGTGATCTTTTCCTGCAAGAAAGGATTGAGTTTTAAGCCTGAAGGTACTTCATCTTTTACTATAGCCAATGGATTATCTGGTACTGATTATCTGTATACTAATTTTAACGGAGATATGTCAAACGGGCAATATTACTCCAATACATCGGCCATACGCTATGGTAATTCTGGGTTCTTTAACAGTTACGTGGGGCAACAAGACCTGGCCATATATTCAGCAACGGATACCAACGCCAATAGCAAACCCGTACTTCGCCTCAGTTTTAACCTGGAACGGAATACAATACACATGCTTTTTCTTACAGGAACCACACTGGATCCTGATTATTTGCTGACTACAGACCAATTGCCATATCATTTACCTGCCGACTCTGTTCTGGGCCTGAGGTTTATCAATATAGCCAAAGGAAGTGCTCCTGTAAGTGTAAACCTGGCTGGCCACGCCAACGGGTCAGAGGAGGCAGAACTACCTTACAAAGGTATATCTGGATTTAAAAGCTACAAAGCCAATTCGACTATCAACAGCTACACTTTTGAATTCAGGGATAAGGCCAGTGGTACTTTGCTGGGCAGCTGTGTCGTAGACGGGATCAACAATGACGGCTCGGTAAGTTCACCTAATATCCGGCGCAATCGAAACTTTACCATTGCCTTGCTGGGCAACACGATAGATCAAACCGGCAAACGCGTGATGATCATTGATGAAACAATAAAAATCTAGAACCATAACCTAACCCTAAAATAATGAACAGTATCCTAAAAATTCAACAACTCTCTCACAAATATACCAGTACCTGGGCAATCAGCGATATCAATATGGAAATCGCCCAGAATGGTATTATAGGTTTACTAGGCTCCAATGGGGCCGGTAAATCAACCACCATGAACATCATTTGTGGTGTGCTCAACCAAACAGAAGGAGACGTGCATGTAAATGGATTCGACATCCGGACACAACCTGAACTGGCCAAAAGAGAAATTGGCTTTTTGCCACAAAACCCACCATTGTACACCGATCTGACCATAGATGAATACTTGACTTATTGTGCTGAACTCCGGTTTATTGACGCTTCTAAAATCAAGGAGGCTGTAGAAGAAGTAAAAGAACGCTGTGCGATCTCTCATTTCGGCAGCCGCCTGATCCATAATTTGTCGGGCGGTTACCGCCAACGTGTTGGAATAGCACAAGCCATCATCCATAAACCCAAACTGGTGGTGATGGACGAACCAACCAATGGTCTGGACCCAAACCAGCTCATCGAGGTTAGAAAGCTGATCAAGGAAATTGCCATTGACCATGCCGTACTGCTCTCTTCTCATATCTTATCCGAAATCCATCTGCTCTGTAAGGAGATCGTTATGATTGAAGGTGGAAGGGTGGTGTTTTCCGATTCCATGGATGCTTTTGATAATTATATTCAGCCGCACAGTTTGCTGATGCGTATGGAAAACCCACCTCAGGTTGCAGAACTGATGAAGATACAAGGGGTTACTAAGGTAGATTTTCTTACCGACAAACAAATTCGCGTCTATTTTGATGGCGATGAGGAGATCACAGAGAGACTGATCTCCGCAGGTGTACAGCAACAATGGCAGCTGCGGGAAGTTAACCTGGAGAAAGGTCTCCTTGATGATATATTTAAACAGTTGTCCTCGCCATCCGCTCATTCTTAATCATTAAAACTCATGAAGATCATATTTAAAATCGCTAAAAACGAGCTCCGTAACCTTTTCTATTCGCCAGTAGCCTGGTTCCTGGCCATTGTATTTTTAATACAGTGCGCGTATTTCTATACCTCTGCTATATATCCCATCTCTGTATTTCAGGACCAGTTGCTGCTTAATAATCCAAAATGGAAGGATTTTGGGGCAACACTTACTTCGGCCATTTATTTAAACCCTGATGGCTTATTCAAAAACGTTTACCAAAACCTGTACCTGTTTGTTCCGCTGCTCACCATGGGGCTCCTTGGGCGGGAGGTGAACAATGGCACGATTAAATTGCTCTATTCGTCTCCGGTTAAACTGCGGGAAATTGTTCTTGGTAAATACCTGGCCGTAATGATTTATAACCTGGTACTGGTTGGAATTGTTGGAATATTCATTGTTTCTGGGGTATTTAACATCAAATCTGTTGATATTGGATTGTTACTCTCGGCAGAGTTGGGTTTTTATTTGCTGGTCTGTGCATTTTCTGCTATTGGTTTATTCATGTCTGGTCTCACAACTTACCAAATTATATCTGGTATTGGCAGTTTTGTACTTTTCTTTGTGCTGAGCCGTATTGGTATGCTGTGGCAAAAATATGATTTTGTGCGTGACCTGACCTATTTCTTATCCATTTCCGGCCGGACTGAGAAAATGATCGGCGGTCTGATTACCACCAAAGACGTGATATATTTTCTCATTGTGATCTTCATGTTCTTGAGTTTCACACTATTCAAGCTGAAAGGTGAAAGAGAATCCAAGCCCTGGTCTGTTAAAGCATCGCGGTATATTGTTGTGATACTGGTCTCTGTACTGCTTGGCTATATCACTTCCAGGCCTTTTTTGGTGGGCTATTGGGACACCACAGATTGTAAAGTAAACACGATACACGCCCGTACACAGGAAATCCTTAAGAAAATGGGGACGGAGCCTATGGAAGTTACCCTCTATGCCAACTTGCTGGGACAAAGACTGGGACCCGGCTTGCCAGAAGCCAGAAATCCATACCTATCTACCCTTTGGGATAAATACCTGCGTTTCAAACCAGACATTAAGTTCAACTACGTTTACTACTACGACAATGATGGCAGGTTCGATGGCAAGAGTCTTTACAAAACCTATCCCCATAAAACAGAAAAAGAGATTGCGGGCATCATGGCCAAAATGTACCAGTCTAATGCCGCAATGTTTATTGGCCCCGAAGAAATACGGAAACAGATTGATCCTTATGCAGAAAATCTTTCTCTCTATATGGGGGTTAAATACAAAGGAAAGACAATTAACCTGAGAACTTTTAATGATTCGGAATTCTGGCCAGACGAGTCGCAGGTGGCAGGAGCATTTAAACGGTTGGAAGAAGGGAAAGCACCTAAGATTTATTTCCTGACTGGTAATCTGGAGCGAAGTATCTATAAAACCGGAGAACGGGAATACTCTCTTCAGTCTCTGGAGAAGCTTAACCGAACCTCTTTAATTAACCTGGGTTTTGATGTCGATACCGTTTCACTCGACAAGCAGGACATTCCCGCCGACGCAACAACCCTGGTAATTGCAGACCCTAAAACAGATCTGAGTGCAGTGTGCCTGGCCAAAATACAGCAATATATTGATCGTGGAGGAAACCTGATGGTTTTCGGAGAACCGACCAAGCAAACTGTGATTAACCCCGTTTTGAAACAATTTGGTGTTCAGTTGAGGCAGGGCACACTGGTACAGGTGAGTAAAAATGAAACACCAGATAAGGTGATTTCCTTAGGAACCGATGTGTCATTACGCCTTGCAGAGGAAAAAAGCCTCCTGGCGCTGTTGAAAAAAAGACAGGAAAGGGATACGGACGATACGCTGAAAGTCAGCATGCCTGGCACGGGAGCAATTGAATATGTAACCAATGGGCCTTTTACCATTGCCCCCTTGTTGAAAACCATAGACAAGAATACCTGGTTAAAAACAGGCGTACTGGTTACAGACTCCGTGCCTCCTGTATTCAATCCGGCTCAGGGAGACATCAGAGATTCTTCTTTTGCTACCGCTGTTCAGCTCACCCGGCAGGTTAACCATAAGCAGCAGCGCATTATCATATGCGCCGATGCCGATTTTAGAAACAACCTGCGTTTGGGTTTTGACCTGTTTTCCAATGCCTTTTACAGCTGGATGGACAACAACAAGTATCCAGTTTATATCCCGGAAACTGCAGCCAAAGACGTAAAATTGACCATCAGTTCAACAGGGGTAGATGTGCTGAAAATTGTATATGTATGGATGATGCCTGGAGCATTGCTGTTAATAGGTACACTATTATTAATCAGACGTAAAAGAAAATAGAAGATATGTTTTTACAAACTGACGAACAAACGATAGAAGATCTGGGAATTTTTGGCAACCGGAATGCAGGTGGTATTTATGACCTGTATAATTCTGCGAATACCAGAGGGGGCGAAGAGGTCCTGAAAGAAATGTTCCGCAACCCTTTATCAGACCAGGAAGCCATCAATCTCCGCAGTCGAACGATTGAGTGTTTTGCCCGGATGAACATCATTTTTCCTTTCTCAGCCAGTTCATTTGATATGGCAGAAAAATACCTGATGAATACCAATGAGCAGAGTAAAGATGCTGGTCATCATTCGGCAGCACTTAGTGAAAAGGAAATGAGTAACGGAGTCTCTGCGGTTATAGAGATACTTTGGATGGCAAAGACCTTTATTGAACAGAAAGAGGTGATTGATATCAGTCATTATGAAACCGATCGGAAAAGTATAAGGCAGCTGCTGGACCACGTAGCGTTTCAGCCGGCCCTTCGGGAAAAGCCTCAAGGAAAATTACCTTATTCTGCCATCACCGCTTATGATATCCTTTTTCGGGTGCGTGAATATGAAAAGATTAAAGCGTTGCTAAATCATATTTATACCCTGGACGTGTATTTGTCTGTGGCTAAGGTAGCTGTTAAAAGAAACTTTATATTCCCCAATGCAGTCGAGAAGAATAGCTGCAGACTAGAATTGAAAGGTGTTTATCATCCGGAACTTAAAAAGCCAGTGGGCAATAACATGTCGATAATCAGGGATCAAAATCTGATTTTTTTAACCGGGGCAAATATGGCTGGCAAATCAACTTTTTTGAGGTCTGTGAGTACAGCTTTATATGTAGCGCATATGGGCTTCCCGGTGGCGGCCAAATCCATGACCTTTTCTGTGATGGATGGAATTTATACGACCATTAATTTACCAGACAAACTTGGGATTGGCGCCAGCCATTTTTACATGGAGGTATTGAGGGTAAGGAAGGTGGCCACTGAGCTTGGCCAGGGGAAATCCCTGTTCATCATTTTTGATGAACTCTTTAGAGGCACCAATGTAAAGGATGCTCATGAAGCAACTGTGGCAGTTTCACTGGGTTTTGCAAAGAAAATGACGAGTATGTTTATCATTTCCTCTCATATTGTAGAAGCAGCAGAGGAACTGCAGCAGAAAAGCAATATCGGGTTCCTTTATCTTCCTACCTTGATGAAAGGTACAGTGCCGGAGTACACCTATACCCTGGAACCTGGGGTAACCGATGACCGGCATGGTATGATCATTATTAAAAATGAAGGCATTCTGGAGATCTTAAAGAACGGAGTTAAAAAACATAAAGTTGTTGTTGATTAAAAAAGGGAATTTTTATGAGTTTTGGAATAGATAAACAAACATTGGATGAGCTGAACCTCCTGGGTAAATTCCGCAGTGGCTCGGTATATAACTTGTTCAACCAGGTAAAAACAAGGGGAGGTGAGCAATTACTGGATAAAATGTTCCGTTCGCCAATGAACGACGTACGTAAAATCAATGAGCGTACTGATGTTTTTCGCTTTTTTCAGGAAAAGCAACTGACCTTTCCTGTTGATGCACAGCAAATCAGTTTGATGCGGGAATATATGGATTCGGGTGTTGGAAGTAACCTGCCAATGGTTTTTGCAGGCACGGTGGTTAAAAGAATACTTTCGAGTCTGGCGCGCGATGAACGTCATAAGAAAAATATCCAGGGCCTGCAGGCGGTTATTGCAGTGATGAACAGGTGCTATGCTTTCCTGCAAAACACGCCAGCAGCTCCGGATACTTATAAAAATCGGGTAGCACAGATCATGAGGGTCTTATCTGATCCCCGTATGGAGAAATTACGGAAGATTGATATTTACAAATCGCTGGCCTTGAAAGAGCTGGTATACTATAATCATCTGTTAAAGAGCAAACTGTTCAGGGAAGTTGAGGATGTAATGCGATTTATTTATGAACTGGATGTAAACATCCATGTGAGTGCTGTGGCCCGCAGCAAAGGTTTTACTTTTGCCAAGGCTTTTTTTCCGGAACAGAATGTACTTTCTGCGGATAACCTTCGGCATCCTTGCTTGGATAAGGCGATCGGAAATTCTTTGTTGCTGGACGAGGAAAGCAATGTGCTTTTTTTAACGGGCGCAAATATGGCAGGTAAATCTACATTTATGAAATCTGTGGGCATCGGGATTTATCTGGCGCATATCGGCTTTCCTGTTGCGGCCGATTTTATGGAGTTTTCGGTGCGGGATGGTTTGTATTCTTCTATTAATGTAGCGGATAATATTAATCTTGGGTACAGCCATTTTTATGCTGAGGTGGTTCGGGTAAAACAGGCTGCTGAGGCTGCTGCAAGTGGAAAACGTTTGATGCTGATGTTTGATGAGTTGTTTAAAGGAACGAATGTTAAAGATGCTTACGATGGGACATTGGCGGTAACTGAGGGGTTTTCTGAATATACAGAATGTCTCTTTATCGTTTCAACGCATATCATTGAAGTAGGAGAGGCATTAAAGACTCGTAGCAACATCAAATTTGCTTATATGCCTACAGTTATGGATGGATCAAGACCCCGTTATACTTACAGGATGCGGGAAGGAATTACGCAAGACCGACAGGGTATGATGATCATCAGAAATGAGGGTATTTTGGAGTTGATCGGCGACTAAAAACGCTTACAGGCTTTGTCGTTATCAAAATATTTTAATTCATAAAAAAACATGAACAAATACTTGTTATTTATTTGTCTTGCAGCCTGTATTTGGCTGTCAGCAGGCGCCACAATGGCCCAAACTGCCACTCATGATGATATGTATGTAAAATACAATGCCTATTATGAGAATTTAGGAAAATGGCTTGACGAAAGTAAATCTGATCTGGGGGGTAGGACTTTGAGTAAAATTAAGTCAGATGCGGCACTTTTGATGGCTGACGAAGCTACTGATCTGCCCGTGGCAATACTCAGCAATAATACTCAATTGCTAAATGAAGAGATGATCTTTTCTGAAAGAAAGAAAGCTGTATTGATCATTGGAAAACTCAGTTCATCTGATCCCCGTAATCCAAAGTCCAAGAGTTTTGACTTGGTAGGTACAGCTTTTGCAATTTCAGCAGATGGAACCTGTGTAACCAATTTTCATGTCCTTAAAAACATTATACGGCCAGACGCTGAGGAGGGAAAGAAAGACAGTGTCTATTTCATTATCACAAATGATAAGAAGGTTTATTTCATAAATAAGGTTATGGCTTTTTCAAAAAATAATGATTTAGCAGTTTTCAAAGTAGATATGCATGGAGATAAGCTCCATCCTATACCTTTTGGAAAGCCTGCAAATATTGGTGCCTCGGTGTATTGCATCTCTCATCCGCTCGGTCATTTTTATTCTTTCAGTAAAGGTATTGTTGCCCGGAATGCGAGTATAGATCCCGCCACATTAGGGGCAGCATATGATAAAAATGGCCATGCACCGATTAGGATGGAGATAACAGCAGATTATGCAATAGGGTCTAGTGGCGGTCCAATATTGGACAGGTATGGAAACCTTATCGGAGTGGTGATCTCTACGACCCCAATCTCCTATACTGGGAAAGATGGAATGGGAAATGATATTAGTTTTATACAAATGATGGTAAAAGAGACCGCACCAGTTAAAGCTCTTACTGAACTTTTAAAAATTAAGCCACGCCTTTCAAGTTTATAATTCGTTTTTTAGTTGTACAACTTTTGCATAAGTTATTGAGTTGTGGGTTACAAAAGAAGGTTTTTTTTGAAAATAGATTTTATGGCCTCTCTGGACCTTACAGGCCCTGAGGTTCGCCTATTAAAATCTATTTTCCTGGGTGCAGACTGGTGATGAGGGAAATAAGGAAAACGTTTGTTCTTCTGGCAGTTGCATATCTTAAGTTATTGTTATAGTCTCTGGGATTCGTTTTCTAATCCGGATTCCCGTCTGTCTTGTGTTTTAATTTTGTTATTGCCGAAACGGTAGCTGAAGTTTAACCTCACCTGACGGGTTTCTCCAACATAGGTGGTATGTAGCAATAAATTATTGAGTTGGGTATCTGTATTGTATTTATTTCCCCTGAATATATCTGAAACACCAAGGCTAAACGTGGCGTTGTTTTGCATCAGGTTCTTTTTTAAACCAAGGTCTATTTGAGAGTTGCTTTTTACATTGGTGTTTAAACTACTGATTCTTTTGGAGTTCCATACGCTGGCGGCTTCGGCGGTGATACCTCCTGGCAGGTTAAAATTTTGCTGAATGTTCAGGGTACCAGATAAACGACTTCTGTTGTAGTTTCCGTATTCTACGGTGCCTACTTTATTCTCTAGTCGGTATGCTATAGCCGTGAGGGTCATGTTCCACCATTTCGCGAGACTCAATTGCTGGGTTATGGTTAGGTTCAGGTTGTTCTGAAATCCGATATTCCTGGGGATCATGTTAATAAGATTATCCTGGAAAACTTCCGTAATCGTATTGCTGATATCTGTCGTATGAGTATAACTGACGGATATGGTGGTTTTTTGATAAATATACTGCAGAGCTAAAGTATTTGCGTACTGGGGTTTCAGAAATGGATTGCCTTTCCAGTAAGACAATTCGTCTACGGGATAGGAAAATGGGTTGAGGTTGTTGTAGGCGGGGCGATCTATGCGTCGGGCAAAACTTAAGTTGTAAGTGCCGGATTGTGCAGTTTTATAGGTAATTGCAGTGGTTGGAAAGAGGTTCAGGTAATTTCTAACAACCGATGTTGGTGCTATGGTACTTCCTTGACGGGGTTGAAGATCTCCCTGGGAATGGGTATTTTCTAATCGCAGGCCTATGTCAACGTTAAGTCCATCTGCGAGGGGCGCTTCGTACTTCAGGTATCCTGCGCTTACTTGTTCTTTATAATTGAAGGTATTGGATAGATTGATGTCTATTACATTTTCACTTCCGTTCATATCGTATTGGTCAAATACATTGTCTGCGGTTACACTGGAAAATTTTGCACCCGTCGACACTCTTCCTTTGCCAATTGGAAAACCGTAATCGGCCTTAAGGGCATATAATTTAATATATCTGCTATTGGCGACCAGAAAGTTATTTGAGGATTGGAATCCGCCATCTGGTGAATAGAATGTATTGGTGCTCACATTTTTTGTGGCTGCATCAAAGATCCCGTAGTCTGCATCTATATCCAGGCTGGTCTGGTTGCTGCCTTTGTAACGGTAGTTTAAGTTGGCATTGTAACGATGTGCTTTTTGTTGGGGGTAATCACTCTTGCTCCTAAGGATCTGTAAAAGCTTGCCCGTTGCCTGGTCATAAATGTTGGTAGTGGGAAAGATCAAGCCTCCGCCGCCAGAAAAATTAGCGTTCATCACTACACCCAGTGTTTTGGTCGTGTCTATTGCATAATCTGCACCGAGGGTTGACCCTATGCTGTGTTTCTTATCTATGTCATGGTTGGAGTTCAGATAGATCTTTCCATTGGTTGTTCTGTCGTTGTCGTAGTCCATCGCAAAATGTCCAAAGTTGTGATTGTAACCACCAAACATATTCAGTTTTCCTTTGCGGAAATTCAGGTTTATATTGGTGTTTTGCTTTAAAGTTTTGCCATAGGCAATGCCATTATTCATACTGCCGTTAAAACCTTCAGCCATTGATTTTTTAAGTATAAGGTTAACGATGCCACCAGTTCCCGCAGCATCATATTCTGCTGATGGGTTTTTGATAACCTCTACGGATTTTAAGTCGGAGGCTGACATTGATTTCAGCAATTGGGCCAATTCTTCTGCCTGCAGATAGGTTTGTCTGCCATTAACCATCACCAAAGCGCCGCTGGCTCCATTCAGGGTAATGGTGTTGTCCTGGTTAACGATGATGCCAGGTATTTTCTTAAGTGCTTCTAATGCATTGGTTCCTTGTGCTGTGATACTTCGCTCGATGTTATAAATCATTTTTCTGCCTTCGATCTTGATCAGTGGTTTGTTAGCGGAACTTTCAATGACGACTTCTTTTAAACTACGGGCGTTGAGTTCGATTTTGATGATACCTAAATCTGTATCGACTGATGATCTTGGGAGCTCGGTCTGGTAGCTGAGTACACCTAAATAAGTAACGGAAAGGATATAGGCTGCAGGGGCAACTGAAAAATGGAAAGATCCATCTGGATTGCTTAGCGCTTGTTTAACAACCTGACCACTATTGTTGTCTTTTAAAAATAATGTTGCTCCGTCTACGGGCTCATTTTTTATATTTTTGACGATTCCTTTTATGGTGATGTCGGTTTTATTTTGTGCGAATGTGGTTGAAATAATGCAGCTTAATAAAATAAGGAGGAAGGATGTTTGGCGTAGAGCAGGATTTATCATGAAACGAGCGGTCACTTGTTTTAACGGGTTTGGTTCAGGTTTCTGTGTATTTAATGTGTTTAGCTAACATATCATTTATTTTTCGGTTATACAACCTGGTATCTGAAGTTCGGCTGAATAACAGTTTTATGATGGTGGTATCGGTTGTGTTTGAAAAATAGATTTTATGGCCTCTCTGGACCCTACAGCCCCTGAGGTTCCATCAAAATCTGTTTTTCCTGGGTGCAGACCTGGAGGTTGTCCTAAGGTGTTGATGATTGGTTTCTGATTGTAATATTTTTGACTTGATATCTGGCGATTTCATTAAATGTGGCAATAGCTCTATATTTAATCGAAATCTAATGCAAACATTGGGAAATGAATAAAAATAGGTCATCTTTAGTTTTGTTATTTGTTGTTTCTTTTCTAACATTTATGGTATCCTGCCAAAACAAGGAGGATTCAGATTACCAATACTCTGAAGAGCAGATGAAACAGTTTCTTATTGAAATAACCAAGAATGCTGTGGCCACTATAACTGATATTACAACGGTGGATAGGAAACCGACCAATAAATTCGAGATCTGTACCAGATACCCTCTTTCTGAGGAGAAACTTAATGAGTACAAACAAAACAACGGAACCATAGTCAATAGAGACGATGATATTTCCGATTTTGCAACCTATACGGTTAAAGATTTCGATTTTACAAATGAGAGAAACGAAAAGCTGCGCTTTGTAGATAATGGAGATGCTACATATTTGCAAGAATATGGTCTATGGGAATACACGAATACTTTGCACCAAAATTTGGGCATAGAATTAACATTGAATGATAAGTTCGAAAAATTGAAAGGCCATGTTACGATTGAGTTTATAATGCCCGGAAAAATAAAGAAAGAGGTAAGAATTCCGGTGAATATTTCAATATATGACAAGGTTGAACAAAAATAGACCAGTAAAACCTGGTTTTAAACATTAGTGATGTCTATGCTTATTATAAAATACACATCGGTTTTCAGAGAGAGATGTATCGAAATCTTTAAAAGTAATTTACCAAAATTCTTTGCTCCCGAGGAGTTGCAGCTATTTGAGGCCTTTTTGGATCGTGGTATTGAAGAAAACTATTTTGTTGTACAGGAGGATGGACTTGTATTAGCCTGTGGAGGGATTTTTTTGGATGAAGGAACTGATGAGGCAGGTCTTTCATGGGGCATGGTGCATGCCGAACATCATTTGAAGGGAATAGGCAAGTCGTTTACGCAATATAGGATAGACCTTTTGAAGAAAGTCTATCCTGGTAAAAAGTATAAAGTAGATACCTCACAGCATACGGCGGCATTTTATGAAAAAAATGGCTTTAAAACTGTGGGTATTGTACCGGATGGTTTCGGTAAGGGAATCGATAAATATATTATGAAAATGGAGCCAGAGGAGTGATTGTTCAGGGTTTTAACCTTTCTGCTATCAGGGAAGAGAAACTCTTCACGCCAATTCTTAAGCATTCTTCATCTACCATAAAATTTGGTGCGTGATTCATGGCTATGATGCCTTTCTCCAAGTTGGATCCGCCAAGTAAAAAGTAAACTCCTGGTACTTTTTGCTGGAAGTAGGCGAAATCATCATTGAAATAAGGAATTTGCCCGTAGTCTGGAAGCACACTTTGTTTTCCGTATACCTTTGAAATGGTGTTTATTGCCTGATCTGTTAGTTTTTCGTTGTTCTGGATGGTGGGATTATTCTGTATATAGTCAATTGAAACCAACAGGTCTTTATATTTAGTTTCTTTGATGACTTGTTCTATTTCCGGGATGATGTTTTGCTGGTTTGATTTATTGGTTTCGTAAACATAGGCTTCCAGGAGAAGTTCATTTTCTTTTGTACGGATGCGAAAATCTTTATCCATAAAAAGGTAGTCTTGAAATATCGTATTTGGATTGCTTAATCCAAGATTGGGATCGGCGAGGAATTGGATATCCCATGGTTTAGTATTTTCCCTGGTGCGAAATAATTTCCTGTATATTTTCTGTGAGAGTTCTTTTGCTTCTTCGTTCGATAGCTCGTTTTTTAGCTTTATCCGAACTCTTTTTTGATAGGCAAACATTTCATTTGGCCTTGCCATGATCTTTCCAACTGGAAGTGCGCTTACATGCAAAGCATATATTTCATCGGGTTTTATCCTTGTGAATAGTCCTCCTTCGATCATAGCTTTTGCTCCTACAAAGGTTTCTTCCTCTGGCTGGAATATAAAATAGACTGTTCCGTTTAATAATTTTTTGTTTTTAGATAGAATTTCTGCAATTCCAAGCCCGATTGCCATGTGGACATCATGTCCGCAGCCGTGTTGTACGCCGTCAATTTTAGATTTGAAGTCCACTTTATCAGGAAAATTGTTGGGTAATGCATCCATGTCGCTGCGCCACGCTATTTTTTTTCCTTTTTTATTTCCTTCTAAAATGCCAACTATACCATGTCCATACACATCTGGTTCCACCTTTAATCCTAAATCTAACAGGTACTGTTTTATGAATTCTTGTGTTTGTTTTTCTTTGCCGGCTAATTCTGGGTTTTCGTGAAAGTTTCTTCTGATTTTTACAAGCTTATCGAAGATCTTGTCTGTTTCGGTATTGATGGTTTGGTGGGTTAGCGGCTCGTCTTTTTTTTGCTGAAAGCTGGCGAGTACGATAACGGCGGAGAATAGCAGGAGTTTGAGTTTCATGTAAGGTTTTTTCTTACTGCTATGATCTTTGGATATTGGGTATGTTACAAACCAAGCGGATTTTAGTTTTGAAAATAAGGGTTAGATTTTAGTTACTATGATAATTCCGGTTGACCAGTTCATTTTGGTAAATCTAAGGTCTTTCCTGGTTTCAAGGTAGTTTATTAATCGCTCAACATTCTCACCATGCGTTTCCGGCCAGTTTGGCTGTGGCAGCATGTCGTCTATGATATAGAAACCGCCTGTTTTTACCATATCTAATGCTTCATTTAATGCTGAGTATTTACCTGGCCAGGCATCTGCAAATATTAAATCAAATTTTTGATCTGGGTTGTCTTTTAGCCATTTGTTGGCGTCAGTGCAGAGGATTTCGACTCTTGGATCTGTTTTGAAAAATTCTCTTGCAACTGAACTATATTCTTCACTATTGTCTATGGATATGACAATTGATTCATTGTCCATCGATTCTGCAATCCAGGAGAGGGAAAGGCCTGTTCCGGTACCGAGTTCCAGGAAACGGCCGTGTGGTTTTGATGCGATGAGTGTTCTTAGCAGACTTCCTGTCTGTAGATCTGAGGGCATGGAAAAACTTATCTTTTCTGAGGCTTTCTGGATGCTTTTATAGTTTTCTGGTAATTTTATAGTGGTGTCGTTCATAATTTTGGCTTGGGTAAAGATAGATTTAAAGGTGACTCTATATTAGATCAAATTGTTGTAGGTGGTGATAGAAGTGTTTACTGTGCCATATGAGCCACTCTTTATAGTTCATTGGCCCGAATCCACCGTGTACTGCTGTTCTTCCTGGCTTCATGAAATATTGATCAAAATCATCAAGTTCTGCCATTAACTGTTGGATTGCGCCGGATAGGCTTGGATAGATCAGTTGCTCTTGGACTGTTCCGAATACGACATTTCGTGGAATTTCTACATTGGTGTAGATGTTAACTTGTTTGGCTTTGTTTGCTTCTTCTTCTGGCACTTCGCAGAATGGTTCTTTTTTGCCGTTGGTATATTGGACTTGGTCAATAAGGTGTTCTACCATTTGTTGTGGTGTCATTTTTCCCCAAACTGCTGGTGTGTTTAGTTGGAGTTTTAGAAAGTGGTTTTCCAGTTGTTTTCGGTTTTTAGGTTCTATTAATTCGGTTAGTGGTTTCATTTGTTTAAGATTGGAAATAATGTTGAATAAACTCGTAATTGTTTGAAAAATAGGATTTATGGGCTCTCTGGACCTTACAGGCCCTGAGGTTCGCCCATTAAATCCCATTTTTCCTGGGCGCAAAACTGGAGTTATTGCAGTGACAGTTATTTCCGATCTTCTTGTTGATGTCTTTTACGATTGTTGGTTAGAGAAAGCAGGGTAAAAATCTTATTTTGCAGTCTTCTAATTAGAAAAAGATAGATGTCTTTACCTGAAATAGGTAAAGGGCAAAATAAGCTCATTTGTAAAAGTAATAATCCAATATTAGTATATGGCAGATTGGTACAGAAGGAAAACTTGGACGAAAATTGACGAAGAGGAGTTTTTTATCAAACTCAATAGGGCAAGAGTAAGTAGCCGGGCACAGTATTTAAAGGTTCAGGCAATAGAACTGGTTGAAACTAAAAGGACGGACCTTTTGTTAGTTGCTGAAACTCTTTTGAACAGAGTTTTAACAGAATACCCAAATGATAGAATTGAAATAAGCCCGGTTTTAAATACACTTGGACATATTTATAAATTAAGAGGGGCAACTGAGACGGCACTAGACTTATATAAGCAATCTTTGGACTATGAAAAGGTTTTTCCAAATGTAATTACGACTTCTTATCTGGATTTTTCCGAATTGGTTGTTAAAATGAATAAATTTGATCTTTATGAATTTACACGGGATCTAATTGAGGAGAGGTTGGCTGAGGTGTTGTTTCCTGTGGCTAAGTACAAGATATGTTCTGTTTTATCTATTATCTATGCGAAAGATGGAGACACTGAAAAAGCAAAACATTATGGAGATCTATCGATACAATATCAAAGTGTCTCCAGATCTGGCTTGAGGTACCATAGATATTTAGGTTTGGTTTCAAAATCAGATGCTTGGTTGAGTGATCTAGTAAAACAAAATCTGAAAATAATAAAATAATAGATGATCATTGTTGTTAAGTGGAACATGTAAACCATGAAATTAAAGGAAATTAAAGGGCTTTTTATAATTGATTATGGTGCTCCTTCGCCGAGAATTATATCAAGTGATAACGAATTATTGGTTGCTTTTAATGTTGATAAAAACAGTATGGGAATGGAATGTATCAATTCTGATGACCTTTTTGATACCGTTGTGCTTGGTTTGAAATTCAATATATGTTTAAAATATACTTTTGGAATACCAGGAAATGAAACCATATCCGGACACCCTTATTATTCTCTCGGCTTGGAATCTTGCGCTTTTTATGAAATGGAGAATTCTGATTGGATTGAACAGCTTAAAAATATTGATAGGGTTCACCCGAGTTATAATATTGAGAAATGGAATAATTTTAAACATTACATCATAACTTTTCACGATAATATGTTTGAATGTGTAGCAAAAGGATATGAAGTTGTTGAGAATGTGCATTTATTCTTAAATCAAGATTACTTTAGCCAACTTTGACTGAAGTAAAATAGCCACATGTAGATCAGGACATATGTAATTTTTAAATACAAGGCTATGCATTTACAATGGAGGCAGTAAATCAAATTCTAAATAAATACAATGGTTTGCGAAGGGTTGGCTATCCGGCTCGGGAAGATGTGATTATTTAAATGGTTATGCTAAATAAGCGAAGAATATCATAAAGATGGAAGAAACACACAACTGCAGAAACGACCGGAAAACAATTTCAGATATTGAGGAGTTTGGGCTTTCTGTAATCATGATTGAGGCTACAGACTATTTGCCTTCGTTTGCCTATAGCATTGGGCTTTGGCAAAAATACAAGCACCCGGAAATTATCTGTTTTGGTTTGAGCGTGCAAACTTTGCATGCTTTAATTAACGATGTTGCGGACTTGGTTAAAGACAACCAGATTATAGAAACAGGAATACCTTATCATGATTTTTTTAACGAGGCGAAGGCCGAGTTTGTTAAAGTGGACCCACGCAGTATCAGGGATTATTTTGGCTATGCCATAGATTTCTATGACTCGGTCAATTTTCCTGCGGTCCAGTTGGTTTGGACCGATAGAAATGATAAGTTTCCGTGGGAGATTGATTTTGAGCAAGAGTTTATTTACAGACAGCCCTTACTGGATAGAAATGCGGAATTTAAATTTAGGGAAAGTACTAACCTCGGTGTATTTACGACGAGACAGTGGCTTGAAGAACGAAAATCTATTTTACACGTTGTTCATGATGAAGACGGGGATTGGCAGTTTCTCACTGGTGATCAACAACCCGAAGATATTCGACTTGTGGCTTTGGAGCAACTGATTCTACACGATTGTACACTTAACGATATTTTTAATCTGGATTATGGCGAAGAGGCTACCCGAAATGAAATTGGTGAACGTTGGGAGCGGAGCAACCGGGTACCTGATTAGTGTTGTGCAGACATAATGTTTAATACCAATATTATGAACACATTTTTTCTATTTTTATATTAATTTTATTTGTAAAACTCGTTTGACATGAAAAAAGTAACTGGCCTTGGTGGCGTATTTTTTAAATGCGATGATCCGAAAGCAATGAATGAATGGTATACCAAAAATCTTGGATTGCCGACTAGTGAATACGGAGTAACGTTTGAGTGGCGGGAGCTTGATGATCCGTCAAAAAAAGGGGCCACTGCCTGGTGTACATTTCCTAAGGATACTCCTTATTTTAATCCTTCAGTTAAGCCGTTTATGATTAATTACAGAGTGGAGAATATTGTTGCACTGGTTGACGAGTTAAAAAAGGACAATGTGACAGTCATTGATGAGATTGTGGAATATGATTATGGCAAATTTGTTCATGTGCTTGATCCTGAAGGCAACGTTATTGAGCTTTGGGAACCAAAGGATGAAACTGATTAATCTATAGTTTGATTTATTGATGTTTTAATGCTTCTACCGGTGTGGCCATTACGGCGTTTTTTACTTGTAAGCTAACCGTAACCAAGGTAATGATAATGGATACGATCAATGCTGTAACGAATGGGAATATAGGCAGGTCGATACGGTAGGCGAATCCTTTAAGCCAATAGTTAATGGCCAGGTAAATAATTGGCCACGATAATACATTTGCAGCCAACATCAGTTTTAGGTATTCTTTGTTCAGTAACCAAAAAATAGAGGGGTGATCTGCGCCCAAAATCTTTCTGATGGCTATTTCTTTTATTCTTTGCCTGGTTAAAAAGGCTGCAAGCGAAAATAATCCGATCAGGGACAGGAAGATGGAGAGGAACGAAAATGCTTTTACAATTCGCTTAAAACGCTGATGGGCAGCTAATACTTTTATCAGATCATCTTTTACATAGGTATATGTTATAGGATAGGATGGATAGGCACTTTTCCATAGTTTGTCTATCTCGGCTAAAACACTTTTTTGTTTTTGTGATTGGAATCTGATGAGGTGATTCATTCCATTAATTGGATAACCTGTTGCATTTACTTTTGAGGCTGTGTAAACGGTTGGTTCAATAAGATTTTCAAATCCTTCCACCTGGATGTCTTTTATAATACCGACCACCTGGGCAGGTATACTGTCGTTGACCCATAGGAATTCGCCGAGCATATTTCCGCCACAGGACTTGTTTAAACGTTCATTTATAATAACGCTGCTCAAGCTGTCCTGGGCATTTCTAAAATCGAACAGCCTGCCTTTTTGCAATTTGACACCCAATGCTTGCAGGCCTTCGAAATTAACAAGTACGGTGTTTATTTTTTTTGATTCATTCTTAAATTTATATGAACCATTTAATTTATGATTTAGACCAATCATGCCATCATTACTTCCAACATATTCAACTCCATCAATATTTTTGATTTGTTTAGCGATCTTTTGGCCAAATCCATTTTGGACATTGATAATGGCATTGGCATTAAATCCCGGGTCGCGGTTTTCCATATAACTCAATTGCCTGGAGATAATGATGATACTGGTAAGGAAACCTACTGCAATAATGAACTGTAGTGCCACCATTGCGCTTCTCAGGAATTTGCCTTTATGGCTGTGCTCAAAATTACCTTTCAGAACATCCTGAGACTTATAGGCAGAAAGAAAAAAGGCGGGATAAATACCGGTCAGAAGAGTAACAACGACAAGTAGCATGATCAGTTCCGCCATGATAACCAGGCTATGCAGGTGCCCCAAAAAGGAAAGGGACAGATTAAATAAGTAATTTAAATAAGGTAAAAAGCCTTCCAGCAGAATTACACTCAAAAACAAGGCTGTCGTACATTGTAATGCGATTTCTAATAAAAATTGGAAGATCAGTGATTTTTTGTCTGCACCAATGACTTTCTTTACGCCAACTTCTTTTGCTCTTGATACTGCTTGTGCGGTAAACATATTGATAAAGTTGATCATTGAGATGAGCAATAACAACGTAGAAAGTAGTATAACTGGCTTAATCAGATTTAGCCAATTTGGGCCATTCAAGGGATTCTGGTGGACATCATATAGTGGTTGGAAACGTACGGAAGGTTTTATTCCCGCTTTAATAAAATTGTTAATTGGTTGTTTTTGTCTTATTAATAAAGCGGATTTAAATGGAAAATAGATGGATTGAGCGATTTGGTTTAGATTGCTTAATGACTGGTCTGTTTTGAACTTGACATAGGTTGTAGCGAAGGAATAGAATTGATCACCTGTTTTCCTCTGCGGCCAGTATTGAACCAATTCAAAATTCACTGAGCCGGAAAATTTGGGTTCTGCCACTACACCGGTAATTATATAATCTTTTGGCATGGTCCAGTTTTGCTGGTTAATTTTAATAGTTTTTCCAACTGGATTTGTGTTTCCAAAGTGTTTTTGGGCAAATGATTCCTTAATGACTACACTTTGTGGATTGGTAAAGGCTGTGTTGAGATCACCGTAGATAAAATGGAATGGGAAAACTTTAAAAAAGGAGGGGCTGGCTGATAAGATGTCTTTTTGCAGAAAGGGCTCCTTTTTGTCAATAATGATGGATTGTGTGTTTACATCTCCAGTTATTTGAGTGACTGCTTCTACTTGCGGCATTGAAGTTTCCAGTAGCTCAGCGAACCTTTGGTCTGCGGCATCCATCCATTCTTTCTTGCCTTCTTTTATCGCCCAGAAATCTAATTCATGTACCTGATAGACGTTTTTTAGAGATGGATCCCAGTGGTCGTAGTTTTTTTCATGGTTGATATATATCAGGATAAAGATAAATCCCGCAAGGCCTAGTGCTAAACCAAGTACGTTAATACTTGTATAGGTCTTGTTTTTCAGCAGGTTTCGCCAGGCTATTTTCAGATTTAGTTTGAGCATATCAAATCTCTTCTTCTTTGTTCGTAAAGTGCTTTCGGCTAAGTTTATGCCAAATCATTTTTCGAATTTAAGTATCTTATATTCAGTTTTTTAAATTCAATTATATTCATTTTATGTTCATTAATGCACAGTTGTTGTGCGGTAACGTACAGTGTGTGGGTAAAAATATTTTAAACTCCAATAGTCGTTGGTCTTTTATCTTTTGTATTAGGATGTAATTAACCCAGACAGGGATGGCTGGACATTTAGAAGTTATAGACAAGAGGATGAAAGACATTCAACGTTTAAAAGAACTATATGCACAATATAAGCAGAAGAAATGCTCTGCAGAAGAGCTGAAACTTTTTTTTGACCTTCTGGGACGTCTTTACTTTGAGCGCCTGGGGACGAATAGTTTTGCCGGCAGCGCACATCATCAAGCGATAACCGGCGTGGGGGAGTGTAAGGAATTTGCACTCTCTGATGGTACTGTAGTCAAACTAGGACCAGAAAGCAAACTCCATTATGCAGAGATTTTTAAAGGTCAAAAAAGATTTGTACAACTGGAAGGACAGGCTGTTTTTAATGTGGTGCAGTCTAAGGAGTATCCATTTGTAATTCAAACAGGATTGGTGATTGTACAGTCAATGGGTGGCTGTATCAACGTTGTGGCTTATCCCGAAGAAGCAGGAATAAATGTGTTGGTTTTGAAGGGGCAGGCAAATGTTCATATTGAGCGTGCTGATTACAGCCGAAAACTTACCGCTAATACAGGTTGGAAAATTCTCGTTGATAAGGCCGGTGGTATCCTTAGAAAGGAATGGATAAATGCACAATATATACTCAATTGATATGGCTGCAGGCGGATTGAAATATGGGCTGCAGGCTGACCCTACTTCTATTCAGGTAGGTTTGTTTGCTGGTCTGATTTTATCTTTATGGTTTGCGGAGCTCTTTCTTTCTACGCAGCCATGGAAAAGTAAGTGGAACCATACCAAAATAAATCTGCTTTTTACGAGTACGGCTCTGCCTTTGCAGGTTGGGCTGATACTCATTGTATTGTTGATTTGCAATTGGGTTACGACAAGACATTGGGGTATTTTATATTTGCTGCCCTGGTCTGGATCGGCCTGGATAAAGTACCTGTTTGGATTCTTATTACTTGATTTCTTTGAGTATTTTTATCATAGGATGATGCATAAGGTTCACAATTTCTGGCGGTTTCATATGGTACACCACAGTGATCCTGAAGTAGATGTATCTACTACAGTCAGAGAGCATCCTGGTGAAACTATCCTGCGTGTGTTGTTCCTTGCCGTTGTGGTATTTGCATCCGGTGCTTCACTCGGTTTGCTGGCCATCAGACAAACAGTGCAGACCGTATCTAATTTAACCTCTCATACAGACCTGATGTTGCCAGCAAAGGCAGACAGGATTTTAAACAAACTGTTTATTACACCTAACCTTCACCATGTACACCACCATTTCGAACTGCCTTATACAGATTGTAATTATGGCGATGTACTAAGCATCTGGGACAGGCTATTCGGTACCTTCAGGGAAAAAAAAGATATAGAATATGGAGTTGATGTGTGGAATGGAGAAGCTGCTTCAAGTTTTTTCAGTTTGATGAAAGCGCCTTTAAGCAAAATAAACAGGAAACTTCAGGAATAAAACATCAGAATTATGATAAAAGAAGCTGTAAATCCTGAAGTGCAAACTGAACTGCTTACCAAGCTGAAAAATGGAGATCAGCGGGCTTTTGCAGAGGTTTATGATCTGTATAGAGGGAGGATTTACAAGTATGCTTTAAGACTTTGCAAATCTGGAGAAACAGCAGAGGAAATTGTTCAGGAAGTCTTTGTGCGGATTTGGCAGAAAAGGCATCAGATTAACCCTGAATGGTATTTTGGGGCTTACATTAAAAAGATTACGCTGAACCATGTGATCAACCATCTGAAAAAGGTAGCTAAAGATCGGGCCTTGCGCGATAAATTGTTCATCTATATAGAAAATATCAGAAACAGCACGGAGGATAATCTCTATGAAAAGGAACTCCGAAAAGTTTATATGGAAGCAATAGATAAACTTCCCCCACAACGAAAACTGGCTTATGAGATGAGCAGGAATGATTATCTGAGTCATGAAGAGATTGGCGAACAACTTGGAATCTCAAAACATACGGTTAAAAACCATATTGTGGAAGCCTCTAAATTTATCCGGACTTATGTTAGTCATCACGCCAGTATCATCGCCTTTATAATTGCAATTGCGGAGTTTATGGACATCAATTAAAATATACACTGTGGAAGAAAATAAACAAATCAAACTTTTGTACCAGAGATATCTGGATGATACCTGTACAGAAGAGGAAATGAATTCATTTCTTAACCTGATGGAGCAGGATCATCCACAGGTGAGGGAACTAATGGAGCTTACCTGGGAAGAACAAGAGCAGGAATATACAAAGACAATCCTGGAGAGAAATCAGATCAATGCAGAACACACTGGCAAAAGAAGCCTGTTGAAAATGACGGTGCTGCTTTCGGTGGCTGCTACCCTGATATTGATTTTAGGTGGTTTATACTTTTTAAAGCCCGGTTTCGTGCAGGACATATTTAGGGAGAATAGTCAGGAGGTATTTACCGGGGCGGGAGAATATAAACAAGTTAATTTAACTGATGGAACAAAGATATGGATGAGTCCCAACAGTAAACTTGTTTATCCTGATCGGTTTAAAGATGGCAACCGAGCGATCAATTTTACCGGGGAAGCTTTTTTTGAGGTTAAGAATGATCCATCACATCCTTTTTTGATTACAACTGGAAGGGTACGTACCACGGTTTTGGGAACAAGTTTTAATATCGCAGCGTATACGGCTATACCTACAGTTCGCGTAACGCTGTTAAAGGGGAAGGTTGCTGTGGCTATTGAAGATAAGAAGCTGGAAATATTACCCCACGAGCAGGCCAACGTAAATGTATCCTCAGAGGTAATTTCAAAGGTAGCTTTTCCTGAAGCTGATGCTTTTTTGAACCAACGGACAGGCCTCTTTATTTACAAAGGAAATTTGCTTTTTGATGTGGTAAATGATTTGGAAAATCACTACAACGTATCAATAAAATTAGACCCGGAATTAATGCATAGGCACTTTTATGGAAATTTAAATATGGATCGTCCAATGCTGGAAACTTTAACTAAATTGTGCTTGATTACAGAGATAAGGATGATGAAAAGTGGGGAGGGGTATAAATTATCTCCATAATCTGTACCAAATAGCAAAGATGATCCAAATTAGTTCCCGGCTTTTTATTTTTTTGATTTTAGGATGGCTAATTGGACTGCACGGAACTGTATGTGCACAGGAGCTGCTAGACAAATGGGTCAGCCTAACGATCCGTGAATCTACGCTTAAAAGTGCTTTGGACCAGATTTCTGCAAAAGGAGGTGTAACTTTTACTTATGGTGATCGTATTGCCAATAGCAATTTAAAGATATCTGTATTTGCAAAAGACCAAACTTTAAGGACTTTACTTACGACTGCTTTTAAAGGTAAAGGTTTGCTATTTAGCGTTTTGGAACAGGAGATATATGTACGTTTTGAAACACCTCTTTTAAAGGCACCATCTGTCGGACAGGAAAATTCTGGTCAAAAATATGTAATTAGCGGAACGCTAAGTAAAAAAGAGAGCGGGGAGACTTTGATAGGTGCCAGAGTTAGAGTTGAGGGGCGGGAGACCCTGAGTAACAGTTATGGATTTTATTCTATTGCTCTGCCTGCCGGTGTTTATAAGCTTAGTGTGACTTCTATGGGACTAAAAGGAATTTCTATTCCTTTGGAACTAAACAAAGACACCATAATGAACTTAAAATTGCAGGAACAGTTACAGACATTGGAAACAGTGGTGGTTCATGAAACACGGGATGTACAGAATACCCAGATGGGAATGGAGCGGGTAAATATTGGTGACATTAAGCATATTCCTGTGCTTGGGGGCGAGCTGGATGTGGTAAAAACCTTGCAATTACTGCCGGGGGTAACTACGATGGGTGAAGGCAGCGGAGGTTTGTTTGTTAGAGGGGGAACCAATGATCAGAACAAAATTCTACTTGACGAGGCTCCTGTATATAATGCAACGCACTTGATGGGCTTTTTTTCCACTTTCAATTCAGATGCAATAAAAAATGTTGTTCTTTATAAAAGCGGCATGCCGGCGCAATATGGCGGAGCTTTATCTTCGGTAATAGATGTAAAGATGAACGATGGAAATAATGAGAAATTTGGCCTTAGCGGAGGAATTGGGCTCATTTCTGCCAGACTTAATGTAGAGGGGCCCGTTCAAAGGGGCCGTTCGTCTTTTTGGGTTTCTGCCCGGAGAACTTATGCCGATCTGTTTCTAAAACTCTCTCCTGATTCGGCGGTGAGGAATTCCAGTCTTTATTTTTATGACATCAACGCGAAGCTGAATTACATTTTGGGCAATAAAGACCGGTTGTATATTTCGGGTTATTTTGGGAAAGACGTATTTTCTTCTAAGGACATATCTGGTTTGAATTGGGGTAATGCAACTTCAACTTTGCGGTGGAACCATATTTTTAACCCTAAGTTGTTTTCAAATACCTCATTGATTTTTAGCAATTATGATTATACTGTTCATTATTTTAGTAACCAGAGTTCGCTGGATCTATTTTCCCAGATCCGCGACTGGAACTTAAAGCAGGATATGCAATGGTATATCAGCGACCGAAACACACTTTCCTTTGGACTTAATTCGGTTTATCATGTGATTAAGCCCGGCGAGGCCACTGCAATTGGATCGGCATTTATATCTCAAAAACTCCAGGACAGGTTTTCACTGGATAACGCTTTGTATGCGAGCAACATATGGAAAGCGAATAATTTCTTTACTTTAACCTACGGACTGAGATTGTCTTCATTTACGGTACTGGGCAAGGGGGATTACTATCAGGTAGATGACAGGGGAAACGTAACTGCAACTATGAGTTATAAGAGTGGACAGAAAGTGGTGAATTATTTAAATCTGGAGCCCCGTGTTTCGGCTTCCCTTGCATTGAATGAGATGGCATCTTTTAAAGCTTCTTATGTTCGTAATGTGCAGAATCTGCACTTGATTTCTAATTCCAGCGTAACCGATCCTACAGATCGCTGGGTGACCAGTTCCAATTTAATTAAACCAGAGGTTAGCGATCAGGTTTCTTTGGGGTATTATAAGAATATGGCATCTAATGTTTGGGAATTGAGTGCTGAACTCTATTATAAGGCATTAAAAAACCAGATTGATTACCGCAATGGGGTCGATCTTTTTACGAACCGGCCTATTGAGACACTTTTACTTTACGGAAAGGGCAGGGCTTATGGGTTGGAACTGTTACTGAAGAAGAAAACAGGGCGGCTCAATGGTTGGCTGGGCTATACTTTGTCTAAATCAGAAAGAAAGATTGATGGAATAAATGATAACCTTTGGTACAACGCCCGGCAGGACAGGACACATGATATTACGCTGGTGGGGTTGTTCCAGCTCAACCCGAAATGGACACTTTCTGCAAATTGGGTGTTTGCTACGGGGAATGCGGTAACTTTTCCTAATGTAAAGTATGATGTGCTTGGTTACAGTTATTATTATTTTAAGGCAAGAAATGCGGATCGTATGCCGAGTTACCACAGGCTTGATCTTGGTATTACGCGTTCTCTGAAAAAAACGAAGGGTTACTCTTCAGATCTGAATTTTAGCCTTTACAATGCATATGGACACAAGAATGCTTATAGAGTGGTATTCAGAGATGATCCGTCAAATCCAAATCAAACAGAGGCCGTAAGGATTACTTTATTCAGGTTTGTCCCTTCTGTTTCTTATAATTTTAAGTTTTAACGATGAACGAGACTATATTGTGATGAACATACGGCATTTTTTATTTCTTTTATTTGCTTTGGGAACCCTGGAATCCTGTGAGGATAAATTACAGTTTAGCCCCGAGGATCCCGTATTCAAATATGTAATTGAAGGGATTGTGCAAAACGAGACGGGTTCTTGCAAGGTAACTATAAGTCAATCTAAAAATTTTGAGGATGCAAATACTTTTGTTGGAGTGAGCAAGGCAGTGGTACAGATTGAAAATAAAGGATTGGCTAGGGTACTTACTGAAACCAGTCCGGGGATTTACCAGGATTTGGGCTTGAAAGGAGTTCCTGGACAGACGTATAAGTTGACGGTAAAAATTGGGAACCAGGAGTTTAATGCAGTAAGCAAAATGCCGGCTGTGGTGCGTTTTGTGTCTTTTTCTGTGAATGCTGCTGATTATGATCCGGTGAGGACAGTGACAAAGATAGGTTTTAAAGATCCGCCTGGCCTGGGCAATTATTATTGGTTTCAGGAATTGATCAACAATAATCTTCAGCGGCGTTTTAAGGTGCTTAGTGATGAGTTTGTGGATGGACAGAATATTTCTGAATATCTCGTTTATGAAAACAGAACGAAGGACGCGACCAAAAATATAATGAAAGGGGACAAACTTATTGCAGAAATGCATTGTATTGAAGCACCAGTGTATACTTATCTCTTTAGTTTGTCTGGAGCTGATGGTTCTGGCGAGGGTTTGCCAGCCGCTAATCCACAGGGAAATATTAGTGGTGGAGCTTTAGGTTTTTTCAGTGCACAGACCGTTGAACGGAAGACTGTAGTGGTGCCTTGAAATGATACCTGCTTGCTCTAATCTTTCAATTTTGATTTTTCAACGGCAAAAGACTGGTTTTCGTCGGCAGACTTTTTAATCTGGGTTTGGTCTGGATAGTTTTGGTAAAAATTATAACAGATATGTCATTACTAACACCACTTATTTGGATTCTAATCATCCTGCCAATTATTCTCATCGCATTTGTTAAGTCAGAAAAAGGCCAGTTAAAATATTTAGGCTTCTTTATCTTGTATTTCTTAGCGGATTGCTATATTCAGCAACTGTCCAGACAATACATAAGCACGGAATTCATTGGGCTTAAGTTTTCCTGGATTGGAAAGATCATAAGTCTGGCAATGTCTTTAGTGATCATCTATTCTGTTTCAAAATCCGCAAGACAGGAAATTGGTTTTACAAGGAAAACGAATTCCAAAAAGCAGGTGATTATTGGTCTTTTGTTTTTCTTTGGATTTTTATTGTTTGATTTCATTTTTAAGATGGTTTTATTTCCGAAGGGTGGTCGTTTCGATCTGGAAACCTTTGCTTTTCAGGCAACATTACCTGGTTTAACGGAAGAACTTGCGTTTAGGGGGATCAGTTTATGGCTGCTGGAAAAGGTATTCCCTCCAAAATGGACATTTAAAGGGATCAAATTTGGTTGGGGATTCATTGTTGTAACTGTTCTGTTCGGGGTTGTTCACGGGGCATTTCTCACGGCGAATCATACATTTAAATTTGATTTGATAACGATTGTTTATCTGGCTTTAATTTCATCATTAAGTGTTGGTATACTTAGAAAATTCACTGGAAACATAATTTATCCTATTTTGGGGCACAACACGATCAATGTTATGAACGCTATCATCAGAATTTTATAATTGAAATATAACCTGGCAAACCAAAAAACTATCTTTGGTTTGCCTTAAAAGATACTAATGCAGAATACACAGGTTTTTTCAGACTACTTTACAAACAGGATTGCAGCATTTGACTTTGATCAGTTCTATACTAAAAAAAAGCGGTTTTTGTTTCATAGTCTGATGTGGTTGGGCTTTGCAGCACTTCTGTTTCTGAGTTACAGAATCGCCTATCATCTTACCTACTTTAACAGTTTTATATTGACCTTACGGATGACCATTGTTAATATGGTTGTTTTTTATTTGTTTTTTTATGTTGCCTTACCCAGAATATTTAAAGGCAGGGTAGGTACCGCTATTCTGCTGATTATCTTCACATTTCCAATATTTGTTATTATTTGGATTTCAGTTACCTACATTTTTTCTATTGTATATCATTCACTCGGTTTCGAAATTCTGGATGGCGAATTGAAAGGAGCGATAAAAGGAGCTGCAAGTCAGACTTTTTTCCAGGCGATATCGATAAACCGAATGGTATCACAGGCAATTATTATTATTTCCATTTTGGCACCGTTCTTTTTTGTCAAAATTCTCTTTGAAATCTCCAGGCTTTATAACAGAACGCTAAATATCCAGAAACAAAAAGCAACACTTGAAATTCAGAATATCAATATAGAAAAAGACTTTTTAAAGGCACAGCTTAACCCACACTTTCTTTTTAATACGTTAAACAATCTGTACAGTTTAAGTCTTAAGAAGGATGATCTGGTTCCAGAGGTTATTTTGAATCTTTCGGATACGATGAGCTATACACTTTATGAATCCAATACTGAAAAGGTTCCTTTGAGCAAAGAACTGGAATTTATCAAAAACTATGTGGAGCTTGAGAAAATGAGGTATTCCGGGAGTAAAGACATTCGGTTTGAGTTTCCTTCTGAATCGGAATGTTCAGGATTCTATATTGCACCGCTTCTAACTTTTACATTTATTGAAAATGCTTTTAAATATGGGCTGAAGTCTAAGACTGGTTCATTGTTGAATCTATGTATAAAGATTGAAAATGGATGTTTTTATTTTGATGTCGAAAATGATATTGATGATACCAGGAAAACGGCAGATTTTGGAGGTATTGGTTTGGAGAATTCCAGGAAACGATTACAGCTATTGTATCCGGATAAATATGAATTGCAAATTCAAAATCCTGAAGGATGTTTTAAAGTATCACTAAAATTAGATTTAAAAAATTAATGGAAAAATTAAATTGTGTCATTATTGACGATGAACCTCTTGCCAGGGATGTTGTTGAGTCTTTTGCTAAAGCAGTTCCTTTTCTGAATATTCTGGCCACATTTGAAGATCCTGTCGATGCGCTTTTATTTGTAAAAGATCAGCCCGTTGATATTGTTTTCAGTGACATAGAAATGCCTAAACTGAATGGTTTGGAATTTGTACGTGCGCTGGAAAATTCTATAGTTGTTATTTTCATTACGGCTTACAGGGATTTTGCCATAGATGGTTTTGAAACAGGGGCAACAGATTATCTGGTTAAACCGGTGAGGTTTGATCGTTTTTTAAAAGCAGTTCATAAAGCCAAAGATTACCTCGAACTAAAACGTTCATCTTCTATTCAACAGGTAACTAACGATCGAATTTTTATAAAATCGGAAGGAAAGCTAGTTAAGATTATATTGGATGAAATTTTATACGTTGAAGCCCAGGGTGATTATTTAAAAATTGTTATTCCATCTGGTATGTACAGCACACAGGCAACACTTAAATCTATGGAGGAAATCTTGTCATTACCGAAGTTTTTTAGAATTCAGCGTTCGTTTATCTTGAATCTCGATTCGGTAAGAAGCGTAAATGGAAATATGGTTGAGCTTGTTAATGGCAAGTCTATTTCTGTTGCTTTAAATAAGAAAGAGGAATTATTCGATCTTTTAGGGATAAAGTAAAGAGAACGACAATCCGCAATAAAGATGATTCATTTTTCATTTAGTATAAGATAGAATTAAGGATTAAGTTGTTATTTTGCCGTCCTTATGGCAATACTAAAATTGGAGTACCAGCAAGATGATTATGAATCGCTGCAAGAGGGCGAATTAAGTCCGAAAGAATTTTTAAATGAGGTTTTGTTTAGCGGCAGCTATGAAGACATCAGCCCTGAGGATGAGGTGATCGATATATTTTTAGGTTACCATGGTTCTGATGGTGCAACACCTGAAATTTCAGATTTGGAGCTTGAAGAGGTAGAGTATGATGAAGAAAAAGAAACAGGGAAAGCGCGTCTTTCTTATCTATTAGCTTATCATTCTGCTTGTGCAGGTTCAAGTTCAGAAGAATTGATTTCTGAGTTGGTCAATTTTAAAATTGATCAGAAAGGTTCTAAGGTCATTTTTACTTTTATAGATTTGGATACCAGATCTACAGCAGATGAGTTTTAGCAGAGTGCATCTTTAGATTTATAATTTTAGAATTACACAAATGAAAATATTCATTATTGGCTCTGGAAAATTGGCAAACGCTATTTTGGGGGCTGATTTAGCATTTGCATCTTGCGAAGTTATTAAATGGGAATCCCGGTATCAAACACTAAATGAAAAGGCAATACTTGTTCATGCAGGCTCCGGACGGGAACTGAAGGAGGGTTTAGCGTTTTCTGCGAGAACGAAATCTGTGTTTATTGAGCTTTCTACTGGCCTGGAAACGGAAAAAATGATTCCTGAATTCCCATTGATTATTTGCCCGAATACTTCTATTCTAATTTTAAAGACGCTTAGAATGGTCAATCTATTTGGTGGAAACTTTGAGGATTATGAAATTTCGATAACCGAGTCTCATCAATCTACTAAAAACACAGAGCCGGGTACAGCTTATAGTTTAGCCAATTCGTTAAAAGTACCGCACAGCAGCGTTGTATCAATACGGGATCCGAAAGTTCAACAGGATGAAATTGGTATTCCTTTGGCGTTTTTAAATGGGCATGCTTACCATAAAATTATTATTAGAAATGGTAATGACGAAGTAACGATTGAGACCAGGGTATTGGGGCATAGTTCTTATGCGAATGGGGTTAACGCGATTATTAAGGCTTGTTTAAATCATGCTTTAGAAAACAGGAGGTATACAGTTCTGGATTTGATTGATCGTAAAATGTTGTAGGCAGTTGACGATCACTAGCCTTTTAGTGTAAGAGTTATAAGTTATCTGAATAGCTACAATAACTTGGCTATGGTTTCTACTATATATTCCAGTTCTGCGAGATTTGATGACGCAAAGCCTAGTCTAAGACTGTTCTTAACTGTTGATGCCTCGCCAAATCCGGATCCATCATTGATGTAAATGTCTTTTTTCAGCGCTTTTAAAGATAAGTCCTGGATATCGATTGAAGGATTTGCTATTGCCCATACAGCCATACCGCCTTCGGGTACCTGAAAATGAATTTTGTCGTTGAGATGATGTTTCATCAAGTCGCAAAATACGTCCCTTCGTTCCCGATAGATCCGCAATGATTTACGCAAATGCTTTTGTATTGTGCCTAGTTTAAATAATTCTGCAATGGAATTCTCCAGCATAAAATCTCCCTGCCGGTCAACAATACGCCGCAACTGGGCCAATTGTTGCACCACATTTTCGGAGGCAACAAGATAGCCTACACGAAATGCAGGAGCAATGCTTTTGGTAAAAGATCCACAATAGATTACATGGCCGGTTTTATCTGCTGAGGCTAATGGCTGAAGAGGTTTATTCAGGTAATGAAAATCGTAATCGTAGTCGTCCTCAAAAATGATAAAACCAAATTCTTCCGCCAGGCTTAGCAACTGCATCCGCCGATCCGCACGCATTGGAACTGTAGTAGGGTAGTGGTGATGAGGGGTGAGATAGACTAGCCTTATTTTCTTTACAAGGCATAGTCTTCGCAGTTCATCGACAATCATACCATGCTCATCCACAGCAATCTTGTGTACGATGGCCTGTGCTTCCAAAAAATTCATACTGGCTGCTTTCCAGCTGAGTTCCGTAACCACTACATGTTCTCCGGGTTTTATTAAAGCTGCACTAACCAGATAAAGACCCATAACTGTACCACGGGTAATCAGGATATTTTCGGTACCGATATTTAAACCGCGCGTTTCTGCAAAATAATTGCATAGTTCTTCTCTTAATGATAAAGAACCTTTAGTGTCGCCATAACCAAACCTTACATAGGAGTTTCCCGCCAGGAGTTGAGTCCGATAAGCCCTGGATAGCTCGGGTAATGGAGCTAAACGGCTATCCGGATAGCCATCATCCAGATGATACTGCTGCGTAGTCTTGATCATCTTTCTTTTTAAATGATCTGCACTGCCAACAGAAAAGCCTGCAATTTTCAGGGCGTTAATATTGGTTTGGCTTTTGGCTGACAGCTTTTCCAGTTCTAATTGTGGTAGATTGCTGCTTACGAAAGTCCCATTGCCACCTTCACTTTCAAGCCAGCCTTGTGCTAATAATTCGTCATAGGCCCTGACGACTGTCTTTCTATGGACCTTTAGAAGTTCCGCCATTTTTCGGGTGCTGAGTAACCGATGGGCTACCGGCAAGGTGCCATCCTTGATCAGTTGCATTAATCGGTTGGCCAGCTGCAGATAAACCGGTTGAAGTGCATCGCGGTCAATAACGATTAAGGTAGCAAGTATTTGCATAGAGATTGGACTACTGAATATGCATAAACTTAACAATAATCTTCGTCCGATAAAAAATTAAGAGCAAAATAAAAAAGCAGGTGCTTTTACTGGCACCCGCTTTCTATTGTTAGATTGCTTTAAGCAATTCCTGATTGATGAAGTTCAGTTCTTCACTATTTAAATCAATATCCATAGCTGCAGCATTTTGAATTGCCTGTTCTGCATTTCTTGCACCAGCCAGGACAACTGTAATTGCCGGCTGTAATGTTGTCCAACGCAATACCAGCTGAGATAAAGTGGCATTTTTACTAGAAGCGACAGGTTCAATGCTATCGAGGAATGTCTTCACCTTGTCTAAATCAAATTGGGTAAAATAGCCATTGCGGTGATCATTATCTTTAAGTTTATCTTCTTTAAAGTATTTTCCGGTGAGTAATCCTCTTTCCATAGGGCTATACACAATAAGTCCGGTTTCAGTTTCCAGGGCATAGGGTACAAGGTCCTTTTCAATAACACGGTTCAACATACTATAAGAAACCTGATTACTAGCCAGTTTAAATGTTTTTGCAGCTTCCTCCATCTGATCCACGCTATAATTACTTACACCTGCCGTGCGTATTTTTCCTTGCTGTATCAATAACTCAAATGCTTCCATGGTTTCGCTTACCGGAGTTGAATTATCCGGCCAGTGTAACTGCAGCAGATCAATATAATCGGTACCTAATCTCTTTAAACTTTCTTCTACTTCTTTAATGACATTGGCCTTAGAGGTATATTTAAATACTGGAAGTTTCTTTCCATTATCTTCTGCATCGAAAAAGAATTCACCTTTGCCTTTATTACTACCATCCCAAACCAGGCCGAATTTGGTCAGTAACTGTATTTTTGAACGGTCTTTTCCTTTGATGGCTTCGCCTATCATTTCTTCACTTAAACCAAAGCCATAAAAAGGAGCGGTATCGATGCTTGTTACTCCATGATCTAGTGATGCGTGAATTGAATTGATAGAATCTTTTTTCTCATTGCCACCCCACATATTACCTCCAATAGCAAAGGCGCCATGTGTGATTGCGGATAATTCCAGATCTGTATTTCCTAATTTTCTGTATTCCATTTTTGATTTTCTTAAATAGTATTCCTGCCCTTATGAGCTCGGAGTTTCATGGAACAAAGGTATCTGGCTTTATACTATCATGGAAATAAGTTAAATTATACAGATCTATTAGAATTATGATCTTAATGTGGTTTGGAAATAAGAAACCATCAAAAAATGCTAGGCGTCACCCCCTTTAGCGTTGTAGCGCCCAACATAACGAGTATAAATGCTAATCTCTATTCCAAAATGCTGGTGGTTCTATTCCCAAGCTACGCAGATAGACTGTACCCTGTGCACGATGATGAATCTCATTATCGATAAAGTAAAGAATAGTTGAAAAAACCTGTCCTTCATATTGGCCAAAGGCCAATACTCTTTGCTGAAAGCGTTCCTCTGAAATCTGCGGCCAAAAGGTTTTTATTTGTTCAGTTCCTTCGTCCCAAAGGCGAAGTAATCCTTCTTTTGTACGATCTTCAGCGCTGATGGTATGTTGGTTAAAACCCCCTGTGTTTTCCCAGTTATCCGTTACAATACCTTGTATTCCAGGCCCTGATATATCAATAATTTCCTTCATCATTTCTGAAAAAGGACGCATTCCTCCAATACTATAGGTAAATAACTTATCGTCTGGAAATGCCTCTATTACACGTCTGGTTAGTCTGCGATGGCCCAGCCAATCATTCAGCATATTGGCAGAGGAAACAAATGACTGAGTTTCGATAGCTTCGGTAGTTGTGTTTTCGGTTGTCATAGTCTTAAAGGGTTATTAATGAATATTTATGTTTAACAACACAAAGAAAATACCCCTGACTGACAACCCTATGGCAGCCTATTTGGTGAAATTTAAATAAGATTTCAGAAATAAAAAAAGCATCTCTTTTGGAGATGCTTTAAATCGATCATCTATAATTTAGATGGTTTTCACGTTTGTTGCATTCAGGCCTTTTTTGCCGTTTTCTACTTCATACGTAACTTTGTCGTTCTCTCTGATAGGGCCCGCTAATCCTGTTACATGTACAAAGATCTCTGCATCTCCGTTTTCAGGTACGATAAAGCCAAATCCTTTTGACTCATTAAAAAATTTTACTGTTCCTTGTGGCATTGTATTTAGATATTTAAATAAATTATTACGGCTTCCGAAAAATGGTTGCTCAACGAATAGCAATAACAAGTGTAAAATAAGGATTGTTTAAAAGAATTCTAAGTTTTTTTTAAAAATATTTAACAATAGCTGTTTTACAGCAGCCAGATGATGTTAAATCTGCAAAAAAGATGCGAGTTTAATTTGCATGAAATACTTCTTCCATATTAGTCCATATTTCTTTTTTTGCAGCAGTTTCTGGTAGCGGTTGCTGACACGGATCTGTTTCTTTCCACCAACGCCGGGTGTTTGGATCAGCAGCCATCTTTTTCATATCTCCATCAAAATCATCTCCTGTATACTCAAAATAGCTAAACAGATAGTATTCGTTTTTTACTTTCTGAAGATAGATGGAATAGTTCCGGATATGACAGTCTTTTATTTTTTTTAATACCTCAGGCCAGGCATTTGCATGCAATTCTTTATATCTGGCGAGTTTATCTGCCTTTAAACCGGTTATTGAGCCAAAGCGTTTTACCTGCTGCTCTTTAGTCGTCGTTTGGCAGCTGGAAAGAAGTATTCCGGATAGCAGAACGATGATGACGCTTAGTCTCATATTCTCTCAGCGTTGGTATTGAGTTCCAGAACAATAACTGAATCATCTGCATTTGGTAGATGTTCTGGTAAGCGAAGTACAATACTTCCATCCGTATTCTGACTATAATTAATTTTGCTGCCTTTTAACAAATAGGCCTGGTTAACCTTAACGCCTTCTAATGCCGGAAGGATTACATCAGCAGATTTTCCGTCAAAAATATGGACATAGAGTTTATTGTTTTTCCGGGTTGTGGCAAAGATCTCATTTGGTTTATAAGGACCTCCTTTAGTACCATAGATACTCTCACCGTAGATAGCCAGCCAATCGCCCATCTCTTTAAGTCTATTGATTTGGCGTTGTTCGATCCGACCATCAGCCATTGGACCAACATTAAATAGAAGGTTCCCATTTCCCCCGGAGGTTTTGGCTAAAGTCTGGATACATTCTTTTAGTGTTTTTAGGTTGTCATTTGGCTTCCACGCCCATTGTTGACAAATGGTCATGCAGGTTTCCCAGGGATTTTTCATGTTTAGTTCCCCGATTTTTTGTTCCGGAGTAGCAAAGTCTCCGATAATCCCTTCAGTTAATTTTGGGTGTTCACCGCCCTGGCTTGCACCAATTCTGTTGTTGATGATCACATTCGGATCTAGTTTTTTCAAAAATGTATACAGATCTGCTCCATATTCGTTTTTCCAAGGGCTTTCCCAATTGCCGTCAAACCAAAGCATATATGGATGGTATTGGGTAACGATTTCCTGCAACTGGCTTTTCATGGTGGCAATAAATTTGTGTATATCGGACTTGGGATCCGCATTTTTTCCATCCGGAAGATGGATAGGATAATTGGGATCATGCCAATCTAAAACTGTAAAATACACGCAGAACTTGACGTTGTATTTTTTACAAGCTTTGGCCAATTCACCTACGATGTCTTTTTTGTACGGCGAATTCATAATATTATAGTCAGAAAACTTAGTCGGCCACAAGCAAAAACCATCGTGGTGCTTTGAAGTAATTGTCAGGTATTTCATCCCAGCCTCTTTAGCTGTTTTCACCCAGGTGTCTGCATTAAATAAAACAGGATTAAATTCTTTGTATAAATTGTCATAATCCTGGACGGGTACGTTGGTTCCTCTGCTCCAGCCTATTTCTGTACCGCGTAAGGTAACGGGCCCCCAATGGATAAACATCCCAAAACGTTGATCCATAAAATCATCTAAAACCGCCTTGGATGTTTTTATAGATGGATTAACTGCTGTTGTTTGTGCATTACTTTGATAGAACGTGGAGAGTAGTACCAAAAGGGTAAACAATTGTTTCATTGTATTTGGTTTTATATTGGTTAGGAGAGCTAAATTATTTTCTTTACACCCATAGAACAATGAATTATCCTTCTTTTTTAATGGATTATCGTATTATTTGGCATTCTCCCGAAGGGATTGGCTCAGGACGCAGCCTATTCTGAGAACATTAAATGTTTTGCAAATCATTGGATTGAGCCTGATTTTTGGTCTGATTCATTATTAAGATTTGCTTAATAATGATGGCACCAGGCCATATTTCTTTTTGAATGCAAAGGAGAAATGAGACAGATCCTCAAATCCAAGATCAATATAGATGTCAGAAGGTTTTTTGCCTTTCCTTTCCAAAAGAAAATAGGCTTCTTCCAACCGCTTTTTTACCAGCCATCTGCTCGGCGTATCCCGAAATATCGCTTTAAAGTCTCTTTTAAACGCAGATAGGCTCCGGCCCGTTAAATAAGCAAAGCGCTCTATGCTGACGTTGAATTTATAATTTCGATTCATGAATTCTTCCAGATTAATTTTTTCCGGAGTTCCAAAGTCGAAGAAAACATTATACAATTCAGGGTCTTTTTGCAATAAAATCAATAAAAGCTCTTCTCTTTTAATATTGGAAAAAACTTCATCCATTTTACCATTATTGCCATAATAGGGGGCAAGAGAATTGATAAAACTATTGATTAGATCATCTCTTTTTAAAAGAATAAAGGCATTTTGATTATCGGTGACAGAAAGTGTACCTTGATGTTTAAGCTGGAAGGACTTTAGAAATGCTTTATCAAAAATGACAACCACCTTTTCCATCCCTCCATCATAGGTCTGTTTATGATACCTGGCCAGACGATTTTTTTTCACAATACAGGAGTCGCCAGCTTTCAGTTCATATTTTTTATTACCGTCATATCCGGTAATTGACCCCTTTACTAAAAACAGAAAAAAGTGTTCTGAAATAAATTGTTCAGGGGATATTTCAGGACCAATGTAACAAGACTTTGTTTCAATGTATTTCATAGGTTCGTCTTATGATATTCTAATTTACTTCATTCCACCACTCTGGAAAAACAGGACTGTCATCACGGAGATTTACACTTTCACCAATAATAGGTGTAAACAAAGGGAGCTGATGTGCTCTGGCAAGTTCTGTTACCTTAATCAGCGGTTCATTCCATGGATGCATAGCAAGCATAAATTTAGAGGAATGTACAGGAAAAAGTCTCCTGGCCTTTAGATCCAGTGCCGCCTGAATTACTTGTTCGGGCAGCATATGAATAGCTTTCCAGGCAATATTGTATTGCCCGTTTTCTAAAATGGCCAGATCTATCGGTCCAAATTGACGGCCAATTTCAGCAAAGTGGGTATCATAACCACTGTCGCCTCCAATGTATATCTTAGTTGTCGGCGTTTGCAGCACGTAAGACATCCAGAGTGTATTGTTTCTGGAAAACCCTCTACCTGAGAAATGTCTGGCAGGAGTGGTATGTAGTTTAAATCCGTTGGTCAAAGAGATCGTTTCATTCCAGTCACTTTCTATGATTTCTTTGGCAGGATAACCCCAGCTTTCAAAATGTGAACCCACGCCCAAACCACAGATCACGGTTTTTACCTTATCTTTTAATTTCATAATGGTTTCATAATCCAGATGGTCGTAATGGTCATGACTAATGAGGAGGTAATCAATCGCCGGCAGATCTTCTACCGTATATCTGTCTGTACCTTTAAAGGCTTTTACTGTTCCCGGTAATGGTGAAGCAGTCCCGCTAAATACCGGATCTACCAAAAAGCGCTTTCCCTCAATCTGTATAAAATAAGAAGAATGACCGAACCATACCAGTACATCAGCCTCTGCGGGCAGGTTTATCAAATCTGTTTTTGTAGATGGAATTTGACCAGCAGGCTTTCTTCTGGGATGGTCTTTGAATAATTGGTCGTAAACGATACCGAACATACTATATCCTTCGGTTAAATCGGGTGTGTAGTGCGTATTTTGAAATTTGCCATCCTTATAGCGTGGTGATTTTTTAAGAAGATGTAAGCGTTCATCAGAAGGAGCCTTTCCAAATTTTGGTTGCCTGATATAAAA
>Ga0182008_10000219_pt1 | contig 44976 bp, 39 predicted proteins | sample Sormic07211129_1_FD_120482 | JGI IMG/M metagenome (GOLD analysis project Ga0182008, IMG submission 120482) | Rhizosphere microbial communities from Sorghum bicolor, Mead, Nebraska, USA - 072115-129_1 metaG | ecosystem: Host-associated > Plants > Roots > Rhizosphere | place: USA: Nebraska...
ACCCGGATCCGGGTGAAACGGGCAATCTCTGCGCGCAGCAACACCAAGTAGGCCAGTATCGAGGTGGTTCCGCTGAGCTGGCGGGTAGGTGGCATCGAGCCGTCTGGCGACAGACGGCCCAGAGTAATGGCGGTCACGCCGGCATTCCGCAAGGAGCGCCGGTGCACAGAATCCGGCTTATCGGCGCGCTTCACACTTTATTTTTCCGGCCCGCAAGCTGCGGGCCGCAGGCAGGCCCCTAGAACCGGTAGCGCGCCGTCACCGTCGCGCTGCGCAGGTTCCCGCGGTAGCACTCGCCGTGGTAGCAGATCGCCTTGTAGTCCTTGTCGAACAGGTTCGACACGTTGAGCGCGAGCCGCCACGGCCCCTGCTCGTAGTGCAGCGCCGCGTCGACCAGCGTCACGCCGCGCTCGAAGGAGCTGTTGTATTCGTCGTTGGCGCGCCGGCCGATGTAGCGCACGCCCGCGCCCGCCCCCCAACCGTTGCCCAGCGTGTAGTCGAGCCAGGCCGAGGCGGTCTGCCGCGGCACCAGCGGCGGGGTCTTGCCGGCTTCGTCGGGGTCGGCGCTCTCGAGCACCTTGGTGTCCATCCAGGTGTACGAGGCCAGCGCGTTCAGGCCCGGGAGGATCTCGCCCTTGGCCTCGAGCTCGAGGCCGCGCGAACGCTGCCTGCCGATCTGCCGGCCCTCGAAGTTCACCGGGTCGTAGGTGACCACGTTGGTCTTGCGCAGGTCGAACACCGCGGCCGTGACCAGCGTGCGGCTGCCCTCGGGCTGGAACTTCACGCCCGCCTCGACCTGCTTGCCGCGCATCGGCTTGAAGGGGTTGTTGTCCGCGTCGGCACCGCTCACGGGCAGGAAGGATTCGGTGTAGCCCACATAGGGCGCCCAGCCGTTGCCCGCGAGGTAGGTCAGCCCTGCGCGGCCGCTGAAGGCATCGTCGCTTTTCTTCGTCACGGCGGCGTGGAGTTGGTCGTCGGTGACCGAGCGCACATGGTCCTGGCGCCCGCCCAGCGTGACGACCCAGCGGTCCGCGAACTTGATCTGGTCCTGCGCGTAGAGGCCGATCTGCCGCGTGGTCTGCCTGTAGTGGGCCAGCGGGTCCTGCGGCGTGTCGACGTGCTGGCCATAGACCGGTGCCAGCAGGTCCAGGGCGGGCGCCGGCCCGATGAAGCGCCGCGCGGTGCCGCGCTGCTCGCTGAAGTCCACGCCGAACAGCAGCGTGTGCGCCAGCTCGCCGGTGCGCAGCTTGCCCTGCACGTGAGTGTCGAGGCTGGCCTGGTTCACCGGGTCGTCCCAGCTGCGGGCGACGCGCGAGATGCTGTGCGCGTCGGCATCCACTTCGTCGACCCACACCGTGCGCCGGCTCAATGCCACGTGGCTGTAGCGGAAGTTCTGGCGCAGGGTCCAGCTGCTGTCGAGCGCGGTCTCGAAGTTGTAGCCCACGGCACTCTGGCGCTGCTTCATGCGGCTGAAGCTGTAGTCGCCCATCTTCACGTCGGTGAGCACGTTGTTCTGGCTGAAGTAGTAGGTGTCCTCCTGCGACTTGTTGTCGAGGACATTGGCGTACAGCGTCAGCGAGGTTCCGGCGTTGGGTTGCCAGCGCACCGAGGGCGCGAGGTAGGTGCGCTGGCGGTTGAGCTTGTGGCCGTCGGGGTAGCGGTCCTGGTCGTTGCTGTCGAGCGCCACGCCGATCAGCCGGTAGCTCCAGTCGGAATCGGCGCCGAAGCGGTCGCCGATGTCGAAGGCCAGCTGCTTGCGGTCGAAGCTGCCGACCTGCGCCTCGATCTCGCGGATCCGTTCGCCCGTGGGCTGCTTGCTCACGCGGTTGATCACGCCGGCCGCATCGCCCTGGCCGAAGGCCATCGAGGCCGGCCCGCGCAGCACCTCGACGCGCTCCAGCGCATAGGGCTCGGTCAGGAAGCGGTTGACGCCGAACAGCGCCTGCGAGAGACCATCCAGGTAGGTGCTGTTGGAGGTGTCGAAGCCGCGCAGCAGCATCAGGTCCCAGCCGCGGTTGTCCGGGCCGTAGATGCCCACCGTGATGCCGGGGCTGTAGCGGATGGCCTCCATCACGTCCTGCACGCCGCGCGCGTCCATCTCCTCGCGGCCGATCACCGAGACCGATTGCGGCACCTCGAGCAGCGGCGTGTCGGTCTTGGTGGCCGTGGCGCTGCGCCGCGCCACGTAGCCGTTGACCGGGCCGGTGGCCGTCTCGGGGCTGGCGGCCATCACGGTGACCGTGGCCAGCGTGGTGCCGCTCGACGGGCTCGCCGCGCGCTCGATCACCAGCGTGTTGCCGTCGATGCGGCCCGACAGGCCGGTGCCCTGCAGCAGCTGCGCGACGGCCGCGTTGGCGCTGAGGCTGCCCTGCACCGCGCGGCCCTGCTGGCCCTGCAGCAGCGCGGGTGCCGCCATCAGCTGCAGGTGGGCCTGGCGCACCAGCTGGCCCAGCGCCTGGTCCAGCGGCTGCGCGGGGATTGCGAAGGCGATGCCCGCGCGCTGCGAGGGCGCCGGCGCAGCGCCGGTCTGGGCCTGGCCCTGCGGGGCGGCCAGGGCCATGACGGCCACGGCGATCAGGCGGCGGGCGCCAGCGTGAAGACGGGGAGGATGATCAGCAGCAACAGCAGGCATTCGGGTTTCTCGGCTCGTTCGGGTCCATCGACATCCCGCACCCCGAAGTCGGTCGGCGCGGGCTCATGGTTTGCTGAAACGTACGAACTTCCGGAATCCCTCAGCCGCGCCCTTCGATCACCAGCGAACGCCCCGGCCCCCGCTCGCGCACCTGCACCGGCAGGCTGCCCGGCAGCAGCCGCAGCCAGGCCCGGCTGTCCGCGATGCGCACCCGGCCCACCACCGGCAACTGCGCGACCTCGGGCGCCACCTCGATCGGCTGCGTGCCGTAGCGCGCGAGCCGCGCCACCACCTCGCCCAGCGGCGTGTGCTGGAAGTCGAGCCAGCCCTCGCGCCAGGGCGCCACCGCGGCCGCATCGCCATCACGGCTGACCGTGAGCTGCGCGCCTTCGATGCGCACGCGCTCGCCGGCCCCCAGCACGCACTGCGCGCCCGTGCCGCTGCGCACCCGCACCTGGCCGGACTCGACCGCCACCTGCAGGTCGCCCGTGTTTTCCTGCAGCGCCACTTCGAAGCGCGTGCCCAGCACCGTGACCTCATGCGCGCCGGCCGCGATGGTGAAGGGCCGCTGCGGGTCGCGCGCCACATCGAAGAACACGCTGCCGGCCAGCAGCCGCGTGGTGCGCCGGGCCGCGTAATAGGCCACCTCCAGCTGGGTCGCCGCATCGAGCGTGAGCCGGCTGCCGTCGGGCAGCGTCTGCTGCCGGATGCGCCCGGGCGCGGTGGCCAGCGTGAGCGACTGCTCCGGCACGTACCGGCGCCAGGCCTGCCAGACCCCCGCGCTGCCCACGCCCATGCCCGCCACGCCCAGCAGCGCCGACAGCGCACGCCGCCGCCCCGTGCGCGCCGGCGGCACCGCCTCGCCGCGCCAACGGTGCAGCGCGGCCTCGACGCCGTCCATGGCGCGCATCACCTCGCGTTCGATGGTCTTGACCGACACGCCGTGTTGCGCCGCGAGCTCGGCATGGCTCGCGCCATCGAGCCGATCGGCCAAAAAGATGTCGCGGCTGCGCGCCGGCAACGCCGCCAGCGCCGCGGCCACCGCATCGAGCGCCTGCCGATGGCCCAGCCGCTCGGCGATGTCGGGCGTCAGCGGCTCACGCAACGGCGCTTCCCCGTCCGCGCGCTGCGGCGTGAAGCGCTCGTGGCCGCGCTGCCGCCGGCGCAGATGGTCGATCGCGATGTTCTCCGCCACCGTGTAGACATACGCCCGCGCGGCCGGAGCCGGCGGCGCCTCATCGCCGGCCGCCCCGCGCTCGGCCAGCCGGATCCAGGTGTCGTGCGCCAGCTCGCGCGCGTCCTGCGCACTGCCCGTGCGGCGCGCGATGAAGCGCACCACCTCCGGATAGCTTTCCTGGAAAGCCGAGAGCAGCGGGGTGGGGGAGAGTTGGGCGGACATGGGCGGGAGGAGGGCACGCGGATCGCGCTGGCATTATGACGAGAATGGTTCTCATTTGTGAATGCTTTGTGGGGGGCGCGTGGGTGGGTGTCGTGTGGGTGCTGCAGGGAGCGCCATGCTGCTGAAGGCTTGGGCGGCGATGCGCCGGGCCGCAATAATTCCCTCGTTCGTAGTGCAAAGGGCGAGCGCGGAGCGGTGTTCTTCAATTTCACCGAGTAGTGCCTAGGCACCTGGCTTATGGACTCGCGGTTTACTTGTGGAATCTCTATCCGCGCACGTCCGAAGGCGCATGGAGCGACAAAGCGGCAGGGGCAGTTGCGACACTTCATCGCGGTGCGGCAGTTCTGGCTGTTGGCGAGTATGCAGGGCGGGTTTTCGTTTGGGATTCCCAGGCCATGCCGACGGACTATTTCCATCGGCAGGCGAAGATGCTTTCGCGGCGGGAGGTGTTGGAATTGCCGGTGCAACGCAGCAATGCTTCCTAGACAAATAAACGGCTGAGAGCTGGTGACCCGGGCGCGCTGGCGGGGTCAAGCTCGGCGGCACCTAGGAAGGATGCTTGAGGTCAACAACGGGCCTTTAGGGTGCCTAGCGGAACTTCTGCTTTGCAGCGGTTGCCGCCGTTCGCGTGTTGAGCCCGACCGGGTCCTGCCGGGAAAAAGGGGCCTTTGCAAGTGACGGCTCCCGATCGTCGAGGATGCGCGCGCTCAAGATTGAAGGCGAACTATCCACGGTTGTTGATCGAGACAATGCTGCGCGCACTCGAGGGCAGCTTTGCATCAGCGGTGGCTTCCTATCCCCGCCGACCGCCGTTCTTCACGCTGTGATGTCGGTTGCGGTCCCTCAGGTGCGCGGACTGTCTCGAATCGAGCGGATCCCGTTGAAAAAGTGTTGCTCCAATAGGTGCGGTGCCGATCCGAATCCACTGTGCACCAACAAATGCCGCTGCCCGGACTAAATTCGGGCCTCCCCGACCTCCGCTTCGGCTTGCACTTCCCCCTCCACTTGCGCTTTCGTCCCTCCTGCGTCGGCGCGCCGCTTCGGGCCAGCGGTTGCGTCGGACACCTTGTCGATGCGAAGCGCCTTGTGGACCGGGTCGTAGCCGAGCTTCACGCTCTGTCCCGCCGACACCTCGCCCTTGAGCAGGGCGGTCGCCAGCCGCGATTCGACCTCCGAGCGCAGCTTGCGCTTGAGCATGCGGGCGCCGAACTCGGGGTCGTAGCCGATCTCCGCCAAGTGGTCGACCAGCGAGTCGTCGAACGTCAGCTGCACCTTCTGCGCGGCGGCGGTGCGCGACACGCGTTGCAGCTGCAGCCCGACGATGGCATGGATCTCCCGCTTGCCCAGCGCGTGGAAAACCACGACCTCGTCGACACGGTTGAGGAATTCGGGCCGGAAGTGGTGGCGCAGCAGTTCCATCAACCGGTCGCGCAGTGCCGGGTACGCGAGAACTTCGCGATCTTCGGCCTTGAGGTTGCGCTGGATCACTTCCGAACCGAGGTTGCTGGTAGCGATGATGATGGTGTTGGTGAAGTCGATAACCCGTCCCTTGCCGTCGGTGAGGCGCCCCTCGTCGAACAGCTGCAAGAGGATGTTGTGCACCTCCGAATGCGCCTTTTCGATCTCGTCGAGCAGCACCACGCTGTAGGGCCGCCGCCGCACGCGCTCGGTGAGTTGGCCACCTTCCTCGTAGCCCACATAGCCGGGAGGCGCGCCGACCAGCCGGGCGACCGTGTGCCGCTCGGCATACTCGCTCATGTCGATGCGCACCAGCGACTCCTCGCTGCCGAAGACCGTGGCCGCAAGCGCTTTGGCCAGCTCGGTCTTTCCGACGCCGGTGGGGCCGAGGAAAAGAAAGGTCGCGGTGGGCCTGCCTGCTTCGCCGAGGCCGGCTCGCGCCAGGCGCACGGCTTCGCTGACCGCGTGCACCGCCTCTTCCTGGCCGACCACGCGGTCGCGCAGCCGGTCTTCGAGTCGCAGCAGCTTCTCGCGGTCCTCGGACGTGAGTTCGGACACCGGCACGCCGGTCAGCGCCGAGACGATCTGCGCCACGTCTTCCACGCTCACTTCGGAGGAACTGGTGCCACGCCGCTTCTTCCAGGCCGCAGTGACGTCCTCGAGCTTCTTCTCGTCGCCCTTGATGCGGTCGCCCAGGGCCTTGGCCTTGTCGTACTGCTTGGCCGCACCAGCGGCGTCCTGCTCCTGACGCAGTTTGCGGACGTTGGCCTCGATGTGCTGCAAGTCCTGCGGCCGCGAGCTCGCATGGATGCGCACCCGCGCCGCGGCCTGGTCGATCAGGTCGATCGCCTTGTCGGGCAGAAAGCGTGCGGCGATGTAGCGTGCCGAGAGCTTGGCGGCGGCCTCGATCGCGCCTTCGCTGATCTTTACCTTGTGGTGCGCTTCCAGGCGGTCGCGCAAGCCGCGCAGGATCTCGATCGTGTCCTCGATGCCGGGCTCCGGCACCGTCACCGGCTGGAAGCGTCGCTCCAGTGCTGCGTCCTTCTCGATGTACTTCTGGTACTCGTTGAGCGTGGTCGCGCCGATCAGGTGGAGTTCGCCGCGCGCCAATGCGGGCTTGAATACGTTGGCGATGTCCAGTCCGCCCTCGCCGCCGCCGGCACCCGCGCCAACGATGGTGTGCAGCTCGTCGATGAAGATGATCAGCTCGTCCTGCCTGTCGATGATCTCGTCGAGCACCTGCTTGACGCGCTCTTCGAACTCGCCGCGGTACTTGGCGCCCGCGACCATGCTGTTGACGTTGAGCTCCATGACCCGCTTGCCGCGCAGCACGTCGGGCACCTGATCCTGCACGATGCGTTGTGCCAGCCCCTCGACGATCGCGGTCTTGCCGACACCGGGTTCGCCGATCAGCACCGGGTTGTTTTTCTTGCGCCGCGCCAGCACCTCGATCGTCGTCTCGATTTCCTGGGCGCGGCCGATCACCGGGTCGAGCTTGCCCTGTCGGGCCAGCTCGCTCAGATCGCGGCTGTGCTTGTCGAGCGTCGGCGTGCCACTGCGCTGCTTGAGCTTGCCTTCTTCCGCGCCCTGGCCGACGACCTTGACGACCTTCTGGCGCAGCGACTGAGAACTGAGGCCGAGCTTGCGCAGCAGTTCGCCGGCAAAGCCGTCTTCTTCTTGCACCAGGCCGACGAGGATGTGCTCCGGCCCCAGATAGCTGTGGCCCAGTTCGCGGGACGCGATCATGGCGTGCTCGAGAGCGCTCTTGGCGCGCGGCGACACGCTGATCTGCGGCGTGTCGTCTTTCTCGACCTTGCGCTCGCCGCGCGGCGCGTTCTCTTCGATGTTCGACCTGAGATCCGCCTCCGACAGCTTGTAGTCGCGCAGGATCTCCTGGACGATCTCGTTGTCGAGCAGCGCCAGCAGCAGATGCTCCGTGTCGACCTCGTCCTTGCCGTATTCCAGCGCCTTCTCCGCTGCGCCCTGAAGCCGGTCCATCGCCGCTTCGTTCAGGAAGCTGCGCAGGTCCACCGCGTCGCGTGAGCGCTGGCGCCGAGGCGCGCCGGCCTGTGGCCGCGCCTTGTCGCTGCCTGCGCTGCCGGTGCCTGTCGACCGGCCGAACAGAGACCCACGATCGCCGAAGAAGCTCTGGAACTCGTCGAACATACCGCCACCGAACAAGGACTCGAGTGGCGAGCGCTTGAAGGTCCTTGCCATCGTCTCGGCATAGTGTTCGTCGCACAGTGCGACCTGGCGGGTCTGTCCGCCTTCGCGCAGGGTCAATTGGGTGGAGGCGGGGCGTCCGCACACGTCGCACTTGGCCATGGCTGCTCCTTCTTCAGGCGGTGTATTCGAACTTCGGCAGGGCCTTCAGCTCGTCCTTGCTCGCCTTGGGCAGGACGGCCTTTGGCGCGATGTGCTCGAACTGCCGCACCGGAATCGCAACCAGGTGCTTGCCCAGGCCGAGAAAACCGCCGACGTTCACGATGGCGGTCGAGACGTTGCCGTCGGTCGAGATCACGAGGTCGTCCACCTTGCCGATCTTTTCGCCCTTCTCGTTGTAGACGTCCTGGTCGAGCAGCTTCGAGGCGCGGTAGCCGGTGGTGACCAATTGCGTTTCGGCGATCGTCACGCCGATTGTCGCCTTCGCTGCCACAGGAACGGGGGCTGCCTTGACGGCCCCTGCCTTGGGCGCGGCGGCCTCGGGCGCCGTCTGGCCGACCGCGAGTGGCGTCAGGCAGAGGGCGAGCAATGCGCATGCGATGCGGGTGCGAAGAAGTGTCGTGTCCATGATGTTCACTCCGTAGAGGTTGAAGAGAATCACTCGATCTGTCCGTGCCGCCGGCCTCAAAGACCGATCGTGATGCGGTTGTCGACCGTGCTGACGCCCAGCGCCTTCCAGGCCGCCCGCTCGGCTTCCTCGCGCTCGGCCCACGCGCGCACCCTGCCCTTGAGGGTCACCTTGCCGCCGTCCACCTCGACCGTGATCCGCTCGGCGTCCGTCTGCGCACTGCGTACCAGTGCTTCTTCGACCTTCTTCTTGATGTCCGAAGGTTGCGCCTTGGGTTTCACTTCGATCAGGTTGCTCACGCCCGTCACGCCGGCCAGGTTGCGCATGACGCGCTCGGCCTGCTGCTTCTTGTATTGCCAGTCGACCGTGCCCTTCAATGTGACCCACCCCTTGGAAACGGTGACATCGATCTTTTCCCGCTCCAGCAGGATGTCCCACTGCAAGGCGCGCGCTGCGGAGGCGGCGATATCGGGGTCGGTGCGTTCGGAGCTCACACCGAGCCGGACCTCGATGTCGTTGGCCACCGCCTTCACGCCGCGCACGCGATGCGAGGCCTCTTCCGCCGCCCAGCGCTTGGTGTAGGAATCGACAAAGCCGGTGAGCGTGACGACGCCATCCTTGACGGCCACGCCGATCTCGTTGGATTGCACGCGTGGTTCCCACTTCAGTTCGGCCAGCACCTCGTTCTGGATATCGACGTCGGTGCGGGAAGCGGTAGCAACAGTCATGATTGATCCTCTGTGTGTTGTCGAGCGCCCGCGGTGGAAAAGCGACTTCGCATCCGACAGCCGCACGCGGGCGCAATGGCAGGGGCAGTCGGTTGCTTGAAGAATAGGCAGTCCGATCGGCGAAGTCTTGCGCAGACCTGCGCAGCCATGTCGCAGGACTGCGCGCAATGATCGAGGCGCTTGCGGGGCAATGCCATGTGCTCGAAATGCGGCGCGCATGCCGGGGCCGGACTTCGCCAGCATGCGCAGGAATCCGGAAGACCGGCGCGGCCAACGCGCCTACGCTGACCCCTGGAGAGTCAATCCATGGAGATCAGGCGATGCGCGAACCCGATTCAACCGAGGCCCTTGCCGATTTCAGAACCCTGTCGTCGCCGGCCGGACCGGCGCTGGTCAAGATCTACGGACGGCTGGGCAATGCCGCCGCGTGGGCCATTCGCGACTTCCTGCACCGCAGCGACGTGCCCTTCGAGTGGGTCCCGCTGCAGAGTGACGACAGCGCACGCAGCACGGTCCAGGTCGGCCACTTGCACGATGCGCGACTGCCGGTCTGCCTGTTCCCCGACGGCACCCGCATGGAGTGCCCGACGATCCGGCAGATCACCGAGAAGCTCGGCTGGTTCAGGAATCCGTCGCGCTCCGAATACGACTTGGCCATCTATGGCGCCGGGCCGGCCGGGCTGAGCGCCGCGGTGTACGCCGCAGCCGACGGCCTGTCGACCGTTCTGGTCGAGCGCCTGACCGTCGGCGGCCAAGCCGGCAGCAGTTCGAAGATCGAGAACTACCTGGGATTTCCGCAGGGCATTAGCGGCATGGAGCTCGCGGAGCGCGCCCGCGAGCAGGCGTGCAAGTTCGGTGTCGAGATCCTGCTCGCCCGTGAAGGCGTGCGCGCCGAGCTGGAGCCCGGACGCGGCGTCGGCGTGCTCGAGGATGGCACACGGATCGTCGCGCGCGCCACGATCTGTGCCACCGGCGTGGCCTACCGGCGGCTCGGACTGCCGAACGAGGAACAGCTCATGGGCTCGGGCCTTTACTACGGCGCTGGCGCCAGCGAGGCGCCGCTGGCGCGCGGCCAGCCCGTGTTCATCGTCGGCGGCGGCAACTCGGCCGGCCAGGCAGCGATGCATTTCGCGCCGCACGCGAGCCACGTCAGCATGGTGATCCGCGACACATCGCTGAGGAGCACGCTGTCGCGTTACCTCATCGACCGCATTGCCGCCAGTGCCAACATCGAGGTCCTCGCGCGCACGGAGGTGAGTGCGCTGCACGGCGATGGCGCGCTGCGCGAGATCTCGTTGCGCGACCGCGCCACCGGCGCCGAACGCCGCGTTGCGACGCAATGGCTCTTCGTGTGCATCGGCGGCGAGCCGCACACTCACTGGGCAGAATCGATCGGCATGGATCGCGACGAGGCAGGCTACATCCTCACGGGCCCCGAACTCCTGCAAGGTGGCCGGCGCCCCCCACGGTGGCCGCTGGACCGCGAGCCGCATTTTCTCGAGACCAGCATCCCGGGGGTGTTCGCAGCCGGCGACGTGCGGCACAACGCGGTACGTCGCTGCGCATCCGCGGTGGGTGAAGGCGCGATGGCGGTGGCCTTCGTTCACCGCAATCTCGACGTCGGCTGAATGTCGCCATGGTCACGCGGATGGGTCCTGCCGCGCGACCTCGCGCGCGCGAAGTTCGGTGATGAATTGTTCCGCAGGTGTGAAGAAGGGGTTCTCGTGCAGCACGCCGCCGAGGATGATGACGGGGTGCGTGCGCAGGACGTCTGCCATCAGCGCCGCGCTGGTCTTCGAAAGGTCGTACATGCACACCACGGTGTCGCGCCCTTCGCGCACTACAGCGTTGAGGCGGGCTTCGTACTCAAGGAAAGCCTCAACGCCGGGCCAGTTTTCGCCAGCCCATTCGGCGTGTCCGCTGATGCGCGAGATCGAGGTCTGCGAATCGTCGGAGATATGCTGCTGGACGAAGCCGAGCATGCGGGCCACGTCGAAGCGTCCGTCGCGCAGGTACATGTCGAACACCGAGTGGACCCGGAGTTTCCCATTGCGCTCCTGCTGAGCGACGTCGATGCCGGCTGCGTAGAGCTGCCGCAGATGTTCGTCGCGAAGCGACGCGTCAACGATCTGGCAGGCCCGATCGCCTCGCTCGAGCCCATCCTTGATAAACGGCATCATGATGCGGTTTTCCTCCTCGGCGGTGCGGAAGAAGGCGCAGATGTGGCGGTATTTGCCCAGTGTCGAACCTGCGATTTCCACGCCAACCTGTTCGCCCTGACCGGACGACAAAGCTACGAGGCCGGTGAAGCTTGAGTCCATGATGTTTTGCCCAGGTTTTATTCCACGCCGACAACGTGCGCCCGACTGCAAAGCGCCCCATCCTCGAAACCTTTTAGCACGTTTGGCGAAAAGAAAGTGGAATCGCCGGGTCGATTCGTGCCACGCTCGCTGATCGCCCTCGACTTGCAGACCATGGATGAAACTGGCACCGAAATCCGCCGCCTTCGGGACTGCATCAGCGGACTGATGAGTCTGCTCGCTCTGCCGTCCTTGTGGGACGGCCGCGATCCGCTGTCCATCCTGCGAACCTTGCTCGATATGCTGGCACGCATGCTGGCCCTGGATCTGGCGTACGCACGACTTGACAACGGCGAGACCGCGCCGATGCTCGAGCTGGCGCGCAGCGAGTACCTACCTGACATCGCCCGACGCGCGAGCGAGGTCGGTGCAGCCATCGCGCCGTGGCTTCTGGCACAGCACTCCGGTGTCCCCTATGTCGTGCCGAACCCGTTCGAGCAGGGCGACCTGCGCGTCACGCACCTCTGGCTCGGCGCCAAGAAGGAGGTCGGTGTGCTGCTGGCCGCTTCCAGGCGACCCGGATTCCCGAGCGCTACCGAAACGTTGCTGCTGCGGGTGGCCGCGAACCAGGCGGTGGTCGAACTGCAGCGGGCGCAGTTGGCGATCACCCGGCAGCGTGCAGAGACCGCGGAAAGGCTCAATGACGAAGTCAAGGCGCACAACGCGTATCTGCGCCAGGAAACCGAACAGCATTGGGGCGAGATCGTCGGGCACAGCAAGTCGCTCGCACAGGCACTGACACTGGTAGAGCGCGTTGCGCCGACCAATGCATGTGTGCTCGTCCAGGGCGAGACTGGGACCGGCAAGGAACTGATCGCGCGTGCCATCCACCGTCTCAGCCATCGCCGGCAACATCCCTTCGTCCGGCTCAACTGCGCGGCCATCCCTACCGGGCTGATCGAGGCCGAACTGTTCGGACATGAAAAAGGCGCCTTCACCGGAGCCGTTGGCAAACGCATCGGGCGCTTTGAACTGGCCGACAAGGGCACCATCTTCCTCGACGAAGTCGGCGAGATTCCGCTCGAACTCCAGGCCAAGCTGCTGCGCGTGCTGCAGGAGCACGAGTTCGAACGTCTGGGAAGCACCCATACGCAGAAGACCGACGTGCGTCTGATCGCGGCGTCCAATCGCGACCTGGCGCGGATGGTGGTCGAGCGCACCTTCCGCGACGATCTGTACTACCGTCTGAAGGTGTTCCCGATCGAGACGCCGGCGCTGCGCCACCGCGTGGACGACATCCCCGTGCTGGCCCGCCACTTCCTGCAGGTTCACGCGCGCGCCAACAACCGGTCGGTTACGACCATTGCCCCGGAGAGCCTGGCGGCACTCAGCCGGTATTCCTGGCCCGGCAACGTGCGTGAATTGTCGAACTTCATCGAGCGCTGCGTGATCCTGACGCAAGGTGTCACGCTGGAGGTGCCGGTAGGTGAACTGAAGCCTGGCCTGCATGCGGGAGATGCTTCGGACCAAAGTCTCGAACACATGGAGCGCCAGCACATCCTTCGGGCCCTCGAGGAATGCAAGGGGGTCATCGCCGGCCCCGCCGGGGCGGCCGCCAGGCTGGGCATGAAGCGCACCTCGCTGCAATACAGGATGCAAAAGCTCGGCATTGCCCGCAGCTGAGAGTACTGCCGGAGGGCCGGCAGCGCTGCCGGAAGACCGGCAGCATGTGCCGATCGAGCGAGTCGCACAAGTGTGATCCGGCTCGCCCAAACCCTTGTCACGCTTCGAGATCCCGCAAGGCAGCGCGTCGTTCGTCGGCTCGCACAAGATTCGGCACGCCCCTTGCAACGGTCGAGCACCCGCCGATCGGCGGCACAACCAGCAGATGCACCGAGGGGACGCCATGCTGACAGCAAACCATGCCGGAATCGATAGCTCGTCGAGTGTCCACATGCCGATGCGGCCGTATCCGGAGGCGCCAGCCGCCGCGTGCGAACCGGTCATGCGCATTGCGTACCTGGGTGCAGCGGACCTCGGCAGCGTGCGCACGAGCGACTCGCTCGACATCCTCGTGCCCAAGGAGACCGCGAACCTGTTCACCACCCGCCACATGGAGGCCGCGCGGGACCGAATCGCCTACGTTCGCGCGCCGCTGGTCGTCGTGGTTCCGCCGGCCCTGCCGCATTCGCTGGCAGACCGACCCGGCTCCCACACGCTCCTCCTCCGCATCGCAGGGCCCTTCTTCCGCGCAACGGCCTTTGCCGCGCTGGGCAGCGACCAATTCAGTTTTGTCGAACCCCATGCGACGAACGATTCGTTGCTCCGCGAGGTCGCCGACGCGGTCGACCAGCAGTTCCCGAGCCACCGGCTGGAAGCGAACTTTCTGAACGCACTGGCCGCCCTGCTGGCCGCGCACGTCGCCAGGAACTACCTGGCCGCGGGACCTGCGAGGGCCGTGTCCAACGGCGGGTTGGCGGCCCACAAGATCCGCTGCGTGCGCACCTTCGTTGCCGAGCATCTCGGCGAGACGATCCGCGTCGAGCAGCTCGCCGCCGAAGTGCACATGAGCCCCTTTCATTTCGCGCGGATGTTCAAGCAATCGACCGAACAGTCGCCGCACCTCTACATCCTCTTGCAGCGCATCAAACGCGCCAAGGAGCTCCTGGCCGGCACCGACTCGCCGATCATCGACGTGGCGGCCGACGTGGGCTTTCGCACGCAAGGTCATTTCACGGGCGTGTTTCATCGCTACACCGGCTTCACGCCGAAGGCGTTCCGGATGAGTGCGCGCGACGCGTCGATCCCGTCCGTCGCGTCAACAGCAGGCGACCGCAACCCGTGATGATCCATGCACAACGCTGTCGGGCTCAGGCTTGACGAGCGACGTAGGCAACCGACCCCTCGTCGGGGTTCAGGCCGCCGCCGGTCGGGGGCGCACCAGGTGGCGATAGCGCAGGTTGAGCAGCACGTAGCAGATCATGGTCGCCGTGATCCCCACCAGCATGGCGCAGAGCCCGAGCGGCAACATCAGCACGATTGCCGTCAGCGCGAAGACGGCCGCCGTGTTGGACAGGAGGTAAGGCCGCAGCTCGGGTGCCTCCATGTAGTAGCCGTATTGCTTGCCCACGAAGAACAGCACCGTGCCGACCGCGGCCAGCCGACGGAAGTCGGCCGGGTCGAGGTCGTCCAAAATCGCATGCCGGATCAGGGAGGCCAGGATCGCCAGTCCGACGAACAGGAAGAAGTGCGAATAGAGGATCGAGTACCCGGTCGCCAACCTGCGCTGCTCCAGCAGGTGGAAGCTGTCGTAGTAGATCCACCAGATGGCCGACACCATGACGAATCCGCTGACTGCGGCGATGACGTTGGTTTGGTCCCACGCGATGTGCGCCAGCGCCGCGGAGATGCTGATCACCGATTCGCCCAGCATGATGATGGTCAGCAGTCCGACTCGCTCGACCAGGTGTGCCGCGTGCGCCGGCACGACGTGCAGCCTCCGGCGAAGCAGCACTAGGGCCGCCATGTCGAACACGATCCCGGCATAGAAGACCAGGTAGCGCCACGGTGGTTCCAGCAGGACCGAGCAAAGGCTGATCGCGGCACCGACGGCAAACACGGTGCCCACCGTCGACGCGAAGCCGCCCCCGTCGTGGTGCTTGCGCCTGGAGACGAAGTACATCGCGGAGATGATCAGCCGCGCCCCGCAGTAGCAGGCCACGGCCAGCGCATAGTGTTCCTGGGTGCCGGTGGCGCTCTGCGCCGAGATCACGATCAGCAGGAACATGATCAGCAGGGTGGACAGCCGGTGCTGACGGCTGTCGGTGTCGAAGCGGTTGGCGTATATCGTGTGGCCCGCCCAGATCCACCAAAGCGGCAGGAACACCATGACGAACCGCATGACCTGGTGCGCCCCGATGTGGCCCTCATGCGCTTCACTGAGGATCTCGCCGGCGCCGTGCAGGGCAACGACGAAGATCAGATCGAAGAAAAGCTCGAGCCACGTCGCGCGACGATGGGGGTCGAAATATCGCAGGTCCACCGGGCGGCCTCAATGCTGCGGCGAGAGCATGTCGTCGACCTCGTCCCCGATGGGTTCCGGCTCGCTGCCATCGGGCTTGCCTGCGAGGGCCGGCAGCAACTCGGTTCCGATCTCCTCGAGTACCTCGGACGCCGGTCGCGCGCCGTACTTGAGATTGAGAACCACGTGGTTGACGCCCGCTACGCGCAGCGAGTCCAGAAAGTGCCGCAGGAAATGCCGCCCTGCCTTGAACCCGAGATGGATGGCCGTCGGCTCCAGGTACGGGTCGTCGGCCAGGTCGACATAGAGCGACTGCACGAACGGCTTGAAGGCGCCCGGCCTGGCGGAATGGACCTCGCCGCGCCAGCGTGCCACCGTTTCGGCTTGGTGATCGATGCCGCGTGGGTAGGTGATCCAGCCATCCGCGTGGCTGGCGATCCATGACAGCGACTGCCCGCTTTGTCCGGTGACGAGCATCGGCAGGCGTCCCATCGGTTTGGGCACGAGGTCGGCATTGCCGGAGAGCGCGCCGGCCGTTGACGTCAACGCCGGGTATTCGCGCTCCAGCACGCGCCGTATCATCCCGAAGTATTCGCGAAACAGGTCGGCACGCCGTTCGATGTCGACGCCGAAAGCCGGGAACTCCACCGGTCGGTCGCCCGATGCCACGCCCAGCACCAGGCGGCCGCCCGACAGTTGGTCGACCGAGGCCGCCGCCTTGGCGACATGCAGCGGATGCCGCAGCGGCAGCACGATGGCGCCCGTGGCCAGCGCGATCGCCTTGGTGTGTGCCGCGATCCAGCCGAGATACACCCAGGGATCGTGGATCTGACCAAGATCGCCGAAGCTCGGATCGCGCAACGGCACATCGCGCACCCAGAGCGCGGCGAAGCCGAGCGTCTCGGCGCGCTGCGCAAGCCGCTCCTGGTCGTGCATCGGTGCCTCGTCGCCCGCATAGGCCTCGATGGGAAAGAAGACGCCGACCGTGAGTCGGCCCACGCGGAACATGCGACTGAAGCCTGGCGCTTCGTCGGCCCTGGCCGTCGGATTGACTTTGAGCATGCGCGCTCTCCTGTTGGATGGCGCAAGCGTACGCGGCGTGCCGGGAGGCGGTATTCCCGATTGCTGCGAAAACCACCCAAGGACGGCGGCATATACAAGCAGCTGCGACGGGAACGCTGACGGCGGCAGCCCGGGTTCGCCCGAGCCGACGCGCCAGTCGGCGCTAACTGCCAGGTCGTTTATGAACGACCGATACTTTGCGACCTACGTATTCAAAGGGCGCAGACTGATATGCCAACGGCATCAGCTTGGCACCAAGAGTTCTGGTCTTCACAGAGCTGCAGTCCACGCGTTGCGTCGCCTGGACTCACTGCCAGGACGTTTGCCAACGGAAGATTGTTTGCGCCACCGGCATTGAAAAGGCGCAGACTGCCATGACCGGTTCGACCCGATCCGGTCGAGTGTTGTTAAACGAAAGAAGGTATGTCATGGTCACAGTCGCGTTGTACGTTCGTCTGGAAGCGAAGCCCGGAAAAGAGAAAGAGGTTGAAAATTTCCTCGTGGGTGGTCTTCCTCTCGTCATGGAAGAGCCCGCCACCACCGCCTGGTTTGGCCTTCGCCTTGGGCCGACAAGCTTCGGAATCTTTGATGCCTTTCCAGATGAAGCGGGCCGCCAGGCGCATCTCTCGGGCAAGGTGGCGGCGGCGCTGATGGCACAAGCCGGTGAACTGTTCTCCGAGCCGCCGTCAATTCAGAACGTAGACGTGCTTGCGGCAAAGCTACCGAGCTGAACACATTGCTTGGGCGCAATGGCCACTTCTGCGCACTTTGCGGAGGCGGACCAATGCGCTGCAGGATGACGCGATTGCGGCGCACAGCGGACATTCGGCGGCCCGCGCCGATTGACCGGAACCAGTCTGAAGCAGACGTCGAGCATCTACAAGCTTTCGTGCCATAGCTGCCCAAGCCTCTTACCGCCAAACGTAATGCCCCTTCACCACCCGCCCATGCTCCCGATGCGCCTTGACCCAAATCTTCTTCTTCGCATGCGGCCGATGCACCTGGTGCGACGGGGCGCGCTTCATGTGCGGGCCGTTGCCGTGGTGGGCCGGGCCGGGTTGAGCAAAGGACAGGGAGGAAACGAGAACAGCCGCAGCGAACAATGCGATTTTTTTCATGGGGAACTCCAATCAAGAGAAGAGACGATGACCTGAGCTTAGAAGGGCTCTGTGAAAGCAGCCGTAGGTAGAAGAACGCTTTACGCAGCTTTACGGCCGACAGGGTGCGGCGGCCCCGCCCTCAGAATTTTTCGTGCGGCAGCAGGTAGCGCCAGTTGCCCGGCGCCATGCCCGCCAGCGACACGCGCCCCACGCGCTGCCGCTTCATCGCCACGATGCGCAGGTCCACGCTGTCGCACATCTGCGCGATCTGCCCGGGCCAGGCGCCCTTCATCGCGAAGCGCAGGCCGGTCACGCCCTCGTTCTGGCGGTTGATGCTGACCTTGGCCGGCAGCATGGCGCGGCCGTCGATCACCGGCGACTGGTTGAGGCGGTGCAGCGCCTGCGGGCCGACCTCGCCCTGCACGTCGACCATCACCTCGTATTCCATCAGCGCCGCGTCCTCGACCAGCTTGCGTTCGATGCGCGGGTCCTGCGTGAAGACGATCAGGCCGCCGGCGCCGGTCTCCAGCGGCGTGAAGCAGCGCTGGTTCGCGAAATGGCGCTGCAGCGTGGGGCGCTGCGAGACGTCGTGCTCGCAGCGTTGGTCGGGCACCAGCAGGCGCGCGATCGGCGCGTCGAAGGCCATGCCGGGCAGCTTGTTGAGCAGCAGGGTCACGACCTGCACCGGCTCGGGCTTCGCGCCCTGGCTGATCTCGACGGTCTGCTCGGGCTTGACGCGGGCCTGCGGCACCTCGATGCGCTGGCCGTCGACGCGCACGGCGCCGTTCTCGATCAGCAGCTCGGCCTCGCGGCGCGAGCAGCCGGCCTGCGCGGCAACGCGCTTGGCCAGGCGGATGCCTTCGTCGCTCTCGTCGTTCCTGGGCTCGTGGCGTGCGGGTGCGCGGTTCATGCCAGGCCCTTCTCGCGGATGCGTTCCACATGCGCGGCCAGCGATCGCGCGGCCACCGGCCACATGCGTTGGGGCACGTCGCCGTACGCCACCGGCAGCCATTCCTCGGGCGTGCCCTGGGGCTGCGCGCGCATGGCGGCCAGGATGCGGGCCTCGCGCCGCAGGCGGTGCATCTTCAAATAGGCGATGGCGTCGCGCGCCGAGCCCAGCACGTAGCCGTGCGCGGGCAGGATGAAGTCGACGCCACCGGTGGCGCAGGCCTCGTCGAGCGTGTCGAGCGAATCGAGGTATGCGCCCATGTGGCCGTCCGGTGGGTCGACCACCGTGGTGCTGCCGTTGAGGATGTGGTCGCCCGAGAACAGCAGGCCGTCTTCCTCCAGCACGAGGCACAGGTGGTTGGCCGCGTGGCCGGGCGTGTGGATCACGCGCAGGGTGTGGGTGGTCTCGCGCGATGCGCCTTCCAGCACCAGGCGCTCGCCGTCGGCCAGGGTGCGGTCGGGCGCGAACTGCGCATTGGCGCGTGCGGTGGGCGCCGAGGGCAGGCCGAGGATCGGTGGCTTGGTCGATGTGCACAGCGCCTGCAGCGGTGCGGCGGCGGGTGAATGGTCGGCGTGCGAATGGGTGCAGACGATCATGCGGATGTCGCCGCCCGTGGCCGCGTGCAGCCGCGCGATGTGCGCCGCGTCGCGCGGGCCCGGATCGACCACGATGTAGCCGGTGGCGGCGTCGCCCACGATGTAGCTGTTGGTGCCGGGGCCGGTCATGGCGCTGGGGTTGGGCGCGGTCAGGCGCTGCAGGTTGTGCAGCAGCCGCACCGGCGCCTCGCTCTGCCAGTCGAGCGCATGCACGATCTGGCCGTCGGGGCAGACCAGCGCGAGCTCGCCATACGGCGTGTCGCTTTCCATGAAGCGGGCTTCCTGGCCCTTGAGCAGGCCGGCGCGCGGGCAGCTGGTGAACAGCGGTTGTTCCTGGGCGCAGGCGGCCAGCACCGCGTCGACCGTGGCGTAGGCGGTGAAGCGTTCCAGCGTGCGCACGGTCGGGAACATCAGCAGGAAGCCGCCGGCCTTGTGGCGCTCCAGCGCATCGGCCGGCCGCACCCACACGGGCTCGAACTGCTCGGTCTCGTCGGCCGTGGGCGTCTGGCCCTCGGGCATGCGCGCCACCAGGAAGGGCACGTCGAAACGCTTGGGCAGGTCGCGGTCGGTGATCCAGTGGGCGAAGGTGAAGACCTGGTCGGTCGCCAGCCGCAGGCCGTGCGCGGCGCATTGGGCGGCGAAGGGCTGCGTGCCGTCGGCGGTGCTGCGGTCCATGGCCGCGACTTCGGCGGCCCCGACCGGGCGGCCGTCGGCATGGCGTGCCAGCAGCACGCCCAGTTCCTCGAAACATTCGCGCAGCGCGGCGATCGATTGGGTGAGCTGCAGGTCGCTCTGCGTGACGCGGCGTTCGGCCACGCCGTGGGCCTGGGCGTCGCCCGCGTCGATGCGGCCGCCGGGGAAGACGTAGGCACCGGCGCCGAAGCTGGCCTTGTCGGAGCGGCGCGTCATCAGCACCTCGATGCCGGCCGGCGTGTCGCGCAGCAGCAGCAGGGTGGCGGCGTCGCGCACGGGGGCGGCTTCGCGTGGGGGGTATGTGAGTTGTGTGGGGCGGACCATGCGTCGATTATCGGCAGCATGGCGCCGGCCCGCCGGTCACCTACTCGACGCCCCCTGTCGGCGCATCACAGGGTCTTGGCCAGCGTCAGCACCAGCCGCGGCCGGTTGGGCGACCAGCCGGCGTCGGGGCCGCTGGTCAGCGCATAGGCGCGCTCGTGGCTCGCGCCCTGCAGCGCGCCGCCCAACGACAGGCCGCCGCCCAGGTCCAGGCTCGCGCCCAGGCTGTAGTCGACGAAGCTGCGGTAGCCCAGGCGCCGGATGTCGCTGGCCATGCGGGTGTGGCCCAGCGCGGCCTTGAGCGTGACGCCCGCGCCGATCTCCTTGCTGTAGGCCAGGCTCAGGTAGCCGGTGTTGCGGCCCGACAGGCCCGAGCCCGCGGCGTTGCCCGCGTAGTTGAAGTAGTCCTTCGACACGGTGTGCGCGTACTTGAGCGTCACGCTGCCCAGCGTCGCGTCGGTGTAGCTCGCGCCCGCGTACAACTCGGTCGTGTTGCCCGCGTGGTTGCCGGGGTAGAGGTAGGTCAGCGCGCCGAGGTCGATGTCGAACACGTCGGCCTTGAACTTGTAGCCACCGTAGAGGTCGCTTTCGATGCTGTTGCCGGCCAGCCAGCCGACGCTGGCGTTCCAGTTGCCCACATACCAGCCGCTGTCGCCGAACGCATGGTCGAAGCCGCCCTGCAGCGAGGGCTTGAGCGCGCGCGTCCTGGCGCCGCCGTCGTGGCCCAGCACGTCCTGGTCCTGGCCGCGGAACTTGTAGTCGCTGCTGAGCGCGATGTTGGCCGTGGTCTGGGCGTTGGCGAAGGCCGGCAGCACGGCAAAAGCGAGCAGGGCCAGGGTGGAGTGCGAGCTGGGGAAATACATGAAGAGAATGAGCTGGGAATGAGGAAGCGCGAGCGTAGGAGGCGGCGCGTAAAACCCGCGTAAAAAGGCAGGGCCCGGGCGTAAAAAGGCCCGCGCCGGGCGCCGGCCGGCGCGTGGCAAGATGCACGCGTCTCCATCGCTCCACGGTCTTTCGCATGCTCATCAATTGCGTTGTCTACGAAGACGGCTCCAAGCTCGCCGACATCCCCGTGAGCCGCATCGGCGAGTACCTCTCGCTGCCGCGCTGTTTCGTCTGGGTGGCGCTGCACGACGCCTCGCAGGAAGAACTGCTGGAACTGCAGCAGGCCTTCGACCTGCACCCGCTGGCCGTCGAGGACGCGCAGAACGGCCACCAGCGGCCCAAGGTCGAGGAGTACGGCGATTCGCTGTTCGTGGTGCTGCACCTGCTCGATGCCGACGCCGACGCACCGCGCACCGCCATGGAGGTCGGCGAGCTCGACGTGTTCGTGGGCCGCAACTACGTGGTGTCGGTGCGCAACCGCAGCAGCCACGGTTTCGTCGAGGTGCGCGAGCGCTGCCAGCGCGAACCCGAACTGCTCAAGAACGGCCCGGGCTTCGTGCTCTACGCGCTGATGGACGCGGTGGTCGACCGCTACTTCCCGGCCATCGACGCCTTCGACGTCGAGCTCGAGACCATCGAGGAGCGCATCTTCACCCAGGGCGGCGCGCGCGAGAACATCCAGGGCCTCTATGGCCTGAAGCAGCGCCTCACGGTGCTCAAGCACGCGGTCGCGCCGCTGCTCGAGGGCGCCAACAAGCTGCATGGCGGCCGGGTGCCGCAGATCTGCGTGGGCACGCAGGAATACTTCCGAGACGTGCTCGACCACCTGAACCGCATCAACGGCTCGATCGACGCGATGCGCGACACCATCGGCATCGCGATCCAGGCCAACCTGTCGATGGTCACCATCGCCGATGGCGAGGTCACCAAGCGGCTCGCCGCCTGGGCCGCGATCTTCGCGGTGTGCACTGCCTTCGTCGGCATCTGGGGCATGAACTTCGAGCAGATGCCCGAGCTGAAATGGCGCTACGGCTATGCGATGGCGCTGGGCCTGATCGTCAGCATCTGCGGCTACCTCTACTACCGCTTCCGCAAGGCCGGCTGGGTCTGAGCACACGCACCTTCCTGGAGAAAGAAACCATGTTCCCCCTCGACCTGCTGCTGACCTACCTGGCCGCCTGCCTGATCGTCGTGATCGCGCCCGGCCCCGACAACATCCTCGCGATCAGCCGGGGGCTGAGCCAGGGCCGCGCCGCGGCCTGCCTGTCGGCCACCGGCGCCGGCCTCGGGATCATGGTGCATGCGCTGGCCGCGGCGCTGGGCCTGTCGCTGCTGATCCAGGCCTCGCCCGTGGCCTTCTGGGCGGTCAAGGCGGTGGGCGGCGTGTATTTGCTGTGGCTGGGCTGGAAGGCGCTGGCCTCGCGCAACCTGATCTCCTTCGAACCCAGCGCGCACCAGTCGCTGCGCAAGGTGTTCTTCACCGGCCTGCTGTCGAACGTGCTCAATCCCAAGCCGGGCCTGTTCGTGCTGGCCTTCCTGCCGCAGTTCGTGAGCGCGAGCCGCGGCCCGGTGGCGGTGCAGATGCTGGTCTACGGCGCGATCTTCGCGCTGCTCACGGCCGTGATCTTCTCCGTGCTGGGCTGCTGCGCCTCGACCCTGTCGGCCTGGCTGCGCCGCCACCCGCGCTTCGGCACCGGCCTCAACGTGGGCGCGGGCCTGACCTTCATCGCGTCGGGGCTGTCGGTGCTGGCGCTCAAGCAGCGCGCTTGAAGGGCGCTGCCTGAGGCCGGGGCCGGCTAGTCGAGCAGGTTGATCTGCAGGTAGCCCGCGGCGGTGGAGGGTGCCGCGCCGCCGACGAGCACGAGGAGCTTCGTGTTGTAGATGGCGAAGTACCCGGCGTTCGGTGCGGAGTTGGCGACGAATCGCAGGCCGGCAGGCCCGGTGAGACCCAAATCGACGTAGGTGTTCGTGGACATGGACGTGCTGCCGTCTGCGGCGATCACGTTGCGGGTGTTGCCCGTGGCCGTGAGGTTGACCTTGCCCCACGAGCCGCCGGTCGACCCGCCGTAGCCGGTGGCGACGTTCCACACAGGGGTGTCCTGCACGCCGATCCGCATCACGTAGCGCCCGGCGATCGCGTTGGAGGCCCCGCCCGAGAGGTAGACGTTCTGGTTGCCGATGCGCGCGACCACAAAGCGGCTGGTGTCGTTGGCATTCGCCACGTTGACCATGCGCCATACGCCGCTCACGTCCGTCGGCTCGACGTTGTAGGTCAGCGTCACGCCCGAGGGGCAGTCGGCGATGCTGAAGATCTGCATGCTGTTGCAGAGCTTGAACACCGTGCCGCCTGCGGACAGCGAGGTCTGCGTGATCGCCGAGCCGTTGCCGGCCGCTTCACGGCTGATGCCGAACAGGTTGTAGGTGCCGTCGAGTTCCGCCGCCGTCGTGATCAGCTTGCGCGCCGCGATGAAGGGCTTGACCGCGTAGGTGGGGGTTGTCGCCAAAGGCTCCACAAAGGGGAAGGCACCGACCACCGCATCGGTCGTCACACGGAAGCGCGACACGTTGACCGTCGACGGGGCACGGTCGCTCCTGAAGAAGAAACTGCCGGGTTCGGACGCATCCGTGCCGAAGGTGTAGGACACCGGGTGGCTGCCGTCCTGGTCGGTGAAGGTGTAGCGGTTCAGGTTGAAGTCCAGGCTCAGCTGGTACTGCAGGCCGTTGCTCGCGTAGACGCGGTAGGTGCCGTTGCGCGCGTCGCCGGCCGCGACGGCGAGCACCGTGGCCTTGGTGCGCGCGGGGCTGGCGGTGGTGGTCGCCGATACCGTGTAGGTCCCCGCGGTCGCGGAGGCATTGAGGATCTGGGCACTCCACTTCGTGGCCGTGGTGCCCGGGTTCAGCAGGGTGATGGTGCTGCTGGCCCCCGAGCTGCTCCACTGGGCGGCCTCGCTGGGCGTGATCTCAACCGTGTCGCCGGCTTGGGTCGCGAACTGGCCGTTCGCGTCGGCAACGGCCGCGGTGCCGTTGATCTTGACGGTCGTCGTGAGCGCGGGCGGCGTCACGGGCGTCACCGCGCCGCCGTCTCCACCACCACCTCCTCCCCCACATGCTGTCAGACCCGCCAGTGCAGCCACGCAGGCCAATGAAAACTGAATCCTCATGCTCTTCCTTGTGTTGTTATCGCCGACGCCGCGAGATGCCGCGCCGCCCGGGGAAGATACATGTTGTTTCAGGTGCGGGCAATGCGGATCTGCGTCGTGTTGAATACCTTGGTGACACCCGAGGCACCACGCTCGTTGTCGCATGAGTTTTTGTCACCCGCAGCGCGAACTTTTCTGGTTTGCCGCGCGACTTCTCGTTGCCTAGACTGCGGGCCGACTCCACAAGGCACCGCATGACTCCGCATACCGCTTCCTCCGCCCGACCGCGCCTGGGCTTCATCGGCCTGGGCCTGCTGGGCTCGGCCATGGCGCAGCGCCTGCGCGAGCAGGGCTGGGCGCTCACGGTCTGGAACCTCGAGCCCGAACGCATGGCGCCGCTGGTCGCGGCCGGCGCGGTCGCGGCACCCAACCCGGCCGGCGTGGCCGCGGCCAGCGACATCGTGCTGCTGTGCGTGCTCGACGGGCCGGCCGTGCAGGCCTGCGTCTTCGGCGACGGCGGCATCGCGTCGGCCGGCCCGGCAGCGGGCAAGCTGCTGCTCGACCATTCCACCATCACGCCCGACGCCACGCGCGCCATGGCCGCGCGGCTGGCGGCCGAGACCGGCATGGGCTGGGTCGATGCGCCGGTGTCGGGCGGGCCGCTGCAGGCGCGCGACGGCACGCTCACGCTCATGACCGGCGGCAGCGAGCCCGACATCGCGCGTGCCCGGCCGGTGTTCGCGGAGCTCGCGGCCAACTGCACGCGCATGGGCCCGGTGGGCGCGGGCCAGGCCGCCAAGACCATCAACCAGGCCATCGTCGGCACCGGTTATGTTCTGATGGCCGAGGCGCTGGTGCTGGCCGAGGCCGCCGGCATCGCGGCCGCCGACCTGCCGCGCTGCCTCGCGGGCGGGCTGGCCGACAGCGGCCTGCTGCAAAAGATCTACCCGCAGATGCAGGCGCGCGATTTCGCCCAGCCGCGCGGCTATGCGCGGCAGCTGCTCAAGGACATGCGCGCGGTGCAGGCGCTGTCGTCGCAGCTGCAGCTCGACCTGCCGCTGGTCGCGGCCGCCACCGCCCGCTATGCAGACTACGTGGGGCGCGGCAACGAGACGGCCGACTCGGCCTCCGTCGTGCGCCTCTACGACGAGGAAGCCGGCCGCGGCGCCGGGTAGGCGTGCCTATTTCTGCAGCAGCGCCACCCGGCTCAGGATGTCCTTGATGTAGGCGCTCTCCTGGGCCATGCGGGCCTCGAAGGCCGCGCTGTCCAGGTCGGTGTCGACGGTGAAGTTCAGCCGTTCCATGTCGGCGCGCAGCGAGGGCTCCTTCATGGTCTTGGCGGTCGCGGCCTTGAGCACCGCGATCACCTCGGGCGGCGTGCCCTTGGGCACGGCCAGGCCGCGCCAGGTGCCGAGCTCGAGGTCGATGCCGCGCTCCTTGAGCGTGGGCACGGTCTCGAAGCCCTTCACGCGCCGGTCGGCCATCACGCCCAGCGCGCGCAGCTTGCCCGCGGCGATGTGGACCGCGACCTCGGGCGTGCTGACCGTCACCGCGTCCACATGGCCGCCCAGCAGGGCGAGCACGGCCGGCGCGCCGCCCGCGTAGGGGATGTAGTTGAAGCTGGCGCCGGTGCGGTCGGCCAGCGCGGCCGCCGCCAGGTGCCACATCGAACCCTGGCCCGCATTGCCGACGCGCACGTTGGCGTCGGGCTTCTTCGCCGCGGCGACGAACTGCTCCAGCGTGGTCCAGGGCGCGTCGGCGCGCACCACCACCACGGCCGGGTCGGCGTTGAGGCGGGCGATGGGCGTCAGGTCGTTCCAGCCGAACTTGGCCAGCCCGATCTGGTTCAGGAAGGTGACCTCGACGGTGGTCAGTGCCAGCCGGTAGCCGTCGGGCTTGGCGTTGATCACGTCGTTCCAGCCGATCACGCCGGCCGCGCCGGGCTTGTTGACCACCACGATGGGCTGCGGCAGGTGCTTCACCGCCGCGGCGGCGAAGCCGCGCGCCATCACGTCGGCCCCGCCGCCGGCCTGGTAGGGCACCACCAGCTCGATCGGGCGCACGGGATAGTCCGCGGCCTGCGCGGCGCCGGTGGCCAGCAGGCCGCCGAGGGCGAGCGAAAGCGCGAGCAGGGCGCGCGGGGAACGGAAGGAAGCGAGAGTCGGCATGGTGTCTCCAGGGGTGGCGGAAAAGCGAGCGTGCGTTGCGCTCAGAAAAAGGGAAAGCCGGACGGTGAGGGTGCGGGCTCGTCGAGCAGGATGCTCCGGTCCACCGTGCGCACGTCGGTGCGCCCGCAGAAGGCCATCGTCAGGTCCAGCTCCTTGTGGATCAGCTGCAGCGCGCGGGTCACGCCCGCCTCGCCCATCGCGCCCAGGCCGTAGAGCATGGCGCGGCCGATGAAGGTGCCCTTGGCGCCCAGGGCCAGCGCCTTGAGCACATCCTGGCCCGAGCGGATGCCGCCGTCCATGTGCACTTCGATGCGGTGGCCCACGGCCTCGGCGATGCGCGGCAGCGCGCGGATCGAGGAGGGCGCGCCGTCGAGCTGGCGCCCGCCGTGGTTCGACACGATCAGCGCGTCGGCGCCGCTGTCGGCCGCGAGCTTCGCGTCGTCCACGTCCTGGATGCCCTTGAGTATCAGCTTGCCCGGCCACTGTTTGCGGATCCAGGCCACGTCCTGCCAGTTGAGCGTGGGGTCGTACTGCTGCGCGGTCCAGTCGGCCAGCGAGCTCATGGTCTCCACGCCCTCGACGTGGCCGACGATGTTGCCGAAGCTGCGGCGCTTGGTGCCCAGCATGCCCGCGCACCAGCGCGGCTTGCTCGCCATGTTGAGCAGGTTGGGCAAGGTGAGCCGCGGCGGCGCCGAGAGGCCGTTGCGCAGGTCCTTGTGGCGCTGGCCGCTGATCTGCAGGTCCAGCGTGAGCACCAGCGCCGTACAGTTGGCCGCGTGTGCGCGCGCCATCAGCCGCTCGACGAAGGCGCGGTCGCGCATCACGTAGAGCTGGAACCAGAAGGGATGGCCGTCGGTGGCCTCGGCCACGTCCTCGATCGAGCAGATGCTCACGGTCGACAGCGTGAACGGGATGCCGAAGGCCTTGGCCGCGCGCGCCGCGAGGATCTCGCCGTCGGCATGCTGCATGCCGGTCAGGCCGGTGGGCGCGATGGCCACCGGCATCGCCACGTCCTGCCCGAGCATCTGCGTGCGCGTGCTGCGTGCGCCGATGTCCACCGCCACCCGCTGGCGCAGCAGGATGCGCTGGAAGTCGGCCTCGTTGGCGCGGTAGGTGCTCTCGGTCCAGGAGCCGGCGTCGGCGTACTCGTAGAACATGCGCGGCACGCGCTTCTTCGCGAGCAGGCGCAGGTCTTCGATGTTGGTGATCAGGGTCATGAAGGAGGGAAAGGGAAAGGGAGATCAGCGCAGCCAGCTCGCCGGCACCAGGATCAGCTGCGGGAACAGCACGAACAGGAACATCAGCGCGGTCAGCGAGAGCAGGAAGGGCCAGACGCCCGAGATCACGCTGTCGAGGCTCACGCGCGCGGTGCCGGCCACCACGTTGAGCACCGTGCCCACGGGCGGCGTGAGCAGGCCGATGGCGTTGTTCATGATGAACATCACGCCGAAGTACACCGGGTCGATGCCGGCCTTGGTGATCACCGGCATCAGGATGGGCGTCATGATCAGCACGGTGGGCATCAGGTCGAGCGCGGTGCCCACGATGATCACCAGCACCATGATCACGAACATCAGCAGGATCGGGCTGTCGACGAAGGGCTCGAGCAGCGCCGTCACCTGCGCCGGGATGTTGGCGATGGTGATCAGCCAGGCCGAGACCAGCGCGCAGGCTACGAGGAACAGCACGGTGCTCGAGGTCTTGGCCGCGCTCAGCACCAGTTCGGGCACGCGCGAGAACTTGAGCTCGCCGTAGACGAACATGCCCACCACGAAGGCGTAGACCACCGCCACCACCGCGGCCTCGGTCGGCGTGAACACGCCGAACTTCATGCCGCCGATGATCACGATCGGCAGGATCAGCGCCCACACGCCGTCGAGCGCCGCGCGGCCCAGCGCGGCCCCGCTGAAGCTGCGCACCACCACGCTCTTCTCCTTCTTCGCGCACAGCCACCAGGTGGCGGTGAGCGTGAGCGCCATCATGATCCCGGGGAACAGGCCGGCCAGGAACAGCTTGGTGATCGAGACCTGCGCCACCACGCCGAAGACCACGATCGCGATCGAGGGCGGGATCACCGGCGCGATGATGCCGCCCGCGGCGATCAGCCCGGCCGCGCGGGGCACGTTGTAGCCGGCGTTGCGCATCATCGGGATCAGCAGCGCCGCGACCGCCGCGGTGTCGGCCACGGCCGAGCCCGAGATGCTGGCCACCACCGTGGCCGCGATGATCGCCACATAGCCCAGACCGCCGCGCACGTGGCCGACCATCGCGTCGGCCACGCGCACGATGCGCGTCGAGAGGCCGCCGGCGTTCATCAGTTCGCCCGCCAGCATGAAGAAGGGCACCGCCATCAGCGGGTAGTTGTTGACGCCCTCGAGCATGTTCTGCGCGAGGATCTGGGTGTCGAAGCTGCCCAGGTGGACCATCAGCGCCACGCCGCAGAACAGCAGCGCGAAGGCGATGGGCATGCCGAAGGCCATGGCCCCGAGCAGCGAGGAGACGAAGACGAAGATGGTCATGCGTTCTTTCGGAATCGAGGGGAGCTCATTCGCCGGCGCTGCCGGTGTCGTTGACCAGTTCGGCGCGCGGCATGCGCCCGCTCAGCAGGCGCCACAGCGAATGCACCAGCAGCAACGCCATGCCGGCGCTGCTCACCAGCAGGCAGGCATAGACCACGCCGATGGGCACGCCGGTGACCGGCGCGCGGTCGTCCATGCCGATCACGACCAGCTTCCAGGCGCCGTGCACCAGCAGCAGGCAGCAGCCCAGCGCGCCCACGTCGGCCACGAAGCGGCAGACGCGCTGGCCGCGTTCGCCCAGCCGCGCGACGATGGTCGACATGCCCAGGTGCATGTTGTCCTTCATCACCATCAGCGCGCCGATCAGCGTGAGCCACATGAAGACGAAGCGCGAGGCTTCCTCCGAGAAGACGATGCCCGAGTTGAAGGCGTAGCGCAGCACCACGTTGCCGAACACGAGCGCGACCATGACGGCCATCATCGTGATCATCAGCACGTTCGCGGTGCGCTCGAAAAGGCGGGACAGCATGACGGTCTCCTGTTGTTGTGAGGTTCTGGGGGAGGCGTCGGCTTCAGCGGCTGGCGGGCGCGATGCGGTAGACGCGCAGCGCGTTGCCGCACCAGACGGCGTCGCGCGCCGCCGCATCGAGCGGCGCCAGCGCCTCGGCCACGGTGCGCACCACCTCGGAGAAGGGCGCGCGCAGGCCCGACACCGGCAGGTTGCTCGCGAACATGCAGCGCTGCGCACCGAAGATCTCGACCGTCTCGCGGATCACGCGCACGTTGCTCGCGGCGTCCCAGGGCGCGTCGGGCAGGCCGAATTCAGACAGCTTCACCACCACCTCGGGCAGGGCGGCGAGTGCCGTCATGCCGCGGCGCCAGTGCGCGAGGCCGTCCTCGCCGCGGTCCCAGGGCAGGCCCGCATGCTCGACCGCCACGCGCAGGCCGGGAAAGCGCGCGATGGCCTCGGCCGCTTCCTCCAGGTGCCAGTAGGGCACGCGCACGTCCCACAGCAGGTCGTGGTCGCGCAGCAGGCCCAGGCCCGCGCGCCAGGGTTCGTGCTGCAGCGTGCCGGGCTGGCCGCGCACGCTGTCGGCCGGGCTGCGCGCGATGCGCGGCTTGCAGCGCACGCCGCGCACCAGCGGCCATTCGGCCTGCTGGCGCATCTGCGCCTCGGCGTCGGGCGCGAGGAATTCCACGTTGGCGATCACCGCGTCGGGAAAGCCGTGCTGCGCATGGACGGCGTGCAGCCAGCGCGTCTCGGCCAGCGACTCGGCGCGCGAGCGCTCGGCTTCCACATGCACGGTGGCGACGATGGGCAGGCCCGCGGTCACGGCGCGGTAGTCGGCCACGCCGAAGTCGCGCCGCAGCACGCTGTAGTCGCCGAGGAAGAAGGCGTCGGCGTCGTAGCCGTCCTGCAGCCAGGGGAAGTGGCCCTCCGACAGGTGCCAGAGGTGGTGGTGCGCGTCGACGATCGCGGTGGGGAGCGGCGGCGTGCTCACGGCTGCGCGTCCATGGCCTTGAGCACCGCGTCGCCGTTCTTCTCGACGTAGAGCTTGCGCGTCTCGTCGCGCACGATCTGGCGGATGCTCGCGGTGTCGGGGTTCTCGTTGATCTGCATGCCCTTGGCGCGCAGCTGGGCGATCGCGTCCTTCTCGCCATCGGCATTGAGTTTGCGCTGGAAGTTCGCCGCGGCGGTGGCCTCCTCGAGGATCACCCTCTGGAACTGGGGCTTGAGCGACTCGAAGCGCGCCTTGTTCATGATCACCACCAGCGGCGTGTAGGCATGGCGCGTGAGCGAGAGGTACTTCTGCACCTCGTACATCTTCGACGACAGCATCAGCGTGGGCGGGTTCTCCTGGCCGTCGACCGCGCCCGACTCGAGCGCGCCGAAGACCTCGGCGAAGGGCATGGGCTGCGGGTTCGCGCCCAGGAGCTGGAAGGCCTTGAGGTGCGAGGGGTTCGGCGTGGTGCGGATCTTCAGGCCCTTGATGTCGGCGGCGGTGTTGATCGGCCGCTTGTTGTTGCCCAGGCTGCGGAAGCCGATCTCCCAGAAGGCCAGGCCCTTGATCTGGTGCGCGCCCAGCTCGTCGAGCAGGCCGCGGCCGACCGGGCCGTCGAGCGTGCGGTAGGCCTGCTGCGCATCGCTGAACTGGTAGGGCAGGTCGAGCGCGTTGAGCTTGGGCGCGAGGCCGGTGACGAAGGGGTTGCCGGTGGCGCCGATGTCGATGGTGCCGCTGCGCACGCCGGTCACCAGCGTCACGTCGTTGCCCAGCTGGCTGTTGGCGAAGACCTGGATCTCCACCCCGCCCTGGGTGCGTTCCTTGACGCGCTTGCTGAAGTCGAGCGCGGCCTTGTGCTGCGAGTCGCTCTCGGGCACGGTGTGGCTGAAGCGCAGCTTGACCGGCGTCTGCGCGGTGGCCGTGCCGGCGCCGAGTGCGAAGGCGAGGGCCAGCAGGCCGCCGGCGAGGGGCTTGAAGGGGATATGCATGCTTGTCTCCTGTGGTGGATGGCTGCCGCGATGCGGCTCAGACCGTGACCTTGGCGTCCTTGACCACCTTGGCCCATTTCTCCTTCTCGACCGCGATGAAGTCGACGAATTTCGCGGCCGAGCCGCCGCCGTCCTCGGCGCCGTAGCTGGCCAGCTTCTCGGCCACGTCGGGCATCGAGAGCACCTTGTTGAAGTCCTCGTTCATGCGCTGCACCATGGCCGGCGGCATGCGCGCCGGGCCGGCCAGGCCGTACCAGGTGCTGGCGTCGAAGCCCGGGTAGCCCAGCTCGGCCACGGTCGGCACGTTGGGCTGGGCCTTCGAGCGCTGCGGCCGGGTCTGCGCGATAGCCAGCAGCTTGCCGCTGGCCACATGCGGCGTGGCCGAGGTCATGGTCTCGAAGCTGTAGTTGATCTGGCCGCCGATCAGGTCGGTCAGCATCGGCGCCGAGCCGCGGTAGGGCACGTGCAGCGCGTCGACATTGGCGCGCAGCTTGAACAGCTCGGTCGCCAGATGCTGCGAGGCGCCCGCGCCCGAGGAGCCGAAGGTGATCGCGCCGGGCCTGCTGCGGCACAGCGCGACCACGTCCTTGAGCGTGCGCGCCGGCTGGCTGGTGTTGCAGATCAGCAGGTTGGGCGTGATGCCCACCAGCACGATGGGCGTGAAGTCGCGCTCCACCACATAGGGCAGCGAGGGGTAGAGCGCGGGCGCGATCGCGTGGTTGCTGATGTTGGTCATCAGCAGCGTGGTGCCGTCGCCGGGCTGCTTGGCGACGTACTCGGCGGCGATCACGCCGCCCGCGCCGGTCTTGTTCTCGACCGTGACCGGCGTGCCCCATATCACCGACAGCTTCTGCGCCATCACGCGCGCCATCACGTCGGTGCCGCCGCCGGGCGGAAAGCCCACCACGATGCGGATCGGGCCGGGTGGCAGCGGCGATTGCGCGTGCACCAGCGGCACGCTGCAGGCGGCGAGGGTGGTGGCGAGGAAGTGGCGTCTTTGCATGTCTTTGTCTCCGGTTTTTTCTGTGGAAAGGCCGCTGTCGAAGGGCTCAGAGCGAGTCCATCAACATCGCCTGGTAGTCGGCGGGGCTGGCCTCGCGCGGGTTGGTCTTGTGGCAGTGGTCCTTGAGCGCGCCCTCGATCACGCGCGGGAAGAGCTCGGGCGACACGTCGAGCGCGGCCAGGCCGGTGGGCAGGCCCAGCCGGCGGTTCATCGCCGTCACGGCGGGCGCCACCTCGTCGGCGCCGCCCAGGCCCATGGCCTGCGCCATGCGCGCGAGCCGCTGCTCCTGCTGCATCGACGGGGCTTCGGCGTTGAAGCGGATCACGGCCGGCAGCAGGATCGCGTTGAGCGTGCCGTGGTGCAGCCGCGGGCTCAGGCCGCCCATCGAATGGCTCAGGCTGTGGACGCAGCCCAGGCCCTTCTGGAAGGCCAGCGCGCCCTGCATCGAGGCGCTCATCATGTGCAGCCGGGCGGCGCGGTCGCCGGGCGTCGAGGTCGCGGTCTCGATGTGCTGCCAGCCGCGGCGCAGGCCGTCGAGCGCGATGCCGTCGGCCGGCGGGTTGAAGGCCGGCGCCATGAAGGTCTCCATGCAGTGCGCGATCGCGTCCATGCCGGTGGCCGCGGTGAGCAGCGGCGGCAGGCCCAGCGTGAGTTCGGGGTCGCACAGCGCGACGCGCGGCACCAGGTGGGGCGAGAGCACGCCGACCTTGCGGCCGTCGTCCAGGATCAGCACCGCGCCGCGGCCGACCTCGCTGCCGGTGCCGGCCGTGGTGGGCACGGCGATCACCGGCGCGGTGGCGGCGGTGATGCGCGCCGCGCCGCCTTCGATGGCCGCGAAGGACTTGAGCGGGCCTTCGTGCGTGGCGCACACCGCCACGCCCTTGGCCAGGTCGATCGGCGAACCGCCGCCGACCGCGACGATGCCGTCGCACTGGTTCTCCACGTACATCGCCACCGCGGCGCGCATCGCCCGCTCGGTGGGGTTGGAGGGCGTGCCGTCGAACACCACGAAGGGCAGGCCGCCCAGCTGCGCGGTCACGCGGTCGAGCACGCCCGCGGCGCGCACGCCGGCATCGGTGACCACCAGCGGCCGGCGGATGCCGATGCGCTCGCATTCCTGCGCGAGCAGCTTGACGGCGCCGAAGTCGATCTGGATCTGGGTGATGTAGTGGATGAGGGCCATGCGGTCTCCGTTCGGCTGCGATATCGGGTGTTGTCTCGTCGACGGCGGCCTCGGCTGGGCGCTCTGCCGTCGTGGGCCGCGAGTCTAGGAAGGGGGCGCCGGCGGGGCAACGTGGAATAACTTGAAGCCCGACCGAGAAAAATTCACAAGCCCGGCGGCGGGGCCGCGCGAGTTTTTCTTGAAGACCGGCCCAGTTTTTTTCGTTTGTCCGCTGGGCCCCGCGTTCCTAGACTTCGGACCGTTCGCACCCCTCATCCCGTGCCGCCGAGAAGGCGCGGCGCACCACACGAAAGAGACGACCCGACATGACCCCGCTCATCCTCATCGAGCGCGACGAGCGCATCGCCACCGTCATCCTCAACAAGCCCGACAAGATGAATGCCATGGACCTGGGCATGTGGCAGGGCCTGACCGACGCCTTCGCCGAGCTGTCGGCCGACGACGAACTGCGCTGCATCGTGCTGCGCGGCGCCGGCGGCAAGGCCTTCTCGGCCGGCGCCGACATCGAGGAGTTCACCCGCCTGCGCTCCAGCGCGGCCCAGGCCGGCGACTACGCCAAGGTCACGCACGCCGCGATGCAGGCCATCGCGCACAGCAAGCATCCGACGCTGGCCGTGATCGAGGGCGCCTGCGTGGGCGGTGGACTGGAGATCGCCTCGGTCTGCGACATGCGCATCTGCGGCACGTCGAGCCGCTTCGGCGTGCCGGTCAACAAGCTGGGCCTGGTGATGTCGTACGGCGAGCTGGGCGGCCTGGTCGACCTGGTGGGCAGCGCGACCGCGCTCGAGATCGTGCTCGAGGGCCGGGTGTTCGACGCCAAGGAGGCCTTCGAGAAACGCCTGGTCAACCGCGTGGTCGACGACGCCGAGGTGCTGGCGCAGGGCCAGGCCACCGCGCGCCGCATCGCCAACGGCGCGCCGCTGGTGGCGCGCTGGCACAAGAAGTTCGTGCGCCGCCTGGCACAGCCCCAGCCGCTGACGGCGGCCGAGGCCGACGAGGCCTACGCCTGCTTCGACACCGAGGACTTCCGCATCGGCTTCCAGGCCTTTCTCGCCAAGACCCGCCCGGTCTTCACGGGCCGCTGAGTGCGTCCGTTCCCCCCGACATTCCCACGGAGCACCGCGTGACCCTTCCTCTTTCCCGCATCAAGGTCCTCGACGTCAGCCAGATCATGGCCGGCCCTTTCTGCTGCATGCTGCTCGGCGACATGGGCGCGGACGTCATCAAGGTCGAGACGCCGGGCATCGGCGACCAGACCCGCAAGTCGATGGGCTTCCGCCTCAAGGGCGAGGACAGCGGCGGCTTCCTGGCGCTCAACCGCAACAAGCGCAGCGTCGAGATCGACCTCAAGAGCCCGGCCGGCCTCGAAGCCTTCTACGCGCTGGTGAAAGAGGCCGACGTGCTGGTCGAGAACAACCGGCCCGGCGTGGTCGCGCGGCTCAAGATCGACTACCCCACCCTGCGCGAGATCAATCCGCGACTGGTCTACGCCAGCATCTCGGGCTTCGGCCAGACCGGCCCCTGGTCGCGCCGCCCCGGCCTCGACCTGATCGCGCAGGCCATGACCGGCGTGATGAGCGTGATGGGCCACGCGGGCCAGCCCCCCGTCAAGTCGAGCGTGCCGCTGGCCGACCTGGGCGCGGGCCTGTTCGCGGCCTACGGCATCCTGAGCGCGATCATCGGCCGCGGCATCACCGGCGAGGGCCAGTTCATCGACGCCTCGCTGTTCGAGACCGCGCTGAGCCTGTCGGTGTGGGAATCGGCCGAGTACTGGGGCACGGGCGAGGTGCCGGTGCCCATCGGCAGTGCCAACCGCATGAGCGCGCCCTACCAGGCGGTGCGCGCGTCCGACCGCCCCTTCGTCATCGGCGCGGCCAACCAGAAGCTCTGGAAGGCGCTGTGCGGCGTGATCGGGCGCGACGACCTGGTGCAGGATGCGCGCTTCACCGACAACGTGCTGCGCATCCGCAACCGCGAGGTGCTGATCGCTGAGATCGAGGCCGAGTTCGCGCGCGGCACGGCCGACGAATGGGTGGCGGCGCTGCTCGCCGCTGGCGTGCCCGCGGGTCCGATCTACGACTACGCCGAGGCGCTGGGCAGCGAGCAGGCGGTGGCGCGCGACATGGTGCTGACCATCGACCATCCGGTCGAAGGCAAGACCCGTGCGCTGGGCTTCCCGGTCAAACTCAGCGGCACGCCGCAGCAGGTGCGCCACCCCGCGCCGCTGCTGGGGCAGCACACCGAGCAGGTGCTGGGCGAGATCGGCCTGTCGGCCGAGCGCATCGACGCACTGCGCCAGGCCGGCGCCTTCGGCCCGGCCAAGGTCGGCGTCGCGGCGGCCAGCTGAGCGTGAGCAGAGCAAAGAACGGAGACAAGACATGACAACGACAGAATCCTTCGACCCCGCGCGCCGCCACGGCCTGCGCGCGGCCCTGATGCTGGGCGCCACGCTGGCCGTGCCCGCCTGGGCCCAGCCCGGCACCTACCCCAGCAAGCCGATCGAGCTGGTCGTGCCCTGGCAGGCGGGCGGCGGCGCCGACGTGGTCGGCCGCGCCTTCGGCGCCGCGGTCGCCAAGTTCCTGCCGCAGCCGCTGGTGGTGGTGAACCGCCCCGGCGCCAGCGGCGTGCTGGGCCTGGGTGACGTGGTCAACGCCAGGCCCGACGGCTACAAGATCGTGCTCTCGTCGACCGAGCTCACCTTCCTCAACCACCTGGGCCTGGCCAAGTTCTCGTACAAGGACCTGCGGCCCATCGCGCGCCTGAACGCCGACCCCGCCGCGGTGGTGGTGCGCGCCGATGCGCCCTGGACCACGCTGGAGCAGTTCCTCGATGCCGCGCGCAAGGCCGACGCGAACATCCGCGTGGGCAACGCCGGCCATGGCTCGACCTGGCACATGGCGGCCGCGGCGCTGGGCGAGAAGACCGGCGCCAAGTTCAACCACATTCCCTATCCCGGCGGCGCGCCCGCGGTGCTGGCGCTGCTGGGCGGCCACATCGAGGCGGTGACGGTCAGCACGGCCGAGGTGTCGAGCTACGTGGCGGCCGGCAAGCTCAAGGCGCTGGCGGTGATGGCCGACAAGCGCGTGGCCGACGGCTTCGAGACCATCCCCACGCTCAAGGAGCGGAACATCGACCTGTCGATCGGCATCTGGCGCGGCCTCTCGGCGCCGCGCAACACGCCCGACGAGGTGATGGCCGTGCTCAAGGCCGCGACCGCCAAGGCGGTCAAGGAGCCGGTCTGGATCGACGCGCTGACCAAGCTGCACTTCAGTACCGACACCTACGCCGACGACGCGACGCTCGAGGCCGTGATGACCCGGGAGAGCGCCTTCTTCAAGGAGCTCGCGGGCAAGCTCAAGCTCGCGGGCTGAGCGCGAGAATCCGGCGATGGATTTCGAGTTCGACGAGCCCTTCATCGACGCCCACCAGCACTTCTGGGACCTGGGCGCCAACCCCTATCCCTGGCTGCAGGGCGAGACGGTGCCGAACTTCCGCTACGGTGACTATTCGGCGCTGCAGCGCAACTACCTGCCCGAGGACCTGGCGCGCGACACGCGCGGCCATGCGCCCGCGGGCACGGTGCACATCGAGGCCGAGTGGGATCGCGCCGACCCGGTGGCCGAGACACGTTGGCTCACGCAGCTCGCGCAGGCCCACGGCCGGCCCACCGCGCTGGTCGCGCACGTGGCGCTCGACCATGGCGACGCGCCCGCGCTGCTGGCCGCCCAGGCCGCCTTCCCGCTGGTGCGCGGCATCCGGCACAAGCCGGTGAGCGCGGCTTCGGCCGAGGTCGCGCAGCGCGACCTCGCGGGTTCGATGGACGACGCGCGCTGGCGCCGCGGCTATGCGCTGCTGCAGCCGCATGGCCTGTCCTTCGATCTGCAGGCGCCCTGGTGGAACCTGGACCAGGCGGCCGAGCTGGCACGCGACTTCCCGCAGACGCTGCTGATCCTCAACCACACCGGCCTGCCCGCCGACCGCAGCCCGGCCGGGCTCGCGGGCTGGCGCCGCGCGCTGGAGGCGCTGGCCGCGCAGCCCAACACCGCGATCAAGATCTCGGGCCTGGGCCAGCGCGGCAAGCCCTGGACGCAGGCCGAGAACGTGCCGGTGATCCGCGACGCGATCGCGATCTTCGGTGCCGGGCGCAGCCTGTTCGCGAGCAATTTCCCGGTCGACAGCCTGGTGGCCGGCTACGGCACGATCCTCGCAGGCTTCGTGGCGGCCATCGCCGACCGGCCCGCGCACGAGCGGCGTGTGCTGCTGCACGACAACGCGGTGCGGTTCTATCGCTTGGGGTGAAGGGGGCCGGCCCTCAGGCCAGCAGGTCCTCGGTGATCAGCCGCCAGTGCGCTTCGTCCACCGGCGTGATCGACAGCCGGTTGCCGCGCTGGAGCACCACCAGTTGGCCAGCGCCGGCGCGGCGCGCAGCTCGGGCAGGCCGAGCAGGCGGGTCTTGCGCAGCGCCTGCACGTCCAGCAGCAGCCAGCGCGGCGCCTCGGCCTTCGAGGCCGCGTCGAAATAGGGCGAGGCGGGGTCGAACTGCGTCGGGTCGGGGCGGGTGCCCGAGGCCACGCGCGCGATGCCGGCGATGCCCGGCTCGGGGCAGCTCGAGTGGTAGAACAGCACGCCGTCGCCCACCTGCATGCCGTCGCGCATGAAGTTGCGCGCCTGGTAATTGCGCACGCCGGTCCAGGGCACGGTGGCGTCGGGCGCGGCCAGCGCGTCGTCGATCGCGCATTCGTCGGGTTCGGACTTCATCAGCCAGTAGCGGGTCATGGCGCGTCTCCTCCCTTTGTCAGGACGCGAAGGCGGTCAGGCCGGCGATGGCCGGGGCCACGCCGGACGGCTCGCTGGCCACCTCCTGGCGCACCCAGTCGACGAAGGCCGCGATGCGGCGGTCGTGGACCCGCTCCTCGGGGTAGACGATGAAGTAGGAGAACTCCACCGGCAGGCTGATGTCGAAGGGCCGCACCAGCAGGCCGTCGGCCAGGTCCTTGAGCACCCAGTTCTTCTTGGCCAGCGCCACGCCCAGGCCGTCGACCGCGGCGTTGATCACCAGGTGGCTGGGCCAGAACGAGGGCCCGCGCGTGGCATCGACGTCAGTCACGCCGGCGTGCTCGAGCCACATGGCCCAGTGCGGGTTGCTCACGTCGCTGTAGGTGCTGTCGTCGTGCAGCAGGGTGTGGAAGCGCAGGTCCGACGGCGTGCGCAGCGGGTGCTCGCCGCGCATCAGCGCCGGGCTGCAGACCGGGAACACCTCGACCGGCAGGCACAGCTCGGAATGCAGGCCCGGGTACTTGCCGCGGCCGTAGCGCACCGCGAGGTCGAAGTCCTCGCGCGCGAAGTCGACCATGTGCTTGGAGGTCGAGACCTTGAGGTCGATCTCGGGGTGCGCCTTCATGAAGCGGTCCATGCGCGGGATCAGCCACTTGACCGCGAAGGTCGGCGGCACGTTGATCTTGAGCGCGGGCATGCCCTGCGTCTGCAGCTGGTGCGTGGCATGCGCGAGCTGCTTGAAGGCCTGCTGCACGCCCGGCAGGTAGGCCTTGCCGGCGGCGGTGAGCGACAGCGACTTGGCGTCGCGCGTGAACAGCGCGATGCCCAGGCTCTCTTCGAGCGTCTTGATCTGGTGGCTCACCGCCGAGGGCGTGACGAACAGTTCCTCCGCGGCGCGCGTGAAGCTCAGGTGCCGGGCGGCGACTTCGAAAGCCCTCAGGGGATTGAGCGGCGGGATGGGGCGCGACACAGTGGATTCCTTCGATGAACCGGCCCGGGTCGGCAGACCCGGTGCGCCGAGCTGCACCTTGCAGGTCGGGAGCGCCGAGTGTGCGCCAAAAGCCTTCAATATTTTCTCCGCATTCGCCCTAGAAAAACTCGTTTGCCCAAGCGGGGGCCGCCTTCCTAGACTGGCGCCCCTGCTCGACGCGCACGCGCTGAGAGCCTCACTCCACGCGCTGCGGCGCCTTCGGAACAGCGGCATGACAAACGAACTCGAGGTGGGCGCGGTCGCCCATCGGCAACTGGTGGTGGACCTGCGCCGCACCGTGGACTTCCTGGGCGAGGCACTGCGCCTCTACGCCACGCCCGAGCTGGTGCGCGACGTCGAGCAGACCTGCCTCGACTTCCTGCTCGGCCATGTCGCGCCGGGCGAGAACTCGGTGGGCACGGCCATCGCGCTCACGCACGGCGGCGCCACGCTGCTGGGCCAGGCGGTGCGCATCGAGGCGCGCGTGAACGCGGTCGACGGCCGCAGCGTGGGCTTCGACTTCACGGTGCACGAGGGCGACAAGGAAGTCGCGCGCGGCACCCACAGCCGCTTCGTGGTCAACGTCGAGCGCCTGCGCGCCAAGGTGCAGGCCAGCCTTCCCCAGACCTAGGCATTCGGCCCGCGTGCGGGCCTCCAGCGTCGAACGCCAGCGCGCACGGCCCCGGCCGCGTGCGGGCGTTCCTCACCCGGCCGGAACCGTTCGAGGGGCGGCGACGGCCCTCGCGCGGCGCAAGCCGCATCCGTGCATCTCCCTCTCATCCCAACCAAGAATCGAGGCATCTCCATGGTCATCAAGACTTTCACTTCCCTGTGCATCGCGCTCTTCGCCGCGCTCGCCTTCGGCACCTCGGCCCAGGCGCAGGACCTGACCGGCAAGGTCACGCGCACGCCCACCGGCTACCTGATGGTGCTGCGCAACGGCGACGACGTGCTCGCGCACATCGAGAAGCTGGCGCAGGTCGAGCAGATCCAGAGCGCGAGCATCTTCGGCATCGGCTTCATGCGCGAGGCCACCTTCGGCTTCTACGACTTCTCGAAGAAGGTCTTCAACCCCAAGACCTTCAAGGACGTGGAGATGGCCAACCTCACCGGCAGCATCGCGTGGAAGGAGGGCAAGCCCTCGATCCACGCCCACGGCATCGTGACCGACGGGACCTTCATCGGCGCCGGCGGCCACTTCCTGGGCATGACGGTGGGCACGGGCTCGTGCGAGATCACGGTGATCCTGCATCCGCAGCGGCTCGAGCGCTTCGTCGACCCGGCCATCGGCGCCAACGTGCTGGGCCTGTACCCGGGCGCGAAGTAGGCCTCCGGCGCGTCCTGCACCGCGGCGGTGCAAGCGCGGCCCGGCACCGGCTTAGGCCGGAGGCGACAGCTGCCGTAGGAGCCCGCCGACGGCACCCGGCCAGGCATGGCCGTCTCCCTCTGTAGAGCGGCTTCGGGCACCGGTGCGTCGGCCACGCAGGGTGACGCGATGAAGCGATGCGCCTCTGGTGCGATGCGCCATCGCTCCGTAGAGTGGTTCGTGACATGCGCGGGCGGCAGCCATCCGGTGCCGCCCGCCACACCCTACGATGAAGGACGAACCCATGCAAAGCTCGAACCATTTGCCGATCACCCGGCGTGGGCTGCTCGCCGCCGGCGCGGCCTCCGCCTCCGCCACGATGGTGGCCCGGACGGCGCAGGCGCAGGCGCAGGACGCCGCGCGCAGCCCGGACACCGCCGCCGGCGGCCCGCCGCTCACGACCGTGACGCTGCAGGTCAACGGCAAGACCCAGCGCCTGGCGCTCGACACCCGCACCACGCTGCTCGATGCGCTGCGCGAGCACCTGCACCTCACCGGCACCAAGAAGGGCTGCGACCACGGCCAGTGCGGCGCCTGCACCGTGATCGTCGACGGCCAGCGCATCAACTCCTGCCTCACGCTCGCGGTCATGCACGAGGGCGGCGCGGTCACCACCATCGAAGGCCTGGGCACGCCCGAGCGCCTGCATCCGCTGCAGGCGGCCTTCGTCAAGCACGACGGCTTCCAGTGCGGCTACTGCACGCCGGGCCAGATTTGTTCGGCCGCGGGCGTGCTCGACGAGATCGCGAAGGGCGTTCCCAGCCATGTCAGCGAGGACCTGAACGCGAAGCCCATGTTCTCGGCCGCCGAGCTGCGCGAACGCATGAGCGGCAACATCTGCCGCTGCGGCGCGTACAGCAACATCGTCGACGCGATCACCGAAGTCGCGGGCGGCACGGGAGCCAAGGCATGAAATCCTTCACCTACCAACGCGTGAACTCGACCGACGACGCCCTGGCCCAGGCCCAGCGCGTGCCGGGCGCGAAGTTCATCGCGGGCGGCACCAACCTGCTCGACCTGATGAAGCTGGAGATCGAGACGCCGGCCCACCTGGTCGACCTCAACGGACTCGGCCTGAAGGCGATCGAGGCCACGCCCGAGGGCGGCCTGCGCATCGGCGCGCTGGTGAGCAACACCCAGCTCGCGGCCGACATGCGCGTGCGGCGCGACTACGGCGTGCTCTCGCGCGCGCTGCTGGCCGGCGCCTCGGGCCAGCTGCGCAACAAGGCCAGCACCGCGGGCAACCTGCTGCAGCGCACGCGCTGCCCCTACTTCTACGACACGAACCAGGCCTGCAACAAGCGCCAGCCGGGCAGCGGCTGCGCGGCCATCGGCGGCGTGAGCAAGCAATTGGCGGTGGTGGGCACCAGCGACGCCTGCATCGCCACGCACCCGAGCGACATGGCGGTCGCGATGCGGGTGCTCGATGCCTCGGTCGAGACCCTGCGCCCCGACGGCACGCGCCGCGTGATCCCGATCGCCGAGCTGCACCGCCTGCCGGGCGCCACGCCGCAGGTCGAGACCGCGCTGGCATCGGGCGAGCTGATCACCGCCGTCACGCTGCCCGGCCCGGTGGGCGGCACGCACATCTATCACAAGGTGCGCGACCGCGCGTCCTATGCCTTCGCGGTCGTGTCGGTCGCGGCCATCGTGCAGCGCGACGGCAGCGGGCGCGTTGCGCTGGGCGGCGTGGCGCCGCGGCCCTGGCGCATGGAGGGTGCCGACGCGCTGATGCCGCGCGGCGCCAAGGCCGTGGCCGATGCGCTGTTCGCCGATGCGCGGCCCACCGTGCACAACGCCTTCAAGCTGCCGCTGGCCGAGCGCACGCTCGCCGCCACATTTGCCCAAGCCAGGACCTGAGCCATGAAGTTCGACACCCCCGCCACCACCAACCCGATCGACCAACTCAAGGTCGTCGGCCAGGCCGTCGACCGCGTGGACGGCCGCCTCAAGACCACCGGCACCGCGCGCTATGCCTACGAGCAGCACGACGTGGTCGCGAACCAGGCCTATGGCGTGGTGCTCGGCGCCGGCATCGCCAAGGGCCGCATCGTGTCGATGGACACGGCGCAGGCCCAGGCCGCCCCCGGCGTGATCGCCATCGTCACCGCGCAGAACGCGGGCAAGCTGGGCAAGGGCGAGCGCAACACCGCCAGGCTGCTCGGCGGGCCGACCGTCGACCACTACCACCAGGCGATCGCGCTGGTCGTGGCCGAGAGCTTCGAGCAGGCGCGCGCGGCCGCGGCGCTGCTGCGCGTCGACTACGCGCCCGCTGAGGGCCACTTCGACCTGGCGCAGGCCAAGGCATCGCAGCCCAAGCTGGTCAGCAAGGACAAGAAGGTCGGCGACTTCGGCACCCATTTCGAGCGGGCCGAGGTACAGCTCGACAGCACCTACACCACGCCCGACCATTCGCACGCGATGATGGAGCCGATGGCCAGCATCGCCGCCTGGCGCGGCGACCAGCTCACGGTCTGGACCTCGAACCAGATGATCGACTGGGCCGCCACCGACCTGGCCAAGACCCTGGGCATCCCCAAGGCCAAGGTGCGCGTGGTCTCGCCCTTCATCGGCGGCGGTTTCGGCGGCAAGCTGTTCCTGCGGTCCGACGTGCTGCTCGCGGCGCTGGGCGCGCGCCTCGCGAAGCGGCCGGTCAAGGTCGCGCTGCAGCGCCCGCTGATCGCCAACAACGCCACCCACCGGCCGGCCACCATCCAGCGCATCCGGCTGGGCGCCACCAAGGACGGACGGCTCACGGCCATCGGCCACGAGAGCTGGTCCGGCGACCAGCCCGGCGGCCAGCCCGAAGAGGCCACCCAGCAGAGCGCGCTGCTCTACGCCGCGCCCCACCGGCTGACCGGCACGCGGCTCGCGGTGCTGAACCTGCCCGAAGGCAACGCGATGCGCGCGCCCGGCGAGGCGCCGGGGCTGATGGCGCTGGAGGTCGCGATGGACGAGATGGCCGAGCGGCTGCGCATGGACCCGATCGCCTTCCGCGCGCTCAACGACACCCAGGTCGACCCCGCCAAGCCCGAGCGCCGTTTCTCGCAGCGCCGGCTGGTCGACTGCATGCGCATCGGCGCCGAGCGCTTCGGCTGGGAGCGGCGCAACCCGGTGCCGGGCCGCGTGCGCGACGGCCAGTGGTGGGTCGGCATGGGCATGGCCGCGGCCTTCCGCAACAACCTGGTGATGAAGTCGGCCGCGCGGGTGCGGCTCGATGCGCAGGGCGTGGTCACGGTCGAGACCGACATGACCGACATCGGCACCGGCAGCTACACCATCATCGCGCAGACCGCGGCCGAGATGCTGGGTGTGCCGATCGAGCGGGTGGTGGTGCGGCTGGGCGATTCGAGCTTCCCGGTCTCGGCCGGCTCGGGCGGGCAGTGGGGCGCCAACAGCGCGACCGCGGGCGTCTACGCGGCCTGCGTGAAGCTGCGCGAACAGATCGCGCGGCGCGCCGGCCTGGACATCGCCACTGCGACCTTCACCGACGGCCGCGTGACGACCGGCGGGCGCAGCGTGCCGCTGGCCGAACTCGCGTCGGCCCAGGCGCTGGTGGCCGAGGACACCATGAGCTACGGCGACCTGGACAAGAAGTTCCAGCAGTCCACCTTCGGCGCGCATTTCGTCGAGGTGGGCGTGCATGCCTTCACCGCCGAGGTGCGGGTGCGCCGCATGCTCGCGGTCTGCGCCTCGGGCCGCATCCTCAACCCCAAGACCGCGCGCAGCCAGGTGATCGGCGGCATGACCATGGGCGTGGGCGCTGCGCTGATGGAGGAACTGGCGGTCGACCCCCGGCTGGGCTTCTTCGTCAACCACGACCTGGCGGGCTACGAGGTGCCGGTGCATGCCGACATCCCGCACCAGGAGGTGGTCTTCCTCGACGAGACCGATCCGATGTCCTCGCCCATGAAGGCCAAGGGCGTGGGCGAGCTGGGCATCTGCGGGGTCGGGGCCGCGGTGTCGAACGCGATGTACAACGCGACCGGCACGCGGGTGCGCGACTACCCGCTCACGCTGGACAAGCGCATCGGCGCGCTGCCGCCGCTGGAGGCCTGAGCCGGCCCCTGTTGTTGCAGTTGCATCGCGCAAAAAGACAAGGCAGCGCCTTTTCGTTCAAGCCGCCGGCGCCGCGCGCCGGTAGCCTGCGGACTCCTTTCGAGCGTCTGACGGGAGAGAGCGCGTCCTGCGCTTGGCTCCGCCGTCAGCGCTCCTCAGCCGGAGTCCGACATGAGCACCTTCACCACGCGCGATGGATGCGAGATCTACTACAAGGACTGGGGCCAGGGCCGGCCGGTCGTCTTCTGCCACGGTTGGCCGCTCGATGCCGACATGTGGGAGTACCAGATGCACTTCCTGGCCGAACACGGCCTGCGCGCCATCGCCTACGACCGCCGCGGCTTCGGCCGCTCGGGCCAGCCCTGG
>Ga0182008_10000221_pt1 | contig 44804 bp, 43 predicted proteins | sample Sormic07211129_1_FD_120482 | JGI IMG/M metagenome (GOLD analysis project Ga0182008, IMG submission 120482) | Rhizosphere microbial communities from Sorghum bicolor, Mead, Nebraska, USA - 072115-129_1 metaG | ecosystem: Host-associated > Plants > Roots > Rhizosphere | place: USA: Nebraska...
ACCAAAAAAATTGAGGATGCGGTATCGTCGATGGAAAACATCAAAAAAATCAACTCTGTATCGTTTGAGAGTTTATCTACCGTAACCATCACGCTAACAGATGCCGCAAATATCGATATCTCGTTAAATGATGCACAGAGAAAGGTTAATGCCATTCTTTCTGAATTACCGGAAGATGTAAAAACACCATCATTGAGTAAATTCTCGCTTGATGATTTACCGGTAATTACCATGACGGCCTCTGCCAATATGGACGACGTAAGCTTTTACGATTTAATTGACAAACGTATTGCCCCGGTAATTTCGAGGGTAAGTGGTATTGCACAGGTTAACTTAGTGGGTGGCTCTGAACGCGAAATTCAGGTTTCGCTTGATGCCGATAAATTACAGGGCTACGGCCTTGCGGTTCCTCAGGTACAACAAATGATTCTTTCTTCGAACCTGGATTTCCCGACCGGAAGTGTAAAAACGCAGAACCAGGACGTGTTAATCCGTTTATCAGGAAAATACAGAAGCATTGAGGAATTAAGAAACCTGGTTTTAACAACAAGCAAAGAGGGGGCACAGATCCGTTTAGGCGACGTGGCCGATGTTCAGGATTCGCAAAAAGAAACGGAGAAACTGGCGCGTATCGATCGTAAAGCATCTATTGCCATCCAGATTATTAAACAAAGTGATGCAAATGCCGTAGAGGTGAGTAAAGGTGTACATGCCATTATTGCCAAACTCAAAACAGAATATGCAGCCAATAAGCTTGATATGAGGATCGTAAACGATAGTTCGATCTTTACCTTAGAGTCTGCTGATGCGGTAATCCACGATTTAATCTTAGCGGTTATCTTGGTGGCCTTTGTGATGCTTTTCTTCCTGCACAGTTTACGTAACGCGTTGATTGTAATGGTATCCATTCCGGTTTCATTAATCGCTACCTTTATCGGGATCAGCTTATTTGGCTTTACCTTAAACTTGATGTCACTCCTTGGACTATCACTCGTGGTAGGTATCCTGGTGGATGATGCCATTGTGGTACTGGAGAATATACAGCGACACATGGAGATGGGTAAAAATAAAGTAAGGGCAGCCTCTGATGCAACGCGTGAGATTGGTTTTACGGTAGTATCCATCACTTTCGTAATTGTGGTGGTATTCTTTCCGATTGCTGTAAGTACAGGATTGGTATCTAATATCTTACGCCAATTCTGTATCGTGGTAATTATTGCAACCTTGCTATCATTACTAGCCTCATTTACCATTGTACCCCTTATTTTCTCCCGTTTTGGTAAGTTAGAACGTATTGAAGGTAAAAACCTGTTTGGCCGTTTTATTCTATGGTTCGAAAAACAGTTGAAGAAATTTACGCTTTGGATTACCAGTATTTTAACATGGTCGTTAAACCACAAAGCCTTAACATTAGTTATGGTGGTGGTAATGTTCCTAAGTTCATGCGGTTTACTGGCTGGGGGTTTTATCGGATCAGAATTCTTCCCTAAATCAGATAAAGGTGAGTTTTTGGTACAGTTAGAATTGCCAAAAGATGCTTCGTTGGAGCAAACCAACTTCCTGACTCAAAAAGCAGAAGCTTTCTTAGATAAACAACCGGAAATTACACAGTTGATTACTACTGTTGGACAATCGACCGGTGATTTTGGTGGTACACAGGCAACTGCTTACAAATCTGAAATCAATGTTAAATTGGTTGAACGCGATCAGCGTGAGGGTGTATCTTCGGATATTTTCGCAACCAAAATGAGCCGTGCACTGGCTAAAGAATTAATTGGTGCAAAAGTAAAAACTGTTCCGATCAGTATTTTGGGTATTGCAGAAAACGCACCGATCCAGCTGGTGGTAATGGGTTCTGATTTAGATAGTGCCTTGAAGTATGCTGAAGGTGCACAGAAAGTACTTGCGGCTATTCCGGGTGCTACAGAGATTAAACTATCAGTAGAAAAGGGAACACCAGAAATTAATGTTCAGGTAGACCGTGATAAAATGTCGGCAGTGGGCTTAACCCTACAAACCGTAGGTTCAACCATGCAGACTGCTTTTGCGGGTAACACTGATGGTAAATACCGTAAAGGAGAGTACGAGTATGATATCAATATCCAATATCAGAACTTTAACCGCCAGAACATTGACGACGTGCGCAACCTTATTTTTGTGAATAATGAGGGCAAACAGATTAAATTATCACAGTTTGCAACCATTACAGAAGGTTCAGGCCCAAGTCAGCTGGAGCGTTTAAACAAATCTACTTCGGTATCGGTTAAAGCACAATCAATTGGTAGACCAACAGGAACCGTGGTTGCAGAGTTTCAGGCAAAACTGGAAGAACTGCAAAAAAACGGTAAGCTTAAAGCACCAATTGGCGTAAGTTATAGCTGGGCTGGTGATCAGGAGAATCAGAGCGAAGGTTTTGGTACTTTAGGTATTGCATTATTGGCTTCAATCATTTTAGTTTACCTGATCATGGTTGCACTTTACGATAGTTTTATCTATCCGCTAGTAGTAATGTTTTCACTTCCGTTAGCGGTAATCGGAGCATTGTTAGCCCTTGCTTTAACCAATAACTCAATTGGTATCTTTACCATTTTAGGTTTAATTATGTTAATGGGTCTAGTAGCGAAAAATGCGATTATCCTGGTCGATTTTACCAACCATTTAAAGGCTGAAGGTAAAGAAACTAAGGAAGCGCTTGTGTTGGCCAACCATGCTCGTTTGAGACCAATCTTAATGACAACCATTGCCATGGTATTCGGTATGCTTCCGATTGCCCTGGCAAGCGGTGCAGGTGCCGAGTGGAAAAATGGTTTGGCATGGGTAATTGTAGGTGGTTTAACCAGCTCATTGTTCTTAACATTGATTGTGGTACCAGTGGTGTATTTAATATTCGATAGAATGCTGGAACGCTTTGGTTTCAATAAAAAAGGAAAAACAATCGATGAGTTAATGGTTGAACCATACGACCATAAAGATGTAAATGAATACGATTTAGATCACGGACATTAATCTCTCCAAATTAACAATCAACTAGCCCCGACCCCAAATCGGGGCTTTTTTGTGGATTTTTAACCCCGGTACGCTGTGGTACATATCCTTTTAAAACCATTTAAAATCAACCTTAATTTGGAACAAGAGATCCGGTGTTCAAACAAATTGTTAAGCAACATTGTATATTAGTGATTATGTTCAAAATTATCGTCAGTCTGCTCTTAATCTGTTCCGCAATCCAGGTAAAAGCTCAACATCCACCCGTTTTTTCGGCAATGCGTACCGATTCTAGCTTCGTTAAACTTTACAATCTGGATATTACATTAGTAAAATACAGTTACAAACCCAATGGCGTAAAGTTTTTAGTGGTACACGACAATGAAGATACCGGCGTAAAAGCTGGTTTTGATTATATCCGCTGGTATGGTGGCGAGCTGATCGACAGCCAATATGGGGCAGTAAGGGATTATTATTTCACCTATATGGACGACCAATACCGCATAGATCCAAATGCGATATATACCGAAGTGGGGGTTAATACCAGGTTAAAGAAAAATCAGTTCAGCTCTAATGAAGTGGAAAAAGCCCTGCTGAACGCAGGAAAGCAAATTGTAGATTTTTATGATCCAAAAACTACAGGTTATTTTTTAACCCTCCACAACAATGCCGATGGTGGTTTTGGTATTTCTTCTTATTTACCAGGTTACGATTTAGCCAGCACTGCAGATTCGGTATACATCAACTTTCAAATGGATGGCGACGATCTGATTTACGTAACAGAGCCGAGATTGTTCAGCAGTTTAAAAAAGGCCAATGTAAACGTCATTCTTCAATCTAAATTTGCAACTAATGACGGGTCCCTTTCGGTTTATGCCATGCAAAATAATATTCCTTACATCAACGTAGAAGTACAGCACGGGCATCTGGAAGAAAACTTTAGATTAATCGAGCTTGCGGTTGCAGCCTTAAAGGAACACGGATTGGTCAAGAAGGAGTAAAATATTTCTGATAAGCGTTAATTAATAACATTATCCTATCGGTTGGTGTCTCACCGACCGAAATAAATTAACACATATTCAGCAGCTTAAGACCTGAAAATGAGCATACAGCAGCGTTTGGCGGTTATCCTATCGGTTGGTGTCTCACCGACCGAAATAAATCAACACATATTCAGCACCTTAAGACCTGAAAATGAGCATACAGCAGCGTTTGGCGGTTTACAGCCCCGCTTTTCATTAAAATTCCTCGCTACGCTCCGGGCTTTCCATTGCATCTGATAGCTATCAGATCGGGTTTAACCACCGGGTTTCTGCACCTTGCCACCCCAAAATTGAAATACTGGTTTGGCCATTTAGCCCCGGTTGCAGCGGTACCCTGCAGCAACGAGGTACGGGGAAGCGAAGCGTACAAGCAAAAAACGGGAAGAAACGCTATTTTGCCCACAGGCACTGCGCTACAAATAACAGACCTGTTCTTCTATGAAACCTAATTTATCTCTTTAATTTTTGCAACCAAAAAAATAATCAGCATACCAAATACAGAAATGATGCCGAAAGAATAGCGCAGGCTAGACAATTGCGAAACATAACCGATTAATGGCGGACCAAACAAGAAGGCAAAATAACCTATGCTGGAGACCATGGTTATGGCTTTGCCGGCAGGTACTTTTTTATTGTTGCCCGCTATGCTATATACCATAGGTACTATACTTGAAACACCCAGGCCAATAAGCATAAAACCGAAAATAGCAATAAACAGATTCGGGAATATGACCGCAAGTGCCATACCTATCGATATGATGGCGCCGCTAATCTGTAAGAGGTTTTTTCGGCCAAATTTACCGATTAAGAATACGCCCATAAACCTTCCGCTGGCCATCATAAACATGAATGATGCATAACCGATAATGGCTTTACTATGTGGTAACTTTACTACATCCTCAAAGTAAATGGCACTCCAATCGAACATGGTGCCTTCGGTGGCCATACTGCAAAATGCAATTACGCCCAATAACACTAAAATACCTTGCGGCATGGTAAAAAACTTCGTTTTCTCCACTACAGTATCTGGTTTATTATAATTGAGCAACTTTTTGGAGTTTAATACTACATTGCTTAGGGAAATTAGGGCAACGATCCAAAAATGGGTATACATCCCTAATTTTAAATTAACCAAACCCAGCGCAATTAGTGCACCTGTTAAATTGCCGATACTCCAGGCACCATGAAATGAACTCATAATGGGTTTGCCATAATAGTTTTCGCCAGCAACACCCTGAGTGTTTAGGGCGATATTACATAGATTACCTGTTATGCCAAATAAAACCAAAAAAGCCGCTAATTGCCAACCTGTTGTAGCTAATGCTAAAAAAGTTAATGCAATGGCATAAAGTGGCGCTGTTACCCTTAACATTTTTTTACTACCAAAGTGTGTAGTCAGTTTCGCAGAAAAAAACATGGTTATAATCTGCCCTGCTGGTAATGCAAACAGTATAGAGCCTAATTCTGCATCGTTTAAACCCATTGAGGCTTTAAAAGTTGGGATCCTGCTGGCCCAACTTGCAAAACAAACCCCTTGCATAAAGTAAAAGGCAGATATGGCTAAACGTACTTGTTTTGGAGAGCTTTGTGCTAATGCAGGTTTATCTTCTTGTTTAACTAAAAATTCCTGTTCTTGCGTGCGTTCTTCCAATGTAATTGTGTAAAATTATAAAACGACAAAGTTCTTTAAATCTATTGGAAATACCGACAGATTTTTAACATTTTATCAAAATATTTTGCTATTTGGCGGGTTAAAATATTAGATTTTCCATTTCTCCAATTTATAAGCGCTGTTCCAGAACATCCATTCTAAACGGGTAGCCATTTCGAAAGCTTCCAACATTTTTTGCTGAGTTGCAGCATTTGCCCGTGCGGCCAGTTCATCGGTAATATCAATTGCTTGTTCTACTGCAGCTGCAAACGCTGCGCCGGCATACAGATCAATCCACCTTTTGTAAGGATTTTCGCTTCCATTTTGCTGTGCAAAAATATGATCGCCAACAGCCTTGTAAATCCAAAAGCATGGCAAAACCGCTGCAACTGCTATTTCTACATTGGCATAGGCAGCCTGATTAAGGATGTAATTGGTATACAGAAGTGTAGACGGAGTGGGTTGCATTTCGCTTGCTAAACCTAATTCCACGAAATAGCTTTCGTGCAGACTACGCTCGGCAAAAATAGCGCCTGTAGAAAAACCTGCAAAAGCCATTACCAAATCCGGATGCTGCATACGTGCGCTAATAGCGCTTAACGTCCGTCCAAATTCCAGCAGGTAATAAGCATCTTGTGTCAGATAAAAAATAAATTTTTCTTTTGGCAGGGTACCATTGCTCAGCTCCACATTAAAGGGCATGGTTAAAATTTTGTTATAAATGGGCTCAACCTTTTCCCATGCCTGTTTGCTCCATTTCATTGGATAATTAGTTTTAAAGGTTCGAAAAAGTGATTTAGGGGACCGTTGCCTTCACCTGTTTTTACTTCGCTACCCGCTTGTAAGGCTTGCCTGATGTAGCTTTTTGCATTTTTAACAGCATCCAGCAGCGTTTTGCCTTTAGCCATTTCTGCAGCTATAGCGGATGAAAGTGTACAACCTGTTCCATGCAAATTTTTAGAAGCGATAAAAGCACTTTCGAGTATTACGGGAGCCTCATCTCCACAAATAAAAACATCGTAAATTACCGGGCCTGTTAAATGCCCTCCTTTAACCAGAACGGCATTTGCGCCTTTTTCAATAATTTTCTTACCTGCGGCAATCATGCCATCAAGGTTATGAATGGGCTGTTCGGCCAGGATAACCGCTTCATCAATATTGGGGGTAACCAGGCTTACTATCGGAAACAATTTGTGAATTAATTGCTCAACAGTATCAGGTGCTATCAATTTATGACCGCTGGTAGCAACCATTACAGGATCTAAAATTACAGGTACATTCGCAGCGTATGCGCTAAGTTCTTTTTCAATTACATCAACCACTTCTGCCTTGTTAATCATGCCGATTTTAATAGCTACAGGTACAATATCATCCAATACCGCCTGTAACTGATCTTTAATGATTGTAGCCGGAATACCGTGAACGGAACGCACCCCTAGTGTATTCTGTGCAGTAACGGCCGTAATTACCGATGTACCAAAACAGCCCAGGGCTGAAAAGGTCTTCAAATCTGCTTGAATACCTGCGCCGCCTCCGCTATCTGAGCCAGCTATTGTTAATACATGAATATATTTCATTGCTAAAGACTTCATTTTGTTATACAACTTCAGGAGTCTTCAAATGCCGCAGGCATTCATGCAATTATTGCAGACAAACTAATTTCCTACGCCGGCATGATCCGGATCAGGTCCATTTGAGGTTGATGGCTGGAGGGTTTTAAGGCTGAAGGAATAACCCTCTACCTTTTTACCTTCTACCTTTAACCTTAAAAAGGGTATATTCTCAGCCAACTTATTTGAAGGCACCCCTAAAGTTTTTATTGTTTGCAATATAAGGCTTAATTTTAATTCTTCGTTTATTCGAAATAAATTATATAAACAAGAGCTGGCAATTAAACATCGAATGCACATAAAAGTTGACAACAATAAAAAATCCCGGCATCAATACCGGGATTAAACATCATAACCAATAAAGGGACTGAGAGACTATATTTTATCAGGTTGATAGAACCGAACGGTACCATCTCCTTCATTTGAAACAATTAACAAACTTCTGCCGTTGGGGCTATCTTTTGGTTTAACAAACATCAACCCCTCAGGTGCGTCGCCAGTAGAGAATAACTGAACAAATTTTGGCGCTGCCGGATTGGTTACATCATAAATTGCTATTGCATCTGCACGTTCAAGACCAATAAAAGCTAAAGTTTGTCCGTTTACCTGGGCAACGGTTACACTTTCTACCTCAACCCCTTTATTATCTGAGCGATCGTCATCATATTTTCCGGCATCAATGACGTGCTGTTCAAGATCTTTACCGATGTTGGCTACCAAAGTTCCCGTATTTGCATTCAGAATACTCACGCTCCGGCCTCCTGGCGAAAATAACTCCTGATATACTTTGTTTGTACCAACCATGGTAAAACCAGCGGTATTGGTTACGATAAGCCGCCCTAAATTTGCATCTAACTGCAAAACTGCGGCATTTGGAAATTTAACAGGATCTAAAATAAGGTCTTTTACGCGAACTTCTTCTTTTGATTCTTTTGGTGTATAATCCTGACGGGTATCACCTTCATTGGCCAAGGCTAAATAAGGTATACCGTTAGCCGTGAAATAAGAAATTGCATCTGGCAGGTAGTAAGCTTTTATTGGCCATGTACCCAATACTTTTTTACCATCTTTATCACTAACATCGAAAGCGTTTTCTGCCAGGCTGATGTCTCTCGTACCTAATGGAAAAATTTTTGTAATGGTTCCTGCTAAAATGTCTACTTCAGCCACACCGTTATTTTCCTGAAGCGTAACATAAGCTTTCTTAGAATCGCTGCTTACGGCAATGTATTCTGGCTCAATATCCTGGGTAAAACTGGCATTGTAACCATAGATCCTGAAGCCTCCGGCCAGTAATGAAGCTTTTTGTGATTCAAAAGCGGAGAAATCTACTGTTTTTAACGAATAATTATCTTTAATACTGATGATGGAAATGGTTCCTTTTGGATCTACTGTGTAGGCCAGATTGGGCTCACCTTCATTAGCAGATAAAATGTAGTTGCCATCCGGACTAAAAGTTACCATATCTGGCATGGCACCTACTGTAATTTTCTTAACTTCTGATAAATCTGAAGTCTTCAGTACCAAAACATCACCATTACCCTGCTTATCAGCACCATCTAAAGCGATTGCCAATAAACCGTTGCTAACTGCTACACTATTGATACCAGCATTGGCTGCAAAAGATAATGTTTGTAACTTTGAAACAGTTGGATATTTGCTCATGTCTACCACATCAATCTTGGCACCTCCATCATTGCTTGATACAAACAATCTTTTGGTTAAAGGATCATAAGCAGAAATTTCAGAAGCGAATTCACTGCCTAAATCAATAGATGCAGTTTCTTTAAAGCTGTCGATTTTCTCCGGAACAATTGTTTCGACTGGAGGATCTACAATCGGATTATCATTCGAATCTTTTTTACAGGCAGTAAATGCCAGTGAAGCAATAAGGATTGCACCAAATAGTTTTTTACAGTTCATGGTTTGTTTAATATCTGAGCCGCAAAAATAAATTCGAACCACGCTATTTTTTAAGCCATTTATATTATCATTTGGTTAAGAAAGTGTAAAGAAAACAGGAAAGTCCAAAAACTGAATGTGCTAACTTAAAGCATTTGGGATAGAGCTCTCGACTACTGGAGATGACGGAAACGGATAACAAAAAAAATCCCGATATAAATACCGGGATTTCTGTATAATTCACGAACAGATACTGAAATAAGTTCAGTATCTGTTCGTGATTAAATAGCTACAACTAAATATGTATTGCCCTGTTATCAGTTGCAGCAAGTGCAGCCTCTTTTAATGCTTCGGTATAAGTTGGATGTGCATGGCAGGTACGTGCAATATCTTCAGCAGATGCGCGGAATTCCATTGCAATAACGGCTTCAGCAATCATATCTGCAGCACGTGGGCCAATCATGTGCACACCTAAAACCTCATCTGTTGCAGCATCAGCCAAAACTTTAATGAAACCATCGGTATCCATACTTGCTTTTGCACGTCCGCTGGCTTTGAAAGGAAACGAACCTGCTTTATATTTTACGCCTTTTTCTTTTAACTGCTCTTCGGTTAAACCTACAGAAGCCACTTCTGGCCAGGTATAAACTACTCCCGGAATTAAGTTATAATTAATATGTGGTTTCTGACCGGCAATGGTTTCGGCAACGTAAGTACCCTCATCTTCTGCCTTATGCGCCAACATTGCACCTGTAATTACATCTCCAATGGCATAAACACCTTTAACTGACGTTTCTAAATGCTCATTAACCGGGATTTTTTTACCTCTTTCTTCAACAGTGATCCCAATTTTATCCAAACCTAAGCCTTCGCTGTAAGCAGTACGACCAACCGCCACGATGCAATAATCAGCTTCTAAAGAAATAGATTCACCTTTAGGCGTATCGGCGGTAACCGTTACCGTTTTACCTTTATTGGTAGCGCCGGTAACTTTGTGGCCCATGTAAAACTCCATACCTAAGTTTTTCTTTAACACCCGCTGAAGCTCTTTACCTAAACCAGCATCCATTGTACCGATAATTGATGGTAAATATTCAACAACAGAAACCTTTGTACCCAAACGGGCATATACAGAGCCTAACTCCAAACCGATAACTCCGCCACCAATTACAACCATCGACTTCGGCACCTCTCTGATATTTAAAGCTTCAGTTGAGGTAATGATGCGTTTTTTGTCGATTGGCAAAAACGGTAATGTTGTTGGTTTAGAACCAGTAGCAATAATTACATTTTTAGCAGATAATGTTTCGGTAGAACCATCAGATTTGGTTACCAGTATGGTATTTTTATCTACAAAAGAGCCAACACCTTCGAAAGAATCGATTTTATTTTTTTTGAATAAATAAGTAATGCCGGCAGTATTTTGAGCAACAACATCGTCTTTACGGGCAATCATCTGTTTCATATCAACCTTTAAATCTTTTAAGTTGATACCATGGGTAGTGAAAGTATGGGCAGCGTTGTGAAAATGCTCTGATGAATCTAACAAAGCTTTAGAAGGGATACAACCTACGTTTAAGCAAGTACCTCCGAAAGTTTTATATTTTTCTACTACTGCAGTTTTTAAACCTAACTGAGCACAACGGATTGCGCCTACATAACCGCCCGGTCCTGAACCGATAACAACGACATCGTATTGCATAATTTCTTGAGTAATTTAATTAGCCAAATGTATGGAAAAAAGGCGAAAAGCTGAAAGTAGAATAGGCAATAGTATTGTCATTCCTGCCATCCGTATGGTTCATGAACCCATAGCCAGAAAAAATGCGCTAATACTGGTGTCCGAATAGCATGATCTCAAAAAATTCAATGGCTATAAGTTGCTGAGCAAAAAAACATTTTACTTTAAGACCATAAAATTTGATTTGGCGCAACTAAGACCAGAATAACTTTCCTTAATTCCCTGAAATCGTAAATAATTTTAACCATCACGATATTTACACCAACCTCTTTACCAACTACCAACAAACCATTGACTGGCAAGTAAACCAATGACCGTAGAACCATTCACCAATGAACTAATGACTAATTAACTATTGACTAATGAACTATTGACCAATAAACCAATAACTAATGAACCCTAAGTTTCCTGCCCAAAAGTAAGTAAATTGCTATCCGGATCGAGCATGGAAAACTCTCTCTGCCCCCATGGTTTCGTTTGCAAATGACCATTTGGGTGAATGCTTTGTTTAGTATCAAGCATCGTATTGTACAACCCCTCTATGTCATCTGTGCGGATGTACACCTGTCCGTAGTTTTCTTTGGGATCAATTGTTTCGAATAAAAAAAAGTGAAGCTGAACCTGATCTTTTTGCACCATCAGATAATCTCTAAAATCGCTTACACCGATATCCTTAAAGCCTAATTTATTTACATAAAAATCTTTGGTGATTTCTTTATCACGCATTGGAAGTTTTGGGTTGATTTCTGTCAGCATATTTTTTTATTTCAAAAATGGGTAATTTTCTAAAAACCAGCACTTGATCGAAATCAGGAAATTCAATAATTTGCTCTAACCCTGCTTAAGGTTTCGGGAGTTATTTTAAGATATGAAGCGATGAGTTTAACCGGAAAAACCTGTACAATAAGGGGCTTTGCAGTTTTAATATAATCATATTTTTGTGCAGGACTTAGTGCATTGTCGAAAAGGTGCGTGCGGTGATTAGCCTGACCAAAAATTCTGCCCAGGTTTAAGAAAGATTGCGACATGCCAATTAATTCATGCAGGCCAATTAAACTCAATTCGATTATCTCCGCGTCCTCAAATACTTTAATCGTTGTACCCGAAGGCATTTGATCAATCAAACTTGGATGATTAAACATCCATTCTTTGGGTAGATGCAAATCAATGATTGTTTCGGTTAAATCATCAGACTGAAACTGAACAAAAGACCCGGACTGGATAAAATAAACAGATTGACAGATCTCTCCCTGGCGCAAGACCGTATCGTTTTTCTTCACTGTTTTTCTCAGCACCTTTTCTTCAAACAGCAGCAGATCACGAGATGAAAATGTTCCTGTACCGGCTAAAATTTCCTGAGCTGACATCATAGACTATATTATTTCGGAAGATAGCATACCAGGCAATTATTGATAAGCTATTTTTCTGTTGATTAAATAAGCAACAAACAAATTTGGAATCCAGCATAACCAGGCAACAAGCAGATAGGCTTTTGAAAAATCGCCATATATTATGGTCAAAATGGGTAGCCAAATCCGTAAAGTTACAGCAGCAAAACAGGCGGCATAACTATAAACCATCATTTTTTGATGTGCTGTAATTTCTCCGTTTTTAATGTGTAAATAAGCCTTTAAAGTGGTGTAAAACCAAATGATACCTAAACATATAAATCCTGCGGAAGCAATCCACCCGCCTGTTGCGAAAAAACCAATGTAAATACCTGCTAATGCACTAAGCAGTACTGCAATTACATAAACTTTACCTAATTTTCGGTGTAATGCCATTCGCTTATTTCTCATTTTCGGACTAAATTGTGTCCAACCGATAAATAAAGCAATGCCTCCTAAAATGATATGCGTGTAAAAGCCCAAATTCCAGCAGATATTACCTAATAATGCTACAGACTTCGAACTTAACAGTCCAAATCTTCTATCGATTAAAAAGTAAATCGTTGGATAAAGTCCAATCAGTAATGCGAAAGTTGCAAATAAAGTCCATAATCCTTTTTTTACCATATTAAATGATATTGCTTTCTACTAAGCTCGTTAATTTTAAATCACTATATCAGTTCCTTTTGTAACATAAATGTTTTGGCATTGGCAAAACTAAGAAACAGCTCATCTGCAATTTTTAGTTTTTGGTGTGCACGCACATTATTTTGTATCGCATAACAGGTAATGCCGGCAGCCAGGGCCGATTTAACTCCATTTAAAGTGTCTTCAAAAACAATGCACGCTTCTTTTGCCAAACCCAGGCGTTCTACACAAAGGTTATAACTCTCGGGATCGGGTTTAGATCTGCTTACATCTGTACGGGTGATAAACAGACTGAAATATTTGGCCAGACCATTACGCTCGAAAACTGCTTCAACATCTATTTTCGGACTAGCGGTAACTACAGCAAGCGTAAGTCCTTTTTCGTAAACAAATTGCACAAACTCTAAGGCATGAGGCATTAGTGCGATATCTGTTGTTCTAAATCCATCAAAGGTTATTTTTTCTCTTCTTTCAGTAAAGCTTGCTAGATCTTCATCGATTTTAAAGCGGTCTATAATGGTTTTTGCATTTTTCGGCAGCGGAATGCCTGCGTAATTATTTAGCCAATCCTTAAATTCGATATGCACATCATAGGGTTCTAAAAAGGTATTCCAACAATCGAAATGAAACTTTTCAGAATCAATCAATGTACCGTCTAAATCGAAAAGTAAGGCTTTTATTTTATTCATTATAAATTGTTAACTAAAATTCGTTTAAGGGATAATCTCGAAAAGGAAAAACTGTTGCACCTGAGATTTACCGAAATTATTATCGACACAAAATATCAAAGAATGATGACCGTTTGCAAGTTTAGGTCCAAAAGTTACCCCTTCAAAATTATCGATGTGCCTGTTCAAGCTATCAAAATCGAAAAGTAGTTTTTTGCTGAGCGGTCTAGGCGGATTTTTCGCAAAAGATGCATTATCGATTTCATTCTGCGCACCATTCAGATCAACCAGGTAAAGTTTTAAAAAAGTATGGTCATCGTGGCCTTTTGCCCAGGCCCGCTCCATTACCAAAAGCGTATGATTGTTAACAGCCAGTATTTCTGAAATTCCATTTACATTCCAGTCATTGTCTACAGTAGGTTTAACAGGTAATGCCCCAAGCTTATAAGCATATTGTGCAACATTCTTTTTGGTCGGCACATCAAACTTTAAAATCCGAGTTAAAGCTTGCTCATATTCAAAGGCGGCCTGCGGACCATCCTGGTAAAGTGGTTCTTCTAAGCTGGCATATAATGTTTTGTAATCATCAGCATAGGTTAATCCTTCAAAAAGTGCATTTTTTCGGGGACCGCTCTCCGTTTTGGTAAAATGGAAGCCTTTGGGTAGCGGAATGGTATCCAAAAATTTGCCTGTCGCAGATATAAAAGTCAAACTGGGTTGAACAATGGTCGTATCACCATTTTTAAACAACCTTTCACCTTCGCTGCTCCAGATCATTTGATTGGTAATTGGATTATAACGAACGGACTCTCCGTCTGGCTTCACACTTTTGTCGGTACCATATTTCGGATATTGCTTCCCATTTTCCTGTAACAGAAAAGTAACTCCCGTAATCCTGATGGTGTCGATCTTATTGTCTTTGAGATCAATCTTCGCGATGTAAATCCGTGCCGGACTAAATTGCGACGGATCATCACTGATGATATAATATTGGTTTTGTTTTACATCGTAATCAATCCCCGACAAGCCACCAACAACCGTATTTTGGAAAACAGGGTTTAAGGGCATAACGTATTCATCCAGAAACTTTATGGCTGAAATATTGGTCTCTCCCTGCTTAATCACAGCGTGCTTAGCTACCGAACAGGAGGAGAAAACAATCGCCAAAAGCGAATAAATGATGAAGAATGGTCTTGAGGATTTCAAATCGGAATATCTAGGCAGCAAAAATATGTTTTTTTGATGCAACAATTATAGCTTTTATCATGCGGGCTCAGATTAGTGCGAAAGCCATTGCCATCTCACATATATTAAAACAACCAATAGATTCTTTATAATTAAGAAGTTTTTCAGAATGAAAACAGCCGCATGGTAATATGGCTTCATATATATATTGGCAGAAACCAAAAAGAGTTGTCAAATTTCTGGCTAGATGGCTATTAAAGTTGACAACTCTGAAGTATTAAAACAACTTACCAATTACACGGTAGGTAATATTTGTTCCATCAACCACCTCTTCATAATAAACATCATCAGGCGAAACAAAATATTTATCGTTTTTGATGGTTACTTCTCTGCATCCTTCGGGCAACTGGTTAATAATATCTCCAATGTTGTGTGCATCGGCAGAACCATCTGCGGTATTTAAAACGCCATCTTTTCCAGCCACTACATATACCGTTTTACCATCGGCATTTTCTTTTATGGTGTAGTAAACACCTTTGTATTCATAATAATCAACTCCGTTAATGGTTACGCGGTTGGCATCAGATGGTAAATTCGGCACTTCGGCACCAACTGGCGGGGTTACGACTTCGTATTGATCATTATTTTGCTGATAAAACAATCCACCAGAATAATAAAATTGTGTTGGTCCATACCAGAATGGATAATAGCCATAGGGCAACACACTAATCCTGACACCTAAAAACGGCCGGTAAAAACTGTAATAACTATAATATGGTCTGTAATAAGGCCTTCCGAAACCAAATCTGTAGCCATGATACGGTCTGCCATAGCCCATCCGATAACCTGGCCTGTAATAACTATAACTTGATCTGCTGGAGCGGACACCGGTAGAAAAACCACCTCTGCCTGGTCCGCGCATGGAGGGCTGATAAGAAAATCCACCACCTCTTGACGAGCCAAATGAGCCTGATCTGCCCCCGCCGAAAGAACCGCCACCGCCTCCGCTCCTGCTTGGCCGCTGGGCAGAAACACTTTCGATACTCAAGGTTGCTATCATCGCTGCTACAGCGAAAACAACCAATCCTTTATTGAATAACCTTTTCATTGTTTTGTGCTTATATCAATTATCTATCAGACGGTAAAAACGCTTAAAAGATTATCCCTTAACAATATTTAACTAAATTTTGATAAAGCAATGACGAATAACAGATTATGCCCGATAAAAAAAATCAAATAACAAGGCTACATCCGTCAATCTCTCCATCTGATGTCTTACAGGTCACATACAAAGTTGCCTTTGCAAACCAGGCTGCTGACCATGGTCTTCAGACCTTTCCAGCTTATCATCCATCCTACATCGTCCATCGTCATTTTATACTAACAAACCTTTTACGCGCTATATTTTTCTTATCAATCGCTAACACCTATATTTAAATTTTATTCCTAAAAACCAGTTTAAATGAACCTTTACAGAATTTTCAGTCTGCTATTTTGTCTGTTTATTTCTAATGAATTAATGGCTCAACAGACCGATTCGGCTTATGTGAGAGAAAACTATACCAAAATAGAACGGCGGATCCCCATGCGTGATGGAATTAAGTTGTTCACTTCCATTTACATACCGAAAAATCAATCCAAAAAATATCCATTTTTAATTAATCGTACGCCTTATACCGTTGCCCCTTACGGCGAAGATAAATACAAGCTTAGCCTGGGCAATTTCCCGGCGATGATGCGCGAAGGATTTATTTTTGTTTATCAGGATGTACGCGGCCGCTGGATGAGCGAGGGTACTTTTACCGATATCCGCCCACAATTAACGGGTAAAAAATCGAAAACTGCAATTGATGAGAGTACAGATACTTACGATACCATTGATTGGCTGGTTAAAAACGTAAGAGGAAACAATGGAAATGCGGGCATTTATGGTATTTCGTACCCTGGTTTTTATTCTACCACATCATTGCCAAATGCTCATCCGGCACTAAAGGCTGTTTCGCCCCAGGCACCCGTTACCGATTGGTTTATGGGTGACGATTTCCACCACCGTGGCACGTTGTTTCTGATGGATGCCTTCAGTTTTATGAGCAGTTTTGGTGTACCCAGACCTAAACCGATTACACCAGATAAAGGTCCTAAAGGTTTTCAGTTTCCTATTCAGGATAATTATCGCTTTTATTTAGAAGCCGGATCCGTTAAAAATTTAAAAGACCGTTACTTTGCAGATAGTATTAAATTCTGGAACGATTTATTTAAACACCCAAATTTAGATACCTTTTGGAAAGCCCGTTTAATTACCCCGCACTTAACCAATGTAAAACCTGCGGTAATGGTGGTAGGTGGTTTTTTCGATGCAGAAGATGCCTATGGCACCTTTGACACCTACAAAGCTATTGAGAAACAGAATCCTGGCGCCAATAATATCCTGGTGGCCGGGCCATGGTTCCACGGTGGCTGGGTACGCAGTGATGGTTCTTTTCTTGGCGATATCAACTTTGGCAAAACCACCAGTATCGACTATCAACAGCAATACGAACTACCGTTCTTTAAACATTATTTAAAAGGCGAAGGAGATTTTAATGCAGCAGAAGCCAATATATTTGTAACCGGAAGTAATGAATGGAAAAAATTTAACACCTGGCCACCACAAGAGACAGAAAGCAAAAATCTATATTTACAACCCAATGGGAAGCTCAGTTTCGATAAGGTGGGCAGAACCGATAGCTGGGATGAATATGTAAGCGATCCGAATCATCCTGTACCTTACCAGGATGGCGTCCAGGCCAGGCGCACCCGCGAATATATGATAGACGATCAGCGTTTTGCAGCCCGCCGTTCGGATGTTAAAACTTATCAGACTGATGTCTTAACGGAAGACATTACCCTAACCGGACCCGTAATGGCCAATCTTGTGGTTTCTACTACCGGAACTGATGCCGATTATGTAGTTAAATTGATTGATGTTTATCCTGAAGATACACCAAATCCGGTACCAAACCCTAAAGACTTAATTATGGGCGGTTACGAAATGTTGGTACGCGGAGAAATTATGCGCGGAAAATACCGCAACAGTTTTGAAAAGCCTGAGGCATTTGTTCCCGGCGAAATTACCAAAGTAAATTACCCGTTGCCAGATATCGCACATACCTTTAAAAAAGGACATAAAATTATGATCCAGATCCAAAATTCATGGTTTCCTTTGGCCGATCGCAATCCGCAGAAATTTATGGACATCTATCAGGCAGAACCGCAGGATTTTCAAAAAGCGACCCATAGAATTTACCATGATGTGCACAATAGTTCTTTCATTACCGTTTCAGTGTTAAAGTAAACCGATTCCGGTTCGTGTCCCCACGAACCGGAATCAAATTTAACTTGTTATGCCATATCCTTGGTTCGTGGCGACACGAACCAAGTAAAACAACAACTTACTTATTCTTAAAAAATGAAATATTTTAAATTCATCATCTTCCTGCTTGCCGCATCCTCTGCTTTTGCGCAAAACGATTCAGGATATCCCAGAACAAATTATACCAAAAAAGAAGTGTACATCCCCATGCGCGATGGCACTAAACTTTTTACGGCCATTTACACGCCAAAAGATGCTTCAAAAGATAAAAAGTATCCAATGATTATGCAGCGTACCTGTTACAGTGTGGCTCCTTATGGTGAAGATAAATTCCCCGCACGTTTAGGCCCATCCGACCTGATGATGAAAGAAGGTTATATCGTAGTGATGCAGGATGTACGCGGCCGCTGGAAAAGTGAAGGAACCTGGACCAACATGACGCCTGTTATCGACAACAAAAAATCGAAGAAAGATGTGGATGAAGGCTCCGATACTTATGACACCATAGATTGGTTGGTTAAAAATGTAGCCAACAATAACGGCAAAGTAGGCCAATGGGGTATTTCCTACCCTGGCTTTTATACCGCAGCAGGAATTTTGAGTGATCACCCTGCCTTAAAAGCATCATCGCCGCAGGCACCCATTTCCGATTTCTTTTTCGATGATTTCCACCACAATGGATCATTTCTACAAAGCTACTTCTTTACCTTCCCGGTGTTTGGTGTACAAAAAACAGATACAACTTCAAAACCCTGGTACAATAACCAGCTGATTTTGCCTAAAACAAAAGATGGCTATCAATTTGCTTTAGACCTTGGCCCATTAACCAATGCCGATAAATATTATAAAAACAATTTCTTTTGGCAAGAAACCGTTAACCACCCCAATTACGATGAATTTTGGCAAAAACGTGGTTTGCTTAAACATTATGGTACCATTAAACCAGCTGTAATGGTAGTAGGCGGCTGGTACGATGCGGAAGATTTATCAGGGCCATTAAACATATATAAAACCATTGAAAAGAAAAATCCAAATGCCTATAATACCATTGTTATGGGGCCGTTCGGACATGGCAGATGGAGCCGCGAAACTGGCCACACCATGCATAGTAACGTATATTTTGGCGATAGCATTGCTACTTTTTACCAGAAAGAAATTGAAGCTAAATTTTTTAACCACTTCTTAAAAGGCAATGGCAATAAAAACAGCGGACTGCCAGAAGCGTATATGTTTGATACCGGTAAAAAACAATGGGAAACTTTTAACAAATGGCCAACGGAAAAAGCAAGCAGACAAAAATTATACTTAGGTGCAGATGGTAAATTAAGCATGACCGCTCCATCCACTGCCGGCTCGGTAAATTACATCAGCGATCCGTTAAAACCCGTTCCTTATACCGAAGATATCACCACTACACTAGGCTTTACCCCACATAATTATATGAGCGAAGATCAGCGTTTTGCGGGCAGACGACCAGATGTACTGGTTTACCAAACCGACATACTGGATAACGACATTACTTTGGGTGGCGAAATCATGTCGCACCTTAAAATTGCCACTACCGGCACCGACGCAGATTTTATTGTGAAGCTGATCGATGTGTATCCAGCCGATGAACCAAACAATCCTTATATGCCAAACAAAAACATTACTTTAAGTAATTATTGGCAAATGGTACGTTCGGAAGTAATGCCGGCCCGTTTCCGCAATAGCTTTGAAAAACCTGAGGCTTTGGTGGCCAATCAAAAAACTGACGTAAATTTTAAATTACAGGATATATTACACACCTTTAAAAAAGGGCATAGAATCATGATCCAGGTGCAGAGTACAGCCTTCCCGTTATTTGCCCGCAATCCACAAAAATTTGTAGAAAACCCTTATAAAGCTACTGAAGCAGACTATATTAAAGCCACTCAAACCGTTTTTAACGATAGTTTTATCGAAGTTGACGTGATAAAATAAGCTCACGCTCGTTTCCAAACGAGCGTGCAATAATTAATCGTTTTTAACGATTTACAAACAAATTAAAATATACCGTCCTGGTTCGTGGAGACAGGAACCTAAAGCATTGGTAAACCAATAAATAAATGAAAAAACTATTTATCCTTTTCGTACTGGCATTCAGCATTCCAGCCGCAAAAGCACAGTTGCTGGGCAAAAAGCAGGTAAATTCACGGGCCGATAGCCTTCGTGGTACACTCAGCCCTTTACGTACCTGTTACGACATTAACTATTACCATTTAGACGTAAAAATTGATATTGATCAGAAATCCATCGCCGGAAGCAATGAATTTGCCTTTACCGCTATGCAGGATTTCACTACACTGCAGTTTGATCTTTTTGATAACCTCAAAATAGAGAAAGTAGTGTATAAGGGCACTGATTTGCCCTTTAACCGCGAGTATAATGCTGTTTTTGTAACCTTCCCTAAAGCAATTAAAAAAGGAAGTAAAGATAAATTCACGGTTTTTTATTCAGGAAATCCTACTGTAGCCAAAACTCCGCCCTGGGATGGTGGTTTTATCTTTAAAAAAGATACTGCAGGCAATCCTTTTGTTTCTGTAGCTTGTCAAGGTCTTGGTGCAAGTGTGTGGTGGCCCAATAAAGATCACCAGAGTGATGAAGTAGACAGTATGCTCATCAGCATTACTGTTCCTAAAACTTTACAGGAAATATCCAATGGCAGACTGAGAAATACGGTAGATCAACCCGATGGTTATAAACGATACAATTGGTTTGTCGCGAACCCCATCAATAATTACGATGTTACTTTTTACATTGGCAAATATGCCCATTGGCAGGATAGTTATGATGGAGAAAACGGCAAACTGAGTATCGATTACTGGGCGTTACAAACCGATAGTGCCAGAGCCCGAACACATTGGGATGCGGATGTTAAACCCATGCTAAAATGTTTCGAATATTGGTTTGGCCCATACCCATGGTATAAAGATGGCTACAAACTGGTTCAGGCACCACATTTAGGCATGGAACATCAAAGTGCAGTAGCGTATGGCAATCAGTTTAAACCAGGTTATTTAGGTAAAGATTTGAGCGGCACCGGCCACGGTTTAAAATGGGATTTTATCACCATCCATGAGAGTGGCCACGAATGGTTTGGAAACAGCATTACCGCAAAAGATATCGCCGATATGTGGATTCACGAAGGTTTTACCAATTATTCGGAGGTCCTGTTTACCGAATGTACTGAAAGCAAAACTGCGGCAGAAGAATATGTAATCGGATTACAGAAAATTATCAGTAACGATGTTCCTGTAATTGGTCCTTATGGCGTAAACAAAGAAGGCTCTGGCGATATGTATCCTAAGGGTGCAAATTTGGTTAGCATTATTCGCCAACTCATCAATAATGATGAAAAATTCAGGCAGATTCTACGTGGACTGGGCAAAACATTCTATCACAAAACCGTAACCACCGCCGAGATCGAAAACTACATAGCCAAACAAAGTGGGCTAAAATTAGATAAAGTTTTTGATCAGTATTTGCGTCATACCAAGCCACCTGTTTTTGAATATAAGATCAACAATGGCGTTCTATCCTATCGTTGGCTAACTGATGTTAAAGGATTTGATATGCCCGTACGTGTAACCTTAAAAACTGGCGCTTATACTTTGATCAAACCTACAAACGATTGGAAAACCATTGCAGTAGATGCCAGTATAAATGCAGATAATTTTAAACATGATCCATTGTTTTACATCAATACAAAAAGAGGGTAGCTAAATCTCAAAGCAGTCCATTTTTAAAAAATTTGACTGCTCTTTTCGCGCAGAGTAGAAAATTACTGATTAAGAGAATTAAATTCCGTCATACGCAACTTTTTGGAAAAACCAACGTCTTATAGAAAAAGCTCATTAGTATCTAAAAAAACAAAATCTATAACCATGAAAAAAGTATTTGCCATATTATTAGCCTCCCTAACGTTAAGCTTCAGCATTAATGCCGTTGCAAAAGATCAGATCAGCATCACCACTTCCAAAAATAAAAGCGACGACAGAGAGGTAAAAAATTTTAATGGTGTTGCCGTAGCAGGCCCTATAAATGTAATTGTAACGCTTGGGAATAGCGAAAGCTGTCGCTTAGAAGGTGATGCGGAAACATTAGCCTCGATTGTTACCGAAGTTAAAGGCAACGTTTTGGTGATCCGTCCACAAACCAGTATCACCAGTTGGTCTAGAAAATACGAGGGCAAAAAAGTAACGGCTTATGTATCGGCAAAAGAACTGGCGAGTTTAACTGTTAGCGGTGACGGAACCTTAACTGTAAATGGAAAAATCAGCACAGGTAGCCTAACAACAACTGTGAGCGGTTCAGGAAACATTAAAGCAGCGGCAGATGTAGATAATTATAGTGGTTTAATCAGCGGATCAGGAGCAATTAACCTTACAGGAGGCGCAGACCATTCGAAAGTACTCATTAGCAGTTCAGGTACTTTTGCAGGCAAATCTTTTTCTACCAAAACATTAACCAGCACCATTAGTGGTTCGGGAACAGTGAACATTGCCGTAAGCGATAGCATTAAAGCAGTTATCAGCGGATCAGGAAACATAAATTATTCAGGCAACCCATCTGTTGATAAAACTGTTATTGGCTCAGGTGGCGTAAAAAAAGTATAAGAACATATCCATCATCTTAAAAGGAACGCCCCGGAGAAATTTGGGGCGTTTTTTTATATCCCTTTAGCTTACACGCGTGATTTGAAAAGCAGGTTCAGTGCAACTATTAATGTCCGTCCTGTTATCATTTCAAGTCCTCATCCCGATGAAGGATCGGGCTTCCGGGCTTTCCATTCATATCAGGTTTAGTAACAGTGGTTTCTGCACCCTGCAAACGCTAAAAATAAATTACTGCTCTGCCCACCTAGCCCCGGTTGAAGCGGTACCCTGCAACGACCGAGGTACGAGGAAGTGAAGCGTACAAGCGTAAAACGGGAAGAAACTTATTGTTGTGTGCAAGCACTGCGCTCCAAAAAAATGTTTTCTTTAGCACACAAAAAACATGTTGATCTGTTTTTGCTTTGAAACAATTATCTTCGTTTACCTATATCTCACCCATGAAAAAACCATTTTTAGCCTTTTTATTTTTCAGCATAACCTACCTTGCCTATTCGCAGGAAGAAACACTCAATAAAAAATACCGCCCGGTGGTTATCGCTTTTATCAACGCTGTTAAAAGTGGGAATGTGGAGAAACTGAGCAGCAAAATAGATTATCCTTTAAACAGGGCATACCCTATTCCGCCGATTAAAAACAAACAGGAATTTATGACACGTTATCATGAGGTATTTGATGATAACCTGGTGAAAAAGATCATTAACAGCAAAATAGCAACCGATTGGAGCGATGTTGGGTGGCGTGGTTTGATGTTGCTGCGTGGTGAATTATGGCTTGATACGGATGGAAAATTGATTGCTGTTAATCACCAATCTAAATTGGAATCGAAAGAACAGGCCAGGCTGATTAATGCTGATAAAAACAGTGTTCATCCGTCAATAGGAAATTTTGAACAACCGGTTCTTGTTTTCGAAACTGCGCAGTACCGGATCAGGATTGATGATCTTGGTCAGAATAATTACCGCTATGCCTCATGGCCGATAAAAAGCAAAATGAGCGATAAGCCAAAATTAATTTTGACCAATGGGAAATTTAAACCTGATGGAAGTGGTGGCAATCATAGTTATCAATTTAAAAGCGGCGACTATTTATACACCTGCTTCATTATTATAATAGGCGAAAAAGATGCTCCTCCTGCACAGCTGGTGATTAGTAAAGCCGGAAAAGAAATATTATCACAACCTGCGAAAAAAATCGCTCCTCAATTACAATAAATGCTTACGGAAACATTAAAAAAACTATTTAACCGGGATCTTAACAAGCTGAAATCCGAAATTGAAGCTTACCAGATGGAGGGGAACCTTTGGCGGACAGCTCATGGCATTGCAAACCCGGCCGGGAATCTTTGCCTGCACCTTGTGGGCAACCTGAATACTTACATCGGCGCTATTTTAGGTGGCAGCGATTATGTACGGAACCGCGAACTGGAATTTTCTTTAAGAGATATACCAAAGCTGGAGCTAATAAGCATGATTGAAAGAACCATAACCGTAGTTAACGGAACTTTGGATCAGGTAAGCCAGGAGCAGATGGATAAAGAATATCCGATACTGGTATTGTCAGAAAAAACCTCTACTGAATTTTTCCTCGTACACCTCGCTACACATTTAGCTTATCACTTAGGACAAGTTAATTACCACAGAAGATTGTTGGATATTTAATTTAATTCGTCAGGAATGACGATTCCTCAGCCTTTCGCTACAATAAAATATGCTGTCATCTATAGTGATCTTTAAAATAAATTATCCTTGAGAATTACAACTGAGATCATGTAACATTCTCCGTGCCTTCTGTGTTTCCGTGGCAATTTTAGATGGCACCAAAACAAAAAAAGGCTTAATCCTCTTTCAACACCTTTTAAAACTGAACGCCGATCAGCCACATATTTTCTATGTAGTTAATTTTCTGACTGGCGTGGTCATATTCATCCCAACCTGTGGTATGTACGTTTGTTAAATTAGTTGCGCCAAATTTTGTGGTATTCTGTAAATAAACATTTTTCCAAACATAAAACTTAAGTCCAACTTTTGCCGAAACGCCATAACCTGAAATGCTGAAATGGTTATTTCTGCCCTGGCCAAAAAGGCGTACATCAGAGCGTGGCACCATTAATCCACCACCCAAACCTGTTTCTAATGTTAACGAAGTGTTACCGCCAGGTGCAACCCAAATATCATCGTAACGCTCAATTTCAATATTCGCATAATTAAAGCCATCGGTATGCTCGTAAGTAAGCATATTCTCTCTCACGTTAATATTTTGCCCGTTATAATCGCCCGCCAAGCTTCCTGTAGATGTATTTGTTGGCGAAATATTAGAACCAATATGACCATTAATTGCAACGGTTTGTGGAATATCCATTACATACTTCATATGATCCCAACCAATGGAAATGCTATAATTATCTTTAATAAAGTATCCGGCACGGATATTATATTGTGGTACTGTAATTAACCCAGGATTTAAATAACTCCAGTTTAATTTCGATTGCCGGTCGTGTGCAACAACATCTTTTAACGTAAAATCGTAATTAGGCCCCTGAAACCTGACATCGCTCTTACCGTACCAGGAACTATTATAACCCCAGTGGAAAAAGATATCGCCTTTACGCGAAAAATTTCTCTTATGCTCAGGATTAAATAAGCTTTTTGAAGTTAATGTATGGTCTGTTGCTGAGCCTTGAATCTCTTGAGCCTGCATCCGCCTACCAAACAAGAATGCTAAAAACAGAATGGTAATTTTTTTCACAGAGCAAATTGAGCAAAAAGGCCAATCATTTACAACAGGTTTAACATTTCACCAGAGTTGCTGTGTAAAAAATGACTTTAAAACATTAAAACCTGGTGTATATGGCCAACTGAATGATGTTATTAACGGTATTGTTTGAAAAGCCGTGCGTAGCCTGGTTCATGTAACCAGCTTCCAGATCGAACTGTTTCGAAAAACGGTAACCTGCAGCCAGGTATAACCTGTTCTGATCAAAGACACTGTTATTGATTTTGCTTTTGTTCTGAAGATTTAAAAAAATTTCATTTTGTAAAGCCACAAAAGCTCCCCTTGTAAAAGCAGGCTGCGTTTTCTGTAAGGGTTGTATCAGCCTCAAAAAATAACGGAATCTTTGCGAAAATACGTCTTCGCCTGTTCTACCAATAAAACGCTGCTCTACCCTAAGCCTATGACTGGCAAATACGGAGCTGATTTTATAATTGTAAATGTACTGTTCAAAAATCCGGTGTTCGTGAAGGGTGAGATCGTCACTTCCTGCCACTTGGGTTGTTGTGGTCTGCCACAGATACCCCAGCGCAACATTGCTCTTGTTATTGATGAAATATTGCACCGCAGGCCTCACCAAAGTATTCCTTACATAACCCCAGTCATCAGCTGAACGGACCTGAAAATCAAATTGCAATCCCCATTTATCGTTAAATTTGGTATTATTTAAAAACATAAACCACCCTGAATTTTGGTGTTGGGTTTGTGCATGTAGCTTTCCTGCAGCCATGATAAAAACCATCGCGGCAGAGCATAATATTTTTTTCATAATAGATAATCCGGTTTTACCTGTGTGCCGCTAAAATAGTAGAAATATGTGAGAGTGTGAAGTCTGGGGCAAAAGTTGGAGGTCTGGGGACGGAGGTCAGAGGTAAAAGTACCTCCTCTCTATGCTCCTCCGTGCAAAACCCAGCGCCCGCTGTGGTGGCCCTCAACTCCGATCAGACTGACAAGTAACTCTGCGTTCTTTGCGAAAACGTTCGTGCCTTTGCGGTTAAAAAGAGTCGGAGGTCCGGGGACGGAGGTCAGAAGTAAAAGTTCCTCCTCGCTGTGATCCTCCGTGCAAAACTCAGCGCCCGCTGTGGTGGCCCTCAACTCCGATCAGAATGAAAAGTAGCTCTGCGTTCTTTACGAAAAACTTCGTGCCCTTTGCTGTTAAAATGAGTCAGAGGCCCGGGGACGGAGGTCAGAGGTCAGAAGTAAAAGTTCCTACTCTCTATGCTCCTCCGTGCAAAACTCAGCGCCCGCTGTGGTGGCCCTCAACTCCGATCAGAATGAAAAGTAGCTCTGCGTTCTTTGCGAAACGTTCGTACCTTTGCGGTTAAAAAAGAGTCAGAGGTCCGGGGACGGAGGTCAGAGTTAAAAGTTCCTCCTCTCTGTGCTCCTCCGTGCAAAACCCAGTGCCTTCTACGCTGCCCCTCAACTCCGATCAGAATGAAAAGTAGCTCTGCGTTCTTTGCGAAAACCTTCGTGCCCTTTGCGGTTAAAAAGAGTCAGAGGTCCGGGAACGGAGGTCAGAGGTAAAAGTTCCTCTCAGCGCCCGCTGTGGTGGCCCTCAACTCCGATCAGACTGACAAGTAACTCTGCGTTCTTTGCGAAAACGTTCGTGCCTTTGCGGTTAAAAAAGAGTCAGAGGTCCGGGGACGGAGGTCAAAGGTAAAAGTTCCTCCTCTCTGTGCTCCTCCGAGCAAAACTCAGCGCCCTCCGTAGTGGCCCTCAACTCCGCTCAGAATGACAGGTAACTCTGCGGTCTTTGCGAAAACCTTCGTGCCCTTTGCGGTTAAAAAGAGTCAGAGGTCCGGGAACGGAGGTCAGAGGTAAAAGTTCCTCCTCTCTGTGCTCCTCCGTGCAAAACTCAGCGCCCTCCGTGGTGGCCCTCAACTCCACTCAAATTGTCAGGTAACTCTGCGTTCTTGGCAAAATCACACATTCAAAATCTTCAATATTCAAATTTCATTTAACGTTAAGCGATTAAAAATATATCTTCGTTAAAGATTTGGACATTAAGGTACTTTCAAAAACCTTCAAACTGTGCTTATTTTAATATTACAAAACGTAAAAAAGAACAAAAATGATTATCGAACCTAGAATGAGGGGCTTTATCTGTTTAACCGCACATCCAGATGGCTGCGCGCAAAACGTAAAGAATCAAATTGAATATGTAAAATCTAAAGGTGCTATAAACGGTCCTAAAAAAGTATTGGTCATTGGCGCGTCAACAGGTTTCGGTTTAGCTTCGCGTATTGTGGCTGCTTATGGCTCCGGCGCTTCTACCATAGGTGTATTTTTTGAAAAAGCACCTACCGAAGGCAAAACGGCATCTCCGGGCTGGTACAATACTGCAGCTTTTGAAAAAGAAGCCCACGCTGCCGGTTTATATGCAAAAAGTATAAATGGCGATGCGTTTTCTAAAGAAATTAAAGAAAAAACCATCGAACTGATCAAAGCTGACCTTGGCCAGGTAGATCTTATCATTTACAGTCTGGCCTCTCCGGTAAGAAAACACCCCGATACGGAAGTACTTCACCGCTCTACGTTAAAACCTATCGGTGGCGCCTACACCAATAAAACTGTCGATTTCCATACCGGTAATGTTAGCGAAATATCCATTGAGCCAGCTACTGAAGAAGACATTACCAATACCGTTGCCGTAATGGGTGGTGAGGATTGGTCGATGTGGATTGATGCCTTAAAAGCAGAGAACCTGCTTGCAGAAGGCGCCACAACAGTCGCTTATTCATATATCGGTCCAGCGTTAACAGAACCTGTATATCGTAAAGGAACTATTGGAAGAGCTAAAGACGATTTAGAAGCTACTGCTTTTAAAATTGCTGATCAATTAAAAGATATTGATGGCAAAGCTTATGTGTCCGTTAACAAAGCATTGGTAACACAGGCGAGTTCAGCAATTCCGGTAATCCCTTTATATATCTCTTTATTGTACAAGATAATGAAAGCAGAAGGCGTTCATGAAGGCACAATAGAGCAGATTCAACGTTTATATGCTGATCGCTTGTATACCGGCAATCCGGTTCCTGTTGATGAAAAAGGAAGAATCAGAATAGATGATTGGGAAATGCGTGAGGATATCCAGGCTAAAGTGGCCAAACTTTGGGAAAAAGCTACAACTGAAACTTTACCTGCAATAGGCGATTTACCAGGCTACAGATCTGATTTCTTAAGCTTATTCGGTTTCGAAGTTGATAAAGTTGATTACCAAAAAGATGCCCAGGAAGTAGTAGAAATTGAAGGTTTGGTAAACTAGTTTATCGGTCACCCTAAACTTTTTTCAGGGTCTACATCATAATTTAATTACAAACGGCTGGCCTCGGAGCCGGCCGTTTTTATTTCCCAATAAAAATGAATTTCGATTTACAACCTACATTAGTAAGCGATTTGATCACTGTAGTTCCCTTAAAAGAAGAAGATTTTGAACGCCTTTTCGCAGTAGCTTCCGATCCTTTGATCTGGGAGCAACATCCCAATAAAGACCGCTATAAGAGAGACGTTTTTGAAAATTTCTTTAAGGGCGCAATGGAATCGAAAGGTGCATTTATTGTTTATGAAAATGAAACCAATAAAATTGTAGGGAGTTCCAGGTATTACGATCTCGACGAGGAAGACCGTTCAGTTGCCGTTGGCTACACTTTCGTTGCGCGTGAATTTTGGGGCAAGGGACATAATAAGGCTTTAAAAACCTTAATGTTTAATCATGCTTTCCAATTTGTAGATAAAGTACTGCTACATATTGGTGCTACTAATTTCCGGTCGCAAAAAGCAATAGAAAAATTGGGCGGTGTTAAAATTGCGGAATTAGAAGTTGCCTATTATGGTGAATCATTAAAATGGAATTTTGTGTACCAGGTTGATCAGGCCAACTGGAAAAAAGTATACCTAAATGCTGAGTTATAACGTTACGTTGATAAAGAAAAATTTATAAGTTGGGCATAGGTTGGCGGACTGAATCTATGAAAAAGCTTTTTACCCAAAAAAACTTTTGTTCGTTTACTACTTGATCCTTAACGCTGGGAGGCATATGATGAGAATACTTCTTATATCCTATTTAAGTAATCTACTTACATCCAGGCTTGCGAGAAATGAAAACCGGACAGCATCTGGCATTTGAAGCGGAGTTTATATTCATTCAATTCTATGATCAAAACATCTTAACGTAATTACTTGTTATTAACTACAATGAAAGGCACATGACCGAATAAAATCGTGTTTATGCTTAAGTATTGTTATCTTTGTATAATTCTCCATTCCACTCACCTTTCAAAAAACAAATATTAAATAAAATATGGCTAAATCTCAGGCAACATACAGTAAAAAAGAGAACGAAAAAAAACGATTAAAAAAACAAAAAGATAAACAAGAGAAAAAAGAAGAACGTCAGGCTAATGCCAAAAAAGGCTTATCGCTTGAGGATATGATGGCTTATGTTGATGAAAACGGAAACATCTCTTCTACTCCACCAGATCCGAAGAAAAAGAAAGTGATCAATACGGAAGATATTCAGATCGGTATTTCAAGACAAGAGGACATCATTGATGAAAATCCTGTTAAAAAAGGAACAGTTACTTTCTTCAACGACAGTAAAGGTTATGGTTTTATTAAAAATACTGAAACACAAGACAGTATTTTCGTTCACGCAAACGGTTTAATCACCCAGATTAAAGAAGGTGATAAAGTTACGTTTGAAGTAGAAATGGGTCAAAAAGGACCAACGGCAGTTAAAGTATCAAAGGTTTAACAGGCAATATTCAATTCTTTTTGCAACGCCCAATTGCAAAACATGATTAAAATTCTGCAGAGCATTCTGCTGCGCTAGGTTTTATAACCATATATAATTCCGTCTATTAAAGCATAAAACCTTGCGCATAATTTTCTTCATCGTGTATTCTCTCCCAGTAAGTGTAGATTAGTTTTAAGGAATTTAGCTTCCTAAGAAACAGTATACCTATATTATTCCAGCATTTATTCATTTCAAAAATGCATAGCATCTAATTTCGCCTCACCAACCGTAGATAATTTATCATACTGTAAATAAATCACATAGAATTATTAAAAGGAAAAATTGTAGCCCTTAACTGGTGGTAATCGTTTATACGATAAAAAAAATAAAATCTCGGTGTGGAATTTGTATGTGATTTACATCATTACAGTACACACAAAGAAAATTAGATGATGAAACCTGCATAAGCAACAAAAAGCTATATATAAAAAGCTTATGCAAGCTTCATCACAATTAAAAACACTACAAATTATGAAAAAGTTAATAGCACTAACACTGGTTGCATTTTTAGGTTTATCGTCAGCGATGGCTCAACAAGTAGATTTACGCAGAAAAATTAGCGTAAGTGGCACAGCAGAAACAGAAGTTACACCCGATATTATTTACATCGGCATTTCGCTTAAGGAATACCTGAACGGGAAGAAAAAGGTAGATATCACCGCATTGGAAAAACAATTGTATGCCGCTGTACAAAAAGCCGGTATTGAAAAAGAAAACTTAACCATCAGCAACTTAAGCAGCTGGAATTATGCTACAGAAAAAAAGAAAAATCCTGATTTCCTGGCCAGCAAACAATATCGTTTAAAAGTTAGCGATCTGAACAAATTCAACGCAATACTGGAATCGATAGATGCCAAAGGAATTGCCAACACCAGTATCGAAAGTTACGATTATTCTAAAATCGAAAGTTTGAAAAAAGAGCTTAAGGTAAAAGCTTTATTAGCGGCAAAAGAGAAAGCAGCCTATATGGTAGCGGCATTAGGTGATAAATTAGGTAATGTGATCGAAATACAAGATGGCGGAGATAATGTGGTGCAACCTGTTTATAGAAATTTTGCGATGAGAGCTGAAATGGCTGATGCCAGTAGCGCACCTGAAATTGATTTTAAAAAAATTAAACTGAATTTTACCGTAAATGCCATTTTCGAGATCAAGTAAGAATTTTAACGGTTAAATTAATGCTTTTCAAACCTACCAGAACATTTTGGTAGGTTTTTTGTTTAATAGAAATTGAACACTAAAAAAAAGATATTATGAAAAAATTCATCTACACACTTGCGCTGGTATTTGCTTTAGGCATTAGTTTTAATTCAGCTCAGGCAGCTGATAAACCTGCGAAAAACCCAACAGAATTGTCTGCAGAACAAGCGTTGAAACTGGAAAAAATCAAAACCCGTGTTGAAGAAATCAGAGACATGGACAAATCTAACTTAACAAGAGCAGAACGTAAAGCTTTACGCAGCGAGTTAAGAGAGTTAAAAGGCCAGGCCCGTGCTGTTTCCGGAGGTGTTTACCTTTCAGTTGGTGCAATCATCATCATTATTTTATTATTGATCCTGATTTTATAATTGCAAAAACACATCTATCTATAAAAAACAAAAAGCTTTGCAATGTTGCAAAGCTTTTTTTATTGGAAATTTCGTCATTTCGAGAAGGCTTTTTCAGCCGACGATTTATTGAAGGTTAATCAATTATATCAAACCCGGTGTACTTCACCAAAGCTTCCGGAATTTTAATTCCATTATCAGTCTGGTAGTTTTCTAAAATCGAAGCCACAATACGCGGTAATGCCAATGCGCTTCCATTTAAAGAGTGCGCAAGCTGTGCTTTCCCTTCTTTTCCTTTAAAACGTAGTTTCAAGCGGTTACTTTGGTAGGTTTCGAAGTTTGAAACAGAAGAAACCTCCAGCCAACGCTCCTGGGCAGCACTCCACACTTCCATATCGTAAGTCATGGCAGAAGTAAAGCCCATATCACCACCACATAAACGCAACACCCTGTAATGTAAGCCCAATTCTTGCAATAAGGACTGTACATATTGGCTCATCTCCTCTAAAGTTTCATAAGATTTGTCAGGATGTGTAATCTGAACCACTTCAACCTTATCAAACTGATGTAAGCGGTTTAAACCACGTACATGGGCACCGTATGAACCCGCTTCTCTCCTGAAACAAGGCGTGTAAGCCGTATTTTTAATGGGAAGATCTTCTTCCTTCACAATTACATCACGGTATAAATTGGTTACCGGAACTTCCGCTGTCGGGATTAAATATAAATCATCAACAGTTGAATGATACATTTGTCCTTCTTTATCAGGTAACTGGCCGGTACCAAAACCCGAAGCCGCATTAACCAGATGCGGTACCTGCATTTCTTTATAACCCGCAGCAGTTGCATGATCCAAAAAGAAATTAATCAGTGCGCGCTGTAACCTTGCTCCCTTTCCTTTATAAACCGGAAAACCAGCACCGGTAATTTTTACGCCCAACTCAAAATCAATAATATCATATTTGGCCGCCAGCTCCCAGTGTGGTAAAGCTTTGCTTGGTAACTGAGCAGGCTCGCCATGCGTTAAAACAACCTCATTTTCTTCTGCTGTAGATCCCTGTTTCACTAAATGATAAGGCAAATTCGGCAACTGAACAATTAAATTATGTTGTGCAGTTTCCAACTCATTCAATTTATCACTCAGGTTTTTGATATTTTCTTTGTGAGAAGCCGTTTGTGCCTTAATCGCTTCGGCTTCTTCTTTTTTACCCGTACGCATTAAATCGCCAATCTGTTTGGCAGCTGCATTAGCCTCAGCAGAAATATTATCCAGCGAAGTTTGCGTAGAACGGCGGTCTTCATCAATTTTAATGATTTCATCTACCAGTTCTGGTTGTTTAAAATTACGGATACTTAAACGTTCTAAAACTTTCTCTCTATTTTCGCGGATATAGTTAACTTGCAGCATTATTTAATTTTTTAAGCAAAGATAATAATTAAGTCGTCATTGCGAACGCAGTGCGGCAATCTCTCCACAAAAAGATTGCTTCGTCGTTCCATCTCGCAATGACGGACACAGAAAAATATGGATGGCAAACTCTTTCTCGTACCAACGCCCATAGGCAATTTGGAGGATATGACCTTTAGGGCAATCCGTATTTTAAAAGAATGCGATCTGATCCTCGCTGAAGATACCCGTACCAGTGCCCCGATGCTCAAACATTTCGGGATTGATAAGAGAGTTTTCTCACACCACCAGCACAATGAGCATAAGGCCACATCAGAAATTATTAGGTTTTTAAACGAAGGGCAAAAAATTGCACTGATATCTGATGCCGGAACACCCGCCATTTCCGACCCGGGATTTTTCCTGGTACGCGAGGCCATTAAAAATGATATTGCTGTAGAATGTTTACCTGGCGCAACAGCCTTTGTACCGGCTTTGGTCAATTCGGGCTTGCCTGCCGATGCCTTTTGTTTCGAAGGTTTTCTACCGGTAAAAAAAGGCAGACAAACCAAGTTTAAAAAACTGGCAGAAGAAGAGCGAACCATTATACTTTACGAAAGTCCGCATCGTTTATTAAAAACTTTGGAAGAGTTCGCCCAGTATCTGGGCGCCGATAGACAGGCGTCGGTTAGTAGAGAGCTCACCAAGATGTTCGAAGAAACTGTTCGCGGAACTTTGGCTGAAATAAAATCACATTTTGAAAACAATACTTTAAAAGGAGAATTTGTAATTTGCATAGCAGGGAAACCCAGTAGTAAAAGCAAAAACAAATATCATGATGACGAAGATTAGCATCAAACACATAACCAACACCACAATTTAGACATATTATGATGAGTATAGATAGATTTCTGAGTGACGAACAAGACCCGAAAGCGGTTGAAAAAGTTATTGGAAAATTAAACGACCTTTTAACCACAGGTGAAGAACTTTTATATTTAGCCGTACAGAAAAAACCAGCCGTAAATTTATTACCCGATAGCATTGCCATTTCAAACAAGCGCATTTTCTATTGCGAACCAGGTAACCTGGGCTTAACGATGAATTTCAAAGATATTTCGTGGAAAAGCATTAAAGAGGTTTCGTTTAAAGAAGAGTTTTTTGGTTCTAAATTTATCTGCGTTCCGCAACACGGTGAAAATATTGTAACCGAGTTTATTCCAAAAGTACAGGCACGTAAATTACATCAGGCTGCAAATCAGCAATTAGAAGAATACAAAGAAATACTTCGTCAGCAAAAACTCGAAGAAAACCGCGCAACTGCCTCTCCCATTAATTTAAATGCGCAGCCTATTGCCGAAATTCCTGCTTACGAACCAGCTCCGGAGCCTTCACAACCAGTTATCCAAATTGCTGAAGTAGTAGAAGAGCCGGAAGACGAAACCACGTTAAAATTGCGCAAGCTTAAAACACTTTACGATAAACACCTGATTACTCAGGAAGAATACGAGGCTAAAAAAGCAACTATTTTGGAAAGTTTGTAGACGAAATCCGTCACCCTGAATTTATTTCAGGGTCTTAATTGATTATTAAAGATGGAAAGAGGCGGATGTGTTTATATACTAACCAATTTTAAACACACGGTTCTTTATATTGGTGTGACATCAGAATTGTATTTCAGAATTAAAGAACATAAAGACAAATGTCATCCTAATTCATTTTCTGCAAGATATAATTGTAATCTGTTGGTGTTTTTTGAACAATTTGACAGTATTGAAGAAGCGATAATACGAGAAAAACAGTTAAAGAACTGGAAAAGGGCATGGAAAATAAATTTAATAAATGAATTAAATCCTAATTGGGAAGATTTATTTTTAACACTTGAATAAATGCTTCCTCCTTGAAATTTTTAAAAGAAAATAGCATTTAAGATGCTGAAATAAATTCAGCATGACGATTTTACCCCTGAGTAATGAAATCCAAACAAACCTACCTCCTCGCCCTTCTCAGCGCATGCTTGCTTTGGCTTGCCTGGCCACCAATGCCTTTTACTACACCGTTGTTATTGATCGGTTTGGTGCCTTTGCTTATTGCACTTGATTCGATTTCAACTAATTCCGAAAAAAAACAGGGCAAAAGAATTTTCTTAAGGGCAGGTTTAACTTTTTTAGTTTGGAATACGGCATCCATTTATTGGGTGTATAATGCAATAAGTGCTTATAACGGTCTGGCGGTGGCGCTCCCTGTTTCCGTAATTCCTTTTGGCCTGGGTGCCTTGTTAATGACCTTTGCCTTTTGGTTATACTATAGATTAGGCAAGTATGTAAACAAAAAGATCGCTTATCTGGGTTTGATTTCTTTTTACATCGCTTTAGAATATCTGCAGCAAACTTGGGATTTAGCCTTCCCCTGGATGACATTAGGCAATGGCTTAGCAGGAATGCATCAGCTGGCACAATGGTATGATTATACCGGTATTTATGGTGGTTCACTCTGGATTTTAGTGAGCAATATCCTGGCTTTCGAAGCTTATCAGAAATTCAGATCACAAACCGGTTATCTGAGGTTTAGAACAGCGGGCATCTGGGCTTTGGTAGTCATTATTCCCATCTGCATTTCATTAACCAAATACTTTACTGCTGAACAAAAAGGTACGCCAAGTAATGTTGTAGTGGTTCAACCCAATATAGATCCCTACCAAAAACTGGAAAATATCCCACCCGCCGAACAGATCAGGATATTGACACACCTATCAGACTCTATTGGACAAACCAATACAGAGTATTTTATCTGGCCGGAAACTGCCATTCCAAATTACGCAGATGAAGATAAAATCAGAGGCAACAGTGATTTCATCAACCTGCAAAGCTTTTTATCAAAGTATAAAAACGGAACATTGATCACAGGTATAGAAAGCATTAAAATTTATCAGGATAAAAAAACAATAACCTCAAAATTTGATGATCAGCGGGGTATTTATTTTGACAATTTTAATACCGCCATGCAGGTAGAAAATTCTGCAAATGTGCAGTTTTACCATAAATCCAAATTGGTTCCCGGAGTAGAAAAAATGCCTTTCCCCAAAGTATTTTCATTTTTAGATGCTGTTTTTGCGCAGTTAGGCGGAACGGTTGGCGGATGGGGCTGGCAAGATAAGCCAAGTGTGCTTTATGCACAAAGCGGCATTGGGGTTGCACCTGTGGTGTGTTATGAAAGTTTATGGGGCGATTGGATTGGCGAACAGGTTAAAGATGGCGCACAATTTATTGCGATCATTACGAACGATGGCTGGTGGGGAAATACTTCAGGAAAAGACCAGCATATGATGTATGCCAAACTGAGGGCCATTGAAACCCATCGCGATGTTGCACGCTCGGCCAATACGGGCATATCTTGTTTCATTAACCAACGTGGGGACGTGACTCAAAAAACCAAATGGTGGACCAGAACGGCACTGAAGGCGAATATCAATCTGAATGACGAAATTACCTTTTATGTAAAAATTGGAGATATTATTGCAGAATTATTGAGCATTACCGCCATTCTATTAGCTTTGATTATTCCTTTTAGAAAATGGATCAGGAAACCAGGTCATGCTTAAACAACAATACGATTTCATTTTATCTTCCAGAAATACCATTCTAACTTATATCGGGAGTATTTCTGAGCAAGACTTCTTAACCGATAACAGTTCGTTTGGCAGAGGATCTATCAGAAATTTATTGGTTCATATCTGCCAAACCTATTGCGCATGGATTGGTGAAAGGGCATTAGGTATTGAACAGATTTTTTTACCTTTCGAAAATTACCAAACCTTACAAGACTGCCAAATTTATTTTAATCAGGTGGATGAGTACATGGGCTTATTTACCGAAAAAGTTAAAGGAAACGAGCTGAAGGAAATGGAGTTGGACAGAAACGGAGCCATTTTAATCGTAAATCCATTACAGCTGTTTACCCATGTCATTACCCATGAGTTTCATCACAAGGGGCAAATTATGTCGCTAAGCAGGCATTTGGGCTACGTGCCGGTTGATGCCGATGTTATCAGATAAAAAACTATGCAAAAGATAGAAAACCTCCGCTGGTCGGTATTGCTCTTGTTATTAACCTTAAACTTTGGCTGCGACCAGATTTCTAAAAGAATTGTGCGTAATGAAATCAGTGATTACGAACATATCAGCATTATAAAAGACCATTTCACCTTAACGAAAGTAGAAAACAGTGGTGCATTTTTAAGTCTGGGCGATAATATGCCCTATATCTTCAGGCTCATTATTTTAACGGGTTTACCATTATTATTTTTGGTTTACGGGTTATATTTTCTATTTGCTAAACGTAATTTAACCATGACTATGCAAATCGCTTTGTGTTTTCTGATTGGTGGCGGCGTTGGCAATCTCTATGATCGGATTTTGCATGGATCTGTTACCGATTTTATGCACATGGATTTTTTCCTCTTTCAAACCGGTGTATTTAATTTTGCCGATATTTCAATTATGATAGGCGTGGGTACCTTGCTTTTTCAATCAATCAGAAGTAATCAGGTAAAGCCACATGCCGATTAGGGAAAATAGCTTAGATCGAAAACACTAATTAAGACTACAAAATAATAGCCGTAAAAATACAAAATTATGTTTTTATGACTATCTTTAGCTAGGTAATTTACAATTACGATCTAAACTAAAAACCTAAACAATGAAAAACTTATTAAAAAAAACTGCCTTGATTGCCTTGCTATCGACAGTTATGCTTTCGTGTACGAAAAAAAATGATATTCCTGCTGACGCGGAAATTCAGACCAATCAAAATCAAAAAGTTCTCGCTTACATTAAAAATCTCGGGTTCACGGATGCGCAGATCGTAGAAAACGGCGATAATTATGTAGTTGATGGAGATATTGTATTTAGCAAGAAAATGGAAGTTCCGGCTGATTACGGAAAAGCGATAACAGAACAATATTACAATGGTTATATCGTAACCAACAGCACGAATATCCGCGTAAAAATTGATCCTTCAATCACCAGCATGACCAATGAAATCAATTCTGCAATTAACCAATGGAATACGGTACCGAATTCTAAACTAAAATTTGCAATCACCACCGGAACGGTATATGACATCCTGATCAAAGTAGATAATACCATCGGAAGTTCTACCTGCGGACAAGCTTATCTGTCAACATCAAATGGTAAAGCGGGAAATACCGTTTGGATCAACCAGGCGCTAATTCAAAACAATTCTTTTGCACAGCGTACCAGAACCATCACACATGAATTTGGCCATACCATTTCATTTAAGCATACCAACCAATCTACCTCAACCAATGTTCCTGGTGTTGGCGGAACAGATGCACAATCGCTAATGAACGGCGGACAATGCGGAAGTGGTGCTACTGTTTTATCTACTAAAGATAAACAAGCTACTGCAGTACTGTATCCTCTATAATTAAAAAATCAGATAAATAACCTAAAAGATCGTAATGAAAGAGAAGCTGTTTCAGGAAATAGCTTCTCTTTTTTAAATGCCTAATGAAAAAATAAAGGAAATAATTTTTGGAATAAGTATTTCTTAACAAAGAATCGGCAGCTTTACACAAACATATTTTTACCTTTAATTGTTAAATAAACTAAAAATAAAATCCGATCATGAAAAGAAATGCAACAGCCGTATGGCAAGGTTCTATTAAAGAAGGTAATGGAAACATCACTACACAAAGTACCACTTTAAGTAATACACAATATTCTTTCAACACCCGCTTTGCTGATGGTGTGGGTACAAACCCGGAAGAACTGATTGCTGCTGCACACGCAGGCTGTTTTACCATGAAACTATCTGCTAATTTAACTGAAGCAGGATTTACAGCCGAGAAACTGGAAACCAAATGTGAAATTAACCTTGATCCATCAAAAGGAGAAATTGTAGAATCGCATTTAACTTTAACAGCTTCTGTACCTGATTTAACACAGGATAAATTTGATGAGCTGGTAGCAGATGCAGAAAAAAACTGCCCAATCTCTAAATTATTGAATACAACCATTACAGTTGATGCTACTTTAGCGTAAAATTAATCACATCCTCAAGAGATCGTCATTTCGAGCGGAGTGCAACGCAGTCGAGAAATCTTTTAAAAGAGCTCTCCCCGCCTGTACGGGCAAGCCGCTGCGCTCCAGTCGTGATGACGAATCCTCTACGATTCACAGGTTAAACTACTAATCGCTTACGCAGTAACCGAGAATTAAACAACTTTAAAATGCCTAGGCCATGTATTTCCCCACAATTGGCATCCTTCTTCCCATGCCAAAGGCTTTGGGTGATACCCTTAAGATCGGTGGCGTTTGGTAACGTTTAAATTCGGCAATATTTACCATTTTCAAAATACGCAATACCAATGCTTCATCAAAACCCTGAGCAATAATGGCTTTTGAGCCTTGTTTCTTTTCAATGTGCTGGTATAATATTTTATCTAAAATTTCATATTCAGGCAAAGAATCAGAATCTTTCTGATCGGGCCTTAATTCTGCTGATGGTGGTTTAACAATGGTATTTATCGGTATAATTTCGCTGTCCTTATTGAGGTACTTCGCCAGCTCAAAAACCTGCATCTTGTACACATCACCAATAACCCCAATTGCCCCGCACATATCGCCATACAGGGTACCATAACCTACTGCACATTCGCTTTTGTTGGAGGTATTTAACAAAATATAACCAAATTTATTACTCATCGCCATGTTAATGATGCCGCGGATCCGGGCCTGTATATTTTCTTCGGTCAGGTTAAAAGGCAAACCTTTGAAAGCTGGTGCCAGCGTGTGATCAAAAGCATCGGCAACGTCTTTAATCGGCACAATTTCGTGCATGCAACCAATATTATTAACCAAGTCTAAAGCATCCTGAACAGAATGGTCGGATGAAAATTTGGAAGGCATTAAAACAGCCATAACATTTTCTGGTCCTAATGCACGACAGGCCAAGGCACAAACCACGGCTGAATCAATTCCGCCAGATAGTCCTAAAACCGCCTTACTAAAACCAGATTTCCTAAAATAATCTTTTATCCCTAACACCAGGGCATCATGAATTTGTTCGATATCCGTTAATCTTTCCGATTGGGGATACTTATTGCGCACATTTTCAACCTCTTCCAGATCAAATACCTGAAGGTCTTCTTCAAAATATTTCATTTCTGCTTTCATGGCCCCATCAGCGTCGAAAACCAAAGAACCGCCATCAAAAATAATTTCGGTCTGCGCCCCCACCTGGTTTACATAAAATACTGGCAGGTGATACTTTTTTGCATTGTCAGCCAATACTTTTATACGTTCATCATCATGGGTATAAGAGAAAGGTGATGCCGCAATGTTAATCATTACATCAGGTTGTTCTTTAATCAGCTCATCCATTGGATTTGATACATACAATGGATTATCATTAATATTCCAAAGATCTTCACAAATGGTCAAGGCAATTTTTTTCCCCTTAAAATCAATACAGTTAAATTGTGTGGCCGGTTCAAAATAGCGATATTCATCAAACACATCATAGGTGGGCAGTAACGCTTTTTTAACAACTGCCTTAATTTTTCCTTCTTCAATAAAATAAGCTGCATTATACAGGTCTTTTCCTTGTAGTACCTCATTTTTTATGGGCAGGCCAACAATGCAGGCAATATCGGTGCAGTGCTTGGCTATTTCCTGAGCTGCACTTTCACAAAGGGCAATAAACGCTTCAAACTCCAGAAAATCCCTTGGAGGATAGCCACAAATAGCCAATTCGGCAAAAACCACCAGATCAGCTCCTTTGTCTTTCGCCAATCGAATATTTTCGGTTATTTTTTTAGTATTGGCTTCAAAGTTCCCGATGTGGTAATTAAGTTGTGCGAGTGCTATTTTCATGGTTGTAGTATCAAATATTAGGAATGAGTATCAAGACTTTTGAGAGGTTAAAAGAATACGCCAAAATTAAGCGCTAAGTAATGACTTCTAACATCTCTGGCTTTATCTGTTACAATATTAGTAAAACCATTATTAAAAGTTAAACCGGCAACGATACTGGCATTGCCAGAAATATCAAATTCCCCACCTCCGCCAATAATTAGCCCGGCACGGTAAAATTTGATGTAATCAGATACTTTTAAATTATCGGCAACAACTGCCCCACCTGTAACTGCATCTTGTTTTGCACTAATATTGATCGAATTAGATAATCCGAACTGGCCATACCACCGTTTTCCGTCAGTTTTTACGGTCTTTAGTTTTATGGTTAAAGGCAGGTCTATGTATTGTAGTTTATATTTTAAATCATAAGCTTTCGGTGCCGAACTTGGTGTATAATAGGGTAAAACATTGGCTTCGGTACTTTTACCATTAATGGAAGTAACGGTCAGCGCTGTAGAAAAACTATAATTCGGAGCAAAATTAAAATCACCAATTAATCCATAAGAAAAGCCCAAAGCTACTCCATCTGTTTTTCCCTGCTCAGGTTTAATCCAACCAAATGTTGGGGTAGCGGTTAAACCTAGCCTGAAGCCGTAACTGGTTAAAGGCGAATTTTGTGCCCAGGCGGCAAAACTTAAAACTGAAAAAATTAAAATCGTTGATATTTTTTTCATGCTACAGGTGTTTATATATTTGTGATACATGATGTATAACGTAAAACACTGGCAAATTTATCTAATTTTTCTTTTTGCCATCGCATTTATTTCCTGCAGGCACAGCAACCGCCCTGATGTAAGCAATATACAGGTAAATATAAAAATCGAAAGATTTGATCAGGAACTCTTTAATGGAAAAAACAAAGATGTGATTGATGTAGATAAAAAACTTGCTTCAAAGTATGGCGTGTTTTATGACGATTTTATTCATCGGATTTTGGACAGTAAATATTCCAATACCGAATCATTGACCAATTTATACCAAGATCAGGCCTATACTGATTTAAGCAAGGAAGTGGATAGTGTTTTTCCAAATTTAAAAACACAGGAAGAGGGATTAAATGAGACTTTTAAATACATTAAATACTATTATCCAAAAGCAAAGATTCCAAAATTCATCTCCTTTGCTTCAGGTTTTGCTTATCAGATGCCGGTAGGCGATAACTACCTGGGTATTGGTTTAGATATGTTTCTGGGCAAGGACAGCAAATTTTACAGGGCAATTGTGCAAAGTGTACCTTTATATCTTTCAAGGAGGTTTACACCAGCATATATTGTACCGCGTATAGCGGAAACTTATGCACATGAAGAACTTTTTGCAGAGCCTGATGATCATAAAACCTTATTATCAAAAATGATTTTTCAGGGAAAGATATTATACTTTCTCGACCAGGTTTTGCCCGAAAATTTGAGCGATTCCATCAAAATCGGATATACCAAACCACAAATTGATTGGGCTCAAAATTTTGAAGGAGATATTTGGGCATATTTTTTAGAAAATAATTATCTGTATGAAACCGACTACCAAAAAATCCAGGTGTTTTTATCTGAAGGACCTTTTACGCCAGGTTTAGGCGAAAATAGAGATTCGGCACCAAAATTGGGTGTATGGATGGGATGGCAGATTGTAAAAAAATACATGAAAATGCATCCGGATGTTACGTTGCAACAGTTAATGGCAGATAATGATGCGCAGAAAATCTTAAATCAATCGAAGTATAAACCGAAACAACAGCGATAGTTATCAGTTTGCAATTGCTAGTTATGAGTTTTTGAGGCCAAGCAATATAACAATGAAGCAATAAAATTGACCAGTTGAACTTTTAAGTAATCGTACTAAATTAAATCTATGAAAGTTGGGATTGTATTATCGGGAGGAGGCATTAGGGGAATAGCGCATCTGGGCGTTTTAAAGGCCTTTAGTAATTTGGGCATCACCTTTAGTCACATTAGCGGGACGAGCGCAGGAGCCATTGCCGGAGCCTTTTTTGCTGCAGGTATAGATCCGGAAGAAGGGTTAAGTATTTTCCTTAAAACAAAGCTTTGGCGCTTTGTGCGCCCTGCAGTAGGTTCGCTGGGCTTAATCAATATTGAAAACACCGCTTTAATTTTAAAAGAGTATTTTCCTGAAGATTCAATCGAAAAGTTAAAAATACCGTTATCCATTGCTGCTGTAAATTTTAGCGAGGGCCGGTTGGTTTATTTCACAAAAGGACCACTGATCAGAGCCATTCATGCCTCGAGTTGTATACCCGGAATTTTTAAACCCATCATGATCGATGGCCAGATGTATGTAGATGGTGGCATTTTAAATAATTTCCCGGTTGAACCTTTAATGGAAAACTGCGATTTTATTATTGGCTCATCTTGTAACCACCTTAAACCTGTTGATAAAATTACAGGTATCACCAATTTAATGGGCCGCGCAGGTATCATGTCTATCAACCACGATATGGAAAGGAAAGCCAAATTTTGCAATGTTCTGATTGAACCTAAAGGTTTAGGGGCCATCAGTACGTTCGACATGAAACGTGCAGAGGACATCTACTGGCTGGCACACGAAGAAGCTTTGATTACCATTAAAAACAGTCCAACAATTTCTGAATTAATTACAAAATAAGAAACTGATCTCAATAATATCTTGTTTAAAAAAGTCTATCGTCCCCATTTGCAACGGGCATGGGGCAAACGGCGATTTATTGCCAGTAAACTGATAAATTTTCCAGCAATGTCTTAAAACAAGGACCAGACCACGGCAATTTTCAATTTTTTAAAGCGACCAAACGTTCGCCTTCCAATACCGGAATGGTTTTGCACAAATTTAGCTGCAAACAAAAAACTACATCTTCTTCTATATTCAACTGAGCCAGTCGATGGCTATGTGATGATTTATGAAGGTATTTCCTTAAATCTCCTTTAGCTATGGCAAACAGATCTTCAGCTGCCACACTCGAATCATCAAAATGTTCAAAATTCTGTCGTAGATTGGCCACCACGGCACCTGCAAAAAGGGTATCTTCTAAATTGAACTGATCTTTCCAGCCCGCACAAAGTAAAAGCACATTTTTATCCTGAATTTTCAAATAATTACAAAGCGAATCTAAGTTCAGGAAAGACCCGATCACAACTTGACAGGCTCTTTTCTGTGCCAAATGTAAAGCCTTGGTGCCGTTTGTTGTGGTTAGAACAACTGTTTTTCCGTTTACTTTTTCGTAGGTATAAGAGAATGGCGAATTGCCGAAATCATAACCTGCTACAACCTCTCCGTTTCGTTCTGCCGCCAATAAAAATCCGCTATCGCGATAGTTTAAACAATCTTCCACCTGGGCCACCGGAATAATCGCTTCAGCGCCATTATCTATGCCATAGGTAATAGAGGAGGTAGCCCTTAAAATATCAATGACCACCACAATGCTCTGCTCAATATCGTATAAATCGATCAGGGCTGGCGTTAAACAAACTTCTATTTTTTTTGACATTTGAGGAGATTTATTCATTAATAATTTCTTTTACCTTTTCTTCCATGAGTTTTTGATCAGGTAAATAAAGCTGATATTTGG
>Ga0182008_10000222_pt1 | contig 44722 bp, 41 predicted proteins | sample Sormic07211129_1_FD_120482 | JGI IMG/M metagenome (GOLD analysis project Ga0182008, IMG submission 120482) | Rhizosphere microbial communities from Sorghum bicolor, Mead, Nebraska, USA - 072115-129_1 metaG | ecosystem: Host-associated > Plants > Roots > Rhizosphere | place: USA: Nebraska...
GTAATGATGATATTCATGGTTTCCTTTACAGTAGTGGGAACGGGCAAGGTAACAGTGCCACTCAGTATCCTTTTAGCACGCAGCTGATTGATAATAGCCATGGCTTCATTTAGATTCCCTTCACGGGCGAAGCACTCAGCAAGCATAAGATATACCTCCGTTGTTTTCATACCTACGGTTGGGTAAAAGAATTTGGTATAGTTTACACTAAAATAGGCTGTTCCTGCACCGGCATCCATTAAAGATGTACTTGTTGTATTCATAAACAGATTAAATCGGGCATCGTTTGTACCAAAAAGTTTAACCAACTCGGGACTCAAAATACAGGTGTAGGCAAAACTCATTTCAGTATACCCGGTCATAAACTGGAAACTTAACACTTCTGGATTGTCACCCGCTAACACAGGTACTGCATTTGGTCCGCCCAATTTGTTATAAGCAACTAAATCATAAATGGCATTATTATAACTCAACGATTTTTGTGCAGCTTCTTTAGCCAAAGCAAACTCATGCTTAAACAAATGAATTTTAGCTTTTAACCCCCATGCAAAAGCCAGAGATGGATGATAAGGATCAACAGGTACTTTTTGAAGGTACGGAAGTGCATCGTCGATATCCTTTTGTATAAAATCGTAAACTTGTGCTACTGTAGATTTCGCTGGCTTTGCTTCAAGATCATACTTATCCATGATACAAATACCGCCATCTGTTGCCGCTGTAGCGGGGTCATAAGCTTTAGCATAAACGTTGACCAGCATGAAATGATCAAAAGCCCTGTAAACCTTTGCTTCTGCTTTTGCTAATTGTTTGATGTTATCATCACCCTTACTTCCATCTACAAGTGAGATGATCGTGTTCCACCTGTTGATGTAAGCGTAAGTTTGACTATAAAAGGATGATGCCGTAAATAAATTTGTACGGGCATCGCTATCATCGAACGTAAAGTTGATAATGTCAATGTTTTTTATCTGACCAATCACATATGACTCGCGAATCCACTGATCGTCAACCAGGTATTGAAAATTATTGATTGGATAAGCCCTGTTTGGAAGTGATACTAGTTTGTAAAAATCATCAGCAGTTTCCACTACTATCGAACCCGTCGGTACGATGTCGGTATATTTTTTACAGCCTCCTACCAGAACTACCAGTAGAAAAGCGACGATGTATGAATAGTTTTTCATCTTTTGATTAAAAAGTTACGTTAAGACCAAATATGAATGTTTTTGGAATTTGCAGAGATCTGGTTCCGGAATTAGGCGAATAGGTTTCCGGATCAATATCATCACCAGCGGCACTCCAGTACCATAAATTATTTACCTGGCCTGATACCCGAACATTATTTACATGAATTAAACGAGTGATTTGTTGAGGCAGATTATAAGAAACAACAATATTTCTTAGCTTGACGTAAGATGCGTCCAGTACCTGGACATCTGAATATTTCCATAATCGACTCAATGTACTAGCGTAATTGGCAGCAGAGGTGGCATAATCTACAAATAGACGAGGCAATTCACTCGTTGTTGTACCTGTCCACCTTTGCGTAATATCCTGATCGTACACCGTATTTGATGCTAGATCAGTCACGTCTTTCCTCAATTTATTGCCACCTGAAAAAACCAGCATCGTACTTAATTCAAAATTTTTGTAACTAATTCGCTGACTAAATGAACCTGAATACAAAGGTGTTAAAGATCCCATGTTCACAATTGCATTTCTGTTTGTAATATCTTTAACTGCTGTAGGAACTCCGGCTGAATTGAATGTTACATTGGAGTTACCATTTTCATCTAAAAAGTATGGGTAACCGTTTATCATGCCTCCATATTGATAGGCGTATAATGAATTAAACTGCTGTCCTAAAAAAAAGTAATCTTTTGGTGAACCAATATACGAGTAGGCGTTCTGTGCAGCGGTGTTGACTGCCATCACCTTGTTTTTATTGTATCCGATTACAAACTGAGAACTTAATAACAGATCACCTGATTTATACCAATCGCCAATCAAATTTAATTCTATCCCTCTGTTTCTTAATGCACCATTGTTAAGCACTCTAGATAAAGCACCAACTGTAGGATCTAATTCTGTACTCACCAATAAATCGCTGCTGTATTTGTTATACAAATCTAAACTACCGCGTAACCTGTTATTTAGCACTGAAAAATCTATACCGAAATTGGTAGAGGCAACTTTTTCCCAGCGCAATTTTGGATTAGGAAGTGCAGAAATATTGGTGTACTGAAGTGATGGGAACAAGCCGTCATTTCTAAGTGTTGCTGTTAAGTATGGCGAAGAAGTCTGATCTACGTTCCCATTTATTCCATAGGTAGCCCGTACTTTTAGCGTATTCAACCACTCGATATCTTTCATAAAATTTTCGCGGTTTGCATTCCAGCCTAAACCTACAGACCATAACGGGCGGTTTTTATACTGAGGATCTACACCAAACAAATCAGCCTGGTCTACACGAATACTTCCGGTTAAATTATATTTGCCCTGAAAGGTATAGCTCATATTGCTATATGCAGATAAATATCTGTGTTTGATTTGTTCCTGTTTGGTAGCTAAAGCACTTAGCGTTCTTGTACCGCCAATGTAACTGGTTATGCCAGTATTGCTTAATGCAAATGAATTGAGCGTAACAGAGTTCAGCGTAACAGGGTCATAACCATACCTTACATTCTCTAAACTTCTCGGCACCAGTGTTTGCCTCATTTCTACACCAGCAATGGCTGCAATATTATGTTCCTGATTTTTACCAAAACTATAATCGTAGCTCAACTGATTTCTAAAGGTGTAATTGTTACTTTTTTTATTTATTTGGTAAAACCTTCCGCCTTCAGGTAAATTGCGTGTGTAAACATTCGTTGTAGCATTGTAACTCGTTAAATAGTTATATGCGTATCGCATTCTGTAACTATTTTTATCGAAATACGATTCCCGATCTGAATTATTGTTTTCATACTGAAATTGCATGCTATAACTTAAACCCTTATAAATTTTTGCCTGCAGGTTTGCAAATGCCCTTAAGTTGATAGCCTTACTTTTATCTAATCCTTCTTGAAGTGACTCTAAAATATTAAACCTGAATGATTTAAAATTATTATTGTTTTGTAAGGATGCTATAACCGCTGGATTTACATCCCCAGATGTACTAAAACCATCTTTTAACTTCACATAATCCGAATAAACCAGGTTTCCGTTTCCATCTGTAATCTGCGCATACCTCGGCTGTAACAAGTAGTCGGTATAATCAAAACTACTGGTAGAACTGGTGTTATAGGAGGCATTTATGCCGACTGTAGCTGTCAACCATTTCTGTAAATTAAATGTAGATTTATTGTAAATATTGAAATTCTCAGATTTGTTATATTTCATCCGCAAATCTGATGCATCGTAATTTAGCGACAAATAGTTACTGCTCTTTCCATTGCCTGAATTAAAAGATAAGTTGTAACGCTGCCTTACTTCATTTTGCCAGACATTATCCGCGTAGTCTTTGAGGTAATCATTTTGCCTCAATTGATTAATTGTCGCGTTCAATTGATCGGCGCTGATGCCACCCACAGCTTGCTGACGATAAAGTTCATACAATGGACTGTAGTATTTTATTGTTCCGTTATTTACATTACCATAGCTATTAAACATCGCATCTGTAGTTGCAAAACGGGCTCTTTCGTTATTGTAAACTGCCGTTTCGTAATCTATTTGATCACTGGTTGAAGCATAATGCATACTTTCGAAATCGGGTTTTCCGGTAATAAACAAATCAGCGTTTAGCGTGATATTTACCCCTTTTGCTTTCCCACCTTTTGTAGTTACCACGATTACACCATTACCTGACCGTGAGCCATAAATAGATGCCGCCGCACCATCCTTTAATACTGTAATCGATTCTACATCATATGGATTAATTTGATCAAGTGTAAGTTCTGAAGGTAAACCATCCACTACAATTAATGGACTTGTGCCTACATTGGCCGAATATGTACCTACCCCCCTCAATACTGGCTGATCGGCGCTTAATCCCTTTGGATTTTTCGTATATAATAAACCTGCAACCTTGCCTTCCAAAGCAGCTAATAAATCTGGATTAATCTGCCGGTTGAGTGTTGCACTATCTACCACCGAAATTGCCCCGGCACTTCTTTCTCTAGGTAAAGCCTGAAAGCCATTGACTACAACTTCAGATAATAGCGAAGCATCGCTTCTAAGTTTCATTGTAACAATATTCTGCGCAGCATTCCTATCAATTTTTTGTAATAGCGGTCTGTACCCAATGTAGTTGATATCGAGGGTATTATATTGATCAGTTAAGCCAATGTTAAAATGCCCGTTACCATCTGTCATCGTATATCTTGTCGTTCCTTTTAGTTTCACAGAGGCGCCCGGAAGCGGTGCACCAATACTATCGGTTACCATACCATGCAAAGTGTATTCAGCTACGTTGTCACTTTTAGCTTTCAAAACGATGGTTTTACCATTGCTGATTTCGTAAGTAAAATCCTGTCCTTTGGTTACTGCATCCATTAAAATCCTGATGTCGGGAGTGGTTAAGGTAATAGTAATCGGTTTTGCAGTTTTCACCAGCCCTGCATCATATACAAACTCGTAAGACGTTTTTTGGGAAATCTGTGTAATGACCGTGTTAAGCGGTGCCTGAAAAAACTTGTACTGGTTGTTTTGCGCATTTGCATTCAGCGAAAAGAGAAGTGCTAAACACAGCAATGCCGACCAATTCAATAAATAACTGCGTCCCGTCCGGACGAAGCGAAAGTAATGGTTTGTCATAAAAAAATTAGTTTGGTTGGTTGTTAATTGACGACGATGGATAAAAACCTATTCTTTTTTAAAAACAATCTGATTGCCCTTCAAATCAAACTCAAGATCAGTGGCCTTTGTAATCATTTCGAGTACATGACGGATATCTGCACTACGCGATATTCGCATATAAAGATTTTTTGATGGCAGGGATGCGGGCTGAACCTCTACATTGTACCACCTGGCCAACTTTTGCATCACTACAGATACGGGAACATCATTAAACAGAAACTCTCCTTTTGTCCAGGCGTTAAAATCTGCTGCCGGTACATCCTTAAGCGATAAATGGCCATAAGCAGAAAGTGCCTGTTGATTGGGTTTAAGTACCACATTAGCCCCTTCGGCATTGCTAAAGCTTACACTTCCTTCAACAAGTGTAGTCTCAACGCCACCGGTTTCAGGATAACTGCTCACATTAAACTGAGTACCTAAAACTTTAATTTCGTTTCCGCCTACCTGAACAATAAAAGGTTTGTCGGCATTTTTGGCCACCCTGAAGAATGCTTCTCCCTCTACATATACTTTCCTTTCCGGCCCGCGGAAACCTGTAGGAAAAGTAAGTTTTGAGCCTGCGTTCAACATTACCATAGAGCCGTCGCTCAATGTAACCTTGAACTCCCCACCCCTTGGTGTAGTAATGGTGTTTAGTTTCACTGCCGTTGCCGAATCAGCATTCACCGCCATAAATACCACCGTGCCATTACCTTGCGTGCTTACCGTTACGCCACCACGCTGGTAGATTAGCCCTGTTTTCTGCGTACCCAAAGTATCTTCCTTACCGTTGAAATGCATAAAGGCTTTTGCGCTTCCAGGTACCACCTTCGCCGTTTTCGATAACTGTCTGGTTACGAATAGTCCAGCAGAAAAAATCACCACTACGGCTGCAGCATTCCTGATGAATCTGGCTGAACTTATTAGTTTCAATACAGGGTTTTGAGGTTTTGCAAAAAGTTTCTCGGTTAACCGGGCGTGAACAGCATCTAGACGTGTAGCATCTTCCTCATCAAAAGATTGGTTTGGAAGGTCAAATTCGGCTTTAATTAAACCTTCAAGTTCAGCCTGATCGGCACGTTCAAAATAAGCAAAAAGCATCTCAAGTGCTTTGGCATTACTTTTATTTGCGATAAAGCGGTCGAATAGTTGTTTGTTTGAAGGTTGTTTTTCCATCGTTGTCTATATATATTATGCACGAGATGGACAAACACACTATTCGCACTTAAAATTTTTTATTTTTTTAAATATGCCGCTATACAAAGCATGATAAACTCATTTGAATGGAAGAAAACATATCTTTTGATGTATTTGGTGGCATTCACCAGTTGATTGCTTACGGTGGATGAACTGAGCGATAAGATCTCTGCCGCTTCCTGATAACTTTTTCCTTCTATTTTACACAGTTTAAATATCTCCTTCCGCTGAGGGGGTAATTTTTCGATCGCCTGATTTAACAATCCTAACCGCTCTTTATTGAAAATGTAATCTTCCGTTTGCTCATAGAATTCGGCAAAAGTTTCCAGGAGATAGCGCTGCATTTTTACATCAAGGGCAACGCGCCTGTAATAACCATAAATGGTATGTTGTGCAATGGTAAAAATCCATCCTGCAAATGAGCGGTTTAGATCTATCTCTGCCCGGTTTATCCAAACTTTCAGAAAAACATCCTGCATAAGCTCATCAACCACTTCTTTAACCTTCACCATCCGCTGCATTTTGGGCAAAAGCAACCTGCTGTATTTTGCATAAATAAAATCAAAGCCTTCACGACTACCCTTTTTCAGGTGATCGAGTTGCCGTAATTCTTCATGATCATGGGGATGGTCGGTCGACATTTCGCCAAATCTACACATTAAGCAATTAAAATTGAAGACATTAACGCGCTTCCATATGCTTTTTACAAATATAAAACCGTGCTGTTTATCAGGTTTATGGTGATAGAAGATAGACAGAATTTATAAATTCTGGTGTTTTACCTGATGTTTTCCGACTTTTATATAAAGGAATTTTGATTTTCCCACCTGTCCAGAAAGAAAGGACTTTTGTAGTAATAGCGGTTAGGCAACAGACTTTCAACATTGGTTTCTAACCTAAAATCACCAAAAGCCTATCCCCTTTCAGATCAGATTATGCTATTTTTTCTTCCTTTTCAGCTATTGAATTTTTATTATTAACGCTATACAGGATACGATAGCGTAAAAGAAATGAACATGGCGTGTCAGGAATGCATACAAAGCCAAAAACCACCTGCAACTTTTGCTGCAGATGTTTTTTTTAATCGTAACAATAGTTATTTGGTTAGTGCTGTTATCTTTTCTTGCTCAACTTTTATCAAACGACAGTAGAAATCCCAGTCAACCTTTGGACTTCTCATTGCTGCAACTGATATCGTTTTACTTCTATCACTCTGGTTTGCAGCATACATATTTTTAAAATCTTTCAGGGTCATTCTTATTGAACGTAGCACTGCAAAAAATCTGCGATCATAAAAAACGATGTTATTTTTGTTTCTATTGCCAGACCGATATTCATCATTAGATGCTTCACTATAGGCTTTTTGAAGCTTATCAAGAATGATTAACCTGTCGCTGATATTTTTCAATGACGCTTCCGACAGGTCCATGTTTTTAATGCCGATAATTTCTTTTTGATCAGTTAGTACGGTAACGCCATCAATGTTTATTTCGTGTTTACCATCTCTGGAAAACAAATAAACCGGAGCAGGCAGATCATCGATCTCAACCGAATCCAATTTTATTAAGTTTTTATTAAAGTTTGCACGGGTAGCTGATAATGATTCAGCTGATAATGGCTCAACAGATTGGGCTTTGGCGCTAAGCACCAACATCGATAACACCATGATTTTAAGAGCGTTGTTCATAAATCAAAGTTATGCTTAATTATTCCTTAAAGTTCGGTTAACACAAAACGAATCTTTGACAATTATCAACAAAGTGCCCTGAAATGGCTGATTGGCACTTTTTGGGAATGTAAAAAAGTTGTTAATATCCGTATTATTAATACGACTTTTTGAAGCATTTAGGCTTTTTTGGTTACGCTTGTTAAAATTTCGATTTCATTGTATGAATTAGCATCGCTAATATCGAATCTAAAAAATCAAGTTTTAATAAATGAGTAACTGCAACAATGTTGAGCTGAAATTTTCCCAAAAGCACAGGCACGAATAGCAACTGATAGTTACTGGATTATATCCCATAAAAGATAACTGAAATTAAAGAAAGGGAAAAACATCATGAGATCGGAAAAAATAAAAAACAGACGCTTATGTCACGTAACGAAAATTACTTAACAGATTATTGTCCGTTCCGAACGATTTTTCTTGTAAGCTTACTTGCTTACTAAGGTATAAAAAAAGCAAAAGCGGAAAAACAGGAGGCTCAAGGGGAGAGTTTACTGATGCAAACAAGAACATGATTTTAGTTCATGAACCACATCCTTCAAAAATTATGAAAGAATATGCTATCCGCGATGTGATTGACTATTTAAAGCGCCATGGATAACATAAAAGATGCATGATATTTTACGAAACAAAAATTATTACGCAGCTGTGCATTTCAGTGCAGCCGATGATGTTTTTTATGGGAAGATCCTAGCCATTGAATGACTTATTTAACTTTGAAAGATTTTCTGCACAAGAACTAAAAATGGCTTTTGAAGAAGCCGTAGAAGACTATCTGGAAACCTGTAAGGAGATAGGGAAAACGCCGGACAAAACCTACAAAGGCACTTTCAATGTACGCGTTCCAGCTATCCTGCCCAAATAGGCATCACTATCTTCCGCCTGTCATAACATGACCCTGAACGAATTTGTGAAAAAAGCAATTTGCTTCACCTTGGAACATTAAGATTTGGCAAACCATACATTGAATTCCACTACCAAAGAGTTATAACCTGCTTAATCGCGTTCTTCCTTATAACTGTCTGATTTTAGCCTATTCAATTCGAATGGCAAAATAATAAATCAACAATAATCAGCTGGATGTAACAACAAAAAGCCGATCTAAATTAATAAATCGGCTTTTTATGGTGGAGAATATCGGATTATCCATTAAAAACATAAATCGTAATGATAATGAGACGCTTGCGAAAAAAGACAACTTACTCACGGACTTGACACGGACGAATTCAAATCAAAACACGAAATTTGCGATTATGAGTACATCCTTTACACAACCAGTCCTTAGAAAAGGTAAAGCAATTAATAAAACTGGTAAACGACTTACCAAAGCGGAAGAGGCTTTGCTGCAAGATTGGTATATTGAATATTATTTTACTGATACATCTCTTGATATAGTAAATAAACGTGTTAAATTAAGGCGAGATATAAATCAAAGCGAAAGTGTAAGGGTTAAAGAATCTAGAGCTCAAACAATTTTAAAATCAATAACTCAATTACTTGAAGAAGGTTATCATCCATTTAATGAAGATGCTAATGTAAAGTTGAGAAATGATGTGATTAGCATATCTATACCTGAAGCAGTTGAAGTTTACTTGCACCACCTAAATGATATTAAACTTCGTAAGAAGTCAATACAAACCTATAAAAGCAAACTTAAGTACTTTGCAGATGCTTTCCCAAATCTTAAGATAAATCAAATCACAGATCTTAAGATTACTAAATTCCTTAAAGATCAACAACGGGCTAATTCGTGGAGTGAAAGAACATACAATGCAGCGCAACAAGCATTAGGTGCTTTCTTAAAACACATGGTATCATTAAAATACATTGATTCAAATCCTATCAAGTCAGTTACCAGATTAAAGGCTTCGACAAGTTCTGAATTGCACAAGGTGTTTACAGACGAAGATCTAAAATCGATTATGGATTACCTAGCTGAAAAAGACAAATTCAGCGAGCTATTCGTTAAATCTATATATTACACATGTATCAGACCTAAGGAATTACGACAATTGAAGATCAGCATGATTGATTTAAATAGTGGTATAATTACGATTCCTTCGTCCATCTCTAAAAATAAACAAACTGATACAGTTAAGATCACTCCTAACTTTGAAATGGTCTTGAAAGAGCATAATATTGAAACTTTCCCTTTAGATCATTATCTATTTTCATCTGGCTCAACAATTGGTGGCAAGGTTGCCGTTGGCGAGAATACCCCTTATTATCGCTTTATGTCGTGCTTGAAACAATTAAAGTTAGATAACAAAGGTTATACCTTGTATAGCGTTAAGCATAAATCAAATATTAATAAATATTTAGCGAACTGGTCAGTGGCAGAGATTATGAAAGCTAATCGACATGGAAGCATAAGTCAAACTGAAACTTATCTTCGTGAACTTACTAAGTTTATCAAGATTGATCAGAAAGAGATTCCTTTAATCTAATTATTAATTGCCCTAGTTGATCTTCTCAACCAGGGCAATTATATTTTACATCATGCATTCGTCGGCAAAGCTAAAATAATTGTAATTGGTAACAATGATGTGGTCGCAAACCTCAATATCTAGTAACTTCCCACCCTCTTTCAGTTTTTGTGTCAATCTTTTATCAGCTTCACTAGGTGTTAGATTTCCGCTTGGATGGTTATGGCTCAGAATCAATTTACTGCTATTGGTTTTTAAGGCAACTGCAAATATGATTCTCGGATCGACTAATGTCCCAGAAACTCCACCAACAGATATATCAACAATTCCAAGAACTCGGTTGCTTGTATTCAGAAGAATCACTTTAAATTGTTCTAACAGTTCGATCTTGTCTAATTGCCAATGTTGCATTAGTAATCGGTAAGCATCTTGCGAACTGTTGATTTTAGGGCGTTCCGTAATATTGTAATTTGATTTGTAGCTTACTTCAACTTCAGCCACTTTAAATGCAGGTTGATTCTGTACCATATTGATTTGAATTAATTATGGTACAATGGCAAGTTTTAAGATCAACTAAGCAAAGGAGGAACGGAATAAATCGCCTGTGTATTGGGATTGAGCGTTTATGCCGTAGTTCCTTTAGGCGTGTTGAGATTACAAGGTTAGATTTGTTTAATTATTAATGATAAGGTAATTTAATGTTTTGCACACGTACTTATATCACATTAGTTTATTCTAACAACCATTCTGCTCTTTTCTTCTATTGACCATTGAACTTGCCAAACCCGTCCATCAAGTTGGTCAAGTAAAATGAAGTTGTACAAATTCTGGGTTGGATAAAGAAAGAAGCGACCATTTTTTTCTTCTTCCTTTGAAACACGAGTTAATAAACTTAAAGCATCCTCCCTATTATTATCTTCTAAACTATATTGAACTTGCCACATTTGTCCATTTCTTGTATTCAGCTTAATATATGTCCATTTATTTCGTGTTGTAAATAGTCTGTAAACAACAGCACTATCAGTCGAAATAGTTTGACTTGGAGGTTCCGATTGGGCCTGAGCATTAGCTGCAATTGATAATAAGCAAAGAGTTAGAGAGATGAGTATACTTTTCATATCGTTAAGATTTTACATTATTTGGAGAGGCAATCTAATCAATGGATAGTGTTTTGCTGCTGGTTTTATGGAGGATGTTCTTTGCGTAATGAGGTTAGAAGCTTAAATTTAAATAGTAATTATTAGAATGGCAAGTCATCATACTCAAATGAATATGGTCCTTTGTAATGAAAGATTGAGCTAAACCAGGTCGTTACAATTTCTCTTACTTCAAGATTGGTATTCAGAAAGTTTAACAGTGGTAGGTTATTCTTTGGTAATGTGAAATAGAAACGCCTCTCGTTATTATTGGACTCCAAATATAGAGGTTCAAGATCATCATCATTATAGTCTATATAATCTTCAAGGTATGTAGAACATATGGAATTCAAGTCACTAATCAGGCTATGCTTAAATTTATCATATATCATCTGCTTTGCGCTAAAATCAGAAAATACATTAACCTGATAAAACTGATTGTACTCATCTTCAACAATTAAACAGTTCTGTAAATGGAGATTGTCATATTCATTTAAGACAGTTTTAAAAATGTCATGACTAATAAATTTAATAACCGAGTGGTTCACTTGTTTATTAACAATGAAACGATTAACATAGTTTATCTGCTCAATAATGGCATTTTCCATTCCATCGCCAACGCAATGTGTCTTAATCAAGCTAACAACGTCCGTTAATGATAATAGATTAAAATTATAATAACAAAGCGATTCTTTCCTTCCTCCCTTTAACGAGTTCAGTTCGTAAGCTTGAGCTTTTAATAAGGTGTTAATGCTTTCGTATATACTCGCATCGTTTGCTATACTGCTTTTGGAGTTATTGTATTCGCGGAATGCAAATATTATGTCAGGAGTACTATATAATTGACGTAATGGCTCAAATTTACTATCAATTGAATTCTTTAATTCAGAATCCCACTGATTCTTCTTCATTTGATACTTAAGAACAACATCATTGGAAAAGTTAGCCAATGGGTAGCTGACTGTATTGTTCTTTGTCCCGTTGTTATCTCTAGTCATGAAGATCCAATTGTTGTCCACACTCTTTTTACAGCTTATTATTAATGCGGTGTATACAATTATATCTGAAACCTCTGTTACCTTATAGGCAACAATATCCATTTCTCGTTGAGTGGGATTTGCGTCATCGAGGTAATATCGATTATGGATCACCTGCCATCCGCATTCCTCAAGATCTATTGCCACCTTATGTTCCAAGAAAAATCCAGTTGCGTCTCTTATCTTTTCATCAAGATTACTCGGGATCTCAGTCTTACTTGCCTTTGGTTTACTCATTAACGTTTAGATTTTAAATAACTTATACTTACATTCTTCATCGATGTTGATTGAGCCACACTCGTGACAATTAGAGTAAAGTGCGTAGATGTTCTAGTGTTTTCTACTTAAACTAATCTTCCATTTTAAAAGGGAGACAATTCTTCCCATTTTCAACATTGTTAACATACCATATTTCTTTTAGTAAGAATTAGCATTATAGCCACCCTTACTTTGCTTCATCCTTTTTTAAGGAGTATGTATATACGATTTAATATCATTAGCATTGTTAGGGCAAATACAATGATAAGAAAGTAAATGAGTGAGGTCAGTACAAAGTTAATTGCATCGTGTATTAAATAAAAAATTCTCACTTTAATAAAGTAAGAGTAAATGATCAGAGTTACTAATAAAACAAAGGATACCAATATGTTGAAAGAAATGTTAATGTGCACTTCGCTAACAAAAATTGATTTCAGTCTATCTCCAACAGCATCTGCATTTAGCTTTTCCATAAGTCCGTAAATTATCGCTAGAAGATTAAATAGAAAGCCACCTATTATAGATATTGCTGTGATAAAGTCTGTAATATGATCTATTAGTGAACAGTTATAATATGCTAATGCCAAAGCAATGGTGACAGGGAAGATGAAAAACAGTAACAAATCTGGTAAATAAATACCACTTCGGTTAGAGTTCAGATCTCTAAGAGTTCCAATATGATCTTTAATTATCTTAAAGCAATTAATTCTGTCTAACATTAGGCTTAAGGGTTAGCATGTCATCAATTAGGCTAGATGATACATTTACCAAGGATTCAACAGTTGGTTCGTTAAACTCATCAAACTCTAAATCTGTTGATACCTCAACGTCTGGAAGTGTTCTTCCCTTATCGAAAACGTGAAATGTCTTAATTTTACCATTCAATTCAAGCTCAAACTCTATTTCATTGAAACTATCTAATCCATCGAGTAATTCTATAGTGCTATCTCTGTGTTCTTTTTTAAATAACCTATCTATATAATCTTTCCAATAGGGGCTTAGTGAGAATGGTGAACGTATAGAAGTAGTTAGTGTCCCTTTCTCAGTATTTGGCCCATCCGAATAAAATTGCTCCATAGTAGCTGGTATTGTCTTTTTTATGAAGTCTATGTTTTTGAGATTACCTTCAGACATCATACGATCATATACCCTGCCGTTGAGCATATAATTGATCTTTGCAACATATTGTGAATAGCCTTGCTCTCTAAGATACTTGTTCAGGGCTTTCTCAAGCAGTCGTTTCGCCCCCACATCCCTTTTCTTCTGAATTATTAGATAACCGTAAGTCTTGTCTCTTGGTAGCTGTAAGTAAAAGAAAAGATTTCTGAACGTTATATGTATGTTCGGATCAGATTTAAATTCTGTATTTGTCTGTCCCTCTATTCTAACGCTAAACTTATCTCCACCAACTCCGCTTGAGACATGACCATAAACAGTTCTGGTTGAACTATTTGATATGGCTCTTTCATCTAAAGCTAGGTGTAGTGACGTGTTATCCTTAAAAGACGGACTTTTCTTAACGTTTGCGAACACATCATCCATAAATGAAATGAAGAAATTGAAGAAGTCTTCGTTTCCATTGAAGTTACGCAACAGTGTTTCAGTGCTTCGGTCAAATATTTTTAGACTATAGGTGGAAAGAAAGATTCGTTTCGCCATTTTATGAGAGATTAATAAGATAAATGTTTAACGTGCAAGATATAAATCTCTTGTAATATTTAAGTACGGTAAACCGTAAATACTTAATTATCGTATGCCTATTGGTTTCTATAAAAGTCAAGCTCCAATTAGCACCTTTAAGATTGCATTTGTTCATACGCAGCATTAATACCTGTTTAGATCTTTAATTTGTAATTGGTGTAATTGTTTAGGATCGCCACCAGTTTCTTTTCCTATTGAAGGAACTCTTCAGGTGTTTGCCAATGCTTGATTTCAGGATCATAAATCCATTTCTTAGATGCTTTTGCTTGTTCGTATATAGTGTAATAGGTTATAGTCGGTTTTGGCTGTACATCCGGCTGATAATTCTTCCACCTTTGCTGCAATTCGCTTTCTCTGATAAGTTCTTTAGGTTTCAGTTACTTTTGATTAGGTTCTATATCGAATAAACTTTCATGGATGAGATAAAATCCTTCAACGGTTCGTTTAGGCTTAGGTTTAGTTTTATTTTCCCAAATCATGTGGGTCTCACTATTATTTATTGTAGATTCAGCAGATTCACGTTTACGGTATGCCCAAGTCATATCGACATTCTCTTCAATCACTTTACCGTCTGTACAATGGAAGTACATCTTCCTGAATTTAAACTTCTTTGCCATGTTATCCTATCCCTTTCAGACTATAAATACTAATATTATTAGCAAAACTATTGATGCCAATACATTAATCCAATTTAAGTTTTAAACATGAGTGTAAAGTGGGTATATTGAGCCACTAAATTACATCTCATGTCGACTAAACACTGTCCTAATTGCCAAAAGAAACTAGATGGTTTCATGACTAGCCGTTATATCTTATCAGATAAAACTAATGCTTTTATAAATACTTTTAACTCTCCAAATAGCGAAGGCTATTGTAATGCAACCGAATGCGGGCCATCATTAATTGATGACTATAAGCAGCAAGTAAACGCTAAAAAAGATGCTCTAAATACTGATATACTTACTAAACTTGATTTGATCCCGATCGTGACTTCGCATTCGCCATTAAATTGGGAATATGAAGTTATAGATATTGTTAGTGCTCAATCTGTTTCAGGTACCGGATTGTTTTCTGAAATGTCAGCATCATGGGCTGATTTCACTGGCAGCCAATCTAACGCAATGATCAACAAACTTTCATCGGGAGAGGATATTTGTAAACAGAAACTTAGATATAAATGCCTTTCTCTTGGAGGAAATGCAATTATTGCAACTGATATCGATTACTCTGAGGTGGGTGGTGTAAAAAGTATGTTGATGGTTTGCATGGCAGGAACTGCAGTAAATCTGAATATGGATACGTTGTTTGCATCCAAGCGAGATGACATTGCTGATCTTAAGGAGAAAGTATCAAAATTAACTGAATTGCAATCAATTAGCTTTCCGGAGTTTAATGATTTGAACGTGGAAAGACAATAGTTAGTTTGTGGCAGAAACATTTATCTGCGTCTCTCTTTTTAGTTACAATAGTTTAAAATATATTGTGTGTTGAGCGTGCTTTATTGGATAATGTTCACAGTAAGTTGCGATGTTGATAAATTATGCTGATCACCTATTTTAATCGGATTACAGTAATTGTTGCGTTATATCTCCAATTCCTTCTATTCCTCCGTATAATACTTTCTTTATTAATTCTTTCTTTGCAACATCAAATGTGTCATATAACAACTTCATACCCACTTTCTTCATTTTTGCTAATAGTATTGAGAATCGTTTAGCGAACTGCTTTTTGGTCATGCCCTGTATGTTATCTCGCAATTCTAGTGTATCAGCGACTATTGATATCGTTTCGTCCTTGAAGTCAGTGCTTTTTAAATCGTTTTCCAGTATTGTCAAAAAGCTATAGAGAAAGTCCAATTGTGCTGGATTAAAGCCAATAGTACCGTTTGGGTCTTCAACAAAATCAAACTCTTGATAGAATTCTTGTTCGTACTGTAGCAAAAGTTCATCGTGGTCATCCAAACTGAGCGAATCATACAGCTTAAGTATATCAATCCAACGATCAATTCCGATAATTAAGCCTTTGCCATCAGTCATTTCAGAATGAATTGTGTCGCCTCTTTCATTCTCAGGATTCATCGAGAACACATAACTTACTTCGTCATCTTGACTAATATCGGAACGCATAACCTTAAACTGATATTCCCACTTTTCTTTCGATTTCAGTCTAACGATATAGCCCTCTGTACTTACCGCTTCAAAAAGGTGCCCATTTTCTCGTAAATGATATATTACTCTTTTAATGAAAGGTTTGATATCTTCTAGTACTAATAAGGGGAAATCATGTTTATTTATATTTAGTGTGTTATTGGAATTTTTACTCATGTAGATTAAGATTGATTTGAATTATACTTTGATCCGACTTAGAAGGATTGAAAGGTTCGCATAACAATTGAATATTTGAATTATGTAATTGTACCACTCTTAACTTCGCTATTATATAGTCAAACTTTAGCTTTTTAATTTCTTCCGCGTTTAACAAATCGTCCTCCGCCCTGCGAATCGATACAATAAAAGGATTGTGCGTTAAGTCGTCGCTTATAGCATAAGGTCTTTAAGCGTAATGAGATTGCTAGCTCATATGTATGATAATTATTTGAAGATTATTTGTCATGATAATTCAAACATGCTCTTTCGTTCGCTCGTAGAATTAAGAAGGAATGTTTCCATATTCCATGGAGCTCGCTTGACAGCATCTGAAAAAAAAGAACAACCCACAATCTCATCAGTTTGCATTTCAATACAAACTGCGTTAATGTCAAGTTCATAGCATTCAGCATAAGTTTTATGTGCCGGATTAGGAAATGTAGTTTTGTAAGTTTTATTATATGGTGGTTGGAAGTATCTTATCAACGCTGCCTCTGTAAAATTAATTACTTGCTGTTCATTAAGACCATTATTCTGGACTTTATCATATACTTTCTTAAAGCGCTCCTTGTCAGCTATCTTTTCTTCATCACTAAATTTCGTTTTACCGTCAAACATCATTAGGTTTATCTGGCTGAACGACGCTAATGCTAGCCATATTTCGTGATCTGGATTATTAACTATTGCTTGTGAATAAATCCCTTGTAATGTAGAATGACTAAGCAGCCTATTTGGAGCTGTCCGAGCACCATCCACTCCATATGATTGACCAATATATAACACTTCAAAATCCATAAAGTCAATAGCCGAGCATCTATACATCTCTTGTATGAATGGAGAAACCTTAGCCATATATCTTTCAGAGCCATCAACCATTATTTTGAAAGAGTTGTAAGGATATTTGCTTTCAATTCCTATTTCATCATCTTTAAAAGAGTGAGTGACTTTCAAATCGATTTCTTCATATGAGTCTTCTCGTTGAACTTTAAATGTAAAATAGATCAATTTATTATCATAGTGAAATTTCTGTGGTACAATTGTAACACGTGGTCTTTTCCCTATGAAATATAAGTGACAAGGATTCTCTTCATCAAAATACTGGAACTCTCCAACAATTGAAAGTTCCGACTGTTGCAGAATCATCATTTTCTCTAAAGACATATTTATAGCGAATTCTGAAGGTAGCCGTTTAGTCATGTCAATTCAACAAGAGCAATTATTGTAATTGGTTAATGAAATTTATTTTCTGACTTCCTGTTTTGCTGGTATTCCCTTATTGCAACTCGAATTATTCTTTCATTTATACTATTGAGTATATTAAACAAAGAAATGAAATTATCTGGTGCATTAGGCAATCTCTTAAGCTCCTCTATAATCTCTGCCAATAGGTTTTTAACAGGATTAAAATCAAAATCGCTATTAAGAATGTAATAATAAGTGGGAATTGAAACACCCATATAAGAGTACAAAATAGAACTCTCTATATCTCTCAATATATCATCATAAACATGGTTTTCTAATATCAATCGGTGGTTTCTATCAATGCCATTTCCGTATCTATCAAGAACTAGCTTATCGTGAATTATTTGTATCTGATGAATTAGGTTATGAAACCTTGCTTCTGTAGAGGGCACTTCCTCTGATTTAGACAAAAGAGTACTTAGATGTTCCAGTTCTATTTCTAGGTTTTTAAGAGTTTCTTTAATATCGGTTGCATCCTTTTCATATCTTTCATATGATTGAATCAAGCTTGATAACTGTTCAATTTCTCGATGCAACTCTATGAGCCGCTGTATATTACTATATTCTTTATCTTCGTCCATAAGTAAAGGGGTTGTTTATGAGCTAAAATAAGAAGTTAATCTTAATCTTTATTACCGGAGACCGTAAGTACTTAAATATAGCAATAATAAGTTAATCATATTTTAAAATATATGATGACCTTATTCACAAATACTTCCATTCGACCTGTTTGCAATTAGATATTTTGATTCTAATATTTAAATCCATTGCCTAAATTGTCATAACAATAGCTCAAAAATTGAACCATGCTTATTGACAACGAAAACGATCTGTCATTGGTCAATCCGTGTGCATACATCGAGAAACATACGGCCTAGTTCAGTGATTTTACAACCATTATCATCAGTTTCGTATTCTGCATTTAATTGGTGCCATTGTTCTTTAGGGCGGCCATATTCATCGTTAGGCTCAGTTTTAAACTCTTCGATGATAATGGTAGGAGGTAAAACTCTTATCAATCCGAGCCTAGCTATGTTACTTATTTCAAATTCTTCCAGAATCATTAAATGCCCACTCTGCTTTGTTCTCCCAGTTTCCTCCCGTAATCGTTTTGTATCTCCATTAAAACAGTATGGATCATCTTGCAGGAGAACTTGGTATCGATTGAACTCCTCTCTATCAGCTTCTTCTTCTGTCATCAGGGATTTCAATGCCTCGAATTCATTTATTGATACTTGGCTTAAAATATATGGAAATATATGGTTTTGAAAGTTTGCTTCAGAATCAACCATATTAATCAACATGTTAGTCCATTTATCTTGAAGATTTTCGTCATCCTCCAGTGATGCGCCTTCCAGTAATGGTACTAACAGCTTTATTGGAACCTCTTTTATTTTAATCCCCTTCATGTCAACATATTCTCTAGCCTTTAAGAGCATCCTAACCTGATTTTTAAATCTGATAAGTTTGAGATTATCAGCAAATAATAGTCCAATCTCATCAATTGAAGGACCAATAAGTCTATTAACGAACCCTTTAGCAAGATCTAGACCCTTTTCGATGGTGGAGGACTTGATGTTTAATTCATTAGACATAGTCATTGTTATAAAATTTCTGAAGTTCGGATGTAGTCATAATATAATTGGCGTTTGCCCCCAGCCAATCTGAGTTCAATTAATGAATTCTGATTTAACTTAGCTGCTTTGTCCATACATCTGTACACTAGCTTTTTAAGTAAATCAACATTTATTAAAGTTAAGTATTGCTCTCCAGGTTGATCTAACAAATCATAATTTCCATTCCATTCTTTTTCAGCTTCCTTAAATATCTCTGTAATATCATTATCCCATCTGAAATGGTAATATTTATTCTTATATTGATCATGGGAAGTTAAGCTTGCTTTATGTAATAAACCATTTCTTAAAGCAAATAAAACATCAATTAGCTTGTCATTTTCATTGAACTCTCCAAAATAAACTAAACATCTTTTTATTCCATTACTATTAAATCGAGGCTCCTGCGCGTTCTTGATATTGTAACAAGTCCCTAATTGATCTAAAATTGTGCATAAGCCAATGTAGGGAATTATATCTTTACCATGATCATTATTCAAAGAGTGTTGAATGTTTCTTTTTAAAAATGATAACGTTGACTTGAGGTACAGATCTTTCACGATTATCGGAGAGTCGCTATCCGCTAAATGAATAAATATCATTTCCTCTAATGTTAACTCCTGTACTTCTTTTTCTCTTAGTGTCTCTCTTGTTATGTTGTTTGCCATTTTAATATACTGTGATTAATTAATTATAATAATTTTATCTATACGCTAACATACTAATGAAAAACAGCTTATTCAATTGTTCTTTGTTAAATACTTAAATATAGTTCTAGGTTAATAGCTCACCGCCTGCGAACCGAGAAAATGTGTGAGAACTGGTAATTGCGTAGCAATGAGGTTCGATCCATGTTTCATAACTTTCATCAGATAGACTAAACCGTCAATCTTAATTAGGTATCCGAAGATCCAGCAAAGGTAAATTACCTAATCTTAATATATCTAAAACAACTTCTTTTGTTTGCAAAGTCAAATCAAATTGGTAAGGTTCAATATAGATATTTTCTTCATTTATATAATGATAGCAACTAATTGCGCCTCTAATATAAATGTGAACTTCGTCAACCAAAATATCAGTTATACTTGATACGCTATCCTCCATGATTACCCAGTCATTAGCGTAATGGTAAATATTCATGGTTGTAAAAGAGATGGCGATCGTGATGCCATTAAAGATTTTAACTTCAAAGGCTTGTTCTGAGACACCATTAAATATTATCTCAGCAATACGTGTAGACTGTTTGCCTATCGGTTCGCGAAGTAATACTATATTGTTTCCAGTGTACTTCAAATAAACCGTACCTTTCAAATTAGGGTTTGCCACTATCATTAAATTGCTGATTTATTATGTAGCAGTAATGAATTCGGTGATTTGATTTGAACTTTCATCTGCTCATTTAGTTCATAATGCTCGTTTACCCAGGTTTTAAATGCTGTTCCAGCCATTATTCTAGGTGTACCGTTTGCATTCGCAGATCTGTTGATCTTACCAATAATTATGTTGCCATCAGCGCCTAGTTGAATTTGTATATGCTCATCTCCATTCGCGATCAAGTGCTGATATGGTTGCCTGATGTTGAAAAATCCTTGGTTATGGTATGCATTACCTAAAGTAACATAACTGTTCATATTTATTGTATCTGGAAAATATATTATCTTAGGTTAAGGTGCTTTTCTAACCATTTATCTAGGTCTTCAATATTTGTCGAGCCATTCCTTACCGCGTATCCGCTTGGACTATATGATTGAGTTATGAATTGTATGCCCCTCTCGTCGCATTTTTGCTTTATAGCTGCCATAAATCCACCGAGTCCATCAATTCCTAGCTTTTTTTCTTTCGGTGAAACATCTAGAGGTGTTACAATTCTGTTGTTGCCAATAGTATGAATTACTTTATTTATTGTTGAAGTTGTTTCAAGAGTAGTAATGATATTTCGATTATATTCCCTCTGCAAACTCACCTGACTTTCTTTTACTTTAGTTACGAAGATCTTACTATCAAAGAAGTTGTTAAAGATATTCTCATTAACATATTTGCTTACGAATTGAATATCTTGACCCTTTACATTTATTCTATTAATTATATCATAGAAGCAAAATCTGTTCTTCATAACTTCGTGCTTTCTCTCATGCCCATGAATGTTATCAAAGAAATATTCTTCATCATACCCCATTATGACAGCAATTCTCCTCCACAGGTAATTACTTTTTCTTCCGTAATAATAATCCACAGTATTACCTATTGAATTATATGGATTAAAAGAACCCAATATTAAGGTTTGAGGATTCAAGATCTGCTCAGGGGTAGTCCAGGTGTTTTGAATTGCTTGATGGTTAATTACCAGCATAAATTTGAGATGTTAATGATTAGCTTTTGTCTAATTATAAGAAAATAATAATAATAAAACAAGAGAAATGTGAAGTATTTTAACGTACCGACATGCGTATGGAGTGATGGTCGTTGCAGTAAAGTTCGTAAGAACAATATATGTTTTCCTATTTATTTACGGTGGGTTGTTAGAGATTGTTTGTTTGATGGTTGGTTGGTTCAACTTTTGCTTTCTAAAAAGCTGAGTGCATAGTTTGATTAACTAAGTAATTCTTTTATTCTTTCTAAAAGAAGCTGATGCTGAGCAATTAAACTCCTTTGCTCTTCTATAGTATCTTTGTATTCCTGTAGACTGATTGACATCTTTTCCATTTCTAATTTATGAAGATAGTATTTATAGTAAACCTTCAATTCGTCGAGTGTGTTGCAGTTTTGCTCTATTTCGATAAACAGATTCCATAAATGTTGTATTGTTCTAAATGGACTCGTCGTTTTAAAATAGAGTGTAAATGCTTGAGTGTAGTCTGAGGCCAACGTAAATGTTGCACCATCAATAATCTCAAGCTGAAATATCTTGATATTGCTTAGAGACCACCTGTCTAGTTTTATTTGAGAGTGATAATCCTCATCAATATTTAAATAGCAAAATGGTTCAGCCTCTTTATATGGCGCACCGTAACCAGGGCGATAAGCAACTGTGCACCCGATAATATATTTGGGATTATCGGCAACTGCAATCGTTAATGTTTCCGATGACTTAACTTGATTATTTGAATATATAGAATAATAGAATGGTGTTATTCTAGAATCTGAATTTCCGTTTTGTCTCGCAATGCGGGCAACTTCATATTTGGATTGGATCGTTGAACTTCGTGACATGAGAGCATAATTTAATTTAACAAATATAGACTTATGTAGCATAAATTTCATAAGCGAACCGCTGCGAACTGAGAAAATGTGTGAGAATCAGCAGTTGCAAAGCAACGGGATTCGATCTATGTCTTTACACAAGCGATTGGCGAGATACTTGTATCAAGTATCGTGACGATCGTGCAGCATTTTCGATTGCGCAGGTGAGCTGAAAAGTGGAATGCGATTAGATTTATCCAGGATGCAGCGAAGCAAATCTTAGATAAAGATAGAGAAAGCATTCATGAAGCACTCCGCTTGCTCAAAAGAAAAACCATGACAGAGCTCAGCGATGGCGTGCTGTTTTTCGTGAGCTTAGACAGTGCGTAATACCTTTCTTCCTAACAATGTGAGCACTATCTCAACCGACCCACCACTAACTAAAGTGAATCCAGAAACTTAAAAGAAAGCTGACTGTTGCTGAACCACAGAAACAAAGACTAGACCAAATCCCATTCCCGCTGTAAGCAGCAAAGTTGGGGTGGGATTGGTTTTAGGATTTAATGATTTTATCTATATTTGAACAGATCTAATTTAACTCGCTGCGGCACTATTAACATTGATCCCTATACTATATATATTAGCAGTTATAGGCTTTATATACTTATTCTTTATAATATTAGCAGGGATACGAAAGTCTAACGAAGAAAGAAATGATATTTTAAGAGGTATCCTTGAAGAGCCCAAACGTCAAACTAAGGTTTAAGACTAAATCTTTCGTCGAGGAAAGTGGTATCTTACGAGAGGAAAGAACTTATGATGTACAATATAACCGAAATTCTAAGTTAATGTGAACGGTTTGCAATTGTTGTATATATCTTTTAGTGCATGAAGTAACTCGTTTAGATCAAGTATTTCATCACGGAACACAACGGTATTATTAAAAGAGTTATATCCTCTATGCGTGAAATCTGGAATGTGACCATATAGTCCACTGTTAAAATGAGGGTTCATTGATAAATCTGTGTACACTCCCCTGTAGTTATTGGAAAACCATTCTTCGACACGTTCATCATAATGTTCAAAGTGGTTACGAAATTTACGGCTTGAAAGAGGATTATCGTTTGCAACTTTTAGTATCTGTCTTAACCTTTCGCCCCGGGCTTTATATTTTAATCGTGGCCATAGGATTTTAGATACGTTTCCTGCTGCGACAAGAATAGATTGAATAGAACACCAAGTCTCAACGTTGTCAAAATGCTCATGAGTGTCCTGCAATCTCTCCGATGCTCTAAAAGCAATTTTAGTTTGAAGGACTATTTCGCCTATTAAAATCAAGTCATGGAACACATACATAATAATCGGTCATACTGGGTGTATCGTTGTTAGAATCATTTAAAGTATTTAAGTTATATAATATAAATAATTTTCGCAAGGACTGTACATGCTAGTATCTTTAAATAGGTATTAATTAGTTCAGTTTAAGTCACCAAATGTTAATAATTAGCAATCTAACAGTATTATACGTTTTGTATTTTAGTGTCATGGATAATAGTAAAGATTATATCATTTCCTTATTAAAAGATAAATTTGATTATGAGCAAAAGCGTAAAGACGACTTTGAAACCTCTTTAGGCATTCCAATTACCATTTTATCCGCCCTTTTCGCTGGAGCTTATTTTGTTGTTAGCGATTCATCTTTGCAAGGGATCAATTGCTCTTTGTTAACAATAAAGTGGATATTGGTAATTCTATTGCTAGTTTCTTTGGTTACAACATTGGTTCTTCTTTTCATAGTTTATTTTGGTTTCAAACGATACTATTTTTCATTTCCAGATAGTGATACAGTTTATAACACTGATTATAAAGCCCTAGAAGAATATACCAAAGAACATTATGCTGATTCTTACGAGGAAAGTCTGCTTGATAATCTAAAAAACAAAGTTATTCATTGGTATTTGGACTGCAATACCAATAACACTTCCGTTAATGACAGGCGTAGCAATGCTCTATATTATGCAAAGATGTCAATCTGCATATCACTGAGTGTTGGTCTTGCACTTCTGATTTTAATCTGTTTTATTAAATCAATATAGCATGTCTAAAACTAAGGCTCCACCACCCCCACCACCATCTAGTCCTGTAAGAAGAGAACGAAACCTCCCAACAACTAGACCAACTCCACCACCAATTAAATCTCCAAAATAATATGGCTAAAGATCAGAAACCAAAACCACCACCTCCTCCACCATCTCCAGTAAGAAGAGAAAAGCAGGAGCAGTTTCCTATTAAAACGAAGTAGATAGTAAGAGCCACTTTGGTGGCTCTTCTGTTTTAGGACAACTTTATATGTGTAATAGTCCGCCAGTATTTGCTAAGCACAACCGCAAACACTATGTAATAATGATATTTACTCTTTAACCTTTATCTAATATCCCATCCATGTACTTATCTATGTTGAGATCCATATAGTTAAAAAGTTCCTTTTTATCATGGTATGAATTCGGAATATAACCATCTGGATAAAGATCAAAATCAGAAACAACCTCATCAATCAAGATGAAGGGTATTTCATCTTGAGGTAAATTCTGATATAATCTTAATGCCTGATTGATTATATTCAATCGAAGAATAAAACCCTCATTACATTCAATTGGATACCAATACCATTCATTTAAAAGATTCTCATCCTCAACAATCGGCTTGAAAGATTTGAAATGCTCAAATACAGCATTTTTAAAACCGAAGGTTTCCTGAAAGTAATGCGCTAATCCCAAATGAGTATTTAGTGCTTTATATCGTTTCTTCTTATTGAATATTTGTTTGGATATCGTTATGCTCGCTTCGTAATCCTCCTTTGCCTTGTAAAGGAAGCTTAATAGTTTTTCTTTGTCATTCATGATGTTGAGTGTTTACTTGACGAAACTCATCGTAATCCCAATCAGCACAACTGAGATGATGATTGAAATTACAAATGAACTTTGATCGTAATGGCGTTGTTTATAACAATGATTTACAAAGCTGAATGACAGCACCGTTAATATTATAAAAATGAATTGCATGTTTAGTTAGTTATATTAACTTAACAGTACAAATTCTCTCGCCACCGATTGTATATTCTATTTTAGCTATCCCACAATCTATGCAATTTGCAATTAACTTATCATCCATGCCCTTACAATCTCTAAAGAACTGGTTTATTAAAGCTTGCTTCCATTCCTTTGCTTGTAAGAATTCTTCATATGAATATGCGGGAAGCGATCTTGATTGGTTAGCTGTTAATTTAGAATTGCTATTTAAGATCTTATGATATTCTATTGAATTCACCACCAGTTGACTATCATTGAAGTTGATAACCATTACCTCCTCAGATGTTCGAATCTCAGCATTTACACCGTTGTCTCTGTAAAGCTGTTTTATGAATGTAATTATTCTTTTTCTTGCTTCAGCTATGTGGTTAAACACATTACTTATCGTAATTCCAATTGACATTGAACCATCGCTAGGCGGTTGTATTGCAATCTTCATTTGGCCTATGCCTAAATGCCTGTAGCGGTTGGTGAATCCAACTGAAATTCCATATGACTGTATTTGTGCCCCCTCCGTATAGACTATTCCTGAACTTGTGTTGAATTGTCTATTACCCTGTCCCGAGTAAACCGGATTAAATTTATCTGCTAGTTCAAACTTAGGTATTGTTATTTGATCAATCCTTGTCACAAATGTATTGGCCGCTGAGTCAACACATTCTAAGTTTGCATCTTTTCTAAGCAAGTTTACTAACGTTTCATAATTGCGCTGCTCATTCGGAAATGCAATGTTAAACCTTTCAATCAAGTGATCTCCTTGCTGTTGTTCGTAAACAAATATCACCTGATCATTTAGCTTGTAGGTATTTGTTCTGATGTTGCCATTCTTTATTGTTGACTTTAGTTTACTAATGTACAATTGAGTAAAGTTATTTCGATCACCATCCTTACTAAAATCATTGGTTCTATCTAGCAGATCCATTATAACTTTGACGCTTAGCTTTGAATTAGTGGAGAATGGGAAATGAGTAGTGGAAAACGATCTAAGTATTTCGTCTGTCATTGATTGAGAGTTAAGTTTCGATAGTTCCTCTCGATGAATTAAAATGTAAAAGCGTGGAACTGAAGCCAATCCGCGCTTGAGGCCCTAGGAAGCCGAACACAACAGACTGGAACAGTCCACGCTTTCGCATGGACGTTCGCACATCTGTTCTTGTTGTGTTTGTAATTTCCTAGGTTCCAAGCACAAGAACATAAGCTAACGCTTTATTTCTTTATGGTATAAATTGTTTTATTTCTGATTCTTCAAATTACTTATTGATTCAATTGTAAAGATAATAACGAGATTCAAATAAGGCGCATTTCTGCGCCATATTTTATGATTCTAGTTTATCAACCGTTGCGATTGAAACATAATTATTCTCTCCTTCAGCCACTCGTCTGTAAAAGAAGTTGTGGTGCTGATCGGCTTCTCTAAAGTTTATCCTTAAAGCGTATTCAATCCCCGCTGTATTGTCATTTGATTGGGTAATCTCATATGCTTTACGAAGGAATATATTTGTTAAACCTGAGCCAAAGCGTTCTAATGCTTCTCCACCTAGGTCCTATAAATATAAATGATCTTCCATCCTTACTGTTGGATAGGGTAATGTTCCAAAAGTAATTTAGATGCTCGCTTATCATGTTGCTCTTATATTCGTTCTTTACATGGTCAACTGTTGCATAAGTTCTGTACTTTGGTAAATCGAACTTTCGTAATTGTTCGGTTGCTGCATCAACAATCAAATTGTATGCTTTCTGTACTTCTGTGTTTACTAAAACTTGTTGTTGGTTTATAACAACAAATTGTGTCTGAGGTAGTGCTGCTTTTGCAGTCTTTGTTCTTGCTTGCATCTTAATAGATTTTAAATTGTGAAACTTGGATTAAATGAAGAATGCCTCCGGTTGGAAGCATTTAAGTTAAATTGATATATAATAGAAAAGCACCGCTTTTAGAGCGATGCTTTGTGATTTTCTTAATTCTGAATAATGAGTATTGTTATGGCACAATATCTCCTCAAACCTCTCTAAAACTGATTTTACAGTAAAATTGTCGGTTTGGATTAGAACTCTGCGATTCAATTTATCTAGATTACGATGTCTCGATTTTAGTTTCAAAGGTGGCGATCTTGGTTGCCACTTTGTTTGATTCTTAGAACTGGAATTATAGAGGTAGATGTGTAAATACTTTTTAATTCTCCCCTATTAACAAGACGGGGGTTTGTAGTGATATACCTGTAATACGCTCTTGACAATCAAATTGAGTCGATTGTCAAAAAATACAAAAATAAATTTTGATTTAGGATCGGGAAGCATTAATCCAGTCCAACGCTGATCGTGGCATTTTTTTACTTAGTTCGACCCACTTTATATACAATAAGAGTCATAATGAATGAAAATGTTCCACTTAGCTAGGTTGCTATGATGCTTGTTTTAAGACAAACCTTTTACTTTCAATTAGATACCCTTGAATTCTTTTGCCTGAACCATCATATACTTTACATTCCTTTAAATTAAATAATTCCATATCCTCTAAATCAGTTGCGGTCGCCCTTTTAACCTTTCCTCTTTTATCTAGGTAGTTTAATTCTTCGTAGAGCTCCTGAATCCTATTCTTAATATACTTTCGTGAATATTTAACGTTTATTTCGAATTCATTTGCCAACCTTATAATTAGCCTGTCTTTTGCGTTTGCATTGCTTTTGTTTATTAGTTGTTGTTTCATAGTTTGTTCATTGTAATTTATTGATTCAATCCATTCCATGCCATATAAAATGTAGCACTGATTAAATGTGTTATATTTCTTCTTTAGTAGTTTCATCGTTTCGGTAGCCTCGCCATATGAATATTGACTGGGGTTTTGGTCAAACCTCTTGAACTGTTCAATAACATATCGACAGATATTAATGCGGTCTGTATTGGCAGGTACATCTGGAAAATCACAATAGTATGTCTCTGTATTGTATCTGCTCCGTTCCCATCCTAATTTTATACTTTCTTGGTTAGCATATCCGTATTGGCTCCAATGTTTGTAAAGTATCTGATCCAGTTTTAGTTCATGTACATACGCAATCCCATGATTTATGTAGCAATATGGTTTAATTAGGTCTGTTAATCCTAGATCATCTTCTATTCCAATGGCTAATTCATCTGCATGGAAATGGTTATAGTAGTTAATGTGTTTATCTGCCTGGTTGACAATTCTCTCGGCTAAGTCTTTAAATGTTGGAATATTGGAACCATCCTTTTGAAGATTGTTTGTAATGTGAAAGATCTCGTTTGGAATGACATTACGTAGTCGCCCAAGACATTGCACCCCCTTTATTGGTATGCTTAGCATGGAATGTTTTATCCTAGTATCGGTTAAAAATATTATGGTTGCAGTTGGATCATCAATCAAATCCCACCCCTCAATATAACGGCATGTGTAAAAGTTGTACTTAGCGTATTCTCCATTAAGCGGCTGCTTCTTGAAATACTTACCGTTCTGCATCATTATACCTCGATTTCGCTCGTTGCCAGCGCAGTATATATTAACATCAGATATTTCCAGTTTACTAATTATCTTACTAATCGCAGTAACAGAATTTAGGAAGATATGTACCTTGCCTGCAAATGTGTTTTGCTTGATCATTTGCTGAAGTGTATTCTGCGGCTTATTAGAATGAAGTATTTTTACCGTGCCTCTTTTGTTCGGATATACAAGCTTATATTTCTGCATTGCCTGAATACGTGAATCTTGGTAGTCAAAAGGTGTTGCCGAACCCATTGCGTTATTCTTGAATTTAAAGAAGTAGTTAAATGGAGCAAGGATGTTATCCCTGTACGCTTCACTTGCATAACAGTGTGATTCGTCCAGTAAACAGAACCAATCATTATAAAGTGTTTCCGCTAAGCCTAGTTTAGTTGCTGTACTCATAAGCTTAGGAAAGCTTTCAGGTGTAACAAGTATCTTCTTGATTGGGCACTCACTTGTTAGAAATTCAGCGATATTATAATTTTCCTCATCGCAGATGGCTAAGATATTTATTTGTTGATCAGCCTCTAAGCACCATTGTCTCTTACTTATTATGGTTGCAACTTGAGGATTTACAATTATCGTGCATCTATCAGCTTTGAGTTCGGTGGTCGTCATCCGGTTTCCACATTCTCCCTTATCTATGTTGCTGTTTGAGGGCAGTACGTTTGGGAATGCTTTGTTTATCTTATCTCCTTGGTTTAAATAAATTGTTTTAATTGTTTGTATCAATGTTATATGTCATAATAGTTATTCAAGCTGGTATCTAACCTTCCTGTAATGATCTAATTTTGCTAAACATCTGGATTAGCCGTACATGTTTGGGGACACAGAAGGCAAACAAAAAGCCCATTCGTAATAGATGGGCTATAATGTTTACCTGATGGCTATATGAATAATTATTGATATTACAAAGGTACGAAATTAGAAATAAATGTTAGTAACGTAAGTGTCTTTTAAATAACTAGTTATGAGTATATATATGGAAATAGCCATTTATATATTATGTGAAGATTTGACAACTGAAATTGAGTATTTATCTTTGTGATAGTTTCCGGATGGAGCTAATAATTTAATGTTGAGTTTTAACCTGAAATGCAATTTTAATTTACTCCTGATTGTTACGATTGCCCCGAGGATTTAGGGGTAAATCAATGTATAAACGTTGATTATGTCATTGTTGAGATCCTCAAACAATTTAAAATAATGACAAACACAAACAATGCTATCAACGGCCAAGGGTCGGATGTAGCACAAACGGAGCAATCAATTTCTAACAATGCTATGGTGACACCAGTAGTAGTAGAACCATTAACAAGCATTAAGGCTGAAAAGTTAAGCTTGTTTATGCCATATTTCAAAGGTAAAACTGAAGAATTTGTTAGGAAATGCTCAGGTCGTGGGGAGAATGCATGGAAGAAAGTTGCTGCCAAGATTACTGCAATCGACACAGCAGATCTTGACCATAAAGCATATATTGACAGATTATATGCTGAATTTGATCTCGACCAACCTTACATATTGAGTGAGCTTGTAACACAGGTAAGTGAAATACGTAGGGACATGGGTTTACCAATTGAGGTCAGTGGACCAAAGTGGTATATCCAACAGTTATCTGACATCTTCCTTATTGAGAAGTTGAATGATAGCAATAGCTCAACCAAAATAGATGGATATAAGTTTATTTATAAACTTGCTCCTGTAAATTAAGTTGGCATTGGACCGTAGAGGTACGGTATAGGATGGCTAAAGTGAAGTTTGCAACCAACTAAACCTTTACAGCATAATATGATTCAAGTAGTTATTATCATCATGATAAAACCAAGTTTGATAATCTAGTTGTAAAGTTCAATTAATAGTTTAGCTAACTCTGCTTTAGCCATTTGTTTTTAATTAGAAGGTTCATTATGAAAGATTACCAAAGACAAGACCTTTTATCTCTTGCGTACAATATGGGAGTGGAAATTAGATCGGATGCAGATTTAATTCAGTTTGAGTGCGAGATGATTCTAAACGGAGATTTAGAGATTGAGCAAATCACACCAGATGCTTCTTCAAATGATAGCTATCAAAGTATTGTTGAAAAGCAGACTGAACAGTTGAAGCTGATCCAAGATATACATAATAGTTTATTCATGAGCAGTTCTAACTCTAAATCCATCTCACAAGCGGATAATATTCAGCTAGAAAAGGCAAACATATTATTAAAATCTAATACATCTAAAAGAAGGAAGTCCTAAAGCAACATTAAAACCGCTTTTAATGATGTTTAAACGAATAATTTAAGTCATATTTACACGGACATTTCACGGACAAATTCGTATATTTACATTACTATGCTAGAAAAGAAAAGCCCTTTAAACAACAAAAAGGCCACCTTACAGGTAGCCTTTGATGTGGTGGAGAATATCGGATTCGAACCGATCACCTCTTCACTGCCAGCGAAGCGCTCTAGCCAAATGAGCTAATCCCCCGATTTTTAATATTCAGTCTTAAACAATCTGCACCAATAGTTAAAACTGAAAAAGCAAATTCCATTGCTTGAGCAGCAAAAATAGCAAATACTTTCTCGAATGCAAATGATAATTCAATTTTTTAATTAATCTTTAAACTTTAAGGCAAACAATGCCATTAAACAGATTACAGCAAGCGCCGATTGCAGCGGATAATTGATGAACAGGAAAAGTACAAATGTAGCAATGAGCAACATGATGAAAAACATTGTGGCTTTAAAAACTGTATCCATGTAACACATGGCCAGGATAGCCAAAAGGTAGAAAGGGATAATAATGGCAATGATAAACATCACCGAAAATAAATTTCTAATATTAACTGAATATTATATCTCGCTTAGCTTTTATCCCTTTAGGTTCAGTTAGCTATCCGCATCAACTTCATAATTATTTAACAGCACCTGATAGCAATCTACAAATTGGGCAACGTTAAAGCCATCCATCAAGGCATGATTTACATGGATAGAAACCGACATGATTTTTCTTTCTTTTTCATCTCTAAGCCTGCCAAAAGAGATTTTAGGGCAGCTATCCTGATGAGCGTAGTTACGTGCATGTGATAAAGAAGTGAAATTTAACCAGGGCAGTGCAGAATAATGGATTACATTTTCGCCCGATGAGGAAGGGATTAAACCAGTGCTGGCCTTTACTTTCTCAATTTCCTGATTAGCGGCTCTTCTAAAATCTTCAAAATCCGCATAGAAATCCATATAACCAAACCCAAAAGTTCCGTTTGGCCGGTTAATGGTTGCCGCAGCATGTATCGTATCGTATCTCCAAACTTCACCATCAATAATACGGTACCTAAATGGTTCTATCCTGTTGGCAGCTACCAGCGACTTGTGTAGATAAAGCAGAAAAAAGGAAACATTTTTTTCTTTTGCTTCTTTGTAAGTAGTTGTGCAATCTACATCTACTGTTACACCGAAGAAAGGCTCTTCAAAGGCGCTAAAAAATCTAAAATGATCTTTTCTAATCCAGTTGTTTATATCTATTTTCTCTTTCATTCCATTAATTTTGGTAAAACATCAGCTAGTGTTTCCAGCTGGTAAAAATTTGCATGCTCAATGGTATGATCGATATGCTCATGCACCCATGTGGTATGAAAAGGAATATGAACAGCGTGTCCGCCAATATTCAACACAGGTAAAATATCCGATTTTAAGGAGTTACCCAACATTAAAAATTCTTCTGGCTTGCAATCCAAGTGTTTAATCAGTTTTTGATAGTCTTTTTCCTGTTTATCGCTCATAATTTCGATGTGATGAAAGTAGTGATCAAGTCCTGATTTCGTCAGTTTCCGCTGCTGATCTAACAGATCACCTTTGGTGGCCACCACCAGTTTATATTTTCCATGCAGTACCTTCAGCACCTCTTCTACCCCATCCAGTAACTCTACCGGTTTATTAAGCATTTCCTGTCCAAGTTCTATCGCCCTACTAATTACCATTGGGTCTATTTTACCTGCTGTTATTCTTAGAACAGTTTCGATCATACTCAATACAAAACCTTTTATGCCATAACCATATAGCGGCAAATTGGCTATTTCCGTTTTATAAAGTTCGGCCAGGACGTTATGGTGGGGCATAAAATCTTCTAAAAGGCCTTCAAACTGATTTTCGGTTTCGCGGAAATAAGGTTCGTTTACCCAAAGGGTATCGTCCGCATCAAAAGCAATTACAGTAATTTGATTTTTCATGGTTATGCTTACTTTAGCAACACAAAAGTAAAGCAACAACGACCTTCATAAAAGGACATTTGTCTCGACTAAATAAATATGCTACGCACCAACCTTACTTTCTTATCCTTTATTGAGCGCTTTAACGCCGAAAATAAAGATGCAGACATTACGCTTAAAAACTTTAAAGCAGGATTTAGATTTATTGAACAGGGCGAAAAAATCAGCAATATTTACATCATTAAAGATGGGATCAGCAAATGTTTTATCTCTGAAGAGAACGGTAAAGATTTTATTATCGAATTTCTAGGTAAGGGTGAGGTGGTTGGCGAGTTAGAAGCATTAAAAAAGATTACTTGCCTCTGCAATGTAGCCGCAATCAGTGATGTTACGGCCTATGTAATACCAAATCATCTTTTCCGATCATTGATTAACACAAGTAGTGAATTTACTACACTCTTACTCCAGGAATTGTCTACCAGAATTATACAAACCAGTACACGCGCATCCTTTCAGCAGTTGTACACCTTAGAATATGCAATTTTAAAATTGTTCAAACTACAGGTTGATGAGCATATTTCCATCTCCAAAGAAGACATGGCTGCCTATCTGGGCATTTCCGTAAGGAGCTTTAACAGAAGCTTAAAACAGGTAATAGCTAAAGGAGGTTTTGATACTGCCGGTTTAAAAAACACACTGCAACTAAACAGCATGAAAAAGCTGCTGGAAAATTGAATAAACCAACAATATTTGTGGTATAATTATTGCTAACCAGGTATTTTAAATGAATTGTAGCGTTTTCGTATTTAGATGCGTTTAAGCAATTAAAATTTTAAAACCGCCATTCGCGGAAAATGATGCCATGCACAAAACCACATACAAATGAAACAGAACTATTATCAACCCACCTTAAGATTTCCAAGTTAATCAATATGCAGGAGTAAAATCTATAAAAATTTATCTTACTCCGCAACATCATGATATCCTTAATTATCATTGAAATAACGCATGGTGCATAAATGCCTACGCCGTTACATTGATTCAACCAATCTAAAACACATGAGCGCTTATATTAACATCTACACCAATTCTTTAACAGACGATCTTATTCCAACAATTCTGAAACGTTTAAATGAACATGAAAACGTTCTGGATATTCATTCATCTTTTTCATTCAGAAATCCGAATGGAAGTTTGCCGATCGTTTTTAAATGGGACAAACCAAGCCTGGAAATCTTTAAACAAAATAATCTAAAGTTAAATTTCAACGTTACGCTTAAATCATTCGATCTGAAAGCGTACAAGAAAAAGCTTCTTAAAGAAAAAATCATTAAACAGAGTATTGTCCAAAAAATTTTTGGTGTATTCAAAAAGAAAAAGAGAAAGGTTGCAAAACCTGTAAAACTGAGTGCAGCGGTTGAAGCCCAACTACAAAATTATAATAAAGTATTCTCTCTTAAATACCATTCAGGAGATGTGTTCGAAAATCATTTTGCAACATTAATAGGCGCAATTGTGACAGAACTCACCAACGGTATTTGTCATTTTACCCAAGAAAATGTGTGGTATGATGCTAAAGATGTACTGAGAGAATCATTAGTTAACCTATACACGCTTGAAGAACTGCCTAACCACATCAACAAAAATGCCGTGGTGGTTGCCAGCTAAAACAACAAAATACTTATAACTATTCGTCATTTCGAGCGGACCCTATAGCTATCGGGTGCAGCGAATCCGGGAACCTGAAGGCTCAGCGTCAAAATAAATCCCTCTATTTCGAAGCGTTTCATCCGGAAACTATCCGATCGAAATGACGATTTCTCCATTCAAAAACCCAGATAATCAGTGCGTAATATGCCAAACTGAACATACTGGTGCGCACCCCTGAGGTTTCCTAAAAAACCTGCCAAATCGGTAAACATTTCTGGATAAAATTTGTTAAATCACTCTATAAAAGAAAAGCTGCAGGTTGCACATTTATTTTCATCTGGATAATTACAGACGAATAACTTGCTAAAATCTGGAAATCTTTTTTTTAGTTTGATACCTGCATAGCAACAGCTTAAAAATATTTTATTTATCAAAAAAAAGCTATTAGATTACAAATATGAATGTAGAAGACGTTTTTAAGAATAACGAAAAATGGATCGCCGAAAAACTGGCCATTGATCCTGATTACTTTACTGAGTTATCTAAGGGCCAAAGTCCGGAGTTTCTGTATATCGGATGTTCAGATAGCCGGGTTACGGCCGAAGATTTAATGGGTATACAACCGGGACAAGCTTTTGTACACCGTAATGTGGCCAACCTGGTAAACAATGTAGATTTAAACGTAATGACAGTTTTAAATTACTCGGTGCGCCATTTAAAGGTAAACCATATTGTGGTTTGCGGTCACTATAACTGCGGAGGTGTTAAAGCTGCCATGCAACCTGCTGATATGGGCATATTAAATCCATGGTTAAGAAATATCCGTGATGTTTACCGCATCCACAAAGATGAGTTAAATGCTATTGAGGATGAAGGTGCACGTTATAACAGGTTGGTAGAACTGAATGTTCAGGAACAATGTGTTAACCTTTTAAAAACCGCAGCAGTACAGGAAGCCATTACTGAACGCGGAATAACCGTTCATGGCTGGGTTTTCGATATCCATACAGGAAAATTAATTGACCTTAAAATCGACTTCGAAGCCATTTTGAAGGATATTAAGGAGATCTATAATCTTTACTAACAGATAAGCGTTTGGCGTTGAGCGCTTGCCGCTCGAAATGCATAAAAACCTTCAAGGCTTTCGAAATAAATAAGAAGTCAAGTTTTCAGAAACTTGACTTCTTGAAACACAAATCCGAAACTGTCCAAAGGACTAAAGACTGCAGACTAAATATTAGCCTACCGTCCCATCCAACCACCATCAACAGTTAAAATCGTCCCATGAACATAATTGCTGGCCGCTGAGGCCAGGAATATAGTCGGGCCTTTAAAATCTTCAGGCGTTCCCCATCTTCCGGCAGGTATACGAGATAATATAGAAGTACTCCTATCCTGATCCCCGCGCAAAGCAGAAGTATTATCGGTTGCGATATATCCAGGCGCAATGGCATTTACATTTACACCTTTTGATGCCCACTCATTTGCAAAAGCTTTGGTTAAAGATGCAATTGCTCCTTTACTCGCAGCATAACCAGGAACGGTAATCCCCCCTTGAAATGATAGCAAAGATGCCGTAAAAATCACCTTTCCGCTTCCTCTTGCGATCATTTCCCTGCCAATTTCGCGGGTTAAAATAAATGGTGCGGTTTGGTTTACAGCAATTACCTCATCCCAATACTCATCAGAATGCTCAGCAATTGGCTGGCGTAAAATCGTTCCGGCGTTATTTACCAAAATATCGATCACAGGATGATCTGCTTTTACCTCAGCCGCAAAAGCCAGGGTATTTTCACGTTTGCTAAAATCGCACTGGTAAGCATAAAATTTTCTACCCAGTGCTAAAATTTCTTTCCCGATGGTACTGTCCTGAAGTTCAAGACTTGCAGAAACACCGATAATATCGGCGCCTGCTTCGGCCAAAGCTAAAGCCATGGCTTTCCCTATTCCTCTTTTACAGCCAGTAACCAATGCAGTTTTACCTGCCAAATTAAATATATCAGACATGTTTTTCTAATGTTCTATTTTAATGACCTCTATCTTTCGCTATGCTCCGGTAGAGATGCCGCCAGCATCTATTTCAGTTCGGTGATGGCGCAATGATCCATATCGCCATAATCTAAATTTTCGCCGGCCATACCCCAAATAAAAGTGTAGTTGCTTGTACCTGCTCCGGAATGGATAGACCAGTTTGGCGAAATTACCGCCTCATCGTTCTGCATCCAAATATGACGGGTTTCTTGTGGCTGGCCCATAAAATGGCAAACACTCTGCCCCTCCGGAACTTCGAAATAAAAATAAGCTTCCATCCTTCTATCGTGTGTATGTGCCGGCATGGTGTTCCAAACACTGCCCGATTTTAATTCGGTCATACCCATTTGCAATTGGCAGGTTGGCAAAACACTGTTCACCAATAACTTATTGATTATTCTATGGTTTGCTGTTTCAGGCGTACCCAACTCTACAATCTCCGCTTCAGCTTTGCTTACCTTTTTAGTAGGGTAAGTATGATGCGCAGGGGCAGAATTGATGTATAATTTAGCGGCTTCGCCTGGTATGGCAGATTCAAAAAACACTTCTTTTGTACCTTTACCTATATATAAAGCCTCCTTATAATCCAATTCATATTTTTCGCCATCGGCAGTAACAATAGCTTTTCCGCCAACATTGATCAGCCCCAATTCTCTTCGCTCCAAAAAATAAGTTGCTTTTAAAGCATCAGGGTTTGGAAGCGCTATTTGCTGATCAACAGGCATTGCACCACCAACAATATATCGGTCAAAATGAGATAAGGTAAGGTTTACCTGATTGACTTCAAATACGTTTTCAATCAAGAAATTATCCCGCAAAGCTGCGGTATCCATTTGTTTAACTTCTTTGGGGCTTTGGGCGTAACGGCTTTCGAATTTATTCATTGGTTAAAAAGTTGAGTTTTGCGATAAGGTTTGAACTGCTACCAGATCCTATCCGCAAATATATTTATACGATATTTATTATTGGTATGAATAATCAACTTTATAGTGTTTTGTATGGTTTCTGCATTCCAGGCTTTTAAATTGATCCCGGGGACAGGTGGATCTGTCAAAATTTATAACCGGCAGGTAAAACTTCAGTTAAAAAACTCGGGGAAATGAAACTGAATAGATCAAAAGAGTAGCAGGATAATTTTATTTCATCCTCTTTATTACATGGGTTTCGCATCAAAACCAATATTATTTTTAAGTATTTGGAGTGCAGGTTTCTGTACAATTATTAAGGTTTCTTCCCGCTTTCCGCTTTACTTCACCCGATGAAATATCGGGCTCGTGCTCACCCAATCGGGTCTAGATGGCCGGTGAATCGCTCCTATTCACATCATAATTAAGCGATCTGTATGTTACATAGACCGCTGCTGCCGTTGCCGGAGCAGTGCTAAACAATTATTTTCTGAATAAAACAATAAATTTATCTTTGTTACACCCGTAAATACGTTGGCTCAGAATTTAAAACACATTTCGGAAAAATACGAAGTCAGTTTATCAGAACACTTAGCCCTCCACTGCTCCATTAACCGCTCGATCGAAATGCTTGTTCATGATCCCTTGATAAACCTGTTCGGCAACCACATACAATAAATCTGCTTTTTCAAACAGGCACAACAAATCTCGCTCACCAATAACATAATTATTTTCGTACCTCACAGCGAGATAAGCCTCGTCAAGCAAATGCAACAAATTAACCTCTTCCTCAGTATTGTTAAACAGCACCGCAAGCGGCTTAACATAAGGCTTAATATACAGTTGATGAAGCCTGATGCGGTGTGTTTTTTTATCTTTGCCCATCACCAGAAATTCGATGGCGCGGTACATCAGATCAAAAACCTGGTGCAGCATAAAAGTGCAGTATTCAAAATTTTGCTGTCTAAAATAGAAGGTTGCCCCTGTTAAAAATTTATTGGCCTTATCAATCCCTTGCCGGTAAGCGGTACTTACCTGATCTGCAATAAGTTTAGGCCTGCCGCTATTACCGAAACGATCAGACCTACCAAACAAACAATTCCGGGCGGCGGTGGCATAGTAAAAAAACAAACTCCCTTCCAGTAGCGCCTGCTCTACCTCGTGTACATGGAAAACCCGATAACCCCATTCCATTTGCCTGCTAAATATGATATTCAACACCGGGGTTAATTCATTTACAACACGTACGTGTTTAAACGAAACCATAATCAGCAATTCCCGCGCTTCCTGATCAGCCAAAAAGTTGTTATGGAGATAAATGTACTGAACAGGTACCGCAGCGATGATGTCTTTTAATAAATGCAAGGTTATTTCATCCTGCATCGCAGGATGTTCTGGGTTAAAAAATTTACTCCACATCATAACCCCTTTCCTCAATTTCGTCTTCCAATGGGTTGGTAATCATCACAAAAAAGGCTTCCATAATCATCAACATGGCCTCATACTGTTCGAATAAAAATTCCTTATCCAGCAGTTTAATGCTACTCCTGGTACTAAAGGCAGCATACAACCATTCCAGAAGACCTAAACGCAGCCGCTTAATTTTTTCGGGGATAAAAAAAGACGTTACAAAAAGATATGGATTTTTCACATGCACTGCAGACAGTGTATCAACCTCGCACAGGTTTTTCTGGCAGGTATCGCTGTTTTTTAGTTCATTTTTACCAGCTTGCAGGTTTTTTGGCGGTGTACCCTGATAAGTTAGTTTTTTGGCCGTAATTAAATAACCTGCATTAAGCAGTTTGGTAAACTGGTTATAGAGAAAGAAATAATCGGCCACATCACTCACAGCTTTTTCTTCTGCCAAGGCAGCCTTATACCAATTTTTCAAATAAGCTTTATGCCCGCCAAGGTTATCCAGACTAAAAAAAAACTCTATTACCTTAAATGGGTCGTGAAACAATTCCTGTTCAAAAGATAGCGGTGATGTACTTTCGAATATGGCCATATGATAATAGCGATCTATACTTTTAAAACTATTTCTGGTGATGATCCTTTCGTGTATGAGCCAACATGCTTCCAGCATTTTTTTAGTGTTCTCGTAAAATGGAAAAATATATTGGTCCCAATCCAGATCAAGGTTGTTGTCCAATGCGGCCAGCAACCATTCCTTATACATCACTTTATAGGTGTCTGACTGAAAGAACAAGAAAATATCAAGAAAGGTAAGTTTGGGATTTTTCACTTCTCCACTGCTCAATAATTTCGGGCAATAATCAAGCAGTACCATTTCGCGTTCTACACCACATTCATCAGCCGAAATCGCCTCTACAAATGCTTTATCTGCTTCAATATGGTTAAAAACCAAATCCGAATAATCGAAAAGCGGCACCAGTTTTTCGTAAAAGACCAACAGTTGTGCCGGATGCTTTTGAGGCGAAAAATCGAATTCGTTATGGGGCGGGTTTAACCAGTTTTTTAGAAAGTTCAAATGATAATCTACACCATTTGTAGCAAAAAAGTTTTCAATCGCCTCAATAAGCGCCATGGTTTCTTTTTTAAAATTCAGGTTTTCTTTCATAGCGTATATTTTTTAAATCATTATATTAGCTAACGAATTTAGCAAAATAATATAGTTAAACTATAATTAATTCAAAAAACTTACTAACATTTCTTATGAATGAAAATCAGCGCTTAAAAAGGTTAATGGAGTTACTGCATTTTAAGACTCAAAAGGATTTTGCTGCTGCATTGAATATTCAACAAGGTTCTTTATCAGATATTTTGAGAGGCAGGGTTAATGTATCTAATGCTATAAGAGATAGATTAGAGATGAAATTCGACGTCAATTTAACCTGGCTGGAGGATGGCATTGGCGAACCTTTTTTCAAAAAGAAGCCAGCCGTTGGCGAAAGCAAAGAAGGTGTACCTTATTTCGACCTGAGCTTATCGGATGCGAACGAGCATATAGTTGAAGAGCACCGGGCAGAATACCTGGTAAATTACCTTCCTTTTAACGATTGTACGGCCTACTTACCGGTTTATGGCGATAGCATGTACCCAAAATATGCAGCCGGCGAAATTATAGCGATAAAGGAAATTACCAATTACGAAATCCTACAATGGGGAGAAGCCTATGTTGTGATGACAGATGAAGACAGTAACAGTTTACGTACCATCAAACTCATTTTTCAGCATGCTGATGATACCAAACTCATCCTCCGTTCATCAAACCCGGATTTCAATGGTGATACGGTAATCAGTAAAAAGAATATCCAGTCGCTCTACATCATTAAGGGGAAAATTACGAGGAATGTGATTTAATGATTTGGGTTAATTGTTTAAATTGGTTAACTGTATGTGCAATGTTTACCCGAATTGTAGAATGGATTAAACTGTTAAATGGAAACCGCCAACTGAAAACTGTAACTTGCTTAAGATTTGTCCCCAACACCATACGTCCTCCTGAACTTGTTTCAGGATCTAGCCTATAGTAATACTTCGACTTCAATTGTTTTAGAGACTGACAACTGCTTATAAAAAGGAAGTCAAGTTTTTTAAACTTGACTTCCTTAGATAATCATATTAATAACCCGGATTCTGATACATTTTAACCGGGTCTAACTTCACCTCATCAAAAGGAATTGGATAATACCTGTCTTTTGTGGTTACATTGGCTAGTTTTGCAATACCGAAAGCAGATTGCGGTTTGGATTTTAAATAAGCAACCAATTCTGTGGCGGTAAAATTCCTGATTAAATCAAACCATCTTTGGTGTTCGAAAGCAAACTCTACCCTACGTTCGTGCAAAATAGCGAGTTTTAAAGTCGGAAATTTAGCCGCATAATTGGCATCGGTTTTGGCAACTGCATAAACCGGCATACCTGCTCTTGTTCTCACCATATCCAAATACTGTATGGCTACAGCATCATTGCCCTGCAACATATTAACTTCTGCCAGCATCAAAATCACATCGGCATAACGCATTAAAATCCAGTCGTTGCCCCCATATCCGTTTTTTGTAGCCAGGTCGCTGGCATCGCGGAATTTAGTGATAAACCAATCTTTCACAGTTGCATCATTGGCATATTTCACGGAGAAACTTTTCCTTAAATCATTTCCTTCATATTCATTGATCAGATCGAGTGTAACATTACCACCAACACCTGTTGCGGTTTTTTGCGAATTGATGGTTTCTCCTTTCGCCTGATTATTGGCCGCAATACTCGAACTGTAAGTGATGTCACCTTGTTTGTAAGAAATCTGGAAAATCAATTCCTTGCAACTTGTTTTCTTCGCTACATCAAAAACATCGGCATATGGAATTTCGGAAAGGTTGCCAAAAGCTTTCATATTATAGGCCGCCAACAGGTAAGTATTGGCATTAGCCAGGTTCTCTGCTTTATTTGCATCTAAGGTGGCGGCCATGGTTAAATATACTTTGCCCAGATAAGCATTAATGGCAGCCTTAGAGGTTCTGCCAATATTTGCTGTTGCCGGAAAGTTGGGTAACGTACTGTTTAAGCCGTCTTTTAAATCGGCTACAATCTGATTGTAAACATCTGCTTCAGGTGCGCGGAAAACAAAGGGCATCACCTCTTCGTTGGTTGATAATTGCTTTGTTACCAACGGTACCGCTCCCCATTTCCTTACCAGTTCGAAATACATAATGGCCCTGATAAACTTAGCTTCTGCAGCATAATTGGCCTTATTAGCCTGAGTGGTAAAATTCGCCTTATCAATATTGGATAAAATAAAATTGGTTCTGGTGATCGCATTGTAAAGGGCTAACCAATGGGCTTTCAGATAGGAGTTACTGGGCAGCAGTGAAAAATCGTTAAACTGAAAAGGTTCACCCGCATTACTCTGGTTATCATTCCTTCCGGTATCGTCAGAGCGTTCATCGGTAAATAAACCACTGTTCTCACCCATCGTGTTGTTGCTTCTCAATGCTTGATAAGCGCCATTTACGGCAAGTAAAACATCATTTTCCGTTTTAAAATAATTTTCAGGCGCTACTGCATTTGGATTCTTTTGATCCAGAAAGTCCTTTTTACAAGCACCAAGGCCAACCACAACAGTCAGGGCCAAAATGATATAAATATTTCTTCTCATGTTTTGAATTTTAAAAAGTTAGTTTAATGCCAAGATTATAGGTTCTTGCCAATGGATAGTTCCCATAATCCACACCCGGTGTAAGGTTAGAACCTCCGCTATAATCAACCTCTGGATTGTAACCTTTATAATCGGTAATCGTAAAAGCGTTATCAACACTGGCATAAACGCGGATATTACTCACTTTCATAGTAGTTGCGAGCATTTTAGGAAAGCTATAACCTAAAGTGATGTTGGTACACCTGAAATAAGAACCATCCTGAATGTAGAAAGACGATAAACGGGTACTGTTACTTTGCGTACCTGCACGCGATGCACGGTAGTTTAAACCACTGCCAGGGTTGGCTTCATTTCTGTAACGATCGGCAACCTCTGCATATTGGTTTCCGGAACCTTCAAAGTTATACAGGTAGTAATCTTGTCCGTCTAAAACCTGGTTCCCATACGATCCGTTGAATGATGCCCTTAAATCGAAGGTTTTATAAGTGGTATTTAAGGCAAAACCATAGGTAAATTTAGGGTATGGCGTACCGATAACCGTTTTGTCTGCGTCGTTTACAATGCCATTTCCATCCGTATCCTGAAAATACAAATCTCCGATTTTTGCCGGGTTGGTTGAAGCAGCTGACGGGGCAACCTTTCCTAAATTATCAGCAGTGATTCTGCCCAATACCTTGAAGCCATAAAACATGCCTACGGGATATCCTTCCTGGGTAGTGTGTGTAATGTATGAACGCTCCGCACCATTGGTAAAGATGCTACTTGCGCCTCCCATATTTAGTACTTTATTGCGGTTACCGGCAATGTTTCCGCTAAGGCCCAATGTAAAATCCTGGTTCTGAATAATTCTGCCGTCCAACTGCAAATCGAAGCCTTTATTCCTGATTTTGCTATCGTTCAGATTGGTCAGGATAGATGAGGTGCCTGAAATTCCGGAAACCGGCTGATTGAACAACAGGTTGTAAGAATAACTCAAGTAATAATTGGCGATAATGGATAAACGGTTGCGGAACAAGCTGATATCGGCACCAAAGTTGTATTGAGACGTCGATTCCCATCCCAGTTTCGGATCCTGAATGGCATTTGGCCAGATCGCAGTAGAGATGGCGCTCCCAAATACGACACCATTTGGCGAATTCATTTCCTGAGCCGTTCTATAGTTTGGAATATTGTTGTTTCCACTTAAACCCCAGCTTGCCCTCAACTTCACTGTAGATTGCTCACCAAGAAAATTGTTGTAGAAATCTTCTTCTGAAAGGTTCCAACCAGCCGCTATTGAAGGGAAATTACCATATTTATTAAGCGGACCAAATCTTGATGATCCATCACGGCGGAATGAACCGGTTAAAAAGTATCTGCCAGCATAATTGTAACTAAAACGGCCAAAATAAGAAAGTAAGGTATTTGTAGATTTTGCCGCATTATCTAAAGTAAAAAAACTGGCATCGGCACCTTTATCGGTAATTTCACCAATATTATCATTCTGGAAACCTTTGGCAGAAACACGCAGTAAATCGCTGGTGGTTTTCTGCGCAGAGTATCCACCAA